>MRWF01027300.1_pt1 | contig 124139 bp, 107 predicted proteins | sample 1013331 | NCBI WGS metagenome assembly MRWF01 (sample SAMN06117577, study PRJNA244670) | biofilm metagenome | biome: Water; feature: Cathode Biofilm; material: Biofilm; isolation source: microbial consortium enriched at the cathode of a solar microbial fuel cell | place: USA: District of Columbia... | reverse complement strand
GCCGCTCGAAGCGGGCGCCACCTATGTGTTCGACAAGGGATATTACGACTTTGCCTTCTGGGCCTCGCTGCATGCGGCCTCCTGCCGCTTCGTCACGCGGCTCAAGAAGAACTCGCCGACCTGCCTCGTCGAGGAACGCGACGTGCAAGGCGACGGCGTTCTCTTCGATCGCATCGTCCGGCTCTCCGAACGCCTCTCTTCAAAGCGCCGCAACCCCTTCGCAGACGAGTTGCGTCTTGTCGGCGTGAAGATCGACACCGGCCGCGAGATCGTGCTCATCACCAACGACCTCACCGCGCCCGCTACCGAGATCGCCGCGCTCTACAAGGCGCGCTGGCAGGTCGAACTGTTCTTCAAATGGCTCAAGCAGAACCTGAAGATCGCCCACTTCCTCGGCAGCGGCCGCAACGCCGTCACCATCCAGATCATGGCAGCTCTCATCGCTTATCTGCTGCTGCGCATCGCAAGCCTGCGGAACGACGCAACGCTCAGCCTTCAGGCCCTCGCCCGTCTCATGCCCGCAACCCTCCTCACCCGACGAAGTATCCACCACTTGTTGCAGCCGCCACCCGATCCGACACCGCCAAATCCAGCGCAACTGGAGATCGCATATGCTTAACCGGACAGCAGTGGGTCAAGCCCGGGCATGACACACGAATGGAAAGGCCGATATCACCACCTCGGCTCTGTATGTCCAAAATAAACTTATCCCCCTCCCTTCCTCCGTACCCATATTAAATCCATCTCGCTCCACCGAAGGGCGCGTCCGGACTGGCCGAATGCGTGGAGAGGGTGTCGATGCCTGCGGCGCGGGAAGTCCAGACCCCGCGTCCCGGGGGATCCCGTCGGTTGGTGGATACTACGGTCCACGGGTGTCCCGGCCGATAAAAGCCGGGAGTGCACCAGAGTTGGAAGTGGGGGATCCGAAAAATCGCCGCGCGGAGCGTCGGAGGAGGACGCACCCCGCCAATACAAACAAACAAAGGCGGCGTCGCCGCCGCTCCGCGCAACCTTCCCTCGAAGGCCGCACCTTGCGAAACTCCGAAGGTTCGCCTTGCGGAGCTCCCGGTGCATCCGTTCTGTCAGGCCTCGTCCCCGTGTCGCCCTAGTTCGCGGCGTGCTTCTCGCTATGCGTTTTCAACGCCTTGAGAATGTCCGCAGGGCGGAAGGGCTTGGCGATGTGGTCGTCCATGCCCGCCTCGAAACAGGCCTCGCGGTGATGCGCCATCGCGTTGGCGGTGAGACCGAGGATCGGACCCTTGTAGCCGCGCTGCCGCATCTCGCGGGTCGCGGTCAGACCGTCCATGACCGGCATCATCACATCCATGAAGACGATATCGAATGTCTTCTCCTTCACCGCTTCGAGCGCCTCGACGCCATCGAAGGCGTAGACGGGTTCGATCCCGGCAATCGACAGGACCGAGCCGATCACCTTGCGGTTGACCGCGTTGTCCTCGACGACGAGCACCGTGAGCGGGCCGGACGGTTCGGCGGCGGGACCTGCCGGCTCGTCCGGCATGGGCGGCGGCGGGGCCGGTGCGGCTTCCGCGGGCGCATGGCCTGCGGCGAGCGGCAAGCGGACACTGAAAACGGAGCCCCGTCCCGGCTGACTCTTCACGTCGATCGTTCCGCCCATTGCATCCACAAGACGGGAGACGATGGCGAGGCCGAGCCCTGTCCCGTCCTTCCGCTGGGCGTCCTCGTCGTTCGCCTGCTCGAATTCCTTGAAGATGAGCTCGATCTTGTCGGCCGGTATGCCGTGCCCCGTATCGCTGACATGCAGGATGAGGTCGAGGCCCTCATCGGTCGAACGCGTTTCCGCGGCAAGCGACACCTCGCCCGTATCGGTGAACTTCACGGCATTGCCGATGATGTTGAACAGGATTTGCGAGATCCGGTCGGGATCGCCCTTGAGCCAGTGACGTGTCGACATCGGCAGCACGGCGTTGAAGGCGAGCCCTTTCGCCTCGGCGCGCGCCGCCATCATGTCGCAGACGTTCCGCAACAGCGTTTCGGCATGGAAATCCGTTTTCGCAATCTCGACCCTGCCCGCCTCGAGCTTGGCCATGTCGAGAACGTCGTTGATGATCGAGAGCAGCATTTCCGCAGAGCTGCGCGCGGTGCGGATCAGTTCGAGCTGATCGCCGCTGACGCCGCTCTCCTGCAGCATGTCGAGCATGCCCATCACGCCGGTCATGGGTGTGCGGATTTCGTGGCTCATGGAGGCGAGAAATGAACTCTTCGCTTCGCTTGCACGCTTTGCAGCATCCCGTGCGGCGACGAGTTCGGACTCGGCCTGCTTCTGCGCGGTGATATCCTGAATCTGCGAAATGAAATACAGCGGTTCGCCGTTTTCCGCGCGCAGCACGGCCACGGCGAGATGCGCCCAGATGATTTCTCCATCCTTGCGGATGTAGCGCTTCTCCATCTGGTAGCCGTCGCGCCGGCCCTCGATACATTCGTGCAGCAGGTCGAGGTCGGTTTCGAGGTCGTCCGGAAAGGTGATGTCCTGGAAAGTCCGGTCGCGCATTTCTGCTTTCGAATAGTCCAGCATTCGGCAAAGGGCATCGTTCATCTGCAGCCAGCTGCCGTCGAGACCGACCATCGCGATGCCGTGCGCGGCGCCCATCAGCGCCATGCGGAAGCGCTGGTCGCTTTCCTCGTTCAGCGTATCGGCCGTACAGTCCTGCACGAGCCCCGTCACCGTGTTGCCGTCGCGTCCGGTACAGAAGACGCGGACAGCCACCGGGTCGTCGCGAAGCGTGAAGCTTGCCGTTGTCGCGTCACCCTCAGCGCAGGTCTCCAGCCAGCCGCGGAGCTGCTTCATGGAAGGCGAGAGATCCTCGCGCAGGGTGAAGAGCTTCCGAGAAACGTTCCTTCGATCGAGAACGGCCGTGTGCAGATCGAGTTCTCCGCTGACGAGATCGCAGCTCCAGCCGCCGATCGAAAACGCCTCGGCGAACGCAGCCGTCAGAGGTCCGGACATCGGGCCGGCAGGCGTGTTGGCGATGGTCTTTGGATCGGGCAGGCTCATGGGACGTTCCAGTTCAAACAAACCCGGACACGGCCGCGTCCGGGCTTTCTGCGATTGTTAGCCGGGGCGGCTTAACCATCGGTTTCCTTTCGAAAAACGCGCGTTTTCCGGGGCGAACCGGGGGCCGTTTTGGCACATCAAGGCCAGACGGCTAGGCTCCGCCCCTGTCCTCCAATATGGATGATCTGTCTTGAACGCCTATGAAACGCTCGTCGCCGTCGCCGCGCTCATCCTGGTTTACGGCCTTGTCTCAGGAGGGCGGTTCGGCCGCCATGTAACCGGCCCAATGGTCTTCACGGCCGCCGGCGCGGCTCTTGCGGCGGCCGGCTTCAGCGGCGGAACCGGGTCTGCGGAGCACGAGATCGCCAACGAGGCGATGAAGCTGCTCGCCGAATTCGGCCTCGCGATCCTGCTTTTCACCGACGCCGCGCGCATCGACCCGTCGCACCTCCGGCAGGAGGAGCGGCTCCCCGCGCGGATGCTGCTGGTCGGCCTTCCCGGTGCGGTCCTGCTGGGCCTCGCCGTTGCGTGGAGCCTCTTCCCGGATGAGTCGTGGTGGAGCCTCGTTCTCATCGCACTCATCCTCGCCCCGACCGACGCCGCTCTCGCGCAGAGCGCCATTGCCAATCCGGATATGCCGGAAACCGTGTCGCAGACGCTCAACGTCGAAAGCGGGCTCAACGACGGTCTCGTCCTGCCGCCGATCCTGATCGTGCTGGGCATTGCAGCGGGGAACGGTGCGGAAAACGGCGTGCTGTCGACACTCGCCGGCCATCTCCTCCTCGGTCCGCTCGCGGGAGTGGTCATCGGCTATGGCGGCGGGTGGCTTATCCGGCTGGCCGTCAGGAAGCGCCGGATGACCCCGCTTTTTCAGAGACTGTCGGCGCCCGCTCTTGCGATCATCGCCTATGCCGGGGCGGAGGCCCTCGGCGGCAATGGATTCATCGCCGCCTTTGCCGGCGGGCTCATGGTACCGCTGACGCTTCACCGCGATGCCCCCGCGCGGCGTCTGGAGGATTTCGCAGAGGCGGAGGCGAGCATTCTCACCTCCGCGCTTTTCCTTCTCTTCGGGGCGCTGATCCTGCCTATCGGCGCGGTGTACTGGAACGTCACGGCACTTCTCTATGCCGTTCTCAGCCTCACGGTCATCCGCATGGTTCCGGTCGCCCTGTCGCTCATCGGCGCCGGGCTCGGCCGGGGTGCCGTCGGCATCCTCGCCTGGTTCGGGCCGCGCGGCATCGCCTCCGTGCTCTATCTGCTGATTGCCATTCAGGCCTTCGGCGGGAATGCGCCGGAAGAACTCGTATCCGTTGTCTCGCTGACGGTGCTTCTCAGCATTTTCGTCCACGGGCTTTCGGCAACGCCGCTCGCCGCACTTTATCTCTCCCGGCAGGACGCCAAACGCCTCGGGCACGAATAGGTTCCGCGGCATACGGATGATTTCCGTTCAGGTCCGGTTCATTGAGGAACCTTAACCTGATCCGTTGACGAGCCGGTGCATGGCTTCGCTGCCATTCGCCGATTGGAAAACCGGACCAGGGTTGCGACATGACTGTGTCTCACGCATTCGAACTGGCGAAGGTGGCTGCCTGTCTGGTGGTGATCGCCGTTGCGGGCGCCGTACTGATGGCGCCGTTCGTTCCGCCCGCCGATCTCATCAACTCGATCGGCCACCTCGCGGACAACGGCTATCCCTATCTCTGGGCACCGCTGCTCATTGCGGCGCTGGCGCTCGCCGTTCTGATGGCGAAAAGCCGCTGGATGGCATCCATCCTGCCCGCCGTCGTTCTCTTCGCCATCAGTGCCGGCATCCTGTCGGCCAGTCACAGCATGCGTGGCGACGCGATCGCCTATGGCTCCGACCGCAACGAGCAATGGGCGATGGCTCTTGAAAACAAGCCTTACAATGCGGACGTTTCCTGGCTCCTGCCGGAAAGCGTCGCGGCCTTCCGCGACGGGGTCAATGCGCGCTGCTGCCGCGGCCCCGGCATCATCGGCGAACAGGACAGTTATCCGGTGATGCAGACATTCGGCCTGCCGGCCCCTGCTTACCCCGACAACCGCACCTCGATTGCCGTCGGCGCCTACACGCTGGAGCCGGGCTCGGCACTCCACGATTACATCGCGATCGCCAGGACGGAAGGCGACTGGCTCGCCTACTACGCCCAGTGCGTCGTCCAGCCGGGTACCGCCATGACCAGGGTCGCCGACAGCGCCAGCACGGGCGCGGCGGAGAGCGTCGCCATCAGGCTTGCATCCCGACCGGCCCAGCGGCCAGCGGCATGCCAGACGGCGCGCGGCGTCGAGGCCCGCTTCGGGATCGACCTGAAGGACGCCGTTGCGGGCCGGATCGAGGCGTCGGGCGGCAAGGCCGCCCGAATCCTGGCGGATAAAGGCCTCGCCGATGCCTGCAAGGCCCATGAAGACTGCACCCGGTTCCAGCGGGATTTTGCGATTTCGCTGGAATAACGGAGCTTTGCCTGTCGCAATCCGGTCAAAATCCGGGGCTAGATACTCTCGCCACGGGGCTTGCGATGCGAAAGGCAAAATGATGAAGAAGACAGCACAGTTTCTGGCGGTTCTCGCGATTGGCGCACTGACGGCCGCGCCCGCCTTTGCCGCGAATGTCTACGAGACGCTGAAGGGCAACCCGCAGTTCTCGACGTTGACGAAGATCATCGAGGCAAACGACCTCAAGTTCCGCTATACGGAGGGCAGCATAACGGTCTTCGCTCCGACGGACGAAGCTCTCGCCGCGCAGCCGGGCGGCATCGACGATCTCCTCGCCGGCGACAATCCGAGCAACAAGGAAAATGCCCGCGCGCTCCTCCTCTACAGCATCGTGAGCGGGCGTCATACGCCGGCCACGCTGGAAGGCAAGGTAACGGAAGCGACAACGCTTCAGCGTGGCAAGGTAAGGATCGACGGCACACAGAGCCCGATCCACTACGGCAGCGAACAATTCGGCGCGAATGTCTCGGGCGAGGCCATCGAAGCCTCGAACGGCGTCATCATCCCGATCGACGCGTTGCCGATTCCCGTCTTCGACGAGGAGACGCCGTCTGCCATGCAGTAACCGGCGTCGCTTCAGACGTCATGGTTTTCCGATAGCTGCTCCTTGATCTCGCGCGGGGTGAACCGGGTGTAGTCCTTGTTCACCTCGCCGACGATCTTCTCCTTTGTCTCCTCCGAGAGAACCGGCCGCAAGTTGCCCAGCATCTCCGGCGGCGCCACAATAATCAGCCTGTCGAAGGCGCCTTCCTGCGTCTTCTCCTTCAGCACACCGGCGACTTCGCGCGCGAAGTCTCTCTTGCCCTGCTGGTGCCAGTCGACGGGCGGTTCATACGCGGAGCGCCGGTTGCCCACGCTCTCGAAGGTACGGCCCGGCTTGTCCGTACCCTGTTCGCGGGTGGGAGGGTTCGAGGTTTCGAGATCGGGCAACACCACATGAGGATCCTCGTTGCGCTTGTCGCTCTCGAGAAAGCGGCACTTCTCGCCATCGGTGACGATGATCCAGATCCGCTTGGGCTGCATGCGTTCCTCCGTTCGAAAACCGCCCCTTCCCTCGAAGGAACCTAGGACGCCTGTTCCCGCTGTCACGAGGCGGGCCGATAAAAAACGGCCCGGGTTGCAGAATCCCGGGCCGTTTTCTTCGATTTTCACATAAGCAGGAGCGACTCAGCCTTCCTTCTTCTTTTCGAGCGGCGGCGCGATCCGGATGTGAAGTTCCCTGAGCTGCTTCTGCTCGACTTCCGACGGGGCCTGCATCAGGAGGTCCTGCGCCTGCTGGTTCATCGGGAACATGGTCACTTCACGGAGGTTCTCCACGCCGGCCAGCAGCATCACCATGCGGTCGATGCCCGGCGCAAGCCCGCCATGCGGCGGCGCGCCGTACTTGAACGCATTGAGCATGCCGCCAAATTTCGTCTCAACCACAGACTTGTCGTAACCGGCAATCTCGAAGGCCTTGTACATCACGTCCGGCTTGTGGTTTCGCACCGCGCCCGACGACAGTTCCACGCCGTTGCAGACGATGTCGTACTGGAAAGCCGTCATGCCCAGGATTTCGTCGGTATCGCCCTTGTCGAGGGCAAGGAACTTGTCCGCCGGGTAGTTGGGCATGGAGAAAGGATTGTGAGAGAAGTCGATCTTCTTCTCGTCCTCGTTCCATTCATACATCGGGAAGTCGACGATCCAGCAGAACTTGAAGCAGCCTTCTTCGACAAGCCCGAGTTCCGTGCCGACGCGGGTGCGCGCCAGACCGGCGAAGCTCGCGAACTTCGCGGGCTGTCCCGCGACGAAGAAGACGGCATCGCCTTCCTTGAGGCCAAGCTGGGTGCGGATCGCGTCGGTGCGTTCGGGGCCGATGTTCTTCGCGACGGGACCGGCGCCTTCGAGCGCGCCGCCTTCCTCGCGGAAGAAGATGTAGCCGAGACCCGGCTGGCCTTCGCCCTGTGCCCAGGAGTTCATGCGATCGCAGAACGCGCGATTGCCGCCACCGGGGGCGGGAATTGCCCAGACCTCGACTTTCGAGTCCTTCTCGATCATGCCCGCAAAGACCTTGAAGCCCGAACCGCGGAAATGATCCGTGACGTTCTGCATCTCGATGGGATTGCGGAGGTCCGGCTTGTCGGAACCGTATTTTCGGATCGCCTCGGCATAAGGAATTCGGACGAAGGGATAAGGCGAGACCTTGCGATCTTCCGCGAATTCCTCGAAGAGCCCGTGCAGCACCGGCTCGATGGCAGCAAAGACGTCATCCTGCGTGACGAAACTCATCTCGACGTCGAGCTGGTAGAACTCGCCGGGCGAGCGGTCGGCGCGGGCGTCCTCGTCGCGGAAGCAGGGCGCAATCTGGAAGTAACGGTCGAAGCCGGCCACCATGATGAGCTGCTTGAACTGCTGCGGCGCCTGCGGCAGCGCGTAGAACTTTCCGGGATGAATACGCGAGGGTACCAGGAAGTCGCGCGCCCCTTCCGGTGACGAAGCCGTCAGGATAGGCGTCTGGAATTCGTTGAATCCTGCTTCCGTCATGCGGCGGCGAACAGAGGCGATGATCTTCGAACGAAGCAGAATGTTCTTGTGCAGCGTCTCGCGGCGAAGGTCGAGAAACCGATAGGTCAGGCGAATGTCTTCCGGGTAGTCAGGTTCGCCGAAGACCGGCAGTGGCAGGTCCTGCGATTCGGAGAGCACCTCGACGGAGGCGACCGCTATTTCGATATCCCCCGTTGGAAGATTCGGATTTACGGTCTCGGCAGACCGGGCCACGACCTTGCCCTCGACGGCAATCACATACTCGGCACGCAGTCTTTCCGCGACGGCAAAGGCTTCCGCCCGGTCGGGATCGAACACGAGCTGCGTCAGGCCGTAATTGTCTCGCAGGTCTATGAAAAGGAGGCCGCCATGGTCTCGCTTGCGGTGAACCCAGCCGGCCAGACGGACGGTCTCGCCCACATGCGACTTGCGAAGCTCGCCACAGGTGTGGCTGCGAAAACTGCTCATTGTCATAAAGCCTTGAGATTCAAGCACGAATCGGCACGAGATAGAGACGAACATACCCCGGCGACCGGGGAAAAGCGCATGGATCAGCCGTATTTGTCAAGGGCACGGCCTGCGCCGGGGCTGCCAACCCGCCACGGGACAGGGGCTTCAGGATCGGTTATAGAGCGGCGCATGGAAATCATCACGACAAGCGAGGCCCTGAGGGCCGCCTGTGAACGGCTCTCCGGAGCGGGTTATGTCACCGTCGACACCGAGTTCATGCGGGATTCGACGTTCTGGCCGGTGCTTTGCCTGATCCAGCTCGCCGGGCCGAAAGACGAACTCATCATCGATCCGCTGGCCCCCGAGATCGACCTGGCTCCCTTCTACGCGCTGATGAAGGACAGGAACATCGTGAAGGTCTTCCATGCGGCCCGGCAGGACATCGAAATCTTCTGTCACGAAGGTGATGCGATCCCGGATCCGCTCTTCGACACGCAGGTTGCGGCGATGGTGTGCGGCTTCGGAGATTCAGTCGGCTACGAAACGCTGGTCCGCCGCCTTGCCGGAGGGAGCGTCGACAAATCCTCTCGTTTCACCGACTGGTCGCGGCGTCCCCTCTCCGAGAAGCAACTTCAATACGCGATGGCGGACGTTACCTATCTCCGAACCGTCTACGAGGTGCTCGCGAAACGGCTCACGAATACGAAGCGGGCTCACTGGGTGGCCGAGGAGATGTCGGTGCTGCAGGACCCTGAGACCTACGCAATGCGGCCCGAGAATGCATGGAAGCGGCTCAAGATGCGCTTCCGCGGGCAACGTGGCCTCGCGGTTCTGGTCGAGATTGCCGCCTGGCGCGAGCGGCAGGCGCAGGAGCGCGACATGCCGCGCTCGCGCATCATGAAAGACGATGCGTTGTACGAGATCGCAACGCAGCTTCCAAAGAGCATCTCCGACCTCGATCAGCTCAGAGCGGTACCCAAGGGCTTCTCGAACAGCCGCGGCGCGGCGAGCCTGATGGAAGCCGTCGAACGTGGTCTCGCGATGAAGGAAGAGGATATTCCGGTCGTGGACGGACCGGAGCCGCTTCCTGCCGGGATCGGGCCGCTGGTCGAATTGCTCAAGGTGTTGCTCAAGCAGAAATGCGAAGAGCACGACGTCGCACAGAAGCTTGTCGCCAATGTAAGCGACCTCGAACTCATTGCCGCCCATGCCGAGGCCGATGTCCCTGCCATGAAAGGCTGGAGGCGCGAACTCTTCGGTGAGGATGCGCTGAGGCTGAAGCGCGGTGAACTTGCCATCGGTGCAAAGGGCAAGCGGATCGTGCTGATCGAGACGGGGCGCAGCTAAGGTCTACTTGCCGACCTTGATATTGCTCTTCCGGCCGAGTGCACGCGCCAGAGCTGAAAGCCGTTTTGCAACGATCTCGCCGACCAGCGGCTCATATTTCTTCGGCACGACCAGCGTGACGCTGTTCTTGCCGATGTCGAAGCGCGTTTTGGGAAGCATTCCCATCGTGGCTCCCGACAGTGTGAAAGCGAGGCGCAGCGCGAGGCCGAGAACGAGCGCCCGCTCGTGCTCCCGCTCCGTGAGATAGCCCGAGAGATTGCCGAGAAGCTCCGGCTCTCCCCTGCCCTCATGCCGGTGATAACCGACGCGGGCGAGATAAAGGCGGCCGGGATGGTCAATGCCGGAAAAGGGTGCGAGCAGAATCTGCGTCATTGCATGATGCGCGCGATAGTCGGGATGCACATACCAGCCGATATCGGCGAGGATGCAACCCGCGTGGCGCAGCCGCTCTTCACCGGCCGTCTCGCCGAGAACGCCCTCTGCAAAAATCGGTGCCGTCCAGCTGAAGAACTCGTCACCGTGCTGCGGAAAACGGGCAAGGCGGCCGGCCAGATCACGGCAACCGGCGATGAGCGGATCCTTGACCTGCTCCTTCTTGTCGAGACGGTCGAACAGGATGCCTTCGCGCAAACCATAAGCCGAGACGACGACTTCCTTTGCCTTCAGCGCAGCGATGAGCTTGTCCAGCACCAGCGCCCCGAACGGAAGCGCCTCTACCCGGCGCTCCGAAACGTCGGGGATCTGTGCCAGTGATTTCGGACCCAGCCGCTCGATCACGCGGGAAATGTCCGAGGCATCGCGCGCCGGAATCACATATTGATGAAGGACGTGGATCGGATAATTGCGCTGCGCCATATGGATGCGGGCGAGATTTCGCCAGACGCCGCCCACGGCATAGAAGCGCTTGCCCTGGAAGTCCTTGAACCAATCCTGCTCCGCGAGCGCCCTGTCGACCACGGATTCAGCTTCGGCGAGGCTGCCATGCGCAAGATCAATCAGGCGGAGCGGTCCGAGCGGCAGCGTGGCACCGGGTCCCGGCTTGCCGGCTGAGACGGGCACCAGTTCCAGACTGCCGCCACCGAGATCGCCGACGAGCCCATCCGCCTCCGGGATGCCGGAAAGCACGCCTTGCGCGGAGAGGCGGGCTTCGTCGATCCCGGAGAGCAGCTCGATCTTGAAGCCGCAAATCTCCTCTGCCTTGGCAAGGAATTCGGCGCCGTCCTCGGCATCGCGAACGGCCGCCGTCGCGGCCACAACGAGCTGTGGCACGCCGATCTGCTCGCGCAACGCCATGAAACGCCGCAGCGCTTCCAACGCGCGGTTGATGCCCTTGGGGTCGAGACGGCCCGTCGATGCCAGCGACCGGCCAAGCCCCGCCATTACCTTCTCGTTGAAGACAAGCACAGGGTTTCGCTCGGCCGCCTCATAGACGACCAGACGCACCGAGTTGGAGCCGACATCGACGATGCCGAATCTGCCACCAGATTTTCCGCGGTTCACAGCGTGACCTCTGCCGTTTGCCGCAAGGTAGAGTTATGCCGACTCGATGTCGAACTTGGGAGGAAGGTTTTTCTTGAGGGAGGTGCCACGCCCGGAAAGGCTCGCATTGTTCATGAAATAGGTATGGGCGTTGAACGGCTCGTCGCCACCCCGCACCGCGATTCGCCGATAGGTGCCATCGGACTTCAGTTCGTAACTCTGCTGGTTGTCCTTCAGATTGGCAACCATGATCTGATCGAGCACCTGATCGTGGACGGTCGGGTTCAGGATGGGTACGAGGACCTCCACCCGGCGGTCGAGATTGCGCGGCATCCAGTCTGCAGAGGCGATATAGACCTTTGCCTTGTCGTTCGGCAACCCGTGACCGTTGCCGAAACAGACGATACGGGAGTGTTCCAGAAAACGGCCGATTATGCTCTTTACACGGATGTTATCCGAAAGCCCCGGCACGCCAGGACGCAGGCAGCAGATGCCGCGGATCACCAGATGGATATGAACACCAGCCTGACTTGCCTTGTAGAGCGTGTCGATGATCTGCGCATCGACCAGCGAGTTCATCTTCGCCCAGATGGCCGCGGGACGGCCCGCCTTCGCATGCTCGATCTCGGCGTGAATGTCCGCAATGAGACGTGAACGCATGTTGATCGGCGATACAGCCAGAAGGTCGAGGTCCTTCGGCTCGGCATATCCCGTGATGTAGTTGAAGACCTGCGACGCATCATGAGCGAGGCGCGGATCACAGGTGAACATGGAGCAGTCGGTGTAAATCTTCGCGGTGACGGCGTGGTAGTTTCCAGTACCGAAATGGACGTAGGACCGCAGCTGTCCTCCCTCGCGGCGCACGACCAGCGAGATCTTGGCATGGGTCTTGAGTTCGATGAAGCCAAAGACCACCTGCACGCCCGCGCGTTCGAGGTTTCGCGCCCAGACGATATTCGCAGCCTCGTCGAAACGGGCCTTCAATTCGACCAGGGCGGTAACGGATTTGCCAGCCTCCGCTGCCTCGATGAGAGCGCCGACGATAGGGCTGTCCTTCGAGGTACGGTAGAGCGTCTGTTTGATCGCGACCACATCCGGATCGGCGGCGGCTTGCCGGATGAACTGCACCACGACGTCGAACGACTCATAAGGATGGTGGACGACGATGTCCTTCGAACGGATCGCGGCAAAGCAATCGCCGCCGTGATCGCGGATGCGCTCCGGGAAACGCGCATTGTAAGGAGTGAACTTCAGGTCGGGCCTGTCGTCCACGATGAGCTGGCTCGTCTGCGCGAGACCGAGGAGTCCTTCCACCTCCACGAGTTCGCGTTCCGTCACTCCAAGCTCGTGTACGACGAACTGACGCAACGACGGCGGCGTCCGTGCCTCGATCTTCAGGCGGATAACGCTGCCACGACGGCGGCGTTTCAGCGCGCTCTCGAAATAGCGAACGAGGTCTTCGGCCTCTTCCTCGATTTCGATATCGCTGTCACGCAGCAGACGGAAAGCGCCCTGCCCGATCACCGTGTAACCGGGAAACAACCGGTCGAGGAACAGGCCGATCATGTTTTCCAGACTGACGAAGCGAATCCCCGCATCCGCCTCGCGCGCAGGCAGCCTGATGAAGCGTTCGACTTGCGTCGGCACGGGCAGCAGCGCGTCCATCAGCTTGCCGTCCGATGTCCGGCGGAGCTGCAGCGCGAGGGCAAAGCCAAGATTTGGGATGAAGGGGAACGGATGCGCCGGATCGATGGCAAGCGGTGTCAGAACAGGAAAAACCTGCTCCAGGAAGCGCGTCTCGAGCCAGGAGAACTCATCCGGCGTGACTTCCTCCGGCTCAAGAACGCCAATGCCGGCATCGCGCATCTCCCGGCGAAGCGCGACCCACTGACGCTGCTGCTCTCGCATCAGGTCATTTGCCATCGCGATCACGAGATCGAGCTGCTGAGCCGGCGTACAGCCGTCCTGACTGAGCGTGGTGACGCCCGCACTGACCTGGCCGCGCAGACCGGCGACGCGCACCATGAAGAATTCATCGAGGTTCGAGGCAGAGATCGAGAGAAAGCGGAGACGCTCCAGCAGAGGATGATTCGTGTTCTGCGCCTCTTCCAGGACCCGCATGTTGAACGCAAGCCAGGAGGCCTCGCGGTTTATGAACCGGTCGGGGTTGTCCACGTCGATAGCCGGCACCTCGGACACCGACAGCGGCAGGTCCGGTTCGGCAGGCTCGGCGGCAGGACTCTGCGGGGCGGTGGTCATGAGATCACTTCTGCAAAAGAGGGAGTAAGTCTCTGCTATCGCTCAAGTTTATGACAAACAGATGACTGAGTCATTGCGGCCGCGAGACGGCGAGCGATTTCCAGACGGCTTCCCCTGTTGCCCGCATCAACGCCACTCGGTCCCCGGGCTCGATCCGCAGCTCCAGAATGCGCTGGAAAGGGCCGTGGATCATGGCGGCCATGACCTCGAAGGGCAGATCGGCGATGGCCCCCGCCTCCGCCCAGCCCCTGAGCGCCGCACGGGAGCGCCGGTCGAGTTCCTCCCGGAGCGCCAGACTCTCCGCGTCGAAGGCGTGGCCGATAGGGTTGCGTTCGTTGTAGAGCGCCATGTCGCGATGGCACTCCGCGAAATCGCAGATTCGCCGCCAGTAGGTTCGGAATTGAGCCTCGGGCGGCTCATCATCGGGCCAGACATCAAGCGTGGCTTCGGCCCAGGCACGCTTGCAGTGGCGGAAAACAGCATTGCCCAGCGCCTCCTTGCTGGAGAAGCGCTGATAGAGCGTGCCGAGCCCCACGCCCGCCTGCGCCGCAATCTCGGGCACGGCGACGCTCGCATAACCCTCGGCCGCGAAGAGCTCTATCGCGGCGGCAAGAATGCGTTCTGCCGGATCGGGACGTGGGACGCGTGGGGGCGTTTTTTTCAGCATGAGCCGATCAGTTGTTGACAGGGTACGACGAAGAAATAATATTCATTATTACAGTAATAATCATTACTGACAATGAGGGGAGGAAGATGGGCGAGACGCTATCCAGGCTGACCATGACAGGACTTCTGTTCCTTCACGTCGCCCTCCTCGTCTGGGCTCTCACGGGGCTCGCCGAATGGATTTTCGGTGCGGTGCCCTGGCCGGCCGTCGCCAATCCACTCTTCCCGCGACCGATGCTTTTGGCACACTGGCTCTCTGTGGCCGTCACGGCCTGCATCTTCCTGGCCGGCTATGCGCTTCGCTGGCCGGGCACGCCGCTCGCCGTTGCGGCGGGATATGCCGCCATGGCCACTGTCTGCCTCATCGAAACAACCCAATACCTCGTCCACGATGCGCGATGGCTCGCCATGGGACTCGAATACGCGGCCTATCTGGGCATAGGCTTCTATCTGTTCCGCTCGGCGCATGCGCAGGCGGTATTCGGCGGCACGGGAGGGCTTGCCGGAACGTCCGGATAAATCAAACCAAAGAGGGAGGATAAGACATGAAGACCGGAATGGCATTGATCTTTCAGAATCCGGGGAATGCGCGCAGCGACCGTGAGGTCTACGAAAAGGAGCTTGCGCTAGGCGACCAGGCGGAGGCTCTTGGCTTCGACTCGCTGTGGAGCGTGGAACATCACTTCACCGACTACACGATGTGCCCAGACGTGGTGCAGTTTCTCTCCTACTTCGCAGGCCGCACCAAGAACATCCAGCTTGGCTCGGCGGTGGTCGTGTTGCCGTGGCACGACCCTGTGCGTGTCGCGGAAGAAGTGTCGATGCTCGACAACATGTCGGGCGGCCGCATGATCCTCGGGATCGGGCGCGGCCTCGGCCGCGTCGAATTCGAAGGCTTCCGGCTCGACATGAACCAGAGCCGCGGCCGCTTCGTCGACTATGCACAGATGCTGCTCGAAGGCCTCGAAAACGGTTATGTCGAATTCGACGGCGAGCACATCAAGCAGCCACGCCGCGACATCCGTCCTGCTCCGTTCAAGTCGTTCCGCGGGCGCACCTACGCTGCCGCCGTAAGCCCGGAATCGGTCGAGATCATGGCGAAGCTCGGTGTCGCCATTCTCGTCATTCCGCAAAAACCCTGGGAGGAACTGATCCCGGAACTTGAGAGCTACCGCGCGAAGTTCCAGCAATATACCGGCGAAGAAGCTCCGCCCTGCGCGCAGTTTGGCTGGGTCTATTGCCACGAGGATGAAGAAAAGGCTCGCGAAGGCGCCATGAAATATATCGGTGGCTACTTCGAATCCGTCATGAAGCACTACGAGTTCCGCGACACGCATCTGCAGAAGACCAAAGGCTACGAGTATTACGGCAAGATGCAGGAGGGCATCAAAGAGCATGGCGACGATGCAGCCGTGCAAGCCTTTGTCGATCTGCAGATCTGGGGCACGCCGGAACAATGCGTGGAGAAGATTGCGAATATTTCGAACCGCATTCGCTCCGACAGTTTCACCGGTGTCTTCTCGTTCGCCGGCATGGAGTGGGCCGATGCTGAGCGCAACATGAAACTCTTCGCAAAGGACGTGAAACCGCATCTGCAGCGGCTTGCCCCTATCGGTGAGCGCGTCCGCGCGGCAGCCGAATAAGCCGGAACGGAACCAGACATGGGACGGGTGGAAGGCAAGGCCGCCATCGTAACGGGAGGCGCGTCCGGCATCGGTGAAGCTTGCGCAAAACTGCTTGCGCGCGAAGGCGCCCGCGTTGCCGTTTCGGATATCGACCGGGACGGCGGAGCACGTGTCGCAAAGGAAATTGAGGAAGCGGGCGGCACTGCCCGCTTCCTCGAACACGACGTCACCTCCGAAGCCCGCTGGCAGGAGGTCGTTGCACAGACTGTCGCCGCCTTTGGCGGGCTCCATATTCTTGTCAACAATGCCGGTATCGGCGTCGGCGGGCTCTGCGAAAACTTCTCGCTGGAGGATTGGCGCCGTCAGACGGCAATCAATGTCGATGGTGTTTTTCTCGGTACCAAGCACGCCATTCCCGCGATGCGCGCATCGGGCAACGGCTCCATCGTTATCATGTCCTCGGGTGCAGGACTTTCTGGCGCTCCCGGTATGTCGGGCTATTGCGCGACGAAGGGGGCCGTGCGGCTGTTCGCGAAGGCCGTCGCACTCGAGATGGCGCAGCTTGGAGACAACATTCGTGTGAATTCGGTACATCCCGGCGTTATCGATACACCGATCTGGACGAAGGTAACGCCGGAAACCCGGGCCGCTTTCGGCGGCGCGGCAACGGGTAACGCCGTCGACCCCGCCGTGCTCGCTGCGGCGATGGCCCCGGTCGGCAAGGCCGGAGTACCAGAGGACATCGCCTGGGGCGTCGTCTATCTCGCCTCCGATGAAGCGCGATACGTTACCGGGTCGGAGCTCGTCATCGATGGGGGCGCAACGGCCGGGTGAAACCCCTACTCCGATCGCCCAGAGAGAACTTCTGCGGCGAGCGGCACCGTAACCGGACGCTTTCCCGACAAGGACGCCCTGTCGAGCGCAGCCACCGCTTCGCGGGCGGCTGCGACCGACCGCTCGATGCGGCTTGCAAGATAGGAGATGACGGCCGGCGTCGCTCGAAGCTGCCTGTCGGCGAACAGTTTGACGAGAATACCGGCAAGCAATGCGTCGTCGGGCGGCCCGAGTTCGACATGCGGCACCGCGCGAAGCCGCGACACGAGGTCAGGTAGCCGGAGCTGTATCCGGGCGAGCGGATTCCGTGATGTGATAAGCAGGAACGCCTCTTCGGCCCGGACCAGATTAACGAGGTGAAAAAGCGCCCGCTCCTTGCTGGGATCGAGTGGACCGAGATCTTCGAGGATGAGAGCACGCCGGGCAACGAGATCGGGTATGGCGGTGTCCACCAGATCGCCGGGAGCTACCGAAGCAGCATTCGCCGCTGCCCGCCAGACCTCAGCGAGATGCGTCTTGCCGCTGCCTTCTGGCCCCGAAAGCGAGACAATCCTGTCCGGCCAGTCCGGCCAGGCGTCGATGGTCGCGACGGCCGTCTCGTTCGGCGGCGCGACGAGGAAATCCTCGCGGCCCGATGCCGGACGGTGACCGAGTTCCAGAACGAGCTGGCGCGCCATGATTCAGCTGTCGGTGTCGCGGGGCGGCACGGCGGCGCCGGAGGCCGAGCCGAGATAAAGCTGGCTCTTGCGGTATTGCGCTATGCCGAAGCGCGCGAGCACACCGAGTGCCGCCGCGACGGGCAGCGCGAGCAGCGCACCGACGAACCCGAACAGCGCAGCGAAGGCGAAGATCGCGAACATGACCCAGACCGGATGGAGCCCCACCCTGTCGCCCACCAGCTTCGGCGACAGGAAATTGCCTTCGATGAATTGCCCGACGGCAAACACCGCAACGACGAACCCGACCTGAATATAGTCGGGTGCGAACTGAAAGAGCGCGAGCGCAACACCAACGATAAATCCGAGAATGGTACCGAGATAGGGAATGAAACTGATGATGCCCGCAAGGATGCCGACGATCAGGCCAAATTTGAGGCCAACGAGCGTCAGACCGACGGCATAGATCAAACCCAGCACGAGACAGACGATAACCTGTCCGCGGATGAACCCGGCCAGCACGGTGTTGATGTCCACTGCGAGGCTCCGGATCGTGTCGCGATGGTCGCGCGGCAGGAGCGCATCCACCTTTTCGACCATGCGATCCCAGTCGAGCAGAAGATAAAAGGCAACGACGGGCGTGACCACGATCAGCGAAATCAGTCCGACGAGTTGCAGGCCCTGCAGACCCAGCGATGTCATCAGATTGACGACCCAGTCGAACGAGCCGACGAGGCGTTCGGAGATTGCCTGTTCTACATCGGGTCCATGCACACCGAGGAGCTGGCCGAGGCGTCCGTTACCAATTGCGAGTAACCAGTCTTGTCCCCGCTGAATGAGGGACGGGAAGACCTCGATGAGCGCAATAAGCTGATTATAGAGAACCGGAACCAGCACGACGGCGAGGACGATGGCAACAAGCAGAAAAGAGATCGTGATGGTAGCGGTCGCCGCCATGCGCGACAGACCGTAGTCCTCGAGCTTGTCTGCAAGCGGGTCCAGAAAGTAGGCAATCGCCATGCCGGCCACGAAGGGCAGCAGAATGCCCTTCAGCAGCCACAGCATGAGGACAAAGACGGTGATGACCACCGCCCAGATGATCGCCTGACGCTGGATGCTCATGCCTCCCATCCCTTCCTCGGTCTATCGCAGGACGCTCAGATGCCAGCGAGGCGCGCGCGAAGTCGGCAAGGCAAAAGGATCGACGGGGGCAGCCGTCTCCCCGGAAGCGACTTGGGCCTCATCGGCCGAGAGTTCCACATTCTGCTGTGCGAGCGAGAGGGCCAGCATCTCGGCAGTACCCTTGTGGGAGATGCGAATTTCGGCGGCGCGTGAGGAAATGCCCGACACTTCCATGCCCTGCACCAGCGGGATCGAGGTAAGCCCTTTGCGGATCGTTTCCCAATCGGAGAGATTGACGAAATCAGCCTGCGCGGTAAGGGTCGAGAGGGTGCCGTCACGCACAATGATCTGACGTTTCCACTGAACGGCAAGGGAACTCAGCATGTCCGCGGCGGCCGCCTTCATCAGTTCGGCATCGTCTCGGCCCTGTCTCTCATAGGTGCCACGCAGGGACTCCGAAGCGACAGGACCGCCGCGTCTTGCAACGGTCACCTGAAGACTGTCGCCTGTCATGGACGCCTCTGCCACAACGACTTCGGACGTTCCGTAGTTCGCGGCAAGGTCCGAAAGCGCGGCCTGTGCCGCCTCGTCGGTCGAGACAGCCGTTCCGGCCGGGACCGTATTCATTTCCATGATCTCGCCAATGGGCAGGATAAGCGGCGTCAGTTCGTCCCCCGGCTCGAGCGAGGCCCATGCGGAACGCCAGGGGTTGGCCTCTTCCCAGAGCAGAAGCTCGCCATCGCGGCGAAGGACCGGCAGCAGCACGGCGGGGCGCGCCTGGGTTTCACCGAAAGGTATACCGGCGTTCCGCAAGAGACGGCGCACGGCTTCGGGCTGGAAGCTCACGATCATTTCCGCGATATAGCGCGTGGAACTCGTCTTCTCGCTCGCGACCTGGAAACCGCGCACCGCGTTCTGCGCCGTCGAATCGTCCACCTCCGGAAGCGAGGCCCAGTCTTCCGGCAGGGTCAGCTTCTTCATCATGGCGGTCAGGGCGAGGCGCTGTCCCTCGGCCTGAGCCGCAGCGCGCGCAGCGGTCGCGCTATCGGCCGACTTGTCGACGTGTATGCCGCGCACCGTAAACACGTCAGCCGCAGCCGCCGACCCGGCAAAGGTCACGGCAAGCACCACGGCAGCGAGCGGCGCGCGCAGAAGCCTGAAGGCAGAAATCATGGATAGGCCCTTGATCCGTCTCGATATTTGGCGATGAGCATGACCGCCGTGGCGCACACTATAGCACCGCTGCGCGCAGGCGAAGGCGGCAGGCCGAGGTTTTTCGTCTTTCTCTTGCGCATGGGCCCGATTTCGGGTGATTTGTGCCCTCCGCAGCCCATCGAGTCCCCAGAGAGCGACATGGCCCCCACCCCACCGAAGGACCGTCCCAACCGCTATACCTATGCGGCGGCGGGTGTCGATATCGACGCCGGAAACGAACTTGTGCGGGCAATCGGCCCGTTGGCTGCATCAACGAAGCGCGTAGGGTCCGACGCTGCGCTCGGCGGCTTTGGCGGGCTGTTCGATCTCGCCGCTTGCGGTTTCAGGGATCCGGTGCTCGTCGCCGCCAACGACGGCGTCGGCACCAAGCTCAAAGTCGCAATCGAGGCAGACATCCACGACACGGTGGGGATCGATCTCGTGGCGATGTCGGTCAACGACCTCGTGGTACAGGGCGCAGAACCCCTTTTCTTCCTCGACTATTATGCCACCGGCAAGCTCCATGTGGACGTAGCGCGCGACGTTGTAGCCGGGATCGCAGAAGGTTGCCGTCAGGCAGGCTGTGCGCTGATCGGCGGCGAGACAGCCGAGATGCCCGGCATGTATGCGAAGGGCGACTACGACCTTGCAGGTTTTGCGGTCGGCGCGGTCGAACGCGACGGTATCCTGCCGCGCGGCGATGTCGCGCCCGGCGATGTATTGCTCGGCCTCGAATCGTCCGGTTTCCATTCGAACGGCTATTCGCTGGTACGACGGATCGTGGAGGACAACCGCCTCTCCTACTCCGCCCCCTTCCCCGACGGAGACGGCGCCAGCATTGGCGAGGTGCTGCTCGCACCGACCCGCATCTATGTGAAGGCAATGCTGAAGGCGATCCGCGAGACCGGCGCTGTGAAGGCGATGGCGCATATTACCGGCGGCGGTTTCGTGGAGAACATTCCGCGCGTTCTGCCGGACGGCGTGGGCGTCGAAATCGACGGTGCCTCCTGGGCCATGCCGCCCGTCTTCCGCTGGCTCATGGAGCTCGGCGGGATCGACGAAACGGAAATGGGCCGCACATTCAATTGCGGGATCGGCATGGTCGTCGTCGTGCGTGAAGACCAGTCGCACGAGGTTGCGGACGCGCTTGCCGAAGCCGGAGAGACCGTTCACTACATCGGCCGCCTCACGGAGGCCGCCGCAAGCGGGTCCCGCGTCCGCGTGAAGGGCACACTGGGCAGCAAGACGTGAGAATCGGCGTTCTCATCTCTGGCCGCGGATCAAACCTCAAGGCGTTGATCGAGGCCTGCGAGGAACCTGGTTTTCGCGGGCGGATCGCGCTGGTGGTCTCGAACCGGCCGGGGGCCGCCGGACTTGCCGTCGCCGAAGCAGCAGGCGTCCCGACCGCCGTCATCGACCACAAGGAATTCTCGATGCGCGAGACCTTCGACGCCGAGCTGCACCGCGCGCTCACCAAGGCAGGTGTCGAACTCGTCTGCAATGCCGGCTTCATGCGCATTCTCAGCGATGGTTTCGTCGAGAAGTGGCGCGACCGGCAGTTGAACATCCACCCTTCCCTGCTCCCGGCCTTCAAGGGACTCCACGTGCATCAGCGTGCGCTCGATGCGGGCGTGAAAATCACGGGCTGCACGGTGCATTTCGTGCGGCCGGAGATGGATGAAGGCCCTATCGTCGCGCAAGCGGCGGTACCGGTACTGCCGGGCGACACGGCGGAGACGCTCAGCCAGCGCGTCCTCGACGCGGAGCACAAGCTCTACCCGCTGGCACTGAAGCTCGTGGTGGAGGAACGCGCCCGGGTGGTCGATGAACATGTGAGGATCGACTATGACGGCGCGACGGTCGGCGGACCGCTTTTCGTTCCCTCTAGCTGACCTTCAGCCGTGTCCCTCGGTTGCGATGTGGATGGTCGTGCCGCAATGTTTGCAGTGCACGGCATCAGGCTCATGACGGAGCAAGCCGCATTCCGGGCACTCGAAGGTGACCTTGTTGGGCCGGAACAGCACCTGTGCGAGGCGCAGAAAAAGCGTCACGCCGAAGATCATGATGATCACGGAGAGAAGCCGTCCCCATGTACCGGGAAGCGTGATATCGCCGAAACCGGTCGTCGTGAGCGCCGTCACCGTGAAATAGAGTGCGTCGGCATAATTGCCGATATCCGGGTTCGTGTAGCGTTGCGTCTCGTAGACGAGGCCCGTCATCACAAAGATGAAGACACCCAGATTTACCGAGGCAATGACGATTTCCTCATGCGCACGAAAGAACCGGAAGTCCTGACGCAGAAGCTTCAGTGTACGGTATGTTCTCAGCAGCCGAACGGTTCGCAGAATTCTGAGAAAACCCAGACCTTCGCCGGCGACCGGCGCAAGAAACGAGACAATCGCCACTATTTCGGCGACGTTCACCGGATGGAAGAAGGTTCGCATTCGCTGCCGGTCGATCAGGAAGCGGGCCACGAAATCGGCGAGGATCAGGACCCCAATCACCACATCCGCGATTTCAATGTAGAGGGAGCGTGGCGTGAAGGATGTCACCACGATGAAAAGGATCGTCGCGATATCGAAGATCAGAAGACCGTAGCGGAAGTGCTCGGCTTCTTCCGAAGACCCTTCGTAGTATTCCCGAAGGCGGCCAATCAATCCGGCGCGGCTCATTTCATCCCCTCAGGCTTGACGCAGATCACAACCCTAACCCGGGGCCCATAATGCAGAAAGCCCCGCCGTTTCCGGCGGGGCTATGCAGTACATCAGCCGATGAGAATCAGCCGACGATCTCGTCGTCCTTGAAGAAGTACCTGATCTCTTCGGCAGCCGTCTCCGGGGCGTCCGAGCCGTGGACCGAGTTCGCCTCGATCGACTCGGCGAAGTCCTTGCGGATCGTGCCTTCGGCGGCATTCTCCGGGTTGGTGGCGCCCATCACTTCGCGGTTCTTCGCGATGGCGTTCTCGCCTTCGAGAACCTGCACCACGACCGGACCCGAGGTCATGAAAGCCACCAGGTCGTTGAAGAAGGGGCGCTCCTTGTGAACGGCATAGAAGCCTTCGGCCTGCGCCTTCGTCATGTGGATACGCTTCGAGGCGACGACACGCAGCCCCGCGCTTTCGAAGCGGTCGATGATCTTGCCGGTAAGATTGCGCCGGGTCGCATCCGGCTTGATGATCGAGAAGGTCCGTTCGAGGGCCATGCTCAGCTTTCCCAATTCTGCAGGTGGAAGATTTGGCGCGGTTTATAGCCGGGCCTGATGACGGGAGCAACCGGCGGTGCTAAAAGCCCGCCCATCATGTTGCATATCAACGATCTGACCTTCCGGATGGAGGGGCGCCTGCTCCTCGACCATGTTACCGCCGCCATCCCGCCGGGGCAGCGAACGGGCTTTGTCGGCCGGAACGGGACCGGTAAATCCACGCTTCTGAAGCTCATTACGGGCGAATACGGGCCGGAAACGGGCGGGATCTCCTACCCCAGGAGCTGGCGGGTGGGCATGGTCCGGCAGGAGGTGCTTGCGGGCCCGACCTCGCTGATCGATACGGTACTCGCCGCCGATACCGAACGGTCCGCGCTGCTGGCGGAAGCAGAAACTGCCACCGATCCGCACCGGATCGCCGATATTCACACGCGGCTCGCCGATATGGGCGCTCATGCCGCCCCTGCCAAGGCGGCCACGATCCTGTCCGGCCTCGGCTTCGACGAGGCAGCGCAGGCGCGGCCCTGCTCCGACTTCTCGGGCGGCTGGCGGATGCGCGTCGCGCTGGCGGCCGTGCTCTTTTCCGAGCCTGACCTGCTGCTCCTCGACGAGCCGACAAACTATCTCGATCTCGAAGGCACGATCTGGCTCGAGGATTACCTCAGGAACTATCCCTATACGGTGCTCATTGTCAGCCATGACCGCGACCTCCTGAACAATGTCGCGCAGAACATCCTGCATCTCGAGCACAGGAAACTCAGCGTCTATTCCGGCAACTACGACCGTTTCGACAAGACGCGGCGCGAGAAGCTGATGCTGCAGCTTTCGATGAAGAAGAAGCAGGATGATGCGCGACGGCACATGGAAAGCTTCATCGAACGCTTCAAGGCAAAAGCCTCGAAAGCACGGCAGGCGCAGAGCCGGATGAAGGCGCTCGCGAAGATGGAACCCATCGCGGACGTGCTCCAGGAGCGCGTGCTGCCGTTCCACTTCCCGGCGCCGGAGAAGCCCCTCGCCTCGCCGATCATCCGGCTCGAACATGCGAGTGTCGGTTACGAGCCTGACAAGCCTGTGCTGAAGAACCTCGATCTCCGTATCGACCAGGACGATCGCATCGCACTGCTCGGCGCGAACGGCAACGGCAAGTCCACGTTCGCCAAACTCCTCTGCGATCGGCTCAGTGTATCCGCGGGCCACAAATACGCGTCGAAAAAGCTTCGTATCGCCTATTTCGCCCAACACCAGCTCGACGAACTCAATATGGGCGAAACGCCCTATGAACATTTCCGCGAATTGATGCCGGACGCCACGCAAGCACAGGTGCGTGCCCGCGCGGGTTCATACGGGTTCGGTGCGGACAAGGCGGACACGAAGGTGGAAAAACTCTCAGGCGGGGAGAAGGCGCGCCTTCTGTTCGCCATAGCGACCTTCCACAAGCCGCACATGATCATTCTCGACGAACCGACGAACCATCTCGACGTCGACAGCCGCGAGGCCCTGGTCATGGCGATCAACGAATATGATGGCGCCTTCATCCTGATCAGCCATGATCGCCATCTCGTCGAGACTTGCGCCGACCGGCTATGGCTTGTAGCGGATGGCGGTGTCGTATCCTACGAAGGCGACCTCAACGACTATCGCAAATGGCTGCTCGATCCTGCGCGGCGTGCGATACCGCTGGTGGCCGAGGATACGGACGAAACCACGGTCGAAGTTCCTCCTGCCCGCCCCTCGAACGACAAGCGGGAAGCACGCCGATTGGCTGCACAAAAGCGCGAACAAATGGCTCCGCTTCGGAAAAAGGCACAAGCCGCCGAGCAGGAGATCGCCCGATTGCAAAAGGCCGTCGAAGCGCTGGATGCAAAACTCGCCGACCCCAAGATCGCCGGCGATACCGCCGCCATGACGGCGACCGCGAAAGAACGGGTGGACACGTTGAAGGCTCTTGCGGCAGCCGAAGAAACGTGGCTCAGCGCAAGCGCGGCTTACGAGGATGCAATGGCATCCAGCTAAGCTCTATTCGTCAGCCTCTTGCGCAAGGACTTCTTTCACAATCTTCCCGTCGACCGGCTTGCCCGGCTCCAGGCCGAGCAACGCCATCACGGTCGGATGAATATCGATCATGTCGAGTTTCTCTATCTCCCGACCCACTGCGATACCGGAACCCCAGGCATAGAAAATGCCATGCATGTCGGGGATGTTCGGATCGTATCCGTGCGTCGCCTTTGCGCCCCCGATCAACGGCGTAAAGGTAGAAGGCCAGAAGGAAGCGATACCGAGCAGTTCCGCGTAATCAGGCAGGGCTTCGGGTCCTTCGATCCAATAAGGTGGCCTGGCAACAATCATGAGGTCACCAGACCGCGAACCGCCGATGTGCGCATAGGCCGGGTACTCCCCCTTGCGGTAGAGCGTGAAGATATCGCCGTATCCAGAGAGCGCCTTCGCAACGCGATCTGCGCTCTCATCCTTGTCCAGATAGAAGTAGGTGCTCGCGCCGAATGCAGCGATGTGGCCCTTGATATCGTGTCTGTTCACGATCCGACCGATGTTGACCAGCGGCCCTACGTCCATCATTCCGTGATCCGTGCCGATGACGAGGCTGGTCGCTCTATCCGGTGGCAGTGCGGCAATCGCATCCATAAGCATGCCGACGACGTCATCGCTTTCTTCGACTGCAGCGAGCGTTTCAGGTGCAAGCGTGCCGTTGAAATGCGCCACCTTGTCCGGCCCCTTGAGATAGAGGGCGATCAAGGCAGGGCGCACCGCCTGCGGCTTTTTCAGCAACCGTAGCGCTTTGCGGGCACGCGCCATATCGCTGCCCCGTTTCTCCCATCGCGTCTGCGTGTCGATCCTTGAGGCGAGCGCTCCGCGGGTTTCCGATTTTCTGGCAATGAAACCGAACACCGCCGATCGTGCCCCTTGGCGCTCAGCCGCCTGCCACATTGTTTCACATTCGGTCAGCCAATCCGCATCACGAGAATAGAGATACTTGCCACGTTCCGGATCGAAGAAGACGTTGCCAACGATGCCATGGCGGGCAGGCCAGCAACCGGTAGCGAATGTCGTGTGGTTTGGAAACGAAACCGTCGGGAAGACCGGGACGAGATGATCCGACCAGACCCCCTCCCGCCTGATCCTGTCGAAATTCGGCGTCGCGGCTGCGGACATCATCGACGGCGCAAATCCGTCAAAGAGAACGACAACAACTGTGCGATCCGCGGCAATCGCATTGCCGGAACAGAAAACGAGAATCAGGAGAACCAGAGCCGATCTCAGGCGTCCACTGAAGATAGCTGCCGCCCTGCTTTCCCCGGGCAACTTCATCACTGCATGGCCGAAGCTTCCGTTTCCATCACCGCGAGGTCAAAACCCTCCGTGAGGACACCTGCTTCCACGAGCCCTCCAACTATTTCTCCATCATGGCCAGGGACGATGGATATTTCAGGCTCCGCCTCGCTCAACCTCTTCAAGGCCGCAAGCTGCCCGAACACTGCCGTCCGGTCTTCCTTCAGGAAGAACTGGGTGACTAGTCGGGCCCGTTCACGCTGCGTGACAATATTGCGATAGTGCCACGCTATGTCGCCTATGAAGAGAATTTCCGTGCCGTCGGCTTCCTGTACGTAGATCATCTGGCTTCCAGGTGAATGACCTGGTGCTTCGATAAGAACGACACCCGGTGCAACCACGATGCTTTTTTCGTAGTCGAGAGGTTCGTAGCCGTCGAGAACCCCGTCAGAAAATGACGCGGGTGCACTGCGTTCGGGGTGAGCAAGCTGCTCGACCGTGAGGCGCGTGTTCGGCAGGATTGCCGCCAGATCTGGATGCTCGACGATGCCGCCAATATGATCCATGTGCTCGTGCGTAATGACGATGAGCGATGCGCCCGCCATTGCCTCAGTCATGCGCGCATAGGCATCCGGGTCAAACGAGACGAGATTGTCGCCTCCCAAGTCCGCACTCAGTGCCGTATCAATGACGACTGTTCGCCGCGGATAGACCAGCCTGTAGCTGAAAACCGGCATATCGCGCTGCGTCCAGCCATCGCCGGCGACGATCGCCGTCGCGGGAAAGCTGAAGGCAGCGATCTTTTCAACTTCGACCCTTTCCGGCTTGTCGCCAGGTACCGCGGCAACCATACGACGGACCTCGCCGATATCGAACGTATAGCCAGCATCCGACGGCATATTGCTTTCGACGATGAACCAATAGTAGCCAGCGCCGGCGACCACCAACAGAACTGCCAGTCCACCCAGCACAGCGCGAAGCCATTTAGGCATGATCCCGTCCCCCAACTATCCATCCCGTGTTTCGCAGACATGATGAAGCTGGCCTTGGGACAAATCAATCGTCTGAAAATGCATGACGGCAAAACGGCTTTGGACGAACCGTTAAGCCTTTTTCTCCCAGTTCCCTCTATCGCTCTGCTGCCAATAGGTGGCGTCGTGGCCATCCGCCTTCAGCTTCTTCCAGTGCTCGCGAGCGCTTCGAACCGCTGTTTCGTCGCGTCCATCGAACATGAGAACGCAGCGTTCAAAGCTTTCGATGGTACCCGGCTCAGCGCCGTCCACGAGAAACAGGACATGCGCCCCATTTGGATTTTTCTCATCGATGGTCAGAAGAACCGGCTCCATCTCTGCCGGCCCGTCGTCGCTCGTGCCATGCGGCAGGAAGCTGTCGTCACGGTAGGTCCAGAGAAGATTATTGATGGCATCGAGCCGTTCCGGCCCGCCGGCGCGCACGATTGCCCGCCAGCCACGTTCCAGCGACCGCTCGAGAAGCTGCGGCAGAACCTTTTCAAGCGGCGCATTCTGAAGGTGATAGAAAAGAACCTCGGTCACCCGCCACCTTCAGCGTTCGTAGTTGTCCGCAACAAGACGATTCAGAATGCGCACCCCCCAACCGGAGCCCCAACTCTGATTGGTCGCCGTTTGAGGCGACGCCATCGCTGTGCCCGCAATATCCAGATGAGCCCAAGGAACCTTGTTGACGAAGCGTTGCAGGAACTGGGCGGCGGTTATCGAGCCGCCGTCGCGGCCGCCCACATTCTTCATATCGGCAAAACGCGAGTCGATCAGCTTGTCGTAAGCACTACCCATAGGCATGCGCCAGACTTTCTCACCTTCCGCGTCGCCAGCAGATCCAAGCTGCTTGGACAACTTGTCGTCATTCGAAAATAGGCCGGCATACTCCTTTCCGAGCGCAACCATTATGGCACCGGTGAGCGTCGCGAGGTCGATCATGAATTTCGGTTTGAATCTGTTTTGCGTGTACCAGAGTGCATCAGCAAGTACGAGGCGTCCTTCTGCGTCTGTATTGATGACCTCAATGGTCTGACCCGACATTGACGTCACAATGTCGCCCGGCCGCTGCGCCTTGCCGTCCGGCATGTTCTCTACCAGACCGATAACGCCGATCGCGTTGACCTTGGCCTTTCGCGCAGCAAGCGTGTGCATGAGGCCCGTGACGCAAGCTGCGCCACCCATGTCGCCCTTCATGTCTTCCATGCTTGCTGCCGGCTTCAGAGATATGCCGCCCGTGTCAAAACAAACTCCCTTGCCGACGAAGGCAACGGGTTTGTCTCCCGTCTTGCCCCCCATCCATCGCATCACCACGAGTTGGCTCTGATGCTGGCTGCCGTAACCGACGCCAAGAAGTGAGCCCATGCCCAATTTCTTCATCTGGGCTTCGCCAAGAACCTCGACCTTGACGCCCAGCTTGGAAAGCGCCTTCGTGCGCTTTGCAAACTCGGCGGGAAAGAGAATGTTGGCGGGTTCGTTGACCAGATCCCTCGTAAGGAACATGCCTTCGGCAACTTTTGACAGTACCGCATACTCCTTGCGCGCAGATGCTGCGGCTCGAGTCATTACGGTCAGAGACTTTACGTCCTTTTTTGCATCATCGTCTTTTTTCTTCGTCTTGTATTTTTCGAAACTGTAGGAGCGGAGTTTGGCGCCAAAGGCAACCCGCGCCGCCGCATCGGCGGCCGGGAGTTTCGGTGCGGCAATACCGTCCAACACAATCACGAGCGCCGTATCCTTCGTCTTGCCGATTCGCCCGACGAGTTCGCCTCCGACCTTTTCGAGACCGGCCGAGGAAACAGCCGCCGATTTACCCAGCCCTGCCAGAAGCACCCGACTTGCGCCAATACCCTGCGGTCCCACGAGTTCGACATATGTCCCCGACTTGCCGGTGAAGCCGGCTGCCTTCACCGCCCGCTTGAGAGCTCCACCGAGCTTCCCGTCAATATCTGCTGCTACCCCCTGCAATGCGGCGCCTTCGGTGACAAGCACAGCCAACGCCCCTGGCTTCGCAAGCGAGATGTCGGCGAAAGTAATATTCATTTGGGGGCCTCTTTCCTGATTCTCTCCGGTGCCGACACCGAAGAACGAACGTTGCGACATATCTTGCAGCGACGACGCTGCCTTCCCGCCTTTTCCCGGGCTTCAAAATGGGATAACCATTTCTCTCAACGAAGCTCGGCAATCCGGCGCGTATCCTAACCGAATCGCCGCCAAGGGAAAGTCGTCCGTCGTCGAGGTGGCATTCAGGCAGAGTGGCCTGACAACCCGGACGCCGGTCAGGAACTCGATTTCATGCCCACCAGCCTGTCGAGATATCTTTTCCTGCAGACGCTTGGGCCGTTTCTCGTGGCAAGCTTCGTGCTCACGGGGATTATCTGGCTCACTCAGGCCTTGCGCATGCTCGATGTGCTCATCACGCAAGGGCAAACGCTGCTCACGTTCTTCGAGCTGACGGCTCTGGCCCTGCCCAGCACTCTCATCATCGTGCTTCCGATTTCGCTCTTTTGCGCGATCCTCTACACGCTTCACAAGCTGATTGGCGACAGCGAGATCGTGGTCATGTTCTCGGCCGGCGTTAGCCGATGGGTTGTCGCGACCCCTCTTCTCACTGTGGCCGTCGCGACCTCAATAGTCGTCCTGATGTTTTCCATACACATAGCTCCGTCCGGAATGCGCGCGCTCAAGAACCGCCTCTATGAAATCAGGAGCGATGTCGCGACGTCGGTGATCCGCGAGGGAACCTTCAGCAACCCTGCTTCGGGTCTTACCGTCTATGTCCGCGAACGGGATGCCGACGGCACGACCTACGGGATCCTGGTTCACGATGGACGCAATCCAGACGAGCCAATCACCTACATGGCTGAAACAGGAAGTCTGGTTGAAGGCCCAAACGGGCCCCTACTCGTCATGTTCAATGGAAATATCCAGCGTGTCTCGCGTGAGAACGGCGAGAATGCAGCGGGTGCCGCCACCCTCCTCTATTTCGACAAGTATACCTATGACCTTTCACAGTACGTCGACGATCAGCCGACTTTTTCCTACGAAGGCCGGGAACGTTACTTCCATGAGCTCGTGAACCCGGCGCCGGACGACTTCTACGCGCGGCAGAACCGATCGAAACTGTTGGCTGACGCGCATGAACGCGTCGTTGAGGGCTTATATCCCGCGATGCTGGCACTTATCGCACTTGCCGCGCTTCTCCCGGCGCCCTTCAACCGGCGTGGCTATGCATCACGCATGGCCATTGCTGCAGCGGCGGCTCTCCTGATCAGAATACTTGGATTTGCACTGGCCAATGCCACAAGCCGGGACCTCTATCTGGCGCCGCTGATGTACCTTCTGCCGCTATCAGTATGTGGCATCTGTGTCGCCATTATAAGCGGCGTCCGCTTCGACTTCCTGTGGCAAAGAGCACGCTGGGCCCTTACCAATCGAACCGGCTCCGCCAAGGACGAAGGGCCAGCGCCGTGAACCTTTCCTGGACACTCTCGCGCTATCTCGGCCGTCAATTTTTTTTCGTCGTGATGGTGACGTTCGGCGTATTTCTAGCGCTCATATTCATGATCGAACTTGTCGAGCTACTGCGTCGCAGCAGCGACAAGCCGGACGTATCCTTTGGATTGCTGATTTCCATGGCACTCATGGAAGTCCCGCGGCTTGGCGGCAAAACGTTGCCCTTCGCGGTACTGTTCGGGGGAATGGCTGCTTTTCTGCGCCTAAGCCGAAACAATGAACTGGTCATAGCGCGCGCAGCCGGGGTCTCGGTCTGGCAGTTCATCACCCCTGCCCTGGTCGTATCCTTCATCGTCGGAGCTTTCGTCGTCACGGTATACAATCCCGTGTCGTCCACGCTGACAACACGCTTCGGCCAGCTTGAGTCGAAGTATCTGGAGCAGCGGACCAGTTTCGTAGCGGTCTCCTCCAACGGTCTTTGGCTTAGACAGGCGGACTCGACGGGGCAATCGGTCGTTCACGCTCTCAGGATGGACGGCCAGGGACTGACGCTCGAAGAAGTGACAATCTATCTCTACGGCGAGGGCAACCGCTTTCTGGGTCGCATCGACGCAGAGTCGGCCGCTCTCCGGCCCGGCCATTGGGAACTCCACGATGTCTGGGTGCTCATGGTCGACGACCAGCCGCGCAAATACGAAACCTTCGAGCAAGAAACCTCGCTTACCGAGAAGCAGATTGAGGAGAGCTTTGCCCGGGAGGAGACGATCTCCTTCTGGGAGTTGCCGCATTTCATCAGCACCGCTGAAGCCGCTGGATTTTCGGCGCGTCGGTACCAGATCTATTTTCACCAGTTACTGGCCACACCGGCCATGCTCTGCACCATGGTGCTAGTGGCCGCGGTATTTTCCATGCGAGTATCGCGAATGGGGGGAATGCTGCAGATGGTTCTGGGCGGCATAATGGCCGGTTTTCTGGTCTATTTTCTGGGCAACCTGTCGATTGCGCTCGGTCTGTCCGGCATCTTGCCAGCCGCGCTCGCGGCCTGGGCTCCCTCTATCGTGGTTATGCTATTGGGGCTTGCGGTTCTCTTTCACCTCGAAGACGGTTAGAAATCAGGGTGACGCTCGCAATTGCTGAGCGATTCTAACAGACAGGCCGGGGGCGGGGCGTTCAAGGTGACGGAGGGGGTATCGATGAGTTCAGCCGGCCAGCGCGGCGCAGTTCTACTCGCGATGACGCTGGCTGCGGCTATGGCATTTGCGTCACCATCGAATGCCCAGCAAGGGCCTCAGGAGGAAGTCGGATTTGCCGACTCCCGTGAGGTGCTCATGCAAGCCGACGAACTAACTTATGACCGCGAAACGCGCGTCGTGACGGCGACCGGTCATGTCGAACTCGCTTATGGTGAAAGAGTACTGCTTGCAGATCGTGTGACCTACGACGAAACAACCGGTGTCGTTACGGCGGACGGCAATGTTTCTCTGCTTGACCCTCAAGGGGATGTCGCATTCGCAGATCACATTGTTCTGCGCAATGAAATGCGCGACGGCGTGATCCAGACATTGCAGGTCTTGCTTAGCGACAACTCGAGACTTGCAGGTAGCAGCGTTGTAAGAAGCGGTGGGAACATGACCACGCTTCATAGGGGTGTTTATAGCCCCTGTGATGTTTGCGAGAAGAAGGGTCAGACGACTCCGCTCTGGCAGATCAAGGCCTTCCGGGTCATTCACAACAAGGAAGAGAAGCGGATCATCTACGAAGACGCTTTCATGGAGTTCTATGGCGTTCCGGTCCTCTATATTCCTTATTTCTCACAACCCGACCCCTCGGTGAAGCGTCAGTCCGGCTTTTTGACGCCTACGCTGATGAGTTCAACAGACCTTGGTCAGCAAGCCGAAATTCCCTATTACTGGGCTATCAGCCCCGATAAAGACGTAACTCTCATTCCGAGATTCACCACGAAAGAAGGCACGGTTTACCAGGGCGAATACCGGCAACGGTTCGAAGACGGACGCATACAGATGTTCGGCACCGCAACCTGGCCCAGAACCCAGCAGGCAGGAACACCGGCCGATGACGATTTTCGGGGCAGCCTCTTCGGTAACGGCAATTTCGACATCGACGAGAACTGGAGCTGGGGTTTTCGTTCCGAGTTGACTTCCGACGACACCTATTTGCGCAAGTACGATCTGTCAGACGCCACGGACCTGGTCAGCAACCTCAACGCGACCTACGCAAATGGACGCAACAGCTTCACTGCGGATGCCTATTATTTCAGAGGTCTGCTTTCAACGGACAGCACGGCGACCACGCCGTGGGTGGCACCCATCCTTCAATATGATTACTCCTATCCGGATCAGATTCTTGGCGGTCGCGTCGGGTTTTCTGCCAATGCGATGGTTCTCGAAAGGCAGCAAGGCGCGAAATCCCGGCGAATTTCGAGCTCGGTCCGCTGGGACCACCGGGAAACAACCAGGTCCGGTTTCGTCTACCGCCTCTTTGCCAGCCTTCGCGGTGACTTTTACTCGGTCGAAGATGTGCCCAACACGGCAGTTCCGGGAGCAACTTTCGACGAAACGACGATTGCCCGCGCCTTGCCGACCATTGGCGCCGAATGGTCGTATCCATTGATGCGCGTGGATGGAGACGTGAGACATGTACTCGAGCCGATTGCCCAGATCATCTACTCCCCCAACGTCGGCAACACGGTTGAAATACCGGACGAGGATTCGCAGAGCTTCGAGTTCGATGACACGAATCTCTTCTCCGAGGATAGATTTGCCGGCCTCGATCGCTGGGAAACGGGCGCGCGCGCCAATGTTGGTTTGCGCTACTCGATCTATACGGCGGGCGGTGGTCAGGCGAATGCTCTGTTCGGACAGAGTTTCCGGGTAGAGGACAACAACAGCCTGGCGGCAGGGACAGGCTTGAGGGACGAATCTTCGGACTATGTCGGACGCGTCATGGTTTCGCCCAACAAAGACCTGCTCGCCGTTTACCGCTTCAGACTTGACGATCAGAAGCTGAAAATCCGGCGTAACGAGGTAAGCCTGCTCGGCCGCCGCGGGCCTGCGACCGGCGAACTTGGATACGCCTATTTTGCCGCGGACCAGTCCGTCTCATTCACCCCTCGCGAAGAAATCTATGCTGGGTCGGTATTGAGACTCGACGAGTATTGGCGCGTGTTCGGGCAAACGAGGCGAGATCTCGCCAACAGTCGAACCGTCGCCAACAGGGTGGGAATTGGTTACGAAGACGAATGTATCGATTTCTCCATCGGATTCTCACAGTCGTTCTATCGCGACCGGGACATCGAGCCTGACAAATCAGTCGTCCTGCGTATCACATTCAAGACGCTGGGGACCGCCCGGGTCGCGGGATCGACCGATTCAGAATAAACTGCGAGCTTGGCGCGCAAGCTACTGAAAATAGCTCGTTTTCAGGATTCTGATCGGTTGATTGGGGCCTTGATTCAAGTATTCTGTCGGCCCGTGAGATCAAGCTGACAGCGGGCCGAAGGCTCAGAAGAAAGACGCAATGACCCCAAAAGACAAGTACGCGCGCAATCTCATGCCGCGCCGACTCCGGGCTCTCAATACCATCCCAGGTATCATTGTCGCGCTTCTGGTCGGCTTTGCCATGTTGCCTGCCAAGTCAGCCGTCGCACAGGCAACTGCTTCCAGTACGCTTGGCTCCGGTTCGGACACCCAGGGTATTGCGGCGATCGTCAACGACCGCGTGATATCCTCATATGATCTCGACCAACGAGTGAAACTGGTCCTCCTGAGCTCCGGCATTCCGAACAACCGCGAAAACATCTCCCGTATTCGCGGACAGGTTCTCCGTTCTCTGGTCGACGAGTATCTGCAGATGGAAGAGGCGCAACGGCTCAACGTCGAGGTGACGGCGGAAGATATCGACAGCGCTTTCGAGCGTATCGCACAGCGCTCCAACATGAACCTCGAACAGATTGACCAGTTTCTTAAGGAAGGTGGCGTCGCACGAGAAACGCTCGAACGGCAGATCAGGGCGGATATCGCGTGGAACCGGGTTGTCCAGCAACAATTCGGCCCGCTTATTACCGTCGGCGAGACCGAGATTGATGAGGTGATGCGCCGTTTGCAGGAGGACTCCGGACAACCCCGATATCTTGTGTCTGAAATTCTCATCACCTTTGACAACCCCACCCACGCCGAAGAAATTGCCGCAGGCACCGAACGGCTGGTGAGGCAGATTCGTGAGGGAGCGCCTTTTGAGGCCGTCGCCAGACAGTTCAGTCAGTCAGCTTCGGCAGCGAGTGGCGGTGACATTGGTTGGATCCATGCAAGCCAGTTGCCCGAAGGGGTCGGCGAGGTGGTCAAGCAGATGCAACCCGACATGGTGTCGGACCCTATCCGCACGCTGAACGGTTTCTACATCATTCAACTCAGAGCAATGCAGACTGGAACGGGTGCGGATCCGATGCGGGATCAGTACGAGCTGATGCAAGTAATTCTGCCGCTGGCACAGAACGCAGATCAGCAAGCCGTTAGCAGGCGCGCCCGCGAAGTCAACGAATTCCGTTCCCAGGTAACTTCCTGCGACGACGCACCGAAACTGATTGAAAAGTACATCAGCGGCAGCGCCGGCCCCAAGAGACAGGTTATTGCCGGGCAATTGGAGCCCAGGCTTCGGCAAGCGCTTGCGAATACCGAGGTGGGCGGCACAACCGAGCCCATCCGATCCGAGCGTGGTGTCGAGATGATAGTCGTCTGCGCCCACAAGGCCGCTCAAGGCGAAATGCCGACGCGGGAGCAAATCGACAATACGCTCTATGAACAGCAGCTTTCGATGATGGGCCGCCGACACTTGCGCGATCTGCGCCGAGATGCAGTGGTCGTCTACAGATAGTTTCGCAACAGCCGCTTGGCAGCTTGGGCAGTACGGCCGAAATGGCAGATCCAGCTTCCGCATTGCCTCTCACGATCAGCATGGGAGATCCGGCCGGCATCGGGCCGGAGATTACAGTCAAGTCCTGGGCGGAACGGAAGCGCGAGAACCTTGCCGTCTTCTTTGCGGTGGGGAACGCTGACCTATACAGGGAAACGGCGCGACTTCTGAATCTGGATATAGACATCCAGGAGATATCATCGCCCGGTCAAGCCGGGCAGGTGTTTTCCGACGCGATGCCTGTTCTGCCGATTGATCTGGCCGAACCTGCCGCACCGGGCATTCCTTCACCGGCCAACGCCAGCTCCGTACTCGCTTCGATCGACACTGCCTGCGATTTCGCTCTTGATGGCAGTATCGCCGGCATGGTTACCAACCCAATACACAAACGCACGCTGTATGAGGGCGGACTTCGCGTCCCGGGGCATACCGAGTATCTCGCCGAACGATGCGGCGGTGCCACGCCTCTCATGATGCTATCCTGCCCGGGACTTCGTGTTGTTCCCGTCACTGTGCACCTCTCGCTCGGCGAAGCGGTGGAGTCTCTCCGTGCGGATGCAATCGTCGAGCAAGGCCGGATTTTGGCAGAGGCTCTGAAGCGGGATTTTGGCATTGAACGCCCACGGATCGCAGTCGCCGCACTCAACCCCCATGCGGGCGAGGAAGGGCATCTTGGTCGCGAGGAAATCGAGATTATCGCGCCTGCAATTGAAGCTCTGAGAGACTTGTGCCCGGATGCAACATTCACAGGGCCAAGCCCGGCAGACACACTCTTTCACGCGGCGGCACGCTCCCGCTATGACGCCGTGCTCTGCATGTATCACGATCAGGCGTTGATCCCCTTGAAGACGATCGACTTCGAGAATGGTGTCAACACCACGCTGGGCCTTCCGATCATTCGTAGTTCACCAGACCATGGCACCGCTTTCGACATAGCTGGCAAAGGGATTGCCCATCCCGGCAGCCTCATTGCCGCAATACGCACCGCGAGCGAAATATCCTATCACCGGGCGAACGCATGACGGCGCATCCATCCGGGCTTCCGCCTTTGCGCGAGGTAATCGCCAAGCATGGTCTTGCCGCCCAGAAGTCACTCGGCCAGAATTTTCTACTCGATCTCAATCTTACCGGCCGAATTGCCCGCGCTGCCGGACAACTCGATGGGCACGACGTTCTTGAAGTGGGTCCGGGGCCAGGCGGCCTGACTCGGGCCTTGCTGGCGTCGGGTGCCCGCCGTGTAGTTGCGATCGAACGCGACCGCCGATGCATTGCGGCGCTTCAGGAGATCGCCCTGGCCTACCCGGACAGACTCGTCATTGTTGAGGGTGACGCCCTCGTAACCGACATGCGAGCGCTGGTAAGCACTCCGGCCCGTATTGTGGCAAACCTGCCCTACAATATCGCAACCCCGCTTCTTGTGGGTTGGATGCAGACGGAACCTTGGCCTCCCTGGTTTGAAAGCCTGACCCTCATGTTTCAACGGGAGGTCGCCCAAAGGATTACGGCACGGCCGGGCACGAAGGCTTATGGCCGCCTGTCCGTGCTCACCCAATGGCGAACAAAGCCGCGTATTCTGTTCGACGTGGACCGCAGAGCATTCACTCCTCCCCCCTCCGTCACTTCATCGGTCGTTGAGCTCATACCCCGTGACAAGCCACTGGCGGAGGCCAATCCCGCCGCGCTCGAGCGAGTCGTCGCCGCAGCGTTCGGGCAGCGGCGCAAGATGCTGAGGGCGAGTCTGAAGACATTGGGGAGAGGCGATCCCGCCCCCCTTCTGGAAACAGCCGCCATCGCCCCTACCCGGCGAGCGGAAGAATTGACGGTCGAAGAATTTTGTTCGCTCGCCCGGGCCTTCGCAGATCGTATGTGATCTCCATTTGCGAGGTTGTTAGGGACGGCGCTGCATGCCACATTGGCGTCGAAATCGGCGTCCCAAGCCGAAAACATCACGTCCCGGAGGCAGGTTTCATGAAGTCCGAAGCGATCGTCGAATACGGTGCCCCCTTGCAGCTCGTCGATAGCGACACGCCGCAGCCTCAGGGTACCGAAGTGCTCCTCAAGGTCACTCATTGTGGCGTCTGCCATTCCGACGTTCACATTCATGACGGCTATTTCGACATGGGCGGCGGCAACAAACTGGACGTCCGCGCGGGACGGAAGCTGCCATTTACGCTCGGTCACGAAATCGAGGGTGAGGTGATCGCCACAGGCCCCGACGCCGGTGAAATTGAAATCGGAACCCAACGGGTGGCCTATCCATGGATCGGCTGCGGCGAATGCCCTACCTGCAATCGCGGCGACGAACATCTGTGCAACAAGCCGCGTGCATTGGGTATTCAGGTTGCGGGCGGATACGCGACCCACGTGCTGGTGCCCCATCCTCGCTACCTGCTTGACTACAGTGGTGTCGCGGAGGGCTTGGCGGCGACCTATATGTGCTCTGGCCTCACCGCTTACAGCGCGATGAAGAAGCTTGGCGATATCAGCGCCGAAGAACGCGTGATGGTGGTAGGCCTCGGCGGCGTCGGCATGATGGGCCTGCAGTTCGCGAAGGCTCTCTTTCCTTCGGCGCCTCTCGGTGCCGATGTCGATGAAAACAAACTTCAGTCCGCTCGGGGCGCCGGGGCCCACGAGGTCTACAACCCGAAAGACGCCGAAGCGATCAAGAAGGTTCTCGCCGATACGAATGGCGGCGTGCCCGCCGCTGTCGATTTCGTCGGCTCCGAAGCCTCTCTCAAGTTCGCATCAAGCGTCGTACGGAAGGGTGGGAAGGTCATCGTGGTCGGGCTATTTGGCGGCGGCTTCTCGATGCCGATTCCGTTGTTCCCGATGCGCGCCATCTCCATCGGTGGTTCTTATGTCGGCTCTCTCGACGAGACGAAGGAGATGATGGAATTGGTAAAAGCAGGAAAGATCGACCCTATCCCGGTCAGCGAACGTCCGCTCGGGGAAGGCTCGAAGTCGCTCGACGACCTCCGCAATGGGTCAGTGATGGGGCGGGTGGTACTGAAACCGTGATATCGTCGATTTTTCGATCTGGCGGATCGCAATAGGATGTACGCTCGATCTGGTTGCACGAAGACGGCACTTTCAATGCGTGTGTCCTGCCAAGCCTAAGGAAGATTGCTCAGTCTCCTGAAATGTTCGTAGACGATCAAATCGGCTTCAACCAGCGGCCTGGCGAGATCCCTCATTTCGTCATCGAATGAGCGCATCGCTTCGCTCCTTTTTTCAGCCGATCTCACGAACGATGCCGTAACGTTCATTTTTCTGCCCGCAGGGGGCTGAGGCAGACCCGCAATGTCTGCAACTTCCAAAAATGCTGAGTCGAAGTTGTCGTTGAATCCAATCAGGTCGACCGTCGACAGGTTATGAATCGCCGCCTCTGCGAGGCTCAATCTTTCCTCTCTAGATTTCGGGATGTATCCCAGAGAACCCGCAAACTGCCGCGCGACGAAATTGTCCGCCCCGGAGACCACGACGGGGTGCCTGGAGACGAGGAATTCCTTCAAGGACATCGTCTTTACGAGCCTGACGTCGTTATCATCTCTGACGCTCGGCGGCAGATGAGCCACATACTGATAAAGCGACCGCAATCGATCGTATGGGTCTCTCAGGAAAGTCAGGGAATAGGTGGATTCGTCCCTGAAACTCTCGAAAGCTGTCCATGGCATATGACCGGTAACGAACCTTGCCTTGCGTGCCTGCTCCGCGAACACATTCAACGGCAGTTGTGAAAAGTCGTCGTAGAATACAATTCGTCCACTGCGCTTCGACCCGACATATTCCTTAAAATAGCTGTTGATCGACGTTCCGCCTGTCTTCGGCGTATGGATGAAGGCGATGCGTGGAGGGCGCTCTCCGGTCGTGACCGCTTTCCGGGCACATGACAGTCTGTATCCGGCGCGGCGGAGCGTTTTTCTCGTTTGCCTTAACAGTCCCATATTTTAACCGCGTTCACCTCAGCCTCGAATCCGTAGTCAGTACATCCTGAATCCGTATTCAGCGCGCTCTGTTTTTGCTAGTAATAGGTCCTTGTATACTCCGGCCGCGCCGACATAACAAAGGTCGGCTGGCTGCAACCTTGCGAGCGAGCGGACAAATCGTGATTCGAGCAAATGCCCCTATTCCTGTGGCGGGTCCGTGGATCACCGAACGGGAAATCGAGTATGTCACGGAAGCCGCCCGAACCGCCTGGTTCAAGGATCACTACACCTTCAACGCCCGCTTTGAGAAGGCATTTGCCGAATATGTGGGCGTGAAGCATGCCGTTTCCCTGCCTCATTGCACCGCCGCTATTCATCTTTCCCTTGCAGCCGGCGGCATTGGTCCCGGAGACGAAGTAATTGTTCCAGACGTTACCTGGATCGCCTCGGTCGCTCCTGTCGTCTATGTCGGAGCGACACCGATATTCGCCGACATAAAGAAAGATACATGGTGCATTGATCCCTCCTCGGTCGAAGCCGCAATCACGGACCGAACGAGGGCTATCATAGGTGTCGATCTGTACGGATCGATGGCGGATTGGGTCGAACTGCGGCGTATTGCCGACCAATACGATCTTCTCCTTGTCGAAGACTCGGCTGAAGCACTCGGATCAGAGTATGCCGGGCAGAAGGCTGGTGCGCTCGGCGATACCGGCGTCTTTTCCTTCCATGGATCGAAAACCGTAACCACCGGTGAAGGAGGAATGCTGGTCACCGACGATAATCACCTTCACCAGCGCGTCATGACACTTCGTGATCACGGACGCCCGCCTGGCGACAAGCTCTTTCTCAACACGGAGATTGGCTTCAAGTACAAGATGAGCGCGCTTCAGGCAGCGTTCGGTCTTGCACAAATCGAACGAGTGGACGAGCTTATTTCCCGGAAGCGAGAGATATTCCGTTGGTACAAAGATGAACTCGAGACCGTTGACGGCGTCACCCTCAATGCCGAGCCTCAAGGCACGCGAAACTCGTACTGGATGATCACAATCATCCTCGACCCGCGGATCGGCATGGATAAATTTTCTTTGATGGATGCCCTTGGCAAAAGAAACATCGACACGAGACCGTTTTTCTCACCTCTGTCTACCTTGCCAGCGTTTTCAGACTACCCCCACTCTTCAGCCCACATGCCCGAAAACCCCGTCGGCACCGAGATTTCCAAATACGGCGTTAATCTTCCTTCAGGCTATCACGTGGACAGGGAGACAGTCGAAATCGTGACCGGCGCCCTGAAGGAAATACTGGCTGAAGCAAGATGATCCGCTTTTTGACCACGCCCCCTTCGCTAGCCACTCCGGACAAGAAAATAGTGCACCGGGTAGCCTCCTCGGCGACAAGACAATGAACAGATCTGACTCATTTTTATCGGTGATGATCGCAGGTGTAGGCGGTGCATCTCTTGGCACCGAGATTAGCAAGTGCCTGGCGTTGGCCGGGGGGTACAAGATATTCGGCTGCGATGTATCCCCTACTGCCTATGGCCTTTATGACAAACACTTCTCTGCAACATTTCGAGTAGATCGCAACAATTACATCGAGAGCGTAACCGCCGCCTGTTCACAGGCTGGAGCCGAATGGCTCGTCGCGGGTGGCGAGCAACCCATGGCGCTGCTGAGCAGCGCCTCAACTCAACTCGCAAAACACGGCATCCACCTTGTCGCAAATACTCCTGACATCGTTCAAGCGTTTTCCGACAAGGCAATGACATTCGAAAGACTCTCCCATGCCGGAATTGCAGTTCCCCGTACCATGATCATATTGGGCGAGCTTGATATCTTGGCTGTCGGCCTACCATGTATCGTGAAGCCGGCGACGGGGTCGGGAGGGAGCGTCTCTGTTTTCTTTGCCATCACGAGTGACGAGGCGATGATATACGCCGATTTCATTCGCCGTAGCGGAAACGTGCCTATCGCTCAGGAATATATTCCGGAGGATGAGGGAGAGTTCACGATCGGCGTCCTGTCCCTGCCGAATGGCAGTATCGCCGGTTCGATTGCGCTCAAACGCGCACTGGATGCCAAGCTATCTGTGTCATATCGCGGCCGGGGCGGTCTTGTATCGAGTGGCTATTCCCAAGGCCACATTGATGATTATGCCTTTCTTCGTTCACAAGCGGAACATATTGCAGAAAAGATTGGCAGCCGCGGTCCCATCAATATTCAAGGTCGCGTAAAGAACGGGGTCCTGATCCCATTCGAAATCAATCCGCGCTTCTCTGCCTCGACCTACCTGCGCGCTCTCGCGGGTTTCAACGAGATCGACCTCCTGCTCCGATTCATGGCGTTCGAGGAGAAGCCTGGCCCGATGTCAATCACGCCGGGCTGGTACCTTCGGAGCCTGACCGAAACATACGTACCGGATAGTCAAATCAAATGACGGTCCGCTGGATCACGCCTCTACTCGGCACAACATCGGCATCTCAAGTCGGATCCACCTCCGACATGACCGTGATCGACGTGCGCGAGCTCGTGGACCGTGCCGGCAACGCAGCGAACACATTGCGCGACAAGATTGCCGCTGGCTCGGCCTCGTTGCGCGACGGCCGCAAGACGGTCATTTGTTGCGATCATGGAATCTCGCGGAGCAATGCGGTCGCTGCGGGTGTTCTCTCGCAGGCGGAAGGGATTTCATTCGAAGCCGCAATCAGAAGAGTCATTGCGGCAACGGGTGAAAGCGAAATGCGTCCGGAAGTCGTCGAAGCGGTTCGCCGATCGCTTTCCTCATCGGCGGCTGCAAACTTTCCGACATTTGAGCGGGAACGATGGTTGCTCACGGGAGGAAGCGGCGCTCTTGGCGGTGTCATAGCAGCGACTACTCCTGACAACATCGAAATACTCTCTCCAAGCAGAGAGGAACTCGATCTCCTGCGAGGGGCTGTACCGTTGGGACTCTACACGGGAGAGGCCGGCGTCTCGCGCATTCTCCATTTTGCGGCCCCCCGTATCGGTAATACCAACACTGCCGTCGGCGAAGCATTGACCATGTTCCGCAACGTTCTCGAAGTTGCATCTATTCAGCAATTGCCGGTCGTCATTCCGTCGCGATGGGAAGTCTTCGGTGGCTATCGGGGCGAGACGATGGAAGCTACTGAAGAGACGCCGTCCCGTCCCGCAGGCGCCCTTGGAGACGCCAAGTATCTATTGGAAGCCCTGGCTCTCGCCTGGGCTGCTCAACGGCAGGCTAACGTCACAATTCTGCGAAGCGGACTTGTCTTTGGCAACGGTATCGCCCCCAACTTCATGCGTGCGTTTGTCCGCAAAGCTTGCTCCGGCGAAACGATCACCACTCATGTTTACGACAACGGCGAGCCGCTGCTCGACCTGATGGCGGCGGCGGATTGGACTTCTGCATTCTGGGCTCTGGTCAGGTCAGGAGAAACTGGTCTTTTTCACGCCGGCGGAGGCGCCCTAACCGGCACCCGAGAGATCGCAGAGATGGCTGCGGCCAGCTCCGGCCAGGGGTGCCAAATCGCGGAACTTCATGTAGAAGGCAAGGCAGCCAACGTCAGACTGGACTTCGGCAAGCTGGAAAAGGCGGTCGGCTGGCGGCCTTCCCGGCCAGCAGTCGATCTTCTAGCCGATTTTCTGGGTCGGGCGTGCGAAGATCGGACATACACTGAGAAGGATCGGTGATGAATACCGAAGAGAAAGCACGGCAAGAAACGTTTATGTGGTCCCGAACCACATTCCACAGCGAATACAATCGCTATCTTGCGCAGTTTAAAGTCGAGTCGTGTCTGGAAAACATTCGAGGTACGTCACTACTCGACCTCGCTTGCGGCGATGGTTTGATGACCCAGATGTTCGCTCAACGGATGCCCCGCGTCGTTGGCGTCGATGCAAACGGGAAAATTCTCGCTGAAGCGAAGAAACGACTGCCCGACGTAGAGTTTCACGAAAGCCTGGTTGAAGATCTCGATATCAATGAGAAGTTTGACACCGTCACCATGCTCGACTTGCTCGAGCATGTGGTCGACCCAATTGCCCTGCTGAAGAAAGCAGCCAGTTTCCTTAATGACGATGGCGTTCTGATTATCCACGTCCCGAATGCGCAGGCTATCAACAGGCGTCTCGCTGTGCTGATGGGTACGCTGGAAAGCTGCGAGGAACTCTCCCCTTTCGATATTCAGGTAGCAGGTCATAGACGCTCCTATTCACTCCCGACGTTGACGAAAGATATCGAGGCCGCAGGACTGAAATGCGCGTCGACCGGTGGAATCTTCTACAAAATTCTTTCCACGCCTCAAATGGACTGGTTCCTGAAAAACGGTCTCTGGGACGAAGGCGGCTTCGGCTGGGGGCGAGTCGGCGCCGAAGGCACGCGTGACTGGAAAGAAGCTTTCTGCCGTGCATCCTTCGAGCTTGGAAAACAGCATCCAGAAGACTGCAACATCATCTACGCTTGCGTAACGCGGTAGCCCGATATTTCGGGAGAGCCATTCAACTTGAAAAGCGATTGACAATGGATCCGGTCGAGTCATTCCGTAAGCAAGTCAACGAGAATATCAAGCGCCTCGGCGACGACAAGGAAGTGCAAAATCTGTCGCGCGTCTGGTCGAGAGAAACCAACCGAAACGGCTATACCTACAACTTTTCGTGGCTGGGGCGGCCGATAATTCAATATCCGCAAGATATTGTGGCGATGCAGGAAATCATCTGGTCGACGCAACCGGACTTGATCGTGGAGACCGGGATTGCCCACGGCGGCTCCCTGATTTTTTCTGCCTCGATGCTAGAGCTCAATGCGGCATGCGGCGGAAAGAAGGATGCACGCGTCCTGGGTATCGACATCGACATTCGCTCTCACAATCGCGAAGCGATAGAAGCGCACCCGCTTGCCCGCCGCATCGACATGATTCAAGGGTCAAGTGTATCGGACGATGTGACGGCCAGAGTGAAAGAGGCAGCGCGCGGCAAGGAAAGCGTGCTGGTCATTCTCGACTCCAACCATACGCACGAACACGTCCTCGCGGAACTTGAGGCTTACGCCCCGCTCGTCACTTTGGGTAGTTACTGCCTCGTATACGATACACTGATCGAAGACATGCCGGCGGAACTCTTTCCGGATCGCCCATGGGGGCCCGGTGACAATCCGAAAACCGCGGTATGGGAGTACCTCAAGTCGCACCCTGAATTCGAAATCGATGAATCCATTCCCAACAAGCTTCTGATAACAGTCGGACCTGACGGATATCTCAAGCGCATCAGTTGATCAGATGACGAGCCGTTCGGGTGCACCCAAAATCACTGTCATCATTCCCACTCGAGAGCGCTGCGATGTCTTTACTTCGGCGCTCCGTACTGTTGTGGCGCAAGACTACGACAACCTGGAAATTCTCGTCAGCGACAACTTCAGCACAGATGACACGCACGAAATCGTGGAGTGCATCGCTGATCCGCGAGTCCGGTACCTGAACACCGGGAAGCGCCTGAGCATGTCGGGCAACTGGGAATTTGCACTTTCGCATGTTACGGGCGATTGGGTCACCATCATTGGCGACGACGACGGTTTGCTACCTGATGCGTTGAACCGTGCCTCTGAATTCATTCGAGAGATGGACGTCCTCGCCTTCCAGTCGACCATATGCCGGTACCGCTGGCCCGGAAACAAGGGGCGACAATACGGTCGCATTCGAGTTCCGCTGACGCGCGGCGAAGAGGTGCGGCTCAGCAGAACCTGGATGAATCGTGTTCTCCAGGGCCAGGTTGTCTATGCAGAGTTGCCAATGCTCTATACGGGCGGCTTTGCAGACATGAGGGTCCTGGCCGATCTAAAGAGACGAATGGGTGCATTCTACAACTCTTGCGTTCCCGACGTTTATTCCGGCTTTGCCATCGCCTCTTTGCTTCCACGGTATGGATTTTCACGTTCTCCCCTTGCGATTGCGGGTATTTCCAAACACAGCATCGGCGTGGACCATTTCCGGAAGCAGGAAAAAATAGAAACCTCGCCGTCGCAGAAGTTTGCAGCGGAAGAAAATATTCCCTTTCACAAAGATATTCCCCTGATGGACGACGGTGGTTATCCGCCTTCGCTTCAAGTAACTGCGCTGGAAGCCTATCTGCAGAGCGCTCCGCTACGGAACGACCATCCTGCCGCGCTCTTCGATCAGCAACTTGAAGTGATACTTTCTGCGACAGATGCAGATGACTGCAATATTACCAGTTGGGCTCGCAAATTTGCCGCGATGCACGACCTTGACTACGAGCACGCCCGCAGCAAATCGCGGAGGAGGCGCCTGCTACGGAAATTCGAGGAACTGCCCGTCAATTTCACTCGCCGGATAAAGCGCCGCACTTTAGGTTCGCCAACGCAGCCTCTCGAGAACGTCTATGAAGCAAGCCTCGCAGCAGATGCATTGCTCCGAAAAAAAGCACTTCGCTAGCTCGACACCGCCAGTTCCGGCACAGCCGTCACAAAACGCGCACCCCGCCCGCTCGCACCGGATAACTGCTTCATCACCTCTTCCTTGATATTCCAGGGCAGAATAATGATGAGATCCGGCCGATCCGCTTCCATATGCGTTTCAGCGACGATGGGAATCCGGCTGCCTGGCATGAACTTTCCCTGTTTCGCGGCGGCCCGGTCGACGACATAAGGGATGAGATCGGGGCGAATACCGGCAAAATTCATGAGGGTGTTGCCCTTGGCAGCTGCGCCATAAGCGCCCACCTTCAAGCCCTTGCGCCTTGCGTCGATCAGGAAAGCAAGGAAATCATTCTTCACATTCTCCGCACGTGCCTGAAACCCCGAATAAAACTCGGCGTTCTCAACGCCTGCCTTTGCTTCCGTATTCAGCATCTCGGCTAACCGTTCGGTGCGTTCGCGCCTGCCCGTTTCGGCTTTCTGCGCAAACACCCGCAGACTTCCGCCATGCGTCGGTAGCTCCTCGACATCGAATACACCGAGTCCGTTCGCCGCAAAGATGCGCGCAACCGAGGTCAGCGAAAGGTACGAGTAGTGCTCGTGATAAATCGTATCGAACTGGTTCTCCGCGACGAGCTTCAGAAGATGCGGAAACTCGAACGTCGCAACACCATCTGGTTTCAACAAGGCAGCGAAACCTGAAACGAAATCATTGATATCCGGGACATGCGCAAGCACGTTGTTTGCAACCGTCAAATCCGCCTGTCGCCCTTCCGCCACAAGTTCGAGAGCCAGTTCGACACCGAAGAAACTTTCCTCGATCTCGATCCCCTTCTCACGCGCCGCCGCCGCCGTGCTCGCCGTCGGCTCGATCCCATAGCAAGGAATGCCCGCCGCCATCACATATTGCAGGAGATAGCCGTCGTTGGCTGCAACTTCGACGACCATGCTTTCTGGTCCGAGTCCAAAGCGTCCGGTCATTCGTTCGACATAGGACTTCGAATGGGAAAGCCAGCTCGCAGACGTCGAACTGAAATACGCATAGTCGTCAGCGAACAGTTCCTCGCGCCCGGCATGGTCTTCGGTCTGCACCAGCCAGCAGGTTTTGCAGACTAGCACCCGCAGCGGGTACCACGTCTCGGGCGCGGTCAACATTTCCGGAGACAGATAGGCGTTCGAAGGTGGCGCCGATCCGAGGTCGACCAAAACGAGATTCAGAGGCGATCCACAATGGCGGCACTTCACGTCTTGCTTCCTTCCTGGAACGATTTGAGATTGGGGAAATTCGCGTCCCGCTCTGATCTTCCCACAATCTCCAGCGGCCAATCTATTCGCAGTGCCGGGTCGTCGGCCCGCACGCCGCCTTCTGCTTCCGGGGCATAGGCGGCCGAGTGGACATAGAGCATTTCCACATCGTCCGTAAGCGTCTGAAAACCATGTGCGAACCCGGGTGGAATCAGAAGACTTGACGCGTTGTCGTTGGACAAGCGTTCACCAAACCAGTGGCCATAGGACGGTGAGCCCGCACGGAGATCCACAGCGACGTCGAAGACCTCCCCCCGCAGGCAAGTCACGAGTTTCGCCTCTTCGTGAGGCGGATGCTGGAGGTGCATGCCGCGAACGGTACCCCTCTTCGCAGTCAGTGTCCGGTTCAACTGTGCGACCGGCCAAATCCAGCCAGCGGCTTCCAGTTCATCAGAACAGAACAATCTCTCGAGCCAGCCTCGCTCGTCACCCATTCGCCTGCGGCGAACAACGGAGAGTCCCTCTAGCGGCGTTCCTTCGATATCAAACCGCCCACTCACGCCGTCGTTCCTGGGTGAAGGGTCTCGAAGACCTCGATTTGTGCCAACGTCTTTTCGCGCATATCCGCACCGGCATTCAGGGCGCGGTACCAATCCGACAACCAGGAAACACATAGGTCTCCCGCGAGTCGATCTCTCCAGCCAAGACACTCGCGTGCCTTCGTGCTGTCAATACTGAGCGCCATCATCTCGAGTGGACCGGGATCATTCGCTGGCTTCCAGCCTGCCCCACCGAGCGCGGCCTGCACGGCTTCCGCAAGTTCGGCGACCGTTATGGCAGGCGCATCGGACGCAGGGCCGAAGTTCAGAGCTGCTGGAACAGCGGCTCCCTCCGTAAGGCCCCGTGCAAAAGTGAAATATCCGCACAAGCAATCAAGCACGTGTTGCCATGGCCGTGCTGCCTGCGGATTGCGCAGCATCAGCGGCTCGCCTGCCCTGAGCGCCCGCCAGATGTCGGGCACCAGGCGATCTTCGGAGAAATCCCCGCCACCGATCACATTGCCACCACGTGCTGTCGCGACGCGCACGCCCTGTTCTTCGAGAAAGGATCGCGCGTAGGACGAGGTCACGATTTCCGCCGCAGCCTTTGAAGCCGCATAGGGGTCGTGCCCGCCCAGAGCGTCGTCCTCGCGGAAAGCGGCGCCGGTTTCATCATTCTCGTAGACCTTGTCGGTCGTAACGACCAGGACAGTCTCAAGCCCCTCTCTGCCGCGCAGGGCGTCCAGCAGCCTCGCCGTACCCATCACGTTAACGTCGAACGTACCGATCGGATCCGCGTAGGAGCGTCGCACGAGAGGTTGTGCCGCCATGTGGATCACGATTTGAGGATCTGCTTCGGCGACGGCCTGCCTCAAGGCTTCTTCATCGCGCAAATCGCCTGTAATCGAACGCACGACGCTTTCCACCGCGGCAAGGGAAAAGAGATTGGGTTCCGTATCCGGCGCAAGCGCATAGCCCGTTACATCCGCGCCGAGCCGCGAAAGCCAGAGCGAAGCCCACGACCCCTTGAAGCCCGTATGCCCCGTCAGGAGAACGCGCTTGCCGCTCCAGAATTCCCTGTCGAGGCCGTCCAGCCGCAAGATCAGTCCTTCCAGGTCTTCCAGGGCGCATCTCCACGCGCCCACAGGTCTTCCAGGTGGTTCTTGTCGCGCAGCGTATCCATGGGCTGCCAGAATCCGGTGTGAGGAAAGCTCATCAGTTCTCCATCACTTGCAAGCTTCATCAATGGCTCGCCTTCGAACGAACTCCGGTCGCCCTCGATCCGGTCAAGCACGGACGGTTCGAGCGCGAAGAATCCTCCATTGATCCAGGCATTATCGCCCGGCGGCTTTTCAATGAAGCGGGCTACCTTGTCACCGCTGAGCTCCAGAGCGCCGTAACGTCCGGGCGGCACCACCCTGGTTAAAGTGGCCTCCTTGCCATGCTTCTTGTGGAACGCAAGAAGAGCATTGATGTCGACATCGGCGACTCCATCGCCATAGGTCATGAAAAAGGTTTCACCAGGATCGAGATAATCCTTCACACGCTTTACGCGCCCGCCTGTAAGTGTGTCGGCGCCGGTATCGACCAGGGTCACACGCCAGGGCTCGCTCGCATTCTGGTGAAAGATGACCTCTCCCGTTGCCGCGTCGATCGTCACGTCCGACGAATGCAGCACATAGTTCGCAAAATATTCCTTGATCATGTAGCCGCGATAGCCGAGGCAGATCACGAAGTCCGTGTGCCCGAACTGCGTGTAGATTTTCATGATGTGCCAGAGGATCGGACGGCCGCCGATCTCGATCATCGGCTTGGGTCGCAGCTGACTTTCCTCGGATATTCGCGTCCCGAGACCACCGGCCAGTATCACTACCTTCGTCATTCGTGTTCCCCCGGCCTCACAATGCTTCGCGAAGCTGCTTCACGAAATTCGACAGGCCTGTCAGCCGGCGCCGCCGAAGCCGCTCCGCTCGAAGTATCGCCTGCAGTTCGGCAAAGGCCTTGTCCATGCTCTCGTTGATGATGATGTAGTCGTACTCCTGATAGTGACTAATCTCATCAGATGCCTTCGCCATGCGCGCCGCCACGACGTCTGCCGGATCCTGTGCGCGTTTCTCAAGGCGGCGTTCCAGTTCCTGTACGGAAGGAGGCAGGATGAATACCTTTACCAGGTCTTCGGGCGCTGTTTCATCCAGCTGCTGCGTTCCCTGCCAGTCGATATCAAAGAGAACGTCATGGCCTTGCGCCAACGCCTCTTCGACCGGTTTGCGTGGCGTCCCGTAATAGTTGTCGAAAACCTTTGCGCTTTCGAGGAAGTCGCCCTTGTTGCGCATGATGCCGAAGTCTTCCGTGGTCAGGAAGAAATAGTCTTTTCCTTCCACCTCGCCCGGTCTCGGCTTGCGTGTGGTCGCCGATACGGACATGTCGATCTCGCGGTCGCTTTCGAGAAGGCGGCGCGAAAGCGTCGTCTTGCCCGCGCCGGAGGGCGAGGACAGCACGAGCATCAGACCACGGCGATGTATGGCGATCCCCGTCATTTCCCCGATCACTCCACGTTCTGAATCTGTTCGCGAAACTGGTCGATCACCGCCTTCAAACCGAGGCCGATCCGCGTCAGACTGACATCGGCCGCCTTGGAGCAGAGCGTGTTCGCCTCACGGTTAAATTCCTGGGTGAGAAAATCCAGGCGGCGGCCGACCGGCTCTGTGCTGTCCATCAGCTCGCGAGCCTGTGCAACATGTGCGGTCAACCTGTCGAGCTCTTCCCGCACATCGGCCTTCGTTGCAAGAAGCGCCACTTCCTGCGCGAGGCGTTCGTCGGAAAGCGCAGGCGATGTCCCGAGTAATTCCCTGAGTTGCTCGGAGAGGCGGTTTTGCACAGCCTGAGGCATTGCTCCGGGACTCGAGGCCGCTTGCCCGGTCAGCCGTTCGATTTCATCGACTTGGGCGCGCAATACGCCTTCGAGCTTCGTACCTTCCTGCGCGCGGGCCGCGGCGAGGGCCGCGGCGGCGTCGGCAAAGGACGCGACGAGAGCATCGTCGAACGCAGCCCGGCCCTCCTCGTCTTCCTTCGCCTCTTCCGAATTTTCGAGAACACCCTTCAACGCGAGGATGCCTTCCGGTCGAGGCGGCATCACCTCCATCTCGCGTTGCAGTTCGCCGATCGCTTCCAGAACCACGCGAAGCGCCTGCTGGTTCACCCTGAGGGGCACCGTTTCCGCCGTCCGGTCGAGCGTCAGGGTCACCTGACAATTTCCCCGGCGCAGATGCCTGGCAAGTTCTGTCCGCAGCCGGGGCTCAAGCGTGTCCATGCCCTGAGGGAGACGCAAACGGGCGTCCAGCCCCTTGCCGTTGACGCTGCGCAATTCCCAGTGCCAGCGCGCGGCGCCCAGCGTGCCTTCGACGCGGGCAAAGCCTGTCATGCTGTTCAGCGGCATCGGGTCTCTCCGGAATCACATTCTCGCGTCACGCGACTATAGCAGCCTAAGGGCTTCTTTCTGCACGCCTATTCGGCTCGCTGGCGTTCGATCCGCCGCCATTCACGCACGCGCTCCTGATGCTCTTTCAGGGTGCGCGAGAAAGCATGCCCGCCGGTACCATCGGCCACGAAGTAGAGCTCTTCCGTCTCGGGAGGATTGAGCACCGCTTCGATGGAAGCCCGGCCCGGATTGCAGATCGGCGTTGGCGGCAGGCCGTCCACGAGGTAGGTGTTGTACGGCGTCAACCGGTCGAGCTCGCTGCGCCGGATCGGGCGGCCAAGAGCGCCTTTCCCGCCGACCAGGCCGTAGATGATCGTGGGGTCGGACTGGAGCCGCATTGGCGTCTTGAGCCGATTGACGAAGACGGCGGCAACGCGCGGCCGCTCCGAGGCCACGCCCGTCTCCTTCTCCACGATGGAGGCGAGGATAATCGCCTCCTCCCTGGTATCGAAAGGCAGGCCCTCGGCGCGGCCTTCCCATGCCTCGTCGATGAGCTGCTCTGCGGCGGTCATCATCTCCGCCACGATTTCCTTGCGGGTTTCGCCACGCGTGAAGCTGTAGGTCTCGGGCAGCAGCGCGCCCTCGGGCGGCGTTTCCGGCATTTCGCCAACAAGGACGGGGTGGGCTTCCACCAGCTGCATGGCCTGCTCGCTGGTCAGGCCTTCCGGTATCGTGATCCGATGCAGGATCGAACGTCCCTCGCGCAGGATGCCCATGATCGCGGCCATGCTCGCATGGGCGGGGATATCGTATTCCCCGGCCTTCAGGCTGCTGTCGGCACGATTGAGACGGACGCCGACGAGGAAGATACGGGCGTTGGAAATGACCCCCTCTCTCTCCAGGCGGTTCGCAATGGCGCGCACGCCCATGCCGGGCTCCAGCATGACGATTTCCGCCTCGTCATGGGGACCATCTGCCTCGAAGAGATATTTGCCGTAGAGAAAGGCTCCTCCGGCCGCGAGCAGTGCACCCAAGGGCAAGGCGACCAAAAGAGCGAGGATAATGCGTGCGAGGCGCCCGCGCCGTTTGGGGGATGCCTCCGTCGCGGCTTCGGCGCCACCGGTCTCGGGCGCGTCAGGCGTGGTATCGTCGCCCGTCAACCATCGACCTTTTTCATCACCAGCGATGCGTTGGTACCGCCGAAGCCAAAGGAATTGCTGAGCGCGTAGTTCACTTCCTTGTCGCGTGACTTGTTCGGCACCAGGTCGATCAGCGTCTCGACCGCCGGGTTCTCGAGATTGATCGTGGGCGGCAGTTTGCCGTCACGCATGGCGAGCAGGCAGAAGATCGCTTCCACGGCACCGGCTGCGCCCAGCAGGTGGCCGATAGAAGATTTCGTCGACGACATCGACACCTTCTCGACCGCATTTCCGAGAAGCCGCGTTACAGCGCCAAGCTCGATTGTGTCGGCCATGGTCGATGTGCCGTGGGCATTCACATAGTCGAGGTCGGAAGGAGATATCCCCGCCCGCTTCAGGGCGGCCTGCATGGAGCGGAAGCCGCCCTCGCCATCTTCCGGCGGCGCCGTTACGTGGTAGGCATCGCCCGAAAGGCCATAGCCGACGATCTCGCCATACATCTTCGCGCCACGCGCCCTGGCGTGTTCGTATTCCTCGAGCACGACGACGCCAGCGCCCTCGCCCATCACGAAACCGTCGCGATCGGCATCGTAGGGCCGCGATGCCTTTTCAGGCGTATCGTTGTACCCGGTGGAGAGGGCCCGGCAGGCCGCGAAACCGGCAATGCCGATGCGGCAGATGGCCGACTCCGCACCACCCGCGACCATCACGTCGGCATCGTCGAGCGCAATCAGGCGCGCTGCGTCGCCGATGGCATGTGCGCCTGTCGAGCACGCGGTCACGACGGAGTGGTTCGGTCCCTTGAGGCCATGCTCGATCGAGACATAGCCGGACGTGAGATTGATGAGACGACCGGTGATAAAGAAGGGACTGACCCGGCGAGGGCCTTTTTCCTGCAGGGTGATCGCCGTTTCGGCAATGCCCTCAAGGCCGCCGATACCCGAACCGATCATGGTGCCGGTGCGGCACTTTTCTTCCTCGGTGGAAGGCTTCCAGCCGGCATCTTTCAGCGCCTGCGTCGCGGCCGACATCGCGTAGACGATGAAATCGTCGACCCGCTTCGATTCCTTCGGATCCATCCAGTCGTCTGGATTGAACGCTCCCTCGCCTTCGCGGGGAACGGGCATTGCGATCTTGCAGGGAAGGTCCGAGACGTCGAATTTCTCGATTTTCCGCGCACCGGATTCACCCTTGAGAATCCGGTTCCAGGTGGTCTCAACGCCGCAACCGAGCGGCGACACCATTCCCAATCCAGTGACGACGACCCGTCTCATGCCGATGAACACTCCCACCTCGATCCGAAGGCCGGAACGACTTACAGGAACGACCGCCCGGGAGCGCTTGTGCTCCCGGACATGTCGTCAGAAAACCGAAGATCAGGACTTCGCGTTCGCCTTAACGAACTCGATCGCGTCCTTCACCGTCAGGATCTTTTCGGCGGCATCGTCAGGGATTTCCACGCCGAATTCTTCCTCGAACGCCATCACCAGCTCGACGTTGTCGAGACTGTCCGCGCCCAGATCATCGATAAAGCTTGCGTTCTCGGTGACCTTGTCGGCGTCGACGCCCAGATGCTCGACGACGATCTTCTTCAAGCGTTCAGCGATATCACTCATTTCAAGTCCTCAGATCTCTTGGTTTTAACCGGCCTCGCACATCCCGCTGCTCGCTTTAGGCAATCGAGGACTGGATGTGATCGAATACGGCGGAAAGGTTGCCCCTCTTCTGGCCCATTTCAAGGCAGGACCGCAAGCCAAATCGAGGGCTTAGGTAACACACTTTTCGGCCCTGCACCAGCAAACGCAGAAGGGCCGCAACGTACACTATACTCCTGAATTCGTTGACCTTTCCGGTGTCCTGTCAGGACCGTCCGGCTAGATCATCGCCATACCGCCGTTCACGTGCAGCGTCTGGCCGGTCACATAGGCAGCTTCCTCGCTCGCCAGATAGACGGCGGCCGCCGCAATCTCGCTTGCCTCGCCGAGCCGTCCGGCGGGAATCGTCGACATGATCCGGGATTGCTGGTCCTCGTTCAACGCGTCGGTCATGGCGCTGCGGATGAAACCCGGCGCGATGCAGTTCGCGGTGATGTTGCGGCTCGCCACTTCCTGCGCCAGCGATTTGGTCATGCCGATCATGCCCGCCTTGGATGCGGCATAGTTTCCCTGCCCCGGATTGCCCGTCACGCCGACAACCGACGTGATTCCGACGATGCGGCCCCAGCGGCGTTTCATCATCCCGCGCAGCACGCCGCGCGACAAGCGGAAGGCCGCGGTGAGATTGACGCGGATGACCTCGTCCCACTCCTCGTCCTTCATGCGCATGAAGAGATTGTCGCGCGTGAGGCCGGCGTTGTTGATCAGAACATCGAGGCTTCCCATAGCCTCTTCTGCCTGTTTCGGCAGCGCATCCACGGCCTCCGCATCGGAAAGGTTGCAGGGAACGACGTGCGTGCGCTCACCCAGTTCGCCCGCAAGCGCATCCAGCGCTTCCTTCCGCGTGCCCGACAGCGCAACTACGGCTCCCTGCGCGTGAAGGGCGCGTGCGATGTCCGAACCGATGCCGCCGGAAGCCCCGGTCACCAGCGCGCATTTGCCTGTGAGATCGAACATGCCGGCTCCTTTGTCAGATCGTCTTCAAAAATGCTTCAACATCGCCCGGCGTTCCGACCGAGAGGATTTCGGGTTCTTTCGCGATGCGCTTGACCATGCCTGAAAGCGCCTTGCCTGCACCGACTTCCACGAAACTCGATACGCCTTCAGCTTCCATATAGAGAACGCTCTCGCGCCAGCGCACCATGCCGGTCACCTGCTTCACGAGCAGATCGCGGATCGTCGCCGGATCGGCGACGCGCGACGCGGTGACATTCGCGACCAGCGGTACGGAGGGCGACCTGAGATCGACGCCGCCGAGAGCTTCCGCCATTTCGTCCGCTGCGGGCTGCATCAGCGAACAATGGAACGGTGCGCTCACGGGCAGCAGCATGCTCCGCTTTGCGCCCTTCGTCTTCGCAATCTCGATCGCCCGTTCGACGGCCGCCTTCGCGCCAGAGACGACGACCTGGCCGCCGCCATTGTCGTTCGCCGCCGCGCAGACATCGCCTTGCGCGGCTTCGCTTGCGACTTCCGCCGCCTGGTCGAATTCGAGTCCGAGCAGCGCCGCCATGGCGCCCTCGCCCACCGGAACCGCGCGCTGCATTGCCTGGCCACGACGCTTCAGGAGACGCGCCGTGTCGGCGATGCTGAACGAGCCTGCCGCGGCGAGCGCCGAATATTCGCCGAGCGAGTGACCGGCGACGAAGGCCGCCTTGTCCGCGAGAGCGAAGTTACCTTCCTTTTCGAGGGTGCGGATAACTGCAAGGCTGACGGCCATGATCGCGGGCTGCGCGTTCTCGGTGAGCGTCAGATCCTCCTGCGGACCTTCCCACATCAGCTTCGAGAGGTTCTGGCCGAGCGCCTCGTCCACCTCGCCGAAGACTTCGCGCGCCGAAGCGAACGTCTCCGCGAGTTCGCGGCCCATTCCGACCGCCTGCGATCCCTGTCCCGGAAAGGTGAAGGCCCTCGTCATCCTCGCTCCCTGCTTACCGTTAGCCCGCAAAGACCGCAGGTTTCCGGCTTTTTTGTGGTCAGGCCGAGGCCCGTTTCGTGCGCCAAGTGATACTCCCTGACCGGCTCGAGTCAAGCCGAGCCCGTGGCGTTAAATCCCTTGCCTTGCCTCGCATTTTCCGTATATTGCCGCCCTTCTGAAGGCCTTGGTTGGAGGCTGAACGGAACACCATGCCTCAGGCGGCATGGCGGGATGAAAATCCGGGTTCCGGTGTCTCCGCTTCTTTGGTGGTCCTTTCGAGCCTTTTTGAGGGCTCAAAGGGGGCTTTGCGCCGGGGCCGGACAAAAAAGGAAAAGGCTCAATGGCTCTCTACGAGCACGTTTTCATTGCGCGGCAGGACGTGTCGCAGCAGCAGGTCGAGGCGCTCACCGAGCAGTACTCGACCCTTATCAAGGAACAGGGCGGTTCCGTCGGCAAGACCGAATACTGGGGTCTTCGCAACCTTGCGTTCAAGGTGAAGAAGAACCGGAAAGGTCATTACACGCTGATGAATATCGACGCGCCGCACACCGCGGTCGCGGAGATGGAACGCCAGATGGGCATCAGTGACGATGTCATCCGCTTCCTCACGATCCGCGTGGACGAACACGAGACGGACCAGTCGGCGATGATGCAGAGCCGCGGCGACCGTGGCGACCGCGGTGATCGCGGCAGCCGCTTCGGCGACCGTGGCGATCGTGGTGACCGCGGCGATCGCGGCGGCGACCGCAGCAGCCGCTTCGGCGACCGCCCGCCGCGCCGCGACCGTGAAGAAAGCACCGAAGGAGGCAATGAATAATGGGCACCTCGCAACCCGCACGCCGGCCGTTCTTCCGCCGCCGCAAGACCTGCCCGTTCTCCGGCGCCAACGCTCCGAAGATCGACTACAAGGACGTGAAGCTCCTGCAGCGCTACGTTTCCGAGCGCGGCAAGATCGTCCCCTCGCGTATCACGGCCGTTTCGGCCAAGAAGCAGCGTGAACTCGCCCGCGCCATCAAGCGCGCCCGGTTCCTGTCGCTTCTTCCCTACGTCATCAGCTAAGGCCCGGAAAGGAGACTGAGCGATGCAAGTCGTACTTCTGGAACGGGTGGAAAAACTCGGCCAAATGGGCGATGTCGTCAAAGTAAAGGACGGCTTCGCGCGGAATTTTCTGTTGCCGCGGAAAAAAGCGCTCCGCGCCACCAAGGCGAATATCGAGCAGTTCGAGAGCCAGCGCGCGCAGCTTGAAGCCCGCAATCTGGAACTCAGGAAGGAAGCCGAGCAGGTCCACGCCAAGGTGGACGGCCAGGTCTTCATCGTCCTGCGTCAGGCCGGCGAAACCGGCATTCTCTACGGTTCGGTCAGCACGCGCGACATCGCGGATGCGATGACGGGCGGCGGCTTCTCCACGGCCCGCAACCAGGTCGTCCTCGACAAGCCGATCAAGACCATCGGCCTGCATGACATTCGCGTCATGCTGCACCCCGAGGTTTCCGCCACGATTTCGATCAATGTGGCGCGGACCGAAGAGGAAGCGCAGCGCCAGGCGGCCGGCGAGGACCTGACCCAGCGCCGCGACGAAGCCGACGAAGACGCCCACGAAGCGGCCGAATTCTTCGAATCCGAAGAGCTTGCCCCGTCGGAAGACGAGGAAGGCGCGGAAGAAGCGTCCGCCGGCGAGGACGCGGCAAAAGAGTGAACCTTCCGGCCCCGGCCGGCATGTGACCGAGATGAAAAGGGGTGCCTCGCGGCGCCCCTTTTTGCTGGAACCCCCCGCGAAGCCTGCGCGTTCCCACTTGCAACGGGCGGAGGATTAACTTTAGATAAATTCCAGAAAGCCTGTTCGCGCCCTCCCCGCCAACGGGATTCCGGACGCGAAAATCTGAACTTCAATCCTCGGTACGGGAGGGTTCGATGCTTTTCAGCGCGCTTCTGCAGAAAATCGTCAAGCGCGGGTCGCTGACGGTCGTGAGTGCGAACGGCAAACGGCGGGATTTCGGCGACGGCTCCGGTCCCCCCGTCACGATCAGATTGCACGACGCCACCGTGCCTTACGAACTGGCGTTCAATCCCTATCTGAAGCTCGGCGAAGCCTATATGGACGGCCGGATGACGATCGACCGGCCGGCGACCATCTACGAGCTGCTGGATCTGCTGACGGGCAATCTCGGCAACCAGTTCGCGGGGCCGGTTTTCGAGGCGTATGGCGCGCTCAGGCGCATGAAACGGCGGCTCGACCAGCACAATCCCGTGGGCAAGGCGGAGAAGAACGTCGCCCATCACTACGACCTCGACGGCGGCATCTACGATCTCTTCCTCGACAAGGACAAGCAGTATTCCTGCGCCTATTTCCGCGAGCCGGAGATGACGCTGGAAGAGGCGCAGCTCGCGAAAAAACGGCACATTGCCGCCAAATTGCAGATCGAACCGGGCATGCGCGTGCTCGATATCGGCTGCGGCTGGGGCGGCATGGCGCTGACGCTGGCGGAGGAAACGGGCGCGGAAGTCCTCGGCGTGACGCTGAGCCGCGAACAGCTGAAGGTGGCGCAGCGCCGCGCGGAGGAGCGCGGAGTGGCGGAAAAGGTGGAGTTCCGGCTGCAGGACTACCGCGCGATCAAGGAGAATTTCGACCGCATCGTCTCGGTCGGCATGTTCGAGCATGTCGGCGTCGGCCACTATGCGGAGTACTTCGGCGGGGTGCGGCACCTGCTCGCGCCGGAGGGCGTCGCGCTGATCCACACGATCGGCCGGCTGGACCCGCCGGGCGCCACTAACCCATGGATTGCAAAGTATATTTTCCCGGGCGGCTACATCCCTGCCTTGAGCGAAATGGCGGGCGCCGTGGAGCGCAGCGGGCTCTTGATGACCGATGTCGAGGTGCTGCGGCTGCACTATGCCGAGACGCTCCGGGAATGGCGGAAACGCTTCATGGAGAGGCGCGAGACGGCGGCGCGGATCTATGACGAGCGGTTCTGCCGGATGTGGGAGTTCTATCTCGCGGGGTCCGAGACCTCGTTCCGCAACGAGGGCATGGTCGTCTTCCAGATGCAGATCGCAAAAAGCCTGCAATCATTGCCACTTAGCAGGGAGTACATGGTGGACGAGGAGCGCCGGCTGAACGCGGGCGCGGAGCGGGCACCGAGACGGCTGCTCGCCGGCGACTGAGCGGAAAGCGCGGACGGAAAACGAAGGGCGGGCCCCGAAAAGCCCGCCCTTTCAATGTTTTAGACGCGAGACCGCTCAGGCGCCGCGGCGACCGTCGAGGCTGAAGCCGCCCGCGCCATGGGCGAAGACGAAGAGCATGCCGCCGGCAATGGCGAAATTCTTAAGCAGCATCGCCTGCTGCACGGGATCGCTGAAGTCGAGATGGAAGACCAGCGCGGAAACCACGCAGAACACAGCGAAAGCCAGCGCCACGAGCCGCGCCTGGAAGCCGACCAGCAGCAGCAAACCGCCGCCCAGCTCGAGCGCGACAGTGCCGACATAGGCCACGGGCGCAAGCGGCAAGCCCTTGGATTCTATATAGGAAATGGTCCCCGCGGGGGCCGCCGCCTTGCCGATGCCGGCAAGAATGAAAAGAACGCTCAGAAACACGCGACCGATGGCGGTCGCCACGCCGAAAGAGCCACTCACGGGTTATCCTCCCCCCAAGGTGTTGACGCGAAAGACATTATGCGCGCCGGGGGCGAATACAAGCGGCCCGACTGTCACCGAACTGTCATCGAAACGTCATAAACCGTTTCCGGCCCGGCGCCCGCACGCGCATCGTGACGCCCCGTCAGCGAAAACGGGGATAAGGCATGGCTTCTTTCTCCCCTCCCCCAATATCGTCATGGCCCGATTCATGCGGGTCATCCACGTCTTCCTTCTTTCGATGCCGCCAAGACGTGGATGGCCCGGACAAGCCGGGCCATGACGGTTCTGTTTTTATTTATCCCCTCTCGCCGCAACCGCCCCCTGCCCGGCCCGCGACTCACGGTAAAATTGAATCGATCCACAGCCTAGTCCCGCGCAAAGCCCAATGGTTTCAGGGGCTTCGCCGAATCCTGCCGGGTTATGCACAGGCTCTGGAGAAGAAAGCCGGGGATAAGCGCGCGGCGCACCGGATTCGCCCGCGAAGCGCGCCGCGCCATCCGCTAGAAGTGAGCCATGGAAAACGCAACGCACGCCTATTCGACAGAGCCCGGCGAGGGCACCGACACCGCCTACCGGGTGCAGCCGCACAATATCGACGCGGAGCAGGCGCTCTTGGGCGCGATCCTCGTCAACAACGAGTCCTACGACCGCGTGGCGAGCTTTCTCGAGGCGACGCATTTCTTCGATGCCGTACACGGACGAATTTACGAGGCGGCGGCGAAGCTGATCACGCAAGGGCACCTCGCCTCGCCGGTGACGCTGAAGAACTTCTTCGAGCGCGACGCGGCGCTGGCCGAGATCGGGGGGCCGCAATATCTCGCAAGGCTCGCCGGCGCGGCGACGACGATCATCAACACGGAAGAATACGGGCGCACGGTCTACGACCTTGCGGTCAGGCGCGAACTCATCAATGTCGGCACCGACATCCACAACCGCGCCTATGACGCGCCGGTGGACGACACGCCGAGCGCGCAGATCCTCGACGCGGAACAGGCGCTCTATCAGCTCGCCGAAAGCGGCAAATACGAAGGCGGCTTCCAGAGCTTCCACGAGTCGCTCAAGGTCGCGATCGACATGGCGGCCGAAGCCTACAAGCGCGACGGCGGGCTTTCCGGCATCTCGACGGGGCTGCGCGATCTCGACCAGCGGCTCGGCGGCTTGCAGCCTTCCGACCTCGTGATCCTTGCGGGGCGCCCGTCGATGGGCAAGACGGCGCTTGCGACCAACATCGCCTTCTCGGCGGCGAAGGCCTACAAGGCCGAGCACCACGCGGACGGCAGCGTCGAGGCGATTGACGGCGCCATCGTCGGTTTCTTCTCGCTCGAAATGTCGGCGGAGCAGCTCGCGACGCGCCTGCTCGCGGAGCAATCCGGCGTGCCGTCGGAGCGCATCCGCCGCGGCAATATTCACGAGGACGAGTTTCACCAGCTCGTCGACGCCTCGCGCGAGCTGCAGAGCATTCCGCTTTACATCGACGACACGGGCGGCCTCACCATCGCGACGCTGGCGGCGCGGGCCAGGCGGCTGAAGCGGCAGCGCGGCCTCGGGCTTCTCGTCATCGACTATCTGCAATTGCTGGCGGGCTCGGGCAAGTTCGGCGAGAACCGCGTGCAGGAAGTGACGCAGATCACGACGGGGCTGAAGGCGCTGGCGAAGGAACTGAATGTGCCGGTGCTGGCGCTGTCGCAGCTTTCGCGCCAGGTGGAGGCGCGCGACGACAAGCGGCCGCAGCTATCGGATTTGCGCGAATCCGGCTCCATCGAGCAGGACGCCGACGTCGTCATGTTCGTGTTCCGCGAGGAATATTACGTCTCGCGGCGCGAGCCGACCGAGGGCACGCCGGAACATCTTCAGTGGCAGGAGGATATGAACAAGGTGCACGGGCTTGCCGAATGCATCATCGGCAAGCAGCGCCACGGCCCGACGGGCACGGTGAAGCTGCAGTTCCAGGCGGATGTGACGCGGTTCTCGGACCTGGATCAGGTGCATACGGAGGGGTTTGAGTGAGGGGGGACAATCACATCAACTTTAGTCGGCATCCGATCTGTCCGATCCCAATACGGCATCACAGAACTACATCACCTCTAAGGCTGCCATTACGCGTTGGCCCCTCCAAAATAGGGCTAACGCCACCGCGCTCAGCAGAGCAAGCGACGGTCAAGTGTTTTGACGCTCGACTTGCTCCGAGATATGCGCGCGACACGTATCTTCGCCGCGCGCCTTGACTCAAATACTCCTCCGAAACATCTACTGCATCCGCATGTATTAGAAAGACGGTATCGAACTGAAGCCCCGCAACATACTCGGGCATGCTAAACACACACCTTGCTCGTGCATATCGAAGCTCTCGCATATCTTCTCTGGAAGTGACCGCGACAATCTTCCCTTGCGTTCGACCTGCGCTACGGTATCGATCAAAAAGATCTTCACTCATACATAATACGGCCACTTGGCTCCCCTTACCCGGAAGCTTCCGTGCCGCTGCCAGGGCGCGTGTTAGAACTTCATCGATCAGCTTCACGTCGGTATCAAATTGGATAAGTGTGGGCACGTCTCCGTCATCTTTTTCAGATTGACCAACATAAGGTTGGAATTCTCCCTCAAGATCGATTGCGGGAAATGATGCATCAAGGTCGCGCAAGAAAGCGGCAATTTGAGGCGTCGATCTGAAGACTTGCTTGAAATCCATCGACAAAGACTCACCCACCCCAGGATTTCGAAAACGTGCCACTCCTCCTCCTAGCGCGGCATCGTTGCTGCTTTGTTTCAAATCGTACGCCATTATTAGCGGCCAGCGGCCGGAATGCTGCGCCCGCGAGGCAAATAAGCTTTGCAGCGTCATAGCCTCGATGCGTGTCAGATAGTGATACTCGTCAACAAATATCAGATCAAAGCCAGCACTATCTCTGAGCTGATCCCATTCGTGCGTCGAAAGGTACCCCCCGAAATCGGCGACCATCTGGTCCATACTGAGAAGACGCTCCCGCCTGAGTCTTTCGCGATATTCGCTATGAATCTCTAGCAAGACCTTACGATGTGCCTCTGTCGGCAACGCCATTTGCCACGGCTCTCGTGTAGAGCGGACATACTTCTCCGCCTCCGGAGTACCTCGGCGAATCTTCTCAGCGTCCAATACGCACGCAAACTCATTCATTATCTCCTCAACAAGATAAGAACGAGACGCCATATCGGACATGCGGTCTGAAAGATCTCTACACTCCTTGAGAACCCCTAATGCCACTCTAGGTTCATTCCTAACGGCATCGACCGACTCTTCAATCAAAATTCGCTGAAGCTCTCGCCCATCCCGTCCATCCAATGAAAGTGGCTTTAACCCCTTTTTTTCGTAGTGAAGTTGCTCCTGTGCCAGCTCATACAATGTGCCAATCCACAATTTTGGACGACCAGATGAAACTCGCAGGTGTACCCAGCGCTCCGATGGATCTAGTGCATAGAACATTCCACGCACGACCTCATGGGCCAGTGCAGCACTGTGGGTAAGAAACGCGTATGTTTTATCACCTCCGCAATCCGCATCCGCGTACAGCTCCCGCAAGCATTTTACCGCCATCGCTTGCGTCTTCCCCGTTCCCGCAGATCCCCGGAGACGAATTGGTCGATCGCATTTCTGATTTACGAACTTGAGTTGCTCAGCACTTAATTTTTGCTCATACCATTCTTCAAGCGTGCCCTTCCCAGCAAGCTGCATCCCCAGCGGAGAACTCAGAAGAATTCCGAAGTGCCCTACGTTTTCTGAATCTTCATCATCCGTAGTGAGAGCATCTGGAAAATTTTCCAAAGCTTCTCTGTAACAGGTTAGGTCGATCTTGATCTGGCTCAGAACTTCAGGTTCTGGCGTCACGGCAAAGAGAAATATGTTGTTGCTCCCGTCGGGAGCTTGCTCAAAGCATATGCGGTGCTGGTTCTTGCGTGCGAAGATAGCCGCGTAAACCGACAAAAGAGAACCCTCATGATAGGGCTGCCACTGGGTAGGGAGCGAGATATTCCGATCAAATTGCCTTAATGCAACTCGTATAATTCTTTCGAAAGCAGAACGGTGATCCGGCACCGCGTCAAGGATCGATGTTGGAATCACTAGAAGCCGACTGTCTAGGTCCGCGCTCTTTGAGAGAAGATAAACAACGTCACCAACCTTGACTCTACGTAGCCCCGTGAAATTCGACGGCACGTTAAAGTCCTGAAACCAAGTATCTTCAATAAGAGCAGCGTCAAGAATGCTGATCGCCTTCTCATCAACCACCAACGTCGCCGCCGTCATTCACTTCCTCCCGCGTTTCCATACAAGCTCTCCACCGCGAGAGTTGTTGCAGCATCACATGCGTTCTCAAAATCGACGGACAAGCCGATGCGCGAGAATAAGAACGCCAACTTCTGAGAAATAGAGAAGCGTAGAGAATCGCCAAACCTGCCCATTCGGTAGAACGCCTCAGGCCTTCCGCTTATGCGAGCATCGACTTGCGATGGAAACAGGTCCCTAGAGGGTAAAATGTGTATTGAACGAAGAAGAACAACGAAGCCGTACCCCATGGTATTCGGGAGCTCCGGAACAACGAGATAGTCCGGAAAACCTCGCTCGGCATCAAAAGCTTCCTTGACAGATTGTCGCTGAGACTCTTCCTTGCGACCAATCAAAGTCCATGCTTGGCGCAAGCGGTCTAGCGACGAACCATCCCCTTCAAGCTCAGCCGAAATCCGCAATGCGCTCAAAAGAGAGGAGAGCTTCTTGTCCTCCTTCTCACCAGTTTGACGCAATATTTCCTCTGCGTCGTTCTCGGCCAACCAAATCGAAAGAGACGCCGCATCTATTTCGGATAAATGCAGATCGGAACGTCTTAGTCTGGCGTTTAAACCGTCGCACGCAACCCTTGACTGCTTTTCTATCAAGCGTTTCAATTGATCGCGCGCCCAATATTTTTCGAGGTAGTATTCGCATCGAACGATTTCCAGCCAACTGAATTGATCGCCGGCTTTTTTCTGAGCTATGTCGCAGTCTGCCGTTAGGACGACTCCCCAAACATCCTCAGGTTTACCATTTCTCATTTTTGAGTGAATGATGTCTCCTTGTCGAATGCCCTCATCGTCGGCGACGAACGAAAAATGATCCCCCATCTTTCTGCCTTCAAGTTCTTGTAAAATCTAAGTGTTCGCTCCGTTGCGGAGTTCAAGTTTGGAATTTTCCTTTTAATACCCAAGAAAGTCTATCTGGTCTTTGGCCAAACTAAATTTTTTGTCTATTTGATCGCGTCCTCTCGACAGTTACACAGAAGAAACAGCGCAGCGGCACGAGGCGCTTAAACCAGCCTGCGCAAAGCTGGGGCTTCGGCGAGGCAGGGTGCGCCCCGGCTGGTCCCGGCCTGCGCCGGGACGGGAGCCGGGGCCCACTCGCGTTGCTGTTTGCCGCAGTGTCAGGTAATGCGGGTGGCGCTCACGCCGGATTCAATCACTCTTGCTGAGAGAACCAATTGGTCCCGGCTTTCGCCGGGATGACATCTGTGGGTGTGGCAGCGGCTTACAACGAACATCGTCATTGCGAGGAGGCCATGGGTCCGCGCATGACCCCTGCTCCTCGCATTCGCGTCCGGGTACCGCACGGCCCATGGACCCCGGCTTACGCCGGGGTGACAATTTGTTTTGGATTGCGCTCGATGGATCGTCGCGCCTCGCAGGCGAGGCTCGCGATGACGGGTTTGGGGGTACGGCGCGCGAAAGCCGATGTTGCGGCAAGGGGCGCGGAAGAATGGCGTGGATGGCCCGGAACAGCCGAGCCATGACGATTTGCCAGAAGCGCGTTTACGCCGCTTTCTCCGTGGGCAGATCGAGTTTGTTCCAGGCCGTCATGCCGCCTAGCAGGTTCGAGACCTGCGTGTAGCCGGCGCGGGCGAGGAGGCTGGCGGCGAGGCCGCCGCGGTGGCCGACGCTGCAGGTGACGGCGACGGGCTCGTCGCGGTCGAGGCCGAGATCGTCGAGCTTTTCCTCGAGGCGGCCGGCATGGACGTGGCGGGCGCCGGGGATGTGGCCTTCCTGGAAGGCGCTTTCCTCGCGGACGTCGAGAATGGCGGCGCCCTCCCCTTTCAGGCGCTCGGCGAGTTTGCGCGGGGTGGTCGTCGCCAGCGTCGCGACCTCGCGCCCCGCATTGCGCCAGGCGGGGAAGCCGCCCGCGAGCGCGCCCTCGACGCGGTCGAGGCCGATGCGGGCGAGCGCGAGGCGGGCGTCGAGCGCGGCTTGCGGATCATCGGCGACGAGCCAGACGGGATCGTGCGCGCAGCCGATCCAGCCGCCATAGATCGCCATGCCGCCCTGCCAGACATTGACGGAACCGGGAATGTGGCCGCCGGCGAAGGCCTCGACGTCGCGCGCGTCGATGACGACGCCGTTGGCGCAGCGGCCTGCGAAGTCCTCCGGCGAGAGCCAGGCGAGCGGGCGGCCGTCGAGCGGACGGCCGGCATGGAGATTGACCTCCTCCATCAGCCGGAAATATGGCGGGCGCGCCATCCGCTCCGACAGCTTGTGGCGGATGAAGCCGTCGCGGGTCAGGCGGCCGGCGGCGTTCGCCTGGCGCTCGATGCCGAGCGTGGACCATTCGCGGTCGGCGACATTGCCGCCGCAGGCCGAGCCCGGCCCATGCGCGGGCAGTACCAGCGCCTGATCGCCGAGGGGAAAGATCTTCTCGTGGAGGCCGTCGTAAAGCTCGCCCGCATGCTCGCCGGTCTTTTCCGCGTCGGTGAGATCGGTGCGGCCGGTGTCGCCCATGAAGAGCGCATCGCCCGTGAAGACGGCCCAGACGGCGTCCGGCGCCTCGTCGAGGGTGACGGCGAAGCACATGCTTTCCGGCGTGTGGCCCGGCACATGGAGCGCGCGGAAGGAGATGCCGCCGCCGAGGCTGAAGGTGTCGCCGTCCTTCAGCGGCTTGTCGGCATGGGGCATGATCTCGTGATCGCAGGCGGCGATTTCCGCGCCCGTGATGGCGCGCAGCGCCGCGCCGCCCATCTCGAAATCCTCCTGGCGGTGCGTCTCCAGCACGTAGCGCAGCGTCAGGCCATTCCTTCGCAGAATGCCGAGATAGCGTTCGACATCGCGGGCGGGGTCGATGAGGGCGGCGGCGCCGCCGCCACCCAGGATGTAGGCGAAATGGGCGATGCCCGGCGTTTCGATACGCTGGAAAAACATGGGGCCTCCTGCTGCGCTGGTCTCAGGGAAACGCGAAGCGGCGGAGGCGGTTCCAGCGGTGACGCAGGGATGGCGGGTTTGCGTGAGAGAGGTTTTCTGCACGCAGAGGCGCAGAGACGCAGAGAAGAAGATTGGTCACGCCCACGGGTCCGCGCATGCGCGCAGCCCGAGGGCAGGCTCCGGCGCGAAGGAGAAAGACGTGGATGGCCCGAACAAGTCGGGCCATGACGATTGTTGTGAGGAAGTTTCGTTTTTCCGCTTCCCCTACCCTTCGGTGTCACCCCGGCTTTCGCCGGGACAGGCGCCGGGATGACAGATCTTATTTGGTCAGGCGCGGGGTTTACCGCCCCTGGATTGCTTCGCTTCCGCCTTCGCAGCCAAATCTGCTTCGGCGCGACAAGTCGCGGGGCTCGCAATGACGGGTTGGGGCGGTCGGCGGTCGGCGGTCGGCGGTCGGCGGTCGGCGGTCGGAAGCGGCTTACCCCTCCCCAAAATTTGCGATGCAAATTTTGACCCTCCCACAGGGGGAGGGTGGCGCCGGAGGGATGCTTCGCGCTTGCGGCGTCGCGTTTCGGCGCGCGCGGCTAGCGCGCTTCACCCCGCCGCCACGGCGAGGTCTTCGGCGGGATCGGCGGCGAGGCAGCGTTCGGGGGGCAAGGTGACGGTGACGGTGGTGCCGCGGCCGGGTTCGCTGGCGATGGCGAAGCTGCCGTCGTGCTGGGCGGTGAGCGCCTGGACGATGGCGAGGCCGAGGCCGAGGCCTTCATATTTCCGGTTGAGCTGGTTCTCGATCTGGCCGAAGCGCGCGAGCGCCCTGGGGATGTCCCTTGCCGCGATGCCGATGCCGGTATCGGCAACCGCGATCGCATAGCCCTCCGGCCCGCGGCCGAGCGAGACCGTGACCGTGCCGCCCGGCCTGTTGAACTTGATCGCATTGCCGACAAGGTTGGTGACGATCTGACGGAGCTTGCGCTCGTCGACGCGGACGGGCGGCAGGTCTTCGGGCGCGTCGAGGCGGCAGACGACGCCCGCCGCGTCGGCCTTCAGGCGCAACGTGTCGAGAACCTGCTGCGCGACCGTCTCGATGCGGATGTCCTGCTCGTACAATGAATCGGTGCCGGATTCGACGCGCGAGATATCGAGAATGTCGCTGACGAGGTCGAGGAGATGGGTGCCCGACTGGTTGATGTCCTTCGCGTAGTCGACATATCGGGGCGCGCCGAGGGGGCCGAACATCTCGAGCTTCATGGTTTCGGAAAAGCCGATGATGGCGTTCAGGGGCGTCCTGAGTTCGTGGCTCATGGTGGCGAGGAATTCGGACTTGGCGCGCGATGCCTGCTCGGCGAGGCCGAGCGCATGGCTCAGTTCGTCGGCGCGCGCTTCCAGCGCTTCGTTCGTTTCGAGGAGATTGCGGTGGAGCGCGTCGCGCTCGCCCTCGACGCGGCGGAACTTCAGCACGAAGGCGCGGATGTGGAGCGCGGTGACGAAGACGATGACGAGGTTCGAGAGCTCCATCGAGGCGCCGACGATCTTCATGCTGGTGAGAATTTCGTAGACGAAATAGACCGCCGCGGCGAGGAGGACGATGAGCGCGTCGCGGCGCGCCTCGATGTCGGTGAAGATGGTGCGCAGGATCATGCCGCCGACGGCGAGGATGATGAGCGCCCAGAGCGCCTGGAAGGGTTCGCGCAGCAGCGTGATCGTGCCGGGCGCGAAGAAGGGTGCACCGAAAAGCGCGAAGAGACAGAAGGCGGCGGAGACAGCGTAGATGAACCTGTCGAGCCAGATCACCTTGCCGTCGCGGAAGAGATAGCAGATGAAGGCGTAATAGGCCGGCGCGATCAGGAAGAGGGAGAAATATTCGAGATCGTATTTGCGCGCTTCCGGGAAAGCGGGGAGATAGTCCCAGACGAGATTGCTGACGAGGAAGACGCGCAGCGCCGAGGCGGCGCAGAGCGCGGCGAAAATGAAATGGCCGCGCGAATTGCCCGCCCCCCGGCCGACGGCGATGGCGGCGCCCGCGGCGAGGAGCAGCACCAGCGTCAGCGCGGTCGGAAAGGCGCTGGCGCGGCGCTGCATGGATTCCATCTTCTGCAGGAAGCCGATCTCCGGCACGTCGACGATGCCGCCCTGCTTGTGGACGTAGTTGGCGAGATGAACGACGAGGCGGAATTCGCGCAGATCGTGCGGCAGCGCGATGACGGGGGCGGTCGGGTTCACGGGAACCATGTGCTCGGCCGCCGCCGGATTGCCGTTGCGGTGGAGAAGGGTCAGCTTGAGTTCGCCGTGACGTCCCTTCGAGACGGCATGAATGTCGTAGACGGAGCGCGTGGTGCCCATGGAGAGGGCGAGGAATTGCGAGGTGTTGGGAAGAACGATATCGCGGCAATAGGTGGCGACGCCGTGGCCGGTCGAGACGTCGGTGGTGAGCGCGGGGCCCCAGATGTCGGGCAGCGAGACGGCGCGGGGATCGAGGCCGGGAAGCGACAGACCGCAGCCGCCGGCAAAGCGCGTCTCGGCGACCAGCGCGTCGCGGTAGACGGTCCAGCCGTCGCGGAGCGTGAGCGCCTCGCCATGCGCGAGATCTTCCGCACCGGGCAACGGCGCGGCGACGGCATGGGTGCCGGCAAACGACTCGCCATGCGGCGCGGCGGCCGCAGACGCCACCGCCCCCAGCACAAACAAGGCGGCCATGAAGAATGTCTGCCGCGTTTTCCCCGCTCTCCGACCCATCGCAAGACGCGCCTCCTGCGGATAAGTGTCGGCGAATTTTGTTAAGAAGTTCTGGCCGCGCTCGCGGCCTTTCAGCGGTAACAAGGCTAACGGGGGTTAACCATGTTGGGCCTTGAACGGCGATGTCAGGTATCGCCCTTCCCTTCGCTTTCCTTCCCTTCGCCTCCCTGGCGCGCGGCGAGGGCTTCGAGGCCTTCGGCGGAGACGATGTGGAGATCGCGCTGGGGATAAGGAAACTCGACGCCGTTTTCGTGGAAGGCGTCCCAGATCGCGAGGCGGATGTCGCTGGCGATGTTGACGACGCCCTTTTCGGGATCGGTGACCCAGATGCGCAATTCGAGATCGACGGCGGAATCGCCGAAGCCGGTGAGGCGGACCACCGGCTTGTGCGTTTCGTCGGAGAGCACGCGGGGCTGCGCCAGGGCGGCCTCGGTCATGAGCGCCATCGCCTGGCGGACACTGGAGCGGTAGGAAATGCCGACCGCGATGCGCAGGCGGATGGCGCGGTCGGTGTAGGACCAGTTGATCACCTGCTGGGTGATGATGTCCTCGTTGGGAATCAGGATTTCCTTGCCGTCGCGCGTCGCCACCGTGACATAGCGCCCGCTCATCTTCTCGATCCAGCCATAGGCGTCGCCGACCTCGATGACGTCGCCGGGCTTCAGCGAGCGGTCGAGGAGAAGGAGGATGCCGCTCAAGAGGTTCGAGACGACCTTCTGCAGGCCGAAGCCGACGCCGACGCCGACCGCGCCGGAGAAGACCGCAATGGCGGTGAGGTCGACGCCGACGGTGGTGAGCGCGACGACGACGGCACCGGCGATGACGGCGATGCGCAGGATCTTGAAGATCAGCACGCGGGCGGCGGGCGAGACCCCTTCGAGATGCGCCATGCGGGCATCGGCAAGCCGCAGGACGAAATTCGCGACGAGGAGGAAGAGGCCGAAGAGAGCCAAGCTGTCGATGACGCCGAGGAGCGAGATGCGGAACTCGCCCGCCGTGAAGGCGACGGCGTCGAGCGCGGCATAGAGCGGGCCGAGCCAGCCGAGCAGGACAAGCGCGGTGACGAGCCAGACCAGCGTGGCGAGGAAGGAGGCCCAGCCGCGCTGGCGGATGAAGCTCGTGAGGAGATGGATGACGACCCAGGCCGTCAGCAGGTTGGCGGCGATGCGCAGGAGCTCGCCGTCGAGGCCGAGGGGGCCGCGCAGGCCATAAGCGGTCCAGACGAGGAGCGCCGCGACGAGGACGGGCACGAGGACCGGGAGCCGGGCGAGCGGTTCGGCCAGCGGCTCGCGGAGGCGCAGCCTTCCGCCGCCCTGGGCCATGTAGTGCTGCAGCCGGGGCACGAGGAGGCGGCGGACCGCCAGCGCGGCGAGCGCGGCGAGCCCGAGAAGCCCGAGCTGGACCGCCGCCGGCGGGGAAAAGAGATGGATATCCGCCCAGGCCTCAGCCGCCGCGGCCGCTTCCCCGATATCGATCCAGCCGCTCTGCATGGGCCCTCCCGGTCGCGCGTCGCCGAGCCCCGATTATGACGCCCGGGGCCGCGGGGGCAACCGGAGCGAAACGTATTAACTCTTTAATCCGCAACGACTTTCGCTTGCCAGCCGATCCGCTATGATCCGCGCAAGCAAGATGTCGCGCGACCAGGAGGGGCCGAGCCCTGCCCGATACGTCTCCCATGACTTCAGATGCCTCTTTCGGCGAACCCCTTTCCGGCGCGGACAGCGCGGAGAAGGCGGCGGGCGCGCTGCTCACCGTCGATCTCGACGCGGTGGCGGCGAATTACGCGATGCTGAAGGCCGCGGCCGCGGGCGCGGAGGTTTCCGCCGTGGTGAAGGCGGATGCCTATGGGCTCGGCATGGAACCGGTCGCGGAACGGCTCTGGATGGAAGGCTGCCGGACCTTCTTCGTCGCCGACGCGGCGGAGGGGGCGGCGCTCCGGGCGGCGCTGCCCAAGGCCGTCATTTATGTGCTGAACGGGCTGTTTTCCGGCACGGCCGCGCTTTACGCCGAATACGGGCTCCGGCCCTGCCTCGGCTCGCTGGCGGAACTGGCCGAATGGCGCGGCGCGGGGGCGCCGCAGCCCGCCGCCCTCCATTTCGACACCGGCATGAACCGGCTCGGCATGAGCGCCGGGGACGCGGCCGCGCTGGCGGCGGACGGGACGCTCACCGAGGGCGTCGAGGTGGCGCTTGTGATGAGCCATCTCGCCTGTTCGGACGAGGCGGCGCATCCGCAGAATGCGCGGCAGCTCGGGCGCTTCACCGACGTGCTGGCGGTGCTGAAGCGGCGCTTTCCCGACGCGAAGGCGAGCCTCGCCAATTCGGGCGGCATCTATCTCGGGGAGGATTACCGCTTCGACCTGGTCAGGCCCGGCGTCAGCCTTTATGGCGGCAACCCGTTCACCGGGCGGGCGAACCCGTTCCGGCCCGTGGTGACGGCGCGGGCGCGCATCCTCGCGGTGCGCGACGTCCCGGCCGGCGAGACAGCGGGCTATGCGGCGACCTGGGAAGCGGCACGGCCCGCGCGCATCGCGGTCCTTGCGGCCGGCTATGCGGACGGCTATTTCCGGGCGCTTTCTTCCGGAGAAAGCCCCGAATCGGGCGGACAGGTCTACATTGCAGGCTACACTGCGCCGGTCGCGGGCCGCGTCTCGATGGACATGGCGATGGTGGATGTGAGCGGGCTTCCCGAGGGGGCGGTTTCGCGCGGCGACTGGGCCGAACTGATCGGTCCGCACATGAGCGTGGACGAGGTGGGGCTCCGGGCCGGCACCATCGGCTACGAGATACTGACGGCACTGGGCAGACGGTACATGCGGCGATACATTTCCGGCGGCGTGAAGGACAGCGGGGGCAAGGCGTGAACGTATTCGCGATTATCGGGCGGGTGGTGCTTGCCACGCTCGCCGAGATCGGCGCGCTCACGCGCTTCGTCTGGCTCGCGCTGACGCATATCGTGCGGCCGCCCTTCTTCTGGCGGCTGATCGCGCAGCAGATGCTCCGGATCGGCTATTTCTCGCTGCCGGTGGTGGCGCTGACGGCCTTCTTCACGGGCGGCGCGCTGGCGCTGCAGATCTATTACGGCGGCAACACGTTCAATTCGGAATCGATCGTCGCGACCATCGTCGCGCTCGGCATCACGCGCGAACTCGGGCCCGTGCTCGGCGGGCTGATGGTGGCGGGGCGCGTCTCGGCGGCGATCGCGGCGGAGCTCGGGACGATGCGCGTCACCGAGCAGATCGACGCGCTGACGACGCTGTCGACCAACCCGCACAAATATCTGGTGGTGCCGCGCGTGGTCGCCGCGGTGCTGACGCTGCCGCTGCTCGTTTTCGTCGCCGACATCATCGGCGTGATGGGCGGCTTCGTGGTCGGCACCGGCTCGCTCGACTTCAATCCCGGCGTCTACATCAAGAACACGGTCGATTTCCTCGAAGCCGACGACGTGATCTCCGGCCTCATCAAGGCCGCCGTCTTCGGCTTCATCATCGCGATCATGGGCTGCTTCCACGGCTTCAACTCCAAGGGCGGCGCGCAGGGCGTCGGCCGGGCGACGACGAATGCGGTGGTGACGGCGTCGATCCTGATCCTTGCGGCGAACTACGTGATGACGTCGCTGCTGTTTGCGAATTGAGGACGGAGATGAGCGACGCAAAGATCGAACTCAGGAACGTCCACAAGCGCTTCGGCAAGAAGGTGGTGCTGGACGGCATCAACCTCACCGTGCCGAAGGGCGAGTCGCTGGTCGTGATCGGCGGCTCGGGTACCGGCAAGTCGGTGATGATCAAATGCGTGCTCGGCATCATCCGGCCGGACAGGGGCGAGATCTTCGTCGACGGCAAAAACGTGCTGAAGATGGATGCGGGCGAGCGCGAGAAGGTGCTCCGCAAGTTCGGCATGCTGTTCCAGGGCGCGGCGCTGTTCGACAGCCTGCCCGTCTGGGAGAACGTCGCCTTCGGCCTCATCCAGGGCCGCAAGATGAAGCGCAAGCAGGCGAAGGAGATCGCGGTCGAGAAGCTCGCCAAGGTGGGTCTCGGCGCGGAGGTGGGCGAGCTCTACCCGGCCGAGCTGTCGGGCGGCATGCAGAAGCGCGTCGGCCTCGCGCGCGCCATCGCGGCCGACCCGGAGATCATCTTCTTCGACGAACCGACGACGGGGCTCGACCCGATCATGGCGGACGTCATCAACGACCTGATCGTCGACAGCGTGAAGGATCTCGGCGCGACGACGCTGTCGATCACGCATGACATGGCGAGCGCGCGCAAGATCGCCGACAAGGTCGCGATGATCCACAAGGGCAAGATCATCTGGGCGGGCTCGCGCGAGGAGGTGGACGCGAGCGGCAACGATTATGTCGACCAGTTCATCCACGGGCGCGCCGAAGGACCGATCCAGATGGAAGTGCTGAAGCCGTAGCAGGCACGGCGTTTCTTTTCCTTTGCCGTCATGACCCGCTTTATGCGGGTCATCCACGTCTTGGCGGAGATTGAAGAAGAAAGACGTGGATGGCCCGGACAAGCCGGGCCATGACGATTAAATTTGGGAACAAACCACAGATGGCCCGTCAGTCCCGCACCTTCGTCTGTCAGTCCTGCGGCGCGGTGACACCGCGCTGGGCGGGACGGTGCGAGAGCTGCGGCGAGTGGAACACCATCGTCGAGGAAGCGGGAACGGCGGGCGGCGTGGGCGCCGGCCCTGCCGCGAAGGCGCTGAAGGGCAAGGGCCGCACCATCGAACTCGTCGAGATGAGCGGCGAGAGCGCGGACCCGCCGCGCTACGAGAGCGGCATGGGCGAGTTCGACCGGGTGACGGGCGGCGGGCTGGTGCCGGGCTCGGCACTGCTGATCGGCGGCGATCCGGGGATCGGCAAGTCGACGCTGCTGCTGCAGGTGATGGCGGCGCTGGCCGGACGCGGACAATCGGTCGTCTATATCTCCGGCGAAGAGGCAATCGCGCAGGTGCGGATGCGGGCGCGCCGGCTCGGGCTTGCGGAAGCGCCGGTGCGGCTCGGCGCGGAAACGAACCTCAAGGACATCATCGGCACGCTGGAAAACGGCACGGCGCCGGACGCGGTCGTGATCGACTCGATCCAGACCATGTGGACCGAGACGCTGGACAGTGCGCCCGGCACGGTGGCGCAGGTGCGGGCCTCGGCGCAGGAACTGGTCCGGTTCGCCAAGAAGCGCAACACGGCGGTCATCCTGGTCGGGCATGTGACGAAGGAAGGCCAGATCGCGGGGCCGCGCGTCGTCGAGCACATGGTCGATGCCGTGATCTATTTCGAGGGCGAGCGGGGACACCAGTTCCGGATTCTCCGCGCAGTGAAAAACCGCTTCGGCCCGGCAAACGAGATCGGCGTCTTCGAGATGGGCGAAAAGGGTCTCGGCGAAGTGCCGAACCCCTCCGCCCTCTTCCTCGGCGAACGCGACGGGGGCACGAGCGGCTCGTCCGTCTTCGCGGGCATCGAAGGGACGCGGCCGGTGCTGGTCGAGATCCAGGCGCTGACGGCGCAGAGCACGCTCGGCACGCCGCGCCGCGCGGTGGTCGGCTGGGACAGCGGACGGCTGTCGATGGTGCTGGCGGTGCTGGAGGCGCGCTGCGGGCTGTCGCTGGCAGGCCAGGACGTCTATCTCAACGTCGCGGGCGGCCTACGAATCAACGAGCCGGCCGCCGACCTCGCGGTGGCGGCGGCGCTGATTTCGTCGATCACGGGGAAGCCCTTGCCCGAGAACTGCGTCATCTTCGGCGAAATCAGCCTTTCCGGCGCAGTCCGGCCCGTGAGCCAGATGGATGCGCGGCTGAAAGAGGCGGAAAAGCTCGGCTTTTCGCGCGCGATCCTGCCGGCCGGGGCGGCCCGGACCAGGGGGCCGGCGGCGCTGACATTCACGGAAATTTCGGACCTTGCGGGTCTTATTGCCAAGCTGGCGGCAGGCGGGGACAAGGGCTCCGGCGGACGCCGCGCCGCGGATATGTGATAGGATGAGCAAGGTTTCCGGGAGAGTGATTTGACGCTGTTCGACGTCATCGTCATAGGTGTGGTGCTGGTTTCAAGTGCGCTGGCGCTGCTGCGCGGCTTCACGAACGAAGTCCTGTCGATCATCGCCTGGGTCGTGGGCGCCCTTGCAGCGCTGTGGCTGTTTCCCTATCTAACGCCTGTCCTGCGCGGCGTGATCTCGCCCGAGTGGCTCGCGGCGGCGATTGCGGCGGTGGGTATCTTCATCGTGGCCTATGTGATCGTCGCGGCCTTCACATCGCGCTGGTCGGACTCGCTGATGGATATTCACGAGCGGGCGGGCCTGCTCGACCGGACGCTCGGCTTCATTTTCGGGCTGGCGCGCGGACTGCTGATCGTGACCGTCGCCTATCTCTTTTTCGCCTGGCTGGTGCCGAACCCCGACGACCAGCCGGACTGGATTCGCAACGCGAAGACGCGGCCCCTGGTCGAAGATACGGCAGCGCTGCTGTTCTCGCTGGCACCCCAACCGGGCAGCGGGACGACGAACGGATCCGGGGACAGAACGACGGCGCCGCTGCAAAGCCAGCCGCCGCGTCAACAGGCCGCGCCGCCACCCGCAGAACCCCGCCAGACGCCCCCGGATTCGGGCGCTGACACGGGGAATGGGCCGGGGTATAACCCGTCCGAACGGCGGGGGCTCGACCGTCTGTTCGAAAACACGACCGGGGAGTAGATGTCCGTTTCTTCTGGAGTTTCAGGAATGTCCGACCAGATGCAACTCGATCTCCCCCTTGCGGGCTCCGGCCCGAACCCTGCCCGAAAACCGGCCTCCCCTTCCCCGCTTACCCTGGCAGACGACGATATCTACGGCGACAAGCTGCGCGAGGAATGCGGCGTGTTCGGCGTGTTCGGCCATCCGGATGCGGCCGCGCTGACGGCGCTCGGGCTCCATGCGCTTCAGCATCGCGGGCAGGAAGCGGCGGGCATCGTCGCCTATGACGGCGAGCACTTCCATTCGGAGCGCCGCCTCGGCCTCGTCGGCGATCATTTCTCTTCCGCCAGTGTGGTCGGACGCCTCAAGGGCGACATGTCAATCGGGCATACGCGCTATTCGACGACGGGCGAGACGGTGCTGCGCAATGTGCAACCGCTGTTCGCCGACCTTTACGGCGGCGGATTCGCGGTGGCGCATAACGGAAACCTCACCAACGCCATCACGCTGCGCAACGAACTCGTGCGCGGGGGCGCGATCTTCCAGTCAACATCGGACAGCGAAACCATATTGCAGCTGGTGGCGCAGAGCCGCCAACCGCGTCTCATGGACCGTTTCGTCGATGCGCTCTCACAGATTCAGGGCGCCTATGCGCTGGTGGCCCTGACCAACAAGAAGCTGATCGGCGCCCGCGATCCGCTCGGTATCCGGCCGCTCATTCTGGGAAAACTCGCGGGTGCGCCGATCCTCTGTTCGGAAACCGTGGCGCTCGACATTATCGGCGCCGAGTTCGTGCGCGAGATCGAGCCCGGCGAGATCGTGGTTGCAACCAAGGACGGGATCGAGTCGATCCGGCCCTTCCCGCCGCAGCAAGTGCGGCCTTGCGTGTTCGAGTATATCTATTTCGCGCGCCCCGACAGCATCGTGGGCGGCAAGAGCGTCTACAATGTCCGCAAGCGGCTCGGCCAGGAACTGGCGCGCGAGTCCGGCGTCGACGCCGACGTCGTGATCCCCGTGCCGGACTCCGGCGTCCCCGCCGCCATCGGTTATGCGGCGGAGAGCGGCGTGCCCTTCGAGCTCGGCATCATCCGCAACCATTATGTGGGCCGCACCTTCATCGAGCCGACGCAGCACATCCGTCAGCTCGGCGTGAAGCTCAAACACAATGCGAACCGCGCCATCGTGCAGGGCAAGCGGATCGTGCTGGTGGACGACAGCGTTGTGCGCGGCACGACCTCGATCAAGATCGTGAAGATGATGTACGAGGCTGGCGCGAAGGAAGTGCATCTGAGGGTCGCGAGCCCGCCGATCACGCACTCCGACTTCTACGGTATCGACACGCCAGAGCGCGAACAGCTTCTCGCCTCGAATTACGACCTCGAAGGCATGCGCAGCTATATCGGCGTCGACAGCCTCGCCTTCATTTCCGTGGACGGGCTTTACCGGGCGATGGGCTTTACCCATCGCGACCAGGAATGCCCGCAACTGACGGATCATTGTTTCACCGGCGACTATCCGACGCCGCTCATCGACAGGGATGGCGAGCAGCGGACGAGGCAGCTGTCGCTGCTCGCCGAAATCGCCTGACGGGAATCCTTCAATGACGGGACGTTTGCAGGATCGCCTTGCGGTCATTACCGGCGCATCGCGCGGCATCGGACGGGCAGTGGCGCTCGGCATGGCCGCGGAAGGCGCGCATGTGATCCTCGTCGCCAAGACGGTGGGCGGGCTCGAGGAAGTGGACGACGAAATCCGGAAGGTCGGCGGCAAGGCGACGCTGGTGCCGATGGACCTGACCGACTTTCCGGCGATCGACCGGCTGGGTGCGACGATCTTCGAGCGCTGGGGAAAGCTCGATATCCTGATCGCGAATGCGGGACTGCTCGGCACGCTGACGCCGCTCTCCCACATGGAACCGAAGGACTGGGACAAGACACTCGCCGTGAACGTGACCGCAAACTACCGGCTGATCCGTTCGCTGGAGCCGCTGCTGAAGCGTTCGGACGCGGGACGCGCGGTGTTCGTGACGTCGGGTGCAGCGCAGAAGTGCAAGCCCTACTGGGGCGGCTATTCGGTGACGAAGGCGGCGCTCGACGCCATGATGAAGACATGGGCGGCGGAAACGGAGAAGACGCCGATCCGCGTGAACTCGGTGAGCCCCGGACCGACGCGCACCGCGATGCGCAAGAAGGCGATGCCGGGCGAAGATCCGACGACGCTGACGAAACCCGCGGAACTGGTGCCGCTGTTCATCGAACTCGCATTGCCCTCTTGCGAGCGGCATGGCGAGATCGTGGAATACCAGAAGGTGAAGGCCTGAACCGCCCGCTTCCGCTCCTTCAATTTGACTATCGACCGGGGCGCCCTACCTGAAATTGCTCAGTTCAGGAGAGGCAGGCTTTTGGCAGAAGACACAGCTCGCGACCTCAGAGGCGTTCTCGACCGGGTGAAGAAGGCGGGCGATGGCGAAGACCAGGTCAATGTCGGCGAGATTCTGGAAACTGTCGGACAGCACTCCTTCGGCCCCATCCTCATCGTCATTTCCCTGATCGCCTTCACGCCTCTCGGCGCCGTGCCCGGTGTGCCGATATTGCTTGCGACGCTCGTCGTCCTGATCGCCGGTCAGATTCTTTTCGGCGTCCGGCACTTCCGGCTGCCCCAGGCAATCCTCAGACGGCATATGGAACGGGAGAAATTCACCAGGAGCCTCGGCTTCACGCGCAAAGCCGCGCGGGCGGTGGACGCCATTCTGAAGCCGCGGCTCAGCTGGCTCTTCAGCGGACCTTATGTGCGTGTTGCGGCACTTGGTTGCATTCTCGTCGCACTGACCGTGCCGCCGCTCGAGGTGGTTCCCTTCGCCGGAACGGTTTCCTAGGCGGCGATCGCCGCATTCGGCCTCGCCCTCGTTGCTCATGACGGCTTCTTCGCCATCGTTGCGCTCGGCTTTGCGGCGACAACGCCCTATGTCATCTGGACCACGCTTTTCTGGGAGACAACGATGATCGATGTGAGCCGGACCGACGACGGTGACCCGATGACATTCCGCGTCGTGGTACGGGACGAGGAAGGCACCACCCGCCACGAAGTGACGATGGCGCGCAAGGCGCACCAGGATCTGACGCCGGGCCATACACCCGAACAGCTCGTGGAGGCGGCATTCCGGTTCCTGCTCGATCGGGAACCGAAGGAGAGCATTCTCGGGCGTTTCGACGTGACGATAATCCCGACCTATTTCCCCGAGTTCCACAAGGAACTGCCCGCCTATCTCGACTAAATGCCCGTGCCCGCCAACTATGCCCCTCGTCCGGATGCGTATAGACTGGACCATACTGGCATGATCACCGGGTGAGACGGTACGAATGACGGGGGGCAAGGCGGGAGGAGAGGGAAACGGCGCGTATCCGTTTCTCGGGGGCGACAGCGAAATGGCGCGACGGATCGCGGCGTTCGACTGGGCGGCGACGGAACTCGGCCCCATCTCGGCATGGCCGCAAAGCCTGAAATCCACCATCGGCATGATGCTGCTTTCGCCGGTGCCGATCGCCCTCCTCTGGGGCGAGAACGGCGTCATGATCTACAATGACGGCTATGCCGAGGTCGCGGGCGGGCGGCATCCGGCAATTCTCGGATCTCAGGTGCTGGACGGCTGGCCGGAGATCGCCGACTTCAACCGCAACGTGATCGAGGTCGGGCTTGCGGGCGGAACACTCTCCTATCGCGACCAGGAGATGATGCTGAACCGGAGCGGCGCGCCGGAAAAGGTCTGGCTCAATCTCGATTATTCGCCGGTGATGGACGACGAGGGGAAACCCGCGGGCGTCATTGCCTTCGTCGCCGAGACGACGCGGCGCGTGCAGGCGGAAACGCAACTCGAACGCGGCTTCGAGACGCTCCGGCAGATGTTCGAACAGGCGCCGGGCTTCATCGCGATCCTGGCGGGACCGGAGCACACCTTCGCGATGGTCAACAAAGCCTACATGCAGCTGGTCGGCCACCGGGATGCCGTCGGCAAGCCGGTGCGCGAGGCCCTGCCGGAAATCGTGGACCAGGGGTTCATCGAGCTTCTCGACCGGGTGCGGAAAACAGAGGAGCCCTATATCGGCCGGGGCATCCGCGTGCTGCTGCAACGCGAGCCGGAATCAGAGCCGGTGGAACGCTACCTCGACTTCGTATTCCATCCGGTTTCCTCCGCACAAAGCAATGTGCGCGGCATTTTCGTTCAAGGCCACGATGTGACCGAGCAGCGGCTGGCGGAAATCGCGCTGCGCGAAAGCGAGGAACGCTTCCGGCTCGTCGCGGAAAGCGCGCCGGTGAAACTGTGGATGGGCGATGCCGAAGGAAATTGCATCTACCTGAACGCGATGCTGCGCCGCTTCTGGGGCGTGACACCCGAAGAGGTTCCGCATTTCAACTGGCTGGAGACCGTGCATCCCGACGACATGGAGACGCTGAGGGAACCCTACCAGAGGGCAATGCGCGACCATGCGCCCTTCTCGGTGGAGGTGCGCTTCCGCCGGGCGGACGGCGTCTACCGCATCATCAACACGACGGCCCAGCCCCGCTTCGGGCGGCACGGCGAATTCGAGGGGATGATCGGCGTCAATGTGGACGTCACGGAAAGACGGCAGGCGGAAGAAGCGCAGCAGGAGCTGAACGCAACGCTGGAGCAGCGCGTAGAGGACGAAATCGCCCGCCGCTCCAAAGCGGAAAACGCGCTGCGGCAGGCGCAGAAAATGGAAGCAATCGGCAAGCTCACGGGCGGCGTTGCGCATGATTTCAACAACCTGCTGCAGGTGGTGTCCGGCAATCTGCAACTTCTGACGAAAGACGTGGCCGGCAACGAACGCGCCGAGACGCGGGTGGCAAACGCGCTGGAAGGGATCAGCCGCGGCGCGAAACTCGCGAACCAGCTTCTCGCTTTCGGCCGCCGCCAACCGCTGGAACCGAAGGTGGTGAATATCGGGCGGCTGGTGAACGGCATGGGCGACATGCTGCGCCGGACAATCGGCGAGGGTGTGGAAGTCGATACGATGGTGTCGGGGGGCCTGTGGAATACGCTGGCCGATCCGGGGCAGCTCGAAAATGCCCTGCTCAACCTCGCGATCAACGCGCGCGATGCCATGGACGGAACGGGAAAACTCACCATCGAGGTTGGGAACGCTTTCCTGGACGACGCCTATGCGGCCGACCACCCGGAAGTCGAGGCGGGGCAGTATGTGGTTCTTGCGGTAACGGACACGGGCGAGGGAATCGAACCCGAATTGCTGCAGCAGGTTTTCGAACCGTTCTTCTCGACCAAACCGCAGGGCAAGGGGACCGGCCTCGGGCTCTCGATGGTCTATGGCTTCGTCAAGCAGTCCGGCGGACACGTCAAGATCTACAGCGAGCGCGGCCACGGCACGACGGTGAAACTCTACCTGCCGCGCGTCACACAGAACGAAGACGCCATAACGCCGACAAGTGCGGCGGCGGCAACCGGGGGGACGGAAACGGTACTCGTCGCAGAGGACGACGACGCGGTGCGCGCGACCGTGGTCGATATGCTGAGCGAACTCGGCTACCGCGTCTTGACGGCGAAGGACGCGGCGGGCGCGCTGACCGTGATCGAGAGCGGCGCGCCGGTGGACCTGCTTTTCACCGACGTCGTGATGCCCGGGCCCCTGAAGAGCACGGAGCTCGCGCGAAAGGCGAGAGAGCGGACGCCGAGCATCGCGGTGCTGTTCACATCCGGCTACACGGAAAATTCCATCGTGCATGGCGGGAGACTCGACGCCGGCGTGGATCTTCTCTCGAAGCCCTATACACGCGAGGCGCTGGCGCGGAAGATTCGGCAAGTGCTTGGCCGCGCGGGCCCGTCCGGAAACGTCCGTCCTTCAGCACCGGCTGCCACGCCAAAGAAGCTCAGCGTGCTGCTTTGCGAAGACGATGTGCTGATCCGCATGAGCACGACGGAGATGCTTGAAAGCGCCGGCATGAAGGTGATCGAGAGCGGGAGCGGCGCGGAAGCACTCGCCGCGATCGAAGCGGAAGTGCCCGACGTGCTGATCGCGGATGTAGGGCTTCCCGACATGACCGGCGTCGAACTGGCAGAAAGGGTGCGGGACATCTCGGCAGGACTGCCCATCATCTTCGCGACCGGCCACAGCGACGTGCCGGGGGCGGAGACGATGCCGCGCACGGCCATCGTGACGAAACCCTATGACATGGGAAAACTGCAGGGCTCGATAGACGCACTTCTCGGCGGAGGCTAGGCGCGCTTCTTCTTTCCCGCATAGGGGTTCTTGCCCTTGCGCATGAAAAGGCGGATGGGGACACCCGGCAGCTCGAAGGTCTCGCGCAGCGCGTTCACGAGATAACGGCGATAGGAGGTCGGCACGTCGTCGGCGCGGCTCGAAAAGACCGCGAAGGTCGGCGGACGCGACTTCACCTGCGACATGTATTTCAGATTTACCGGACGGCCCTTGGCGGCAGGCGGCTGGTGGCGCGAGACGGCCTCCGTGAGCCAGCGGTTGAGTTTCGCGGTCGGGACGCGCGCATTCCAGAGCGTGTGGATGCGCTCGATGGCGGGCATGAGCCTGTCAGTGCCCTTTCCCGTCAACGCTGAAAACTGGACGATCGGAACGCCGCGCACCTGCGGCAGAAGGCGTTCCAGCTCTTCCTTCAGCATGCGGAGCACTTCCTGCGGGTTTTCGACCTTGTCCCATTTGTTGACCGCGATGAGCAGGCCGCGGCCTTCCTGTTCCACGAGATCGGCGATGTGAAGGTCCTGGCGCTCGAAGGGCTGTGTGGCGTCGAGCAGCACAACCACGACCTCGGCGAAGCGGACGGCGCGGAGCGTGTCCGCGACCGAGAGTTTTTCGAGCTTTTCGATGACCCGGGCGCGGCGGCGCATGCCTGCCGTGTCCCAGAGTTTCACGCGGCGGCCGCGCCACTCCCATTCGATGCCGATGCTGTCGCGCGTGATGCCCGCTTCGGGGCCGGTCAGCATGCGGTCTTCGCCGAGCAACTGGTTCACGAGGGTCGACTTGCCGACATTCGGGCGGCCGACGATGGCGATGCGGAGCGGCGCTTCGAGATCGGGCTCGTAGGGTGCATCGGGATCGAAGCCCTCGACAGATTCTTCTTCGGCGAGCGCATCTTCCAGCGCCTGTTCGGCATCGTTTCCGGCGAGGCTGTTTGCGTATTCGGCGAGCGCATCATAGAGATCGCCGAGGCCTTCGCCATGTTCGGCGGAAAGCGGCAGCGGCGCACCGAGGCCGAGTTCATAGGCTTCCATTCGCCCCGCCTGCCCTGCTCCGCCTTCGCATTTGTTGGCGGCGAGGATGACGGGCGTCGGCGACTTGCGGAGGATCTGGGCGAAGCGGCTGTCGAGCGGTGTTACGCCGGCCCGCGCGTCGATGAGAAGGAGACAGACATCGGCCTCGGCAATGGCGAGATCGGTCTGGCGGCGCATGCGTGCTTCGAGACTGTCGCCGGTTCCCTCTTCGAGGCCGGCGGTGTCGACGACCGTGAAGGAGAGATCGCCGAGCTGCGCCTCGCCTTCGCGCCGGTCGCGGGTGACGCCCGGCGTGTCGTCGACGAGCGCCAGCTTCCGTCCGACCAGACGGTTGAACAAAGTGGACTTGCCGACATTGGGCCGGCCGACGATGGCGACCTTGAATGACACTTTATGCGGCCCTTTTCATGCCGAGTGATGGCGCGCCGCAACCGGCGGCGGCCTGCCGGACCGGCTTTCGCGCGCTACTTGAGCGCGATGAGCTGCGCGTCGTCCGTCAGAATATACAGCGTTTCGTTCGCGACGACCGGTGCGATGAGAGCGCCACCCGGCAGATCGATGCTGCCGAGAACCTCTCCCGTGTAGGGCGATACGGAGACGGCATCGCCAATCGAGGAGACGAGCACCAAGCGGTCGCTGACGAGAACGGGGCCGGACCATTCGATCGGATCCTCACGATCGTCCGGGTCTTCCCAGCGCGGCAGAGGGGTGATCCAGCGGATACGTCCGTCGCGGCGGGAAACCGCCGCCACTTCCTGGGTGGTGGTGACGACATAGATGAAATCGCCCGCGGCCCAGGGGGTCTGCACACCGCCAATGTCGCGTGTCCAGACACGTTCGCCGGTGCGCAGATCGATCGACACCATGCGGCCCGAATGGCTGATGGCGAAGACGCGATCGCGGTCGATGACGGGCCGGCCCGCGATGTCGTTCAACTCGCTGAGCGAGGTGACGTTACCCGTGCGGGTGAGCGAATCCGTCCAGACCGGCGTCCCGTTTTCCACACGCAAGGCGACGAGTTCGCCGGAAGAGTATGGCGCGACCGCGACCGAACCGGCGACCGCCGTGCTGGACGCCGCGAGGATGCCCGCGCTTTCAACGATGCCGCGATGGCGCCAGAGCACTTCACCGGTCTCCTGGGCGAGGCAGATCGCCTGATTGTCCGCCGTGATGGCAAAGACGCGGCCGCCATTCGCGGTCGGCGAGGCGCGGAACGGATCGCCGACGGCCTGGCTCCACTGAACGGCGCCGCTGGCGGCATCGAGACCATGCGCCGTCCCGAAACCCGTCACGACAAAGACGCGGCCATTGTCGTAGGCCACGCCGCCGCCACGGCCCTCGTCGGCGTCCTCGTCTTCGGGAACGAGGCTCGTTTCCCAGAGTTCCTTGCCCGAAGATTGTTCGAAAGCCCGGACGGTCGCTTCGGCGTCGAGCACGAAAATCCTGCCTTCGGCGATCACAGGAGGCGCCATGAGCTGGCCGACCCGGCTCGACCCGGCGCCGGCATTTGCCGACCAGACGCGGTCGAGCGGACCGGGCGCGGCCAGATGGTACATGGCGTTATCCGGCGTGCCGCCGGGCTGGGGCCAGTTTTCGTTCACATAGGGCTTCGGCAGGATGATGAGTTCATCTGCCAGTTCCTGATCCGCTTCGAGCTGTGCGCCGAGCTCCATGACCGACAGACGCTTACCCGGCAGAACGGTCTTGTCGTCGGAGGAAAACATGTCGGAAACCGTGTCGCAGCCGGCCAGACCCGCCACGGCAAGGGCGAGAACCGCACCGCGAAGGATGCGGCCGATTGCGAATGCTTCAGCCGAATTTCGGTCCGTCATCTTCAACTACTCCGTCTCGGCCGGGGTTTCGGCGGCTGGCGTTTGCTGTATTTCGGGCGATGTTTCCGTGCCGGCTCCTGCTGCCGCAGAGCCGTCCGTCTCCGTATCCGCCGGTGCGGCGGCGGGTGGCGGCAAATGGGGAGCGGCCAGCGCCTGAATGACATGGGCGCGGTCGCGAAGACCACTGGGCGAAGCGGGATTGGCGATGATGCGTTTGACGTAGCCGTCGGCATCGGTCCAGGCGCCTTCGCGCATGGCGACGAGCGCGAGAAGCTCCAGTGCATTGCCATGCCAGGGCGAGTCTTCCGACATGATGGGCGCCATGCGCGCCTTCATGTCGTCGTAGCTCGCCGTATCGACGACAATAAGCCCCGCCCTGACGGTCGCCATGCCGCGCACAAGGCCGAGGGAAGCGTCGTTGGCGACTTCCTCATAGACGGCGAGCGCCGCGTCGCGCTCTCCGGCTTCAAGCAGCCGGTCCGCCTGCTGGAGACGCGCGAGGGTCTCGTAGCCGCCGCCCGTCTCGGCCGCGAAGTTGTCGAAGGCCGCGGCCGCTTCTTCCGGCGCGGCGCCTTCTTCCAGTTCCGCCACAAGCTCGTCGTAGCGGGCGGACGCCTCGACCCGCGAGGCGTGGGACCAGGCACGCCAGCCGACGACGGCCGCGACGACCAGGACAATCGCGACGGCAAGGCCGATCACGTAGATCCCGTATTTTTCCCAAAGTTTGCTGAACTGTTCGCGGCGAAGGTCTTCTTCGACTTCGCGAAAGAGATCGGTCACAAGAATACTCCGCGGAGAAATGCTGATGGGCGCGGAGGAAGCGCCCGGCGCCTGCCCCCTGCAGGCGGCGTAAAATAGCCCGGCAACCGACCAATAGCAAACCGCCCGGCAGGGGCCGCCGGGCGTGCAATTGCTTGAGCTATTTCGCCTTTTTCATGCTGTAGGTGTGTTCCACCGCCGGGAAGCTGCGGTCGCGGACGGCGCGGCCATAGGCTTCCGCCGCGCCCGCGATCTGGGCCCCGAGGGAGGCGAATTCACGGACGAATTTCGGCGGCTTCGGCGAGAGGCCAAGCATGTCTTCGAGGACCAGAATCTGACCGTCGCAATGGGCGGAAGCGCCAATGCCGATGGTCGGGATGTCGATCTGGCCGGTGATGCGGGCGGCAAGAGGCTCGGCCACGCCCTCGACAACGACCGCGAAGGCGCCGGCGTCGGCGACGGCCTGCGCGTCGGCCTCGATGGCAGCCCATTCGCTTTCCTCGCGGCCCTGCGCCTTGAAACCGCCCATGACCTGGACGTTCTGCGGCGTGAGGCCGATATGCGACATGACGGGGATGCCGCGCTCGGAGAGATAGTGGATGGTGTCGGCAATGCGCGTGCCGCCTTCAAGCTTCACGGCGGTGCAGCCGGTTTCCTTGATGACGCGGCAGGCATTGCGGAAGGCGATTTCGGGGCTTTCCTCATAGGAGCCGAAGGGCATGTCGACCACGACGAGGGCCCGCTCGGTGCCGCGCACCACGGCCGCGCCGTGCGCGATCATCATGTCGAGGGTGACGCCGAGCGTCGTTTCCATGCCGTACATGACCATGCCGAGGCTGTCGCCCACGAGCAGGAAGTCGACATAGGGGTCGAGGTAGCGCGCGGTGTGCGCGTGGTAGGCGGTGAGCGACACGATCGGCTCCGCCCCCTTGCGGGCGCGGATTTCCGGCACGGTGATGCGCTTGATCTTCGACTGGACGGACATTCGGATCATCCCTGTCAGGTGGCGCGCGACGGCTCCCTCAAGAGATGGGGACTTGCGCGGCACATTGCGACGGCGGCCGGATGCCGCTGCGAAAAGGGCATACAGAACAAGCCCTTAGGCGCCTCCCGGCACCTTTCCTGATCCTTGTGGGCGGACCCTACAAAAAAGCGGGCGAAAGCGCAATCAGAGCCCGGGGGTGGGCTCGGCGGCGGTCGCCTCGCCCTCGTGCCCTCCCGGCAGGCCGACGATCTCGCGATAGGCGACGGAGAGCATGGTGACGGAGAGCATCACGAAATAGAAGTAGGCCGCGATGCCGACGACGCCCGAAATGGCGAGAACGACCGGGCCAGCGCCCAGGACACCGCCAAGGATGGCCAGGACGAATATCAGGACAAGAACGACGACGCCGTAAAGAAGCCCGATCAGCAGCGCGTAACCGACCATGCGCCAGGTATTGCCCTGCGTGGCCGCGAGGACTGCGCGGACCTTGCCGGGCAGTCCGATCGCCACGTCCGGCAAGGAGAGCATCAGACGCATGGAGAGGCCGAGGATCAGCAGATAGCCGATGGCCATGCTGATCGCCAGGACCATACCGAGAAACCCAGCCCCCGCCGGATTTCCTCCCCTTTCAGCGATACCGGCGATGCCGGCGATACCGAAGATGACAGCGAAAAGAAGAACAGCCATCAGGAAATAGAGCAGCGTTACCTTGATGAACGTCCAGATGTAACGTGCGTCTTCCATGCGCAACAGGAAGCTGCCGCCTTCGCCCATCAGCACAAAACGGTGCCAGCGGACCGCAGCTACCGCGCTCGCCAAGGTCGTCAGGATGAGGGCCGCATAATAAACCGGCCCCGTGGCGCGCTGGGCGACGGCTTCATAGGCGGCGCCGATTTCCTGCGGCGGTGTCCCTTCCTCGTTGATGAGATCGAAAATCGCGCCGATACCGGCCTGATGGAAGGACCACGCATAGAGCCCCATCGCAACAAGGATGAAAATCAAGGCGGGCCAGGCAACGCCGATCAGCTGAAAATAATGCCTCGTGACGCCCGAGAACACTTCTCCGACCGAGCGGAATACCGGCAGCTTTCTCATCTTCATCTCCCCCCAGAGAATCGGCAGCCTGCTGCCGCGATATGGAGCGTTTACCTTAGACGGGGGTTCACGATCCGCCAACCTGTTCGGCGGGTCAGAGGGAGGGGTCCGTGCGGGCGGAGGACGGGACGGAGCCGGGCGGGCCGACGAGTTCGCGATAGGCGATGGAGAGAACGGCGACGTTCACCACCGCGAAAAACACAGAAACAAGCGCGAAGGCGGCGATAGATATTGCCTGGAGAGCCAGCCCGCCGCCCAGCAGCGACCCGAGCAGCAGCGCCAGCACGAGGACCGGCAGCGCAACAGACAGGAACACCGCCGCCAGCCGCCAGAAATTGCCGCGGGTCCGCTCCAGCACGAGGCGAGGGTCGACCGGATCGCCGATGGAGACAGCGGGAAGAAGCAGGGAAAGCCGGACGAAGAAATAGATCGAGACCAGAAGAAGCAGGAGACCGAAGAAGCTCAGGAGCGATCCGGTCATGGTCTGCGCCATCTGGCCGGCCGCCACGGCGAGGACAGCGCCGGGGACCAGGATCAGAAACAGGAATACGGACACCAGAAGGAAGCGTGCCTCGCGCCGCCCGAAGGAAAAGCGGAAAGCGCCAGCGGGTGCGTCGCCCATCAGGATGAAGCGGTGCCAGGCGACCGCAATGACGGGCCAGAGGAAGAGGCCCGCGAGTTCCAGGACGAGCGCGGCAAAGAACTGCTCTTCCACATTCACGAAGGCGCTTGCCGTGGAGAAGCAGAGATAGAGAATACCTGGCAGCCAGATGAGCCGGATCATTTCACCCAGATGGTTCCAGGCGCCGCCATAGGCTTCGCGGATCGTGGCCAGCACATCGAGCTTCGTGCTCATCGTGTGTCGCGTCCCAGAATCTTGTCCTTGTAGGCCTGGTTTTCGGGGTCGAGCCCCAGGGCCGTCATGTAGAAACCGCGGGCCCCGCCATGGTTCCCCCGCGCCTCTGCAATGGCGCCGCGCACGTACCAGGCGCCGGCGCTTTTCGGCTCGAGTTCGATGGACTTTTCGATGTCTTCGAGTGCGGCGTCATAGTCGCCCATCTCGCGGAGCGCATTGGCGCGGTTCTGGTAGAGGAGCGCATCGCGCGGCGCGATGTGGAGCGCACGGGTGTAGTCGTCGACGGCGCTTTGATAGTCGCCCGTCGACTTGTACGCGACACCGCGATTGATGAGAGCGGCGATCAGATCCGGTTCCGACAGGTCTCCGGAGTCAATCGCGCGGGTGCAAAAGTCGATGGCAGACTTGTAGTCGCCCGTGGCGAACTTCGAATAGCAGATGTTGTTGTCGCCAATGGCATCGGCTCCGGCGGCGGACGGCAGGGCCGACCAGCCGACGAAGATCGCTACAAGTCCCGCTCTGATCGACATGTCTCCATCCCAAACTGTTCAGGATGAGAGACTACCCTTTCCGCGGTCTACGAGAAAGCGGCCACAGCGACCGCCGTGTTCATGAAATCCCGGAAACGCAGCCATTTCCCGTCTTTCAGGGTAATGACATGAACGAAATCGGAATCGATCGGCCGTCCCGTCGAGCGCGCGGTCAGGTTCAGGTGACCGGTGACGATCACCTTGTCCCGCTCGGCAATGAATTCCTCTGCGTCGAATTGATGAATGTCGACGGAGGAAAGCACGCGTTCGAAGAAACGGCGGCACTTCTCATGACCCCGATATATCCCCGCATAGGGGATGGTCGAGGGCCCGTAGAACTCTACGACGCAGTCCTCGTGAAGGAATTCCATAATCGCGGGAATATCCTTCGCGCCGAAAGCGAGGAAGAGCGCCTTGGTGGCGGCAATGTTGCGGTCGGTTTCGACAATGGTTGACGACATCAGGCAGCTCCTTTCCGGCGCGGGGCAAAACGAAGCGTGAGCCTGTCGAAGCCGTGGTTCAGCAGGCTGGTTCGCTGCGGCACGGGCGCTTCGGCACCGAGACCAACGTCCTCCATCCGCTCGAGGAGGGTGGCGATGAGCGCCCTGCCCTCCATGCGCGCGAGTGCGGACCCAAGACAGTGATGAATGCCGACACCGAAGGTGAGCTGCTTGTTGAGGTTCGGTCTCGTGATGTCGAACTTTTCCGGCTCGGGGAACATGGCCGGATCGTGATTTGCCGCGGCAAAGAAGAGTGCGACCCACTCGCCCTCGCGGATCATGCGGCCCGCGACCTCGACATCCTGCGTGGCGATGCGGAAGAGACGCTGCGGCGGGCCGCCGTGGCGCAGGCTCTCGTCCATGAAGGCGTCGATCATCGAGGGGTCTGCCGCAAGCTGTCGCCGGATCCCGGGCATGACGGCCAGATTGTGCAGCAGATTGCCGAGCAGGAAGGTCGTGGTTTCCGATCCTGCGACGACGAGCGTGATGCAGAAGCGGATAACCTCATCGAGGGTCAGTTGCTCACCCTCCACTTCCGCCTTCAACAATGCGGTAATGAGCGAGTCGGGCACTTCCTCGCCTGCTTCGATCTTGCCATAGAGCCGGTCCACCGTTTCGGTGAAGTACTGCACGAGTTCGATGTTGCTCGCCTCGCGTTCCGCCGGGCTCATGTCCGCGGAAAGCATGAAGGCCGTCGCCCAGCGCCGAAAGCGGTTCACGACGTCTTCCGGCAAGCCGAGAAGGCCAACCATGACGCGTGCCGGAATGCGCGAGGCAAGCTCATCCATGACCTCGACATCGCCCTGGCCGATGGTGGCGACCATGCCGTCCACGATTTCGCGGACCCAGGGTTCGAGCGCTTCCATGCGGCGGCGGGAGAAAGCGAGATTGACGATGCCGCGCAACCGGTCGTGTTCCGGATTGTCATGATTCACGAGCATGAGCGTTGGAGCGGAGGACTGCTCCTGCAGCGGATCGCGGGAGGAAAAGCTCCTGTGATCGCGTGCAGCAGCAGAGACATGCGCGTAGTCGAGCAGGACCCAGGCGGTCACCGGCTCATCCGCGTCTGGCACCGTGCCGGGCGGATAGTCGCGATAACCATAGGCCGGACAATGCGGCCGCAGACTCTCGTAAAGCCCATAGGGCGACGCGATGGTGTCGCCTGACGGCAGCGCGGCGACAAGCGCCGCTACATCCCGGTCAGCGCCCGAGACACGGACGTTCTGCATGATGATCCTCCCCTAGATCGTTTGCCGATGCGCGCCTCCACGCGCGTATTGTTTATTTCATGAATTGTTTCTTTTGTAAACTGTTTAGATCATGATGCAGACGCACCCAACGCCTACAATCCGCGAAGGATTCGGGCGGCGCGGAGCAACCCAAAGGAGGCGGCGTGAGCGACAAGAGAACGGGCGTGAAAAGAGAGAAGAAAAAATCCGGCATTCCGGACGCGGCGCTGCGCTTTCTCGAATATTACTATCCCATTCACTACAAGGCAGGGATCGGCGTCGAGGATGCTCTGCGCGGCGGGCTACTCAACCGTCATCAGGTGGCGATGCTCTGGCTGATCCATTCGGAAGGCCGGGACGGCCGCGAAATGAACCGCAAGGCCATCGAACGCTCGCTCGAGAGCTGGTTCGAGATATCCGGCGGGGCGATCACCAAGGCGCTGCGGAGCATGGCACAGCCACCGCTGGAACTGGTTCAACTCGTGGAAGACCCCCGTTCAGGCCGCGAGAAGATCGTGAAACTGACGCCGAAGGGCGAGACACACATGAAAAAGATGATCGCTGGCGGCGAGACCTTCGTGCAGCAGATCATCGACCATATGAGCGACGAGGAAATCGAGCGGGGGCTTCATTTCTTCAAGCGGGTTTCGGAAATCGTGGACATTCTCCGGAACGAGTGAGGCGCGGCCTTCCGCCCTCTTGCCCGGCTCCTGCACCGCTGTTATAGGCACGGCGCTGCAAGGGCCCATCACGGGGCCGATCCGGAGTCCAGACAGATGAATGCCAATCCCGTCGTCGCCATAGCGGGCGCGACCGGCGCCGTGGGCGTCGAGATGATCCGCTGCCTCGAGGAACGCAATTTCCCGGTGAAGGAGCTGAAGCTCCTGGCCTCCGCGCGCTCGGCCGGCAAGATGATGAAATTCCGCGGCCAGGACGTCCGCGTCGAGGAACTGACGGAAGAGAGTTTCAAGGGCGTCGACATCGCCTTCTTCTCGGCGGGCGGCGGCATTTCGAAGAAGTTCGCGAAGGCCGTGAAAGACGCGGGCGCGGTGTTGATCGACAATTCGTCGGCCTTCCGCATGGACCCGGACGTGCCCCTGGTGATCCCGGAGATCAATCCGGAAGCGGCGCTGAAGCATCACGGCATCATCGCCAATCCGAACTGCTCGACCATCATCGCGATCACGCCGCTGTGGCCGATCCACAAGGTGAACCGCGTGAAGCGGATTGTGGCGGCGACCTATCAGGCGGCGTCGGGCGCGGGCGCGGCAGCGATGGAAGAACTGGAACAGGCAACGCGGGCATTTCTTTCGGGCGAAGAGTTCGAGCAGAAGATCATTCCACATCCCTACCCCTTCAACGTGTTCAGCCACAACTCCGCCGTGGACCCGGAAACGGGCTACAATGAGGAAGAGCTGAAGATGGTGAAGGAGACGAAGAAGATTTTCGCCGATCCGAACATTCGCGTGACGGCGACCTGCGTGCGCGTACCGGTGCTGCGCGCGCATTCGGAGGCGCTCGACTTCGAATGCGAGAAGCCGATCACACCGAAGGAAGTGCGCGAAATCCTGTCGACGGCACCCGGCCTCAAGATCGTGGACGACGTGCCGGGAAACTATTTCCCGATGCCGAAGGACGCCTCCGGACAGGACGACATTCTCGTCGGCCGCATCCGGCAGGACATTTCGGACCCCGAGGGCCGGTCGATCGCGATGTTTGTCGCGGGCGACCAACTCCTCAAGGGTGCGGCGCTCAACGCCGTGCAGATCGGCGAGATCCTCGTCCGCGCGGCGTGAGTCAGCTCCGCGGGCCGACCAGTGCGAAGGATGCGCCCTGCGGGTCGAGCGCATGGATGATCCAGGCATCGCCCGGCACCTGATGCGGACCGTCGACAACCTCGCCGCCCTTCGTGCCGATGCGGGCAATGGCGTAATCGATGTCGTCCACGCAAAAATAGAACGTCCAGTGCGGGCCGGCGCCGTTCCGGCGCTTCATCATCGCGCCGACGGGCTCGCTGCCGGCCGCGAAGAGCTGATAGACCTCGCCTTCGCCCATATCCATCGCCTGATCCTTCGTCCAGCCGAAGAGACTCGAGTAGAAGGCGAAGGCGCTTCCGACGTCGCCGCCGTTCAGTTCATGCCAGCCGACCGTTCCCGGCGTGCCGGACGGGAATTGCGGCATCTCCCCGCCGAAACCCCTGAAAATGACGAAGGGTGTGCCGTGCGGATCGGCGACGACGGCAAAACGGAGCATGCCGGGCACATCGTCGGGATCGCGCAGCACGCTGCCGCCCGCCGCGACGACACGCTTTGCCTCCGCGTCTACATCGCCGACCGCGATGTAGCCGATCCAGCCCGGCTCCGCGCCCTGATCGCAGGCTTCCTTCGGCAGTTCCATCATGCCGCCGACGCCCTGATCACCGATCCTGAACAGCGTATAGGGATTGCGCGGCGTGCTGCCGTCACCCGTGTTCCAGCCGACGACATGGGAATAGAAGTCGCCCGCAGCGGCAGTGTCGGACGTCATCAGTTCGTACCAGAGAAAATTGTTCGGCGTGCTCATGGGACTTCTCCTCTTCCGATTGATTTCAGGTGGCGGCTCAGCCTTCGGCCACTGCCTTAAGCTTCGCGAGACCGGCTTCGAAGTCGGAGCCGACCATCTTGTCCATATCGATGAAGATGCTCACAGTCTTCGACAGAAGGTTTGCCTCACCCTCCATCGCCCATGTAACGCGGGTTGCATCTTCCTCCGGCACCAGGGTGAAGATGGCGGTGTTTTCCGCTTTCATCGGCGCGGCGAAATAGAGCGCGATGACGATCTTCGAGGGTTCATCGGTTTCGACGATTTCCATGTGGCCACTGCCGACATTGCTATTGCCTTGCCAGGCATAGGCGGCGCCCTCGCCCTTCTCCGCGCCGCTGTAGGTGCGCTGCATGTCGGGGTCGCGGTTCTCGTAGGGCGACCACGCGGGCCAGGCGTGGAAATCCTCGATCAGCGGATAGATTTCTTCCGGCGCGGCGTCGATGAGGATAGAGCGCTCGAAGCGGACATGGTCGGGTTTCGTCGAGGCGTAGATCAAGATCGCGCTGACGATCGCCACGAGAACGAGAACGGCAATCAGCAGATATTTCAGCATGTGTTCCTCACGGAAAAAGCAGGGGATCAGTTCCTGTCCTTGTTCTTTCGGCTCTTCTCGCCGCGCGGCTCCCTTTTCAGAAAGGCGTCGAGGCGGTCGAGGCTCGCCTCCCAGAGGCGGCGGTATTTCTCGAGCCAGTCGTCGACTTCGCGCATGGCTTCAACATCGAGCCGGCAGGGACGCCACTGCGCCTCCCGCCCCCTCGTGATGAGGCCAGCCTTCTCCAGAACCTTGAGGTGCTTGGAGACAGCGGGGAGGCTCATCTCGAAGGGCGCGGCAAGGTCCTTCACGGAGGCCTCGCCTTCGATCAGGCGAGCGAGGATCGCGCGGCGCGTCGGGTCCGCGAGAGCGGCGAACTTGACGCTGAGAGGGTCGGCATCCATGAATTAAACCATCAAGTTAATTAACTTAATGGTTTAATACGATCGAGGGGGCTGTGAGTCAAGGGAGGAACAGGAAGATCAGGCAGTGGCGGGTATCTGTCACGGCGCTGATCGCGGCGGACATCTTCGCGCAGGCCGTTTTCGCGAGCGCGATGATGTCGGGCGAGGCATGGGCGAGCACGGCGTATCGATTGACGCGGTGCTCCCTATCGCCGCCACGCTCTCGGTAGGGCCATCCCCCTGCCGCTTTCATTCCGCGCCATACGCTTCATAGTGAGCAAGCCAGAACGGGCGGCTCTAGGGAGAAGATATGCGACTTGTGATACGAAATGCGCGGCGGCTCGATGTCGAGAAGATGGAATTCGTCGAGGACGGCCCTCTTGTCGCGGAAGACGGCAGGATTGCGAGCATTGGCGAGAATGCTCCAGTTGGCGCCGCTGACCTCGAAATAGACGCGAAGGGAAGCTACATGCTTCCCGGCTTCATCGACGCCCATGTTCATTTCCGGCTGGCGACGCTCGATTTCGCGCGGCTTCAACGCTGGTCCGAAGTCGAGTACGGCATCGTCATGGCCCGGTTGGCGAAGGAAACGCTGCAGCGGGGTTTTACCACCGTGCGCGACATCGGCGGCGACGTGGAAGGGCTGATGCGCGCCATCAAGGCGGGGATGGCGGAGGGCCCGCGGATTTTTCGCGCCGGACGCATGCTCAGCCAGACGGGTGGACATGGCGACGCCGAATCCGGGCCGCGTCCCGTACCGACCTGCGCCTGCGAGATGCGCCATACCGCGTTCGGCATCGTGGCGGACGGTCCCGACGCGGTCCGAAAGGCAGCGCGCCACAATCTGCGCGACGGATCGGATTTCCTGAAGATTCATGTATCGGGCGGCGTCGCCTCACCGGCCGACCCGCTCGAATCCATCCAGTATACGGCAGCCGAGATCACCGCCGCCTGCGAGGAAGCGCGCCACCGGCAAACCTATGTGGCGGCCCATGCCTACTCGGCGGAGTCGATCACGATGGCCGTCGAAAACGGCGTACACACGATCGAGCATGGCAACATGATCGACGCCGGGGCCGCCGCTGCCGTCGCGCGTCACGGCGCTGTCATGGTGCCCACGCTTTCGACCTATGAAGCGATGGACCTGCTCGGACGCAAGATGGGTTTCCCCGCCGCGAACCTTGCCAAGAACAGCAAGGTTCTGGAGGCTGGCCTGAAATCGCTGGAAATCGCGCGCGATGCCAAGGTGACGCTTGGCTTCGGAACGGACCTGATCGGCGAAAGCCAGGCACGGCAGCGGCGTGAGTTCGCCATCCGCGCCGAGGTGGAAACGCCCAAGGAAATCCTGCGGTCGCTCTATGTCGTCAACGCGAAGCTTTGCCAGCTGGAAGGCCAGATCGGCACGCTGACGCCGGGCGCCGCAGCCGATATCGTTCTGACGAAAATCAATCCGCTGGAAAACATCGCTGCGCTCGGCGCGGACGACGCCATCGAAGGCGTGGTCCAGGCCGGACGGCCTGTGAGCTGAAGCCGCTCACTCCCACTCGATGGTACCCGGCGGCTTCGATGTCACGTCGTAGACGACGCGGTTGATGCCGCGCACCTCGTTTATGATACGCGTCGAGACGGCACCGAGGAACTCGTGAGAGAAGGGATAGTAATCCGCCGTCATGCCGTCGAGCGAGGTGACGGCACGGAGCGCGCAGACGAAGTCATACGTGCGCTCGTCGCCCATGACGCCGACGGTCCGCACGGGGAGTAGAACGGCGAAAGCCTGCCAGATCTGGTCGTAAAGACCGGCGGCACGGATCTCTTCCAGATAGATCGTGTCGGCCTTGCGGAGGATTTCGAGCTTCTCTCCGGTGATCTCGCCCGGCACGCGGATTGCGAGGCCCGGTCCGGGGAACGGATGACGGCCGACGAACTGTTCGGGCAGGCCGAGTTCGCGGCCGAGCTCGCGCACCTCGTCCTTGAAGAGTTCGCGCAAGGGCTCCACGAGCTTCATGTTCATGCGCTCGGGCAGACCGCCGACATTGTGATGGCTCTTGATGGTGACGGAAGGGCCGCCCGCGAAAGAGACGCTTTCGATCACGTCCGGGTAGAGCGTGCCCTGAGCGAGGAAATCCGCACCGCCGATCTTCTTTGCTTCGGCCTCGAAGACGTCGATGAAGGTCGAGCCGATGATCTTGCGCTTCCGCTCGGGATCGGTGACACCGTCGAGCTTGCCGAGGAAGAGCTCGCTCGCATCGACCGCAACGAGCGGGATGTTGTAGTGGTCACGGAAGAGCGAGACGACCTGTTCCGACTCGCCCGCGCGCATCATGCCGGTATCGACGAAGACGCATTGAAGCTGGTCGCCAATCGCCTCGTGCAGCAGCACGGCGACGACGGATGAATCGACACCGCCGGAAAGGCCGCAGATGACCCTGCCCTTGCCGACTTGCTCGCGCACTTTCGCGATCTCGGTTTCGCGGAAGGCGGCCATCGTCCAGTCGCCCTTGCAGCCGCAGATACGGTGCGTGAAGTTCCAGAGCATGTCGCGGCCGCGCGGCGTGTGGACAACTTCCGGGTGAAACTGGACGCCGTAGAAGCGGCGCACCTCGTCCGCGATGGCCGCGAAAGGCGCACCGCGGCTCTGCGCCACGACCTTGAAGCCGGGCGCGAGGGCGACGACGCGGTCGCCATGGCTCATCCAGACGGGCTCCGTCTCGCCCTTGCCGACGACGCCCTCCAGTAGGGGCGTTTCCTCGGCCACCTCGATGGAAGCACGGCCGAACTCCCGCTCGTCATGCCCTTCAACCTTGCCGCCGAGCTGCAGCGTCATGGTCTGCTGGCCATAACAGATGCCGAGAACGGGAAGCCCCGCTTCGAAAACGAATTGCGGCGCACGGGGAGAGTTTTCCGTGCTCACGCTGAAAGGGCTGCCCGAAAGGATGATGCCCTTGGGGGAGAAGCTCTCCCACATCTCCTCAACCTTGTTGAAGGGTACGATCTCGCTGTAGACGCCGCTTTCGCGGACACGGCGCGCGATGAGCTGTGTTACCTGGCTGCCGAAATCGATAATGAGGATGCGGTCTTCTGTCATGTTCCGTCTACGGATCGGTTGCTGGAGAGGAAGGATCTGATGCGCCGGACCCGAGCGCGCGGGAAAGTTTCCGTGTTTCCTCGCAAGCGGGGCAGAAGGCGCGAAGCTTGCGGAGGCCGGCTTCGGCGCCTGCCCGGTTTCCGGCTTCGAGATCAAGTTGCGCCAATGCGCTCAGCGCATGGCGGTCGGCGGGATCGATCGAAAGGGCGATCCTGTAGTATTTGCGGGCGAACCTGATTTCATCGCGCGCCTGATGCGCCTCGCCCAGCCCCGTAAAAGCGCCCGCATTGCCGGGATTGGCGACGATGGCGGTTTCATAGAGTTTCTGGGCTCTGAGGAAATCTCCCCGGTCCATCGCATCGGCCGCCTTGGCCGCGAGCCTCAGCGAAGCACTTTCGGAACGAGCGTCGACGGCTCGCGCCGACGGGCTCGCAAGCATTGCCGCGAGCACCAGACCAAGCAGCAGGCACACGAAACGGCGGGATTTGCGGGAAAGAGCGGCCGACATCCATCCAGGCCCGTCAGGAAAGAGGCTTCCGATAGACCATCCTTCCCCCGACCCGTCAAGTCCGTTGCGGCGATGCGTCATGACAGCTTCTTTCGGCGAAAAAGGCAGACAAAAAACCCGTCCGTTCCGGTACTTGCGGGGCTGAGACGGAGGCCCTGTCCGAGCGGTGCGGGCGGCGGAAGAAGTCCTTCCGGCCAGAAGGCCGACCAGGGGATCGACGCAAAGTCCGCGTGGCTTTCGAGGAAGCGTTCCGCCCGCCGTTCGTTCTCCGAGGGGAGCAGTGAACAGGTGACATAGATGAGGCGGCCACCGGGCTTCACGAGACGGGCGCCGCGGGCGAGCACTTCGTCCTGGGCCGCGTGATAGCCGGCAAGTGTATCCGGACCGAGACGCCAGCGGGCGTCGGGGTTACGGCGCCAGGCCCCGGTGCCACTGCAGGGCGCGTCGACGAGAACACAATCGGCATGTCGGCGCAGGCCTTCGAGGTCCATATCCGGTTCGCCTTCGACATAGGGGCCGAGCGTCCGGGTCTGCAGGTTTCGGACACCGGCGCGCTGTGCGCGGGGCATCAGGGGGCCGAGGCGACGGGGATCGGTATCGCAGGCGTGAATCTGGCCCCGGTTTTCCATCATCGCCGCGAGCGCCAGCGACTTGCCGCCGCCTCCCGCGCAAAGATCGACCACCTGTTCACCGGGTTTCACACCCGTGAGCAGACAGGCGAGTTGCGATCCTTCGTCCTGAATCTCGATGCCGCCGTTCTTGTAGATCGCGAGCCCGGGAAGATTGGCTTTTGCGGAAATCCTGAGCCCCCAGGGCGACCACGGACAAGCCTCCGTCGCGACGTCCGCTTCCGAAAGAGCGGCTTGCGCCTTGTCACGCGAGGATTTCAGCGTGTTGACGCGAAGATCGGCCGGCGCGCGCTCCATGAGCGCCGCCATCTCGCGCTCGAGGTCGCCACCGAAGGCTTCCTCGAATTCGGCGTGGAGCCATTCCGGGTAGTTGAGCCGGACCCAAGGCGCCGCCTCGCCACCCGGCAACGCAGCGGTGGCGAGCGTCTCACGCTCTTCACGGCTCAGTGCCTCCGGAGCATGGCGCGATCCGTCTGCCATCGCATCGAGCGCCTCGAGGCTTTTTTCTTCCACAAGAAGGAGGGCCGCAAAGGCCAGCAGACGCGCGTCCTCACGGCCCGTCGCGGCGGAGAGTTCGGCACGGCGGCGCAGGACCGTGAAAACGATGTCGCTCACTGCCGCGCGATCCTTGGACCCCGCGAAGCGGCTTGCGCGCGACCAGTTGTCGAAGACGCGGTCCGCCGGACGGCCGCTCAGGAAAATGTCGCCGAGAATTTCGATTGCGGATTGCAGACGTGCGCCGGGTGTCATGTCGCCCTACCCGGCTTTCGCTCCGCGATCAGCTTGCACCGCCGGGATAGTTGGGGGCTTCGCGGGTTATGGTGACGTCGTGGACGTGGCTCTCGCGAAGGCTCGCGGAGGAGATGCGGACGAACTCCGCCTTCTCCTGAAATTCCTTGACGGTGGAATTGCCCGTGTAACCCATGGCGGCGCGGAGGCCGCCGACGAGCTGATGGATCACGGTGCCGACGGGACCCTTGTAAGGCACTTGTCCTTCAATGCCTTCGGGGACGAGCTTCAGCGAATCCTTCACATCCTGCTGGAAGTAGCGGTCGGCGGAACCGATTGCCATCGCGCCGACGGAGCCCATGCCGCGATAGGCCTTGTAGGAACGGCCCTGGAAGAGGAAGACCTCGCCCGGACTTTCTTCCGTGCCCGCAAAAAGCGAGCCAAGCATGGCACAATCGGCACCTGCTGCGATAGCCTTGGCAAGGTCGCCGGAGAACTTGATGCCGCCATCGGCGATGACCGGGACCTCATTCTTCCGCGCGGCTTCGACCACGTCCATGATGGCGGTGAGCTGCGGTACACCAACGCCCGCGACGATGCGCGTGGTGCAGATGGAGCCCGGGCCGATGCCGACCTTGATCGCGTCGGCCCCGGCATCGATGAGCGATTTCGCGGCATCCGCCGTTGCCACGTTGCCCGCAATCACCTGCGTCTTGTTGGAGAGCTTCTTGATGCGCGATACGGCTTCCGAGACGCGCGCCGAGTGGCCATGCGCGGTGTCGACCACGATGACGTCGGCGCCCGCGCCCATGAGCGCTTCGGAGCGCCCGTATCCTTCGTCTCCCACCGTCGTCGCGGCAGCGACGCGGAGGCGGCCCTGCTCATCCTTCGCGGCGTTCGGATGAAGCTGCGCCTTTTCGATGTCCTTCACGGTGATGAGGCCAATGCAGCGATAGGCCTCGTCCACGACCAGGAGTTTCTCGATGCGATGCCTGTGGAGCAGGCGCTTGGCCTCGTCCTGGCTTACGCCGTCGGCCACCGTGATGAGGTTTTCCTTCGTCATCAGGTTGCGCACGGGCTCTGCCGGATTGCTCGCAAAGCGCACGTCGCGATTGGTGAGGATGCCGACGAGCTTGCCCGAATCCGGCTCGACCACCGGGATGCCGGAAATGCCGTGGCGCTGCATGTCGGCCAGCGCATCCGCAAGTGTCGCGTCGGGCCCGATGGTGACGGGATTCACGACCATGCCGCTTTCGAACTTCTTTACCTGGCGGACCTGCTCGGCCTGCGCCTCGGGCGACATGTTGCGATGGAGAACGCCGATGCCACCGGCCTGCGCCATCGCAATGGCGAGGCGCGCCTCCGTGACGGTATCCATCGCGGCGGAGATGATCGGAATGCCGAGGCTGATCGATTTCGTCAGGCGGGTTCTGGTGTCGGCCTGACTTGGCAGGACCGTCGAAGCGGCAGGCAGCAGGAGAACGTCATCAAACGTCAGCGCTTCGCGGATCATACTGCCAACCTCCTGGGCCGTGAAAAGCCGGCCACCCTATCGTGTGTTGGCGCTGGCTTTTAACACCTATATGCGGGAAAGCAAAGGACAGGATGCCGCGGCCGCGAAATATTCACGGGACGTCTCCGGTTTCACTTTCAGAGCGCCCTTTAAAGCCTTGGGCGAGCACATACATCTCCGCCGAATCGGCACGGCTGGCTTCGGGTTTTACGTGACGAACGGTATTGAAGTGCTGCTTGAGCATGGTCAGCAGTTCGTTCTCCGTCCCCCCGCGCAGGACCTTCGCCAGGAAGGCCCCTCCCGGCGCCAGAACCTCGATGGCGAAATGCGCGGCCACCTCGCACAGGTGCATGATGCGCAGGTGATCGGTCTGCTTGTGGCCCGTGGTGGGGGCCGCCATGTCGGAAAGGACGAGATCAGCCTCACCGGCCAGCAACTCCTTCACCGTGTCGTCCGCACCCTCATCCAGAAAATCGAGCTGGAGGATTGTCGCGCCGGGAACAGGCTCGGTTTCGAGATAGTCGAGCCCGATGACGCGGCCAGCGCGAGGCGACGAGACATCGGACTTCACGCGCTTTGCGGCAATCTGGCACCAACCGCCGGGCGCGCAGCCAAGATCGACCACGCGAGCGCCGGGTTTCAGCAGGTGGAACCTGTCGTCGATCTCCAGAAGCTTGAATGCCGCGCGAGAACGATACCCTTCGCGTTTCGCGGCGTGGACATAGGGGTCGTTCAGCTGGCGCTGCAACCAGCGGGCAGAGGAGTTCGACCGATTGCGCGCCGTCTTCACGCGGACCTTGAGCGCGCGCGTTCCGCCGCTCACCGATCCCTTGCCGCCGCTCTTGCCGCTCTTTGCCATGCTCAGACCACTCCTGCGGGAGCCGTCGTCCCCGCCCCGCGTCGCGACTTGCGGCGACGGCGGCGACGGCGACGGCGCGCCGCGTCCGCATCCATGAGCGACATCAGGATGCCCTCGCGCAAGCCCCTGTCGGCGACGCGGAGGCGGTCCGCCGGCCAGGCATCCGAAATCGCCTCGAAGATCGCGCAGCCCGCCAGCACAAGGTCCGCCCGCTCCTGCCCCACGCACGGATGGGCGGCGCGGCGGGCGTAGTCCATTTCGAGAAGAGAACGGGTGACGCGGCGCACGTCCTGAGGCGAGATCCATATGCCATCGACTCGCATCCGGTCGTAGCGCTCGAGACCGAGATGAACACCGGCGATTGTCGTGACGGTGCCGGAAGTGCCGAGAAGATGGAACGCTCCCTCGCGGGTATCTGCCTGCTGCAGTCTGTCGAGAAAGGGCACAAGCCGTTCGGCCACTTCGGACACCATGTGCCGATAGACCTCGCCCGGCACTTCGACGCCGCCATGACGTTCCGCCAGCGTGACCACACCGCAGGGAAGCGAAACCCAGTCGCCAATGACAGGACGGCATTTGTCGGCAGTGTCCTTTTCCAGGCGAACCCAGATCAGTTCGGTGGAACCGCCGCCAATATCGAAAACCAGAGCGGAGGTGCACTCGCTATCAAGGAGTGGCGCGCAGCCTGCGACCGCGAGGCGCGCCTCATCTTCCGTCGAGACGATCTCGAGAGAGAGACCGGTCTCCTTTCTGACGCGGGCGATGAACTCCTCACCGTTGGCGGCCGTACGGCAGGCCGCCGTGGCGATGGTGCGTGCTCGCGTCACACCGCGACGCTTCATCTTCTCGGCACAGATACGCAAGGCGTCGATGGCGCGCGCCATTGCGGCATCGCTGAGGGCACCGCTGCCGGCGAGCCCCTCGCCGAGGCGAACAATGCGGGAATAGGCGTCCACTACCTTGAACCCTTCGGGGGCGCGCCGCGCGATCAGAAGACGGCAGTTGTTGGTGCCAAGATCGAGCGCGGCGTAGAGCCTGTCCGACTGCGGCGACCGCTCCGCGTCGCGTTTCGGCGCTGCCGGTTTTGCTTCCGGCGGTCGCGCACCACCCCTGCCCCGGCGGCCACGCCGGCGCTTGGCTCGTTTGGATTTCGGCTTTTCGGGGATTTCGCCGCGTGGTTGACCATCCTCCGTCTCGGCGGAGGAGCGGGCCTCTCCCGGCGGGCGCTCTCGCACCCCATGCTTTGCAGCAACGGGCCCTTCCGGGCCACTCATGCCACCGTCACCTTCATGGTGCACTTTATTTCAGACCCGGGAAGCGCCGGGCCAGACGACTGGCCGCGCTTCGAACCGGATTCCCTATATTTTCAGTTGGGTGGAGTGTAGCAGGCTGAGCCGCCCGGTAAAGGACGGGGCGGCCCGCTGCTTGATCCGGAGAGTTGACGAACGGGGGAGCGGCGACTAGGTTTCGCGCGCGCAACCAAGGTGCGCGGGCCCCGAATCGAACTTGAAAACGGTGAAAAAGGGCGCCAAACGGCACTTTGGGGGATCGTCTAACGGTAGGACAGCGGACTCTGACTCCGCCAGTCTAGGTTCGAATCCTAGTCCCCCAGCCAACTCCCATCCATGTCGGCGAGCGAACGGACGTTCCCGGGCGAGAGGACGTCGCCCCCATACATGCCCTTCGCCAACTTCGGGCACCCGGGAACCGGACTCAAGCCAACGTCTATTTGCCCGCGGGCACAGCGACGCCCTGCATCTCGATCCGTCCGCTGCGTGCCTTCCGGCATTCCTCGCGCACAACGGACTCCGCGGTGGCGATGTAGAGGGTATCGCCTTTGCTCCCGCCCAATGCACAGGCAATCGCCTGACGTCCGGTTACGACGCGGTCCGCGATCTCGCCGCCTTCCCTGATGCGCAAACAATCGCCGGTGGCAGGCGACGCCACCCAGACCGCATCCTCCGCATCGATGCAAATACCATCGGGGATCGCGCCATCTTTCAGGCTGGCCCATGAGCGCTTGTTCGAGAGATTGCCGGCGTCATCGATATCGAACGCGGTGAGGCATGCGGCAAAGGTTTCCGCAACGATGAGCGTGGAGCCATCCGCGGTGATCACCATGCCGTTCGGAAACAGGAGATCTTTTCCGGCCGCCGATACCTGGCCGCCCTGCGTCACCAGCGCCAGAGATGTCGTGGCCTGGGGTTCATCCTCGTCGAAGTCAAACCCGAAATTGCCAACATAGGCGCGTCCCTTTTCGTCCACGATCATGTCGTTGGTTCGACGCGGCGCGACGCCCGAAAGGTCGGCATAATCGGTCAGCTTCCCATCAGCCCCGAGCTTCAGAAGCTTGCGGTCGAGCATGGAGACAATCAGCAATTCCCCGCCGGGCAGCCAACCAAGACCGGAGGGGCGCCCAGTGACGTCGCAGACCCGATGGCGCGTCCCGTCCTCGGAGACGCGCCAAACGCTGTCGTCATGCATGTCGGAAAACCACAGCTGCCCGTCGCGCCAGCGCAGGCCTTCCGCGAAGGCCAATCCGTCTACGAGCACACTCAAAGCCATATCATCCTCCCCGATGACGTTTCTTCAAGACACACAATGCGAAGCATTACGTGCCCACGCAACACGCCTTTGAGGATCAGCGGCGTATTCGCGCCGCTGAAGGCGAGTTGGTCAGAAAGCAGCGGACAAGAAACAGCAGCGCGATGCCGTGCAAGCGATTCAGCTCAGCTCCAGCCCCGGAAGGTTGTTCTCCGCGCGCCAGTCTTCCAGAATCTTGATGAAGGCAACGGAGCCCGCACCATAGAAACCGTTCCGGATGGCGGCTTCGGAGGGCTGACCTTCGTTGTTGTAGTAGCCGGGGGTGCATTCCTCAAGATAGCGCCGATTGAAGACGGCCACCTTCATGACTTCCTCGACCCAGGCGTCTTCCGCTTCCTGCGAGGTTTCGACGACGCGCGCCTGCCGGTCGACGCACTGTTTCACGATGTAGGAAAGATGCTTCGACTGCTCGTTCAGCATATGCGGATAGTTGGCGGTGAAGCCGGCCTGCGCGTTCGAGACGATGAAGCAGTTCGGAAAACCGCGCGTATGCATCCCGTGAAGAGAGGAAACGCCGTCCTTCCATTTCTCGGTGAGGGAAATGTCGTCCCGACCGTAAATCTCGAATCCCGCGCGGCGCGTGTAGCCGGTGCCGACCTCGAACCCCGTCGCATAGATCAGGCAATCGATCTCGAACTCCTGGTCGTTGGCGACGATGGCGTTTTCGGTGATCCGCTCGACGCCTCTGCCCTCGGTATCGATCAGGTGGACATTCGGACGATTGAAAGTCTGCAGATACTCGTCGTGGAAGCAGGGCCGCTTGCAGAACTGATTGTACCAGGGCTTGAGCGCCTCTGCGGTTGCATCGTCGCCGACGACGTTGTCCACACGCGCGCGGATCGACTCCATTTTCTTGAAGTCGGCAAGCTGGACGATCTCGCCCATTTTTTCCGGCGCAAGGCCGTCTGGATTCTTGCGCGCCAGGACGAGCAGATTGCCGATGATGTCGGTCCACCCGTCATTGACGAGGTCTTGTTCCTGATAGCCTCCCGACACGAGCGTATTGAAATTGTCCATGCGGTACTGCTGCCAGCCGGGCTCAAGGCTCTTCACCCATTCGGGGTCGGTTGGCTGGTTGTTGCGCACGTCGATCGATGACGGCGTGCGCTGGAAAACATAGAGCTCCTTCGCCCAGGCTCCAAGGTGCGGCACACACTGAACCGCGGTCGCGCCCGTTCCAATGATTCCGACGCGCTTGTCCTTCAGCTTTTCGAGGCCGCCATTGCAGTCGCCCCCCGTGTAGCCATAGTCCCACCGGCTGGTGTGGAAGGAGTGTCCCTTGAAGCTCTCGACACCCGGAATGCCGGGCAGCTTCGGCCGGTGAAGCGGACCGCTCGCCGTGACCACAAAGCGCGCGCGGATGGCATCGCCCCGGTTCGTATGGACGATCCAGCGTGCGGCTTCCTCGTTCCAGCGCATTTCCTGCACTTCGGTCTGGAAGAGTGCGTCGTCGTAGAGTTTGAAATGGCGGCCGATGGCGCGGCTGTGTTCGAGAATTTCGGCCGCCTTCGAGTATTTCTCGACCGGGATGTAACCGATCTCTTCAAGCAGCGGCAGGTAGATGTAGGACTCGATGTCGCAAGCCGCACCCGGATAGCGGTTCCAGTACCAGGTACCGCCGAAATCGCCCCCCTTCTCGATCATGCGGACGCGTTCGACACCTGCTTCGCGCAGGCGCGCACCAGCGAGCAGACCGCCGAATCCGCCACCCACGACGACGACGTCGACTTCATCGGACAGCGGTTCGCGCGCGAAACCGGGCTCGACATAGGGGTCTTCGAGATAGTGAGCGAACTGACCCTTGATCTCGACATATTGCTCGTTGCCGTCCTTGCGCAGCCGCTTGTTTCGCTCGGCGCGGTATTTCTCCTTGAGGGCCGTCGGATCGAAACCGAGTTCGTCGCCGTTCGCCGCGTTTGCCTGGTCCGCCATGTTTCTCTCCTTCGCCGCCGTTCCGTTCCGCATTCCGATGTGCGGATGGTGCGGGATGCCTGCGTTTTCGCAAATGATAATGTGGATTTACTACCTGTCAAAGCAGATCGAAAACGCGAGCCGGACGCAGCGTCAGATTTCTCCACGCGGCAGCGGAACAACCGAGATGTCGTACAAACGCCAGTCGCTCTTCTCTACAGAACGGCGAACCTGATCCATACGCTCGGCGACATTCCCGGCCTCCGTCATTTCGACATAGACGACACCGGTGAGCAGGTGTCCTTCTTCACGGAATTTTACCGCCGCCTTCCCGACGCCTGCTACATCGGCGGCGGCTTCGCGAGCGGCCTTGATCGCAGGATGGACGGCATCGCGGTCGACGGTATGCGGAATACGATCCGAGAGATCGCCAATGGCGCGCCCGACATGGCCCGCACCATCGCGGATGACGCTGAGAGAAATGAAGAGTGCCGCCGCCGCATCCGCCCACCACAGACCGAACCCTACACCGGCGATGCCGACGATGGCGCCAAGCCCCGTCATCCAGTCGGCCTTTTGCATACTGGCATCGGCCATCAGCGGCTTGTCGTGAATTTCGCGCGCGACGGGAAGCTTGAGACGACCGAGAACAACGGGCGGCAGAATGCTGTAGAGGAGCGCCGCCATCATCACCCAACCGCCCCACACCTCGTATCCCGCAATCGACATGAGCCCGATTGTCGGATGCTCGAGATTCACAAGCTTGATCGCGTTGTCTGCCAGCAGATAGGCACCGACAAGAAGCGTTGCTGTCGCACCGACGAGATAGGCGACGGAAACGGCGCGGTAAAAGCCAAACGGAAACCGCTCGGTGGGTCCGCGACGCTCGAAGGACACCGCGACGAGATAGGCGGCGGCGGGGACGAGACCGAGAATGTCCTCCGTCCAGGCGGTACGCATCGCCTGCGAACTGCCGAGAACGAAATAGAGAACGATGACGACACTCGCCATCGCCACCAGCGTCGCCCATTCCAGCCGTATGGCGCGGCGACGAAGCTTCGCCTTCTCCTCCGGCCAGACATAAGCCTCGCGTGTTTTCACGGGCGAACCTTCCATTCTGCAGCGACAGCCTTCGGACCGTTCCTTGAGAAGAAGCGGTCAACGAAGATCAGCCATGCATTTTCGCCGGAAGGCACGACGACGACATGATTTCTACCGGCAATATAGGGCCGCGTCACACCGAGCGTTGCAAGCCAGGGATCGCCTTCCGTCAGCCCGCCGACCAGAATGTCGAGCCGCCTCGCCACCAGTTCCTCGTAAGCGCGAGGACCCGATGCTTCGGACCATTCCACCCTTGCGTCGAGCGACTGAGCCAGCCGTTCGACAAGGCGAACTTCTATGCCTTCCGGTTCTTCACCGTCCCTGAGAGCCCAAGGTGGATTCTCGACAATACCTGCACGGAGGGTGCCTCCGCGCACCCGGTCCAGCGTGCCCTCCGGATCGCGGGGATAGTCGTCGCATGACTGGAGCAGGAAGAGCACCGCACCAAGAAGGAGAGCGCCGCCTGCCCTTCCCGTGGCTCTGTTCATTTTTCGGCCCGCCTGTTCGTTCGAAGCCGCGATACGAGCGGCCAAAGAACAACGCCGAGCGGCGGGCCGGGTTCCGCCCGGAACGCAAAAGGCTCCGCCTTGCGGCGGAGCCCCTGTGTGCCCGTGAAGGTATATTGCGGATCAGCCGTAGCGATACGGGGCGCCAGCCTTGCGCATCGTTTCCTGATATTCCTTCAGAATTTTCACGACCTTGGCGTTGCGCTCGCTCTTCTGGGCAATCTCATCCCAGAATTTGAGCGCTTCGTCTTCGACCGCCTGCCATTCGGATTCCGGAATGGTCGTCAGTTCGAGTTTGCCGCCGGTCGCGCGGTAATGCGCCTCGCCCCACCAGTACCAGTGCTGCCGATAGTAGTGCGAGCTGTCCATGGCGAACTTGAACATCTGCTTGAGATGATCCGGAAGGGCTTCCCACTTCTCCGTATTGGCGATGTAGGAACCGGCCCAGGCACCGGAGATGTTGTTCGTCAGATAGTATTTGTTGATGTCCGCCCAACCGACCGTGTAGGTCTCGGTTGCGCCGCACCACGCGACGCCGTCGAGTTCGTTGGTCTGGATCGCGACTTCGATATCTTCCCAGGGAAGCGTCACTGGCACGACGCCGAAACGCTCGAGGAACTTGCCGCCTGTCGGGAAGGTGAAGACGCGCAGGCCCTTCAGGTCTTCGAGCGAGCGGATCGGCTTCGTCGTCACGAAGTTGCAGGGGTCCCATGAACCCGTGCTGAGCCAGGTCACGCCCGGCACCTCGGCATAGGCCTCTTCCCAGATTTCGCGAAGCCCGTACCATTCCCAGAGGACCGGCACATCGAGGCTGTAGCGCGAGGCGAAGGGGAAATAGGCGCCGAAGACCGACACGTCGATCGGCGCGGCCATGGAGTCGTCGTCGCTCTGAGCGGCGTCGATGGTGCCGTTCTGCACGGCGCGGAAAAGTTCGCCTTGGGGCACGAGCTGGTCGGCGGTGTAGAGCTCGATCACCATTTCGCCGTTCGCGGCGGTATTGAAGGCGTCGATGGACGGCTTGATGACGTGTTCGGCAAGCGAGGCGCCGGCATAGGTCTGCATACGCCATTTGATCGGCGACTGCGCGCGCACCACGTTCGGCGCGGCGATGGCCGAGGCGCCGATGGCGGCGGCGCCCACACCGGCTTTCTTGAGGAAGTCGCGCTTGTTCAGATTGGGACGATCGGTCATATCGGTGGGCTCCTTCTTCTCTAGATGGTTTCAGGTCGATCCAGCCCCATAGCCAGACCCGGCCCTCTCACACGAAGAAATCAGCTTACTGTCGGATTTTACTGTCCCGTTGCGTCACCTCCTACCGCCCGAATTGGTAGCTGGGCAACCAGAGGGTCAACTGCGGGAACACCATCACGATGACAATGGTCAGGATCATGATCCCCACAAACGGTACGATTGAGCGATAGATATCGACAAGCGTTATCTCGGGGGGCGCCATGGCGCGCATGAGAAACAGATTGTAGCCGAATGGCGGCGTTATGTAGGCGATCTGGCAGGTGATGACATAAAGCACACCGAACCAGATCGGGTTGAAACCGAGGGAAACGACTAGCGGGATGTAAAGCGGCGCGACAATCACGAGCATGGCGGTATCGTCAAGGAACATGCCCAGAACGACGAAGGACATCATCATCATGATGAGAATTTCCCAGGGACCGAGATCCCAGGTGTCCAGAAGCAAAATCTTGATTGCATTCTTGGCGCCGAGCCCGTCATAGACCGAGCCGAAGCAGAGCGCGGCGAGAATGATGAACATGAACATACATGTGATCGCGAGCGTCTGACGCATCGTATCGTCGATCACCTTGACGGTGAGGCGGCGTTTAACGGCGGCGGCAAGAATCGCGCCCGTCGCACCGACGGCGGAACTTTCCACAAGACTCGTGATGCCGGTGACGAAAAGTCCCATCATACTGCCGAAGATCAGAAAGGGGATGATGCCCGCGCGAAGGAGGCGGAACTTCTCGCTCCATGTGATTTCGGCGAGTTCCTCTTCCGGCAACGCAGGACCCAGAGCCGGATTCCGGCGGCATCGGATATAGATGTAGATGGCAAAGAGCGCTGCCATGATCAGGCCCGGCAGCACGCCTGCCAGCCATAGCTGCAGCACAGGCTGGCGGGCGATCATGGCGTAAAGCACGAGAACGACACTCGGCGGAATGAGAATGCCGAGCGAGCTGCCCGCCTGAATCACACCGGTGACCATCACCTTGTCGTAACCACGCCGCAGAAGCTCCGGCAAGGCTACACTCGCTCCGATCGCCATGCCGGCCACGGAGAGACCGTTCATTGCCGAGATGATCACCATCAGAAAGATCGTGCCGAGCGCGAGACCGCCGCGCACACGGCCCATCCAGACGTGGAACATGCGATAGAGATCGTTCGCAATGCCCGACTCCGCCATCATGTAGCCCATGAAGATGAAGAGCGGCAGCGTGAGCAGCGGATACCAGTTCAGGACCTGAAAGCTTGCGTTGAAAGGCATTTCGGAGGCGCCATCGCCCCAGAGAAGAAGTGCGGCGCCCGCCGCAACGAAGCCGATGGCACCGAAGACGCGCTGCCCGGTGAGCAGCATCACCATCAGCGACGAGAACATGAGAAGCGTGATGAGTTCGTAGCTCATGCAACTTCCTCACCGCGAACCCGGGCAAGGTCCTTGAAGAAAATGGCGATGGCCTGCAAGAGCATCAGAAAGATGCCCACCGTCATGATCGACTTGATGGGCCAGAGGAGCGGCGCCCAGGAAGTATAGTTCACCTGCTGATACTCGATGGCGTATTGCGTGCTCGATATGCCGCCGATGAGGAGCGTCGTCAGATAGAAGACGAGGCAGAAGGCCGTGATCGTGTCGGTGAAGGCCATCTTTCGCGGCGAAAGGCGCCCATAGAGCAAATCCATCCTCACATGAGCATTGATCTGGAGGGAATAGCCACCGCCCAGAAGATAATAGGCAGCAAGAAGGAACTGACCCATTTCCATGGCCCAGTTGATCGGCATGCCGAGCATCGTCCGCGAGAAGGATGCGTAGAGCATCACCCCGATCATGACGAAAATCAGATACATGACGGCGCGGCCGACAACCCTGTTCACCGCATCGACGTACCGAACGTAAACTCGCGCTGCTTTCGGCAATTTTCCTTGATCCGCTCGGGGAGTGGAACCTCTGAGCAATCCGGTCCGGAAAATCTGCCTTCCGGCGGCCGGGTGCCAGCGCACCCCTCGAAGGCTGCACGGATTGCCGCGATATGGCAACTGCGAACGTTCGTCATCCGGGCCAAACGATCATCCGGATCATGCGGAATTTCGTGCATTTCCGGAAATGACGCCAATGAGGGCGAGATGACGCTCGATGAGGCAGCGGGACGACCTCGAAAGCGGCAAAGTCCCGGGGAAAGCCCCAAGGCCAGCTCATTCGAACAAGGGAATCGAGCAGATGTTCACGGTGCAGAGCGCTCGGATACCCGCGCGAAGATCAGACCACCGATGGCACCGGCGATCATCTGGACGATAAAGCCGGCCGTCGAACGCGCGCCCGCAATCGGCGTGATGTCGTAGACCATGCCCATCGCCAGCAGAGCGGCGGCAACGGCAACGGCTCCCGCGACGGTGTAGATCAGCCGGCGCTGGATACCCGCGAACCAGAAGACGAGCGCGCCCGCCGCCATTGCGACAAGGAACCCCAATCCGATGATGGCACCAAACATAGGGCCCATACCGACAATGTCGTGCAGCGTCATCGAGAGGCGCTCTGAGAAGGGAACGGCAACACCAAGGTCCGTAAGCCGTCCGAGGACAAACTGCGTATGGGCGACAGCGCCCAGCACCGTCGTCACCACCACCGCCAGAACGAAGGCCACAACGACCCATAAAATCCGCATTTCCATCCTCACGATTTCTTTCGCCCGCTTTCTCGCGGTATGATTGCATAAAATATCACCAGACGGGACGGGAAACAGCCAATGGCGAAGCGGGCACGACGGATGCGGGCACTGGCCGGAGCGGCTATCGCGGTTGCCCTTCTTGGGGCGAGCAGCGGCTCCTACGCGCAAGATACTCCGGGCTACAATATCGTTCCGGTGGCAGAAGGACTGGACCACCCGTGGAGCCTTACCTTCATGCCAGACGGTTCGATGCTCGTCGTGGAGCTTTCGGGGCATATTCGCGTCGTTCGCGATGGTGAACTGACACCCGATCCCGTGGGAGGCGTGCCGCCCGTCTATTTCGAGAGCCAGGGCGGGTTGTTCGATGTGCTGCTCGATCCCGATTTCGAGGAGAACAACTTCGTCTATCTCTCCTATGCGCATGGCAATCCAGACAACAACGGAACGCGCGTGACGCGCGCCCATTTCGACGGCGCAACATTGAGTGACCTGAAGGTGATCTTCGATGCCGTGCCGACGAAGGACACGCCCGTTCATTACGGCGGGCGCATGGCCTTCCTGCCGGACGATACGCTGCTGGTCACGGTGGGCGACGGGTTCGATTACCGCGAGGAAGCACAGAAACTCGACAACCATCTCGGCAAGGTCATTCGCATAGACCGCAACGGCAACGCGCCTGAGGACAATCCGTTCGCCGGACAGGAAGGTGCCCGACCAGAAATCTGGAGCTACGGCCACCGGAATCAGCAAGGCCTGCTTTACGACGACGTTTCGGGCCGCGTCTATGAACACGAGCATGGCGCGCAGGGCGGCGACGAAATCAACATCATCGAGCCCGGCAAGAATTACGGCTGGCCCGTCATCACCTGGGGCATCGACTATTCGGGTGCGCGGATTTCGCCCTACACGGAATACGAGGGCATGGAGCAGCCCCTTCTCCACTGGACGCCCTCCATTGCTCCGGCCGGTTTCACGCTCTACCGGGGCAACCTGTTTCCGCAGTGGGAGGGGGACCTCTTCGTGGGCGCACTTGCCGGGCAACACGTGCGGCGGGTCGACATGGAGAACGGCGATCCCGTCGGCCAGGAAGAACTTTTCGGCGAACTCGGCACGCGCATCCGCGATGTGCGAACGGGACCGGACGGCTATCTCTATGTCGTGACCGACGGCGAAGATGGCAGCGTGCTCAGGATCGAACCCGGCAAACAGAGTTGAGCCGCTACATGCCGAGACGGCGCAGCGCCGTCGTCGTCAGATAGCGATCATAGGCCGACTGATCGTTGACCATCATGGTATGGCCGCCTTTGATGCGCTTCACCTGTTCAAGGCGGGTGATCCGGTTCGTCTGGATGTTGTGGGCATGGACATGCGTCCATGACCAGTAGGGATGCGCGCCGTCCATGACTGCCTCCCCGCCCTTCTTGTATTGAGAGAAGGCGCCGTCGAAAGAACGGAACACCTCGCCCTTCCTGTCGAACGAGACCATGACGAAAGGCAGCATGGTGCGCGCGTCGAACCAGACCCGCTTCTTGCCGACCGGCGCGCGCGCGAACCGGACGGGTTCCGCCTCGACGACCAGCGCCTCAGGCACAAGCTGAACCTTCGTGTCCCAGAAGCTGACGCCGTTCGGACCGCCATGCGTGCGGTGCTCCCAGTTCGGATGTTCCGCCTCCCAGCCGCCGGACAGAGCCGCAAGGGCCGGGCCCTGATGCACCAGCTTGTAATTGCCCCAGGTGTGCAGTGGATCGCCGGCAGCCCAGGCGTCCGACAGATACAAGGTCGAGCCGGCAATCAACGGCTCGAACCGCTGGTTCGTCGGAAAGCGGCGAATGCGTTTGAAGGCCGGCAGGTAGCCGTAAAGTTCCGGAAATTCGTTCTGGTCATACGGCCAGATGTTCAGGAATGACGTTCCCTTCTCCTCGTTCGGATAGGTGAAGGCCACCGACTGGAAGCGGAGCTTGTCCTTGAACTCGGGCCAGTAGGGCTTCGGTTCGACGACCACGCGGCCGACCGGCGCCAGTTCGGCCCAGACGGATTCATACGTGTAATCGACCACACCGTCCGGGGCGAGGTCGTATTCGCGTGTCGCATAGACGGAGACGTCATGACGGCCCCAACTGAGCGTGAGCGCGGCGAAGATTTCGAGCGCACTCTTCGGATCAGGAAAGGGATTGCCACCAATCCACGGCTCGCCATCGAGCGTCACGACGTTGCCGCTCTTGTCGAAGCGCGCCTTGCCCTTGTTGCGCAGCGTGGCTTCCAGATATTCCCATGGGCTCAAGGCCATGAGATCGGTCGTGGGTGCGACGACTTCCAGAACGCGCCCCATTTCCCTGATCTGGCGATAGCGGATCGGATCGAGCAGTTCCTTCACCAGGTCGACATTGTCCGCCGTGATGCGGTCTCCGGGGGAGATTGCGCCTTTCGTATAGGCTTCTATGGAAAGCAGTTCGTCGGGATAGGCGCGGGAAGCGTCACCGTGCGCGGCCAGCGTGTGCCAGAGCGGCGCCGTCACGCCGAGACTGACCACGCCGGAGGCAAGACGCTTCAGGAACAGTCGGCGGGCGTAGTCATGTGTGAAGCGCCGGATATGCACGGTTCTCTCCGCCTATTGGCCCTTCTGTCTTCTCGAGCGAGGTCCGCCCGGAGGCCGGTGCGTGCTTTGGGGATACACAAGCGCCATGTTTCGAAATGGCTTCGTGCAGCCAGCACCGGCGTTCCGGGCGGAACAACGATGGCCGGGATCAGAACTGATAGGTAATGCGGAATGTCAGTTCGTCTGCCCAGTCGATCGTATCGATGATGTCGTCATTGCCACCGTCCGACATCGTGATGTTGGCGAAGGCTTCCGCCGTCCACGCCTCGTTCGGCTTCCACTTCAGACCCGGCTGGATCAATGCGCCGCCGTTGAGATCGTAGAGAACGGAGAAGTCCGCACGCCAGATCAGGTTCGGGAAGGGCTGCTGAACGGCAAAGGCAATCGCGTTGAACGAGTCCTCGCCGCTCGGCAGACCGCTTGTCCTTGCGCCGGTCGCCCCCATGCCGTCGAGATGGCGGCCGAACATGTCGCTTTCCGACTTGAAGAGGTACTGCAGCACCATGAACGTCGCGGGGAACTCCTGCGAGAAGCGGTGATACTTCTCGAAGACGAGCGAGGCGACATATTCATCCTCTTCGATATGGCTCTGGCTGAGATCCGGGCTCGTGAACACCTTGTCCGGCGTCCAGGTGAACTCGCTGCGGATAACCAGCTGATCGAAGAAGGAGTCCGGACCTGCGCCCACGACGTAGTTTGCGCCGACACCGAAGATATTCTCCCGCGGATAAACGCGGGCAATGTGACCGCGGAGCGGACCGAGCGCCTGGAAGAAGTAGTCGAGTTCCGCTGCGGCCAGAGTCTGGTTCGGAGCTTCAAACGCGCCGAGACCGCCGGTCGCAGGCTGGAATTCGCGGATCGCGGTGTTGAAGCCCGTGAAGCCGTTGAGACGCGCCATACCGGCATAGGTGAACCACTCCTGAGCCGAGTAGACGCCGGTGCTGCTCATCGAGAAGGGCGTGCCGCCGAGAACCGGATCGCCGGAGTCCGTCCAATGGAAAACACCGTCCGGATTGCGGCGGTTGACCGCAATCGCCTGCAGCGCAAGATCACCAAACTGCGCCTGGAGCCGGCCGCCGACATTTGCCGACCACTCGGCGTCATCGAAGCCTTCCTGCTGATGGATCGTGAACTGCGACGGGATCACGTTGTAGGGCGTGTCCGGATTGGCGAGCACCGACGGGCTGAAGAGCTGTGTGAAGCCTTCGATCTCTATGTCGTTGTTCACGCGATAGGAGCCGCGGATACCGGGTGCGGCAACACGTTCATCCGCGAACTCTTCCGCCACGAGATCGAGCAGAAGGTGGCGGCGCAGATCGAGGCCGTTTGGAACGTCAAGCACGCGGAAGAACAGCGATTCACCCCAGGCGATCTGCTGGTTGCCGAAGCGCAGCCAGAGTGGACCGTCCGAGTAATCCAGATAGAGAGCCGGCAAGTCGACCATGTAGTTGCGGCCGTTCGCCTCGAGGAAGGTGCCCCTGCCACCACTCCAGAGATCCGTTTCGAAGAACTCAGGATCACCATGGCTATCGAAGATGTCCGGCTGGAAATATCCGCGGAAGCGGGCGAAGCCGTTCCAGTTCGAATTGAAGTTCGCCTGAAAGTCGACCTCGAGGCGCGTGGCCATCAGGTTGAAGGTGTTGTCCGCTCCGCCGATCGGCCGGGTGGTCGTCGACACGCCAGCACCGGGCGCAGGGATCAGCAGGCTCGAATCCTGCGTGACGGTCACACCATTGTAGATGTTGCCCTGCTGATTGTAGGGATTTTCTTCGTCAGTCAGCTTGATTGCCGGCTCCTGACGGATGAACCCCTGAACGTTGTAATCCGCCGCCTGCGCGCCGGTCACGACTGTCATCGCTGCGAACGCGACACCAGCGAGAAGCCCCCTTCCAATCCCGATATCTGTACGAGACATGTTCTCCCCTCCCTTGGATAACCCGTGATGGGTTGAAATCAGTTCCGAGCCCCTGCGGCTCACTCATCCATCTCCAGAATTCTTCCCCGATGGCCGACCAGGACCGGCTTGTCCCGCGCCGCCGACGACGCGACCGCCTGGTACCAGCCGGTCTCGATGTCGCTGCGGTTCACGGATTTCCAGCTGCGGCCGCCATCGTGACTTGCGTAAGCACCGCGAATACCGACGGCGAAGGCCCGCGGGCCCGACTGCCAGACGCCAAGCAGGTTCGTTTCGCCAAGCGATTCCAGCCTTTGCCATGACCGGCCGCCGTCTGGCGTACTCAGCGCGAGGCCGGTCTGGCCGACCGCCAGCCCCTTTCCGTTCCGGTCGAACGTGAAGCTGAAAATCGATTCCTCGCCCTTGTGCACCACCGTCCATGTCGTGCCGCGATCCTCCGACCTCAGCACGAGACCGAATTCTCCCGCGACGACGATGGCGTTACCGACAATTGCGACCGCGTAGAGATGGGGCTCGACGTAATCATCGAGGATCGCCATCCAGTCGATCTCAGGGGATACCCATGTCGCCCCGTTGTCCTGCGAGGTCAGAATGGTGCCGAAACCGCCGACGACGGCGGCAAGCCCGCTTTCGCCGAGCGCGACCTGAAAGAGCCGCGCATCGGTACCGCTTTCGAGCGCTGTCCATCCATCCTTGCCGGCGCGGAATATCCTGCCCGACTGGCCGACAGCGAAACGGCGCTCTCCCTCGATGGCCACCCCCAGAAGCGCGAGCTCCGTTTCCGGCCGGCGGTCCTGCTTCCAGGTCAGCCCGCTGTCTTCGCTCGTCAGCACCGTCCCGCCACTACCGACCGCGATGCCATGGGAACCGTCGAAGCCGACGTCGAAAAGCGCGTCGTGCGGCGTTCCCTTGTAGCGAAGGAACGGATCGTCCGTGGCAGCAGCGGCGAAAGCCACCGGCAGCGCAACAAGAACAAGGATCGCAGCGGCAATTCTCTTAAGCATTGTTACTCCCCCAAGCGAAAGGAGTGCGGCACAGGAGCCGCACTCCCGCCCTCGCCTTACGTGCCGAAACGGCGGATCGCCTGTGCCGTCAGGTATTTGTCGTAGACGCTCGGTCCGATGTTGTATTCGGGACCGAAACCGCCGGTGATCTGCTTCGCCTGGACGAAGCGGCTCATGCGGTTGGTCTGGACGTCATGACTGTGGACATGCGTCCAGGACCAGAGCGGATGGCTGCCGTCCATGTAAGCCGTGTCGCCGTCCTGATACTGACTGAAGGCCGGTTCGAAGGACTTCCAGATTTCTCCGCGCCGGTCGTAGGTCAGGTACGACACGAACATCATGTTGCGCACATCGATATAGACGCGCTTCTTGCCGACCGGTGCACGCGGATAGCCGATGGGCTCTGCCTCGACCACGAGCACTTCGGGGATCAGCTCCTTGTAATCCTCGAAGAAGGTCTGGCCGTTCGGACCACCATGAACTTCGCGCTCCCAGTTCGGATTGCTCTTGCCCGTCCAGTTGCCGGACACCGCACCGAGATGCGGCTTGGTGCCGATGACCTTGTAGTTGCCCCAGGTAAGCATCGGGTCGCCGGCGGCCCAGGCATCGGACAGAAAGATCGTGATGCCCGGCACCAGCGGCTCGAAACGCTGGTTGGTCGGAAAGTTGCGGACGCGCTTGAAGGCGGGCAGATAGCCCAGCAGGTCCGGGAACTCGCGCTGGTCGTAGTACCAGGTGTTGAGGAACGCCGTACCCTTGGCGTCCGTCGGCGAGGTGAACCAGACAGCCTGATAGCGCAGCTTGTCTTCCTCGCCCGCAAGATAGGGCGAGGACTTGTTCACGAGCCCCGTCGTGTTCTGCTCGGCCCAGACGAAATCGTACTGGTAGGACAGGCTGCCCGAAGGCGAAATGTCCCAGTCACGAACCGCATAGACCGACTCGTCATGTCGTCCCCAGGAAAGGGTGAGGTTGTAGAAGGCTTCCTCGCCCGTCTTCGCATCCGGGAACGGGTTACCACCGATCCAGGGCTTGCCGTTATCCGTAACGACATTGCCGTTGGCGTCGAATTTGGCCTTGCCCGCATTGCTGAGTGTGGCTTCGAGATATTCGTGCGGGAACAACTTGGTCACATCGGTCGTCGTTTCGACGATGGTGATGCGCCTTCCCATCTCCTTTACCTGCCGATAGGCGATCGGATCGAGGAGGTCCTTCACGATCTCGACATTGTCCGCCGTGATGACATCGCCGGGCTTTATCTGGCCCTTCGTGTAAAGATCGATCGAGAGAAGCTCCTCCGGATAGGCCTTGTCGATCGTTCCGGAGCGCGCAATCTCGGGCCAGAGCGGCGCGAGAATACCCGCCGTGGCAACGCCCTTCAGCGACTTTTCGAGAAAAGCCCGCCGTGTAAAGTCTCTGTCGTACTTCCGAATTCGCATTTCCTTCCTCCTCCCAACAGGACAGGAACCCTCCGGCGATCTACGGCCGGACCGGGGCCACTTCGACCATTTCGGTTTTCGGGTGTTTCACATTCTCCGCAGCTTTCTTGCGGAGCGTCTCGTCGTTCTCCTCGGCAGCAAGGGCAACGAGATCGACGCCTTCGCTGACCAGCAGTTCCTTGGACTCGATGAAGCGGGGCCGGATCAGCCAGACCAGAAGCGGCACCACGATAAGTGCGATGACCATGTTGATGAGCATGACCATCACCAGCAGCAGTCCCATGTCGGCGAGGAACTTCAGTTCCGACAGGAAGTACCAGGGCAAGATGCCGATCAGCACGATCGTCGCGGTAAAGAAGATTGCCTTGCCGGTCGTCGTCACTGCCGTGAGGATCGCCTGCGCCATGTCCTTGCGGAGCTGGTATTCCTCGTAGATCCGGCTCAGCAGATAGATGCCGTAGTCGATGCCGACGCCGACGCCGATGGCGGCGATCGGAAGCGTGTTCACATCGAGGCCAATCCCCATTTCGGTCATCACCGCGCCAAGAAAGAGATTGGACAGGTTGACCGGGATCAGCAGCAGGATGCCCGCGACGGCCGAGCGGTAGGCAATGCTGCAGGTGACGAAGATAACGGCGTTGAGAAGACCGAGGATAACCCACTGGTATCGGTCAACCGTGTCGTTGATCGACTGCTGGAGCGCAATCGTGCCGCTGCCCAGACGGATGCGGAAATCGTCAAATTCCGTGCCGACGATGGCGAGCGCGGCGCGTGCCTGGCGCAAGGCTTCGTCGACGGTTTCCTGCCTGTTGTCCTTGTACCAGAGGGACACCGTGCCGTTACGCTGCTCGAAATCGGCGACGTGCAGGAAGGCCTTCGGACCCGTACCGACCATCAAGGCACCGGCGGCAGCGCTCACGGCCGCGTCGTCGTGATCGAGCGGCCCCCATTTCGGATTGCCGCCGCTGAAAAGCCGGTTCGCTTCCGGTAGATAGTCGGCGAAGGACAGGGACGCTTCGGGCGGGTTCGGCTGGCTTTCCAGCATGTGCTGGAGCCGCTGCATGGTGAGAGCGGTTTCGGCCTTGCGCACGACACGCTCGAGGCTGTCCGGCGACTTCGACTCGAAGATGATCTCGAGGGTATTCAAACCCGGAAAGTGACTATTGATCCTTGATACAGCGACATTGAACTCCGAGTCCTCCCAGAGAAGGTTGCTGCCTTCCACGGGATTGCCGACCTGGATACCGAGAACCTTGCCGAAACTGAAAACCGCGAGCGTTCCGACGACGAGCGCCGTCAGCACCGAGGTCCGTCCGATGGAGAGGCGGCCAATCGCGCGAAGCAACAGCCGGATGCCGCCGAAGCGCTGCTGGTCCTCGGCCTCACCGACCATGCGCTTCACATTGCGTGGTTGCGGCAACAGCATCATGAGCAACGGCGTCAGAAGAACATTCGTCGGCACCAGCATCATCGCCCAGAAGCCGCAGAAGAGCGCGAACCGCTCCATGGCGGGGATGGGCGCGACGCCGATGAGAAGGAGACCCATCGCGTCGGTCGTAATGCCGAGAACGCCGGGCACCATCATGACGCTGAGCGAGATTTCGGCGGCACGGCGGCGGTTCTTCACATGGTGCAGAACTTCGTAGTAGCGCTCGATGAACTGCACGCAATGGCTGAAGGAGCGCGCAACGAGGAGAAGCGGCACCACCATGATGAGCGGTTCGATGGGTTGTCCGAGCCAGCCGACAAAACCGAAGCCCCAGATCGCGGCAACAAGGCTCGTCACCAGCGGCGCCACCACGCCGACCACGTTGCGCATATAGATGATCAGCGCGACCAGAAGCGCCAGGCCGGTAACGGCGAAAATGCCGAGCATCTGCAGTTCGTAGAAATAGACCCACCCCGTGAGCACAGGCTGGCCTGCCATGTGTATTTCGTGCTTGTCGTCGCGCGCGTCCTTGACGAGCTTGTCGAGGTACTCGAACGTTTCGCCGTAATCGAGCAGGCGCTCGATGAAAGTCGCCGTGATGAGCGTTGCGGTCTCGTCTTCCGAGACCATGAAATTGCGTACGTTCGGCGACTTCAGGAGACGATTGCGGAATTCTTCAATCTCTTCCGCGGTGCGCGGCGCGTGATCGCCCATGATCGGGCGGGAGTCGATGCCGTTCGGCGTGGCTTCGGAATAGCGCGCCTTCTCGGTCGCCACGGAGAGAATCTGGTCGTGATCCACCGCCGGTGCGAGGTCGACATCACGCGTCAGATTCCAGACCTTCTGGAGCGTTTCCGCGTTGTAGATGTCCTCGCCGTCCGTGCGCTTTATCATCACGGTGACGGTGAGGGGATTACCGAAATTCGGGTGATCCTTGTAGGTCTGTACGAAGGGATGGGTGCTCGGCAACAGATCGCTGAAAATCGTACGCAGCTCCACGTTCCGGAGCTGTGCGCCGAAGAAAACGGTAATCGCAACAAGAACGAACAGCGACAGCCAGCGATACGTCATCGTGGCTCTGGCAATTCGCGCACTCAGCCTATCCACCCAGGCATCCCCCGATACAGCTCCCGGCACACCTGGCACGACACGCAAACGCACACGTGCCGCAGCTCTTCAGCGTGTCGGGGCAACCCTCTCCCGTTCCCTCTCCCGTCCGGTCCCGTTCATTCGGCAAACGCGAATCCGGACCGTTGCAGGGATGGTGAGTGACGGCGTCCAGATGCACCCCGCCCTAAAGGATGGCGGTGCGGTCTTCGCTGAAAACACGACCGAAACAGCGATATTTCAGACACGCATCGAACTTGCTGCAGCGCATCACGACGGCGCCGTTTCTCCACCCCGGATCGCATGGTGCGCGTCACGGACAAGGCGCGGAATTACACGAACGAGTTGGGAGGACCGCTCAATCGGAGAGAATGGCACGGTCAAGCGCCGCCCAAACGGGTGGGGATAAGGCATGCGCGTCCTTCCTAGGATCACGCCAACAAGAAGCGGTAGGCATGAGGGAGAGAACGCCGTGGCCAATATGGGAGACCTGCTGTGGACGCCGTCGCGCGAGATGGTGGCGGATGCAAACATCACCGCGTTCACCGACTGGCTGAACGGCAAGGGGCATGATTTCAAGAGCTATGAAGACGTACGGCGCTGGTCGGCGGACGACATTGCCGGCTTCTGGGAAGCGATCTGGCAGTATTTCGGCCTCACCTCCTCGACGCCCTATGACTACGTGATGCGTCATCCGGAGATGCCGGGAACGGAATGGTTCTGCGGGGCCCGCGTGAACTACATCGCAACGCTGCTCTCGAAAGGCGAAGGCGACAAGACGGCGATCTACGCGGCCGGGGAAGAAGGCCCGGCGAGAAAAATCAGCTGGGACGAGCTCCGCCGCCAGGTTTTCAAGGTGGCGACATCGCTCAGAGAACTTGGAATAAAGCCCGGCGACCGCGTCGTTTCCTACATGCCCAATATCCCGGAAGCAGCCGTCGCCTTCTTCGCGACGGCGAGCATCGGCGCGATCTGGTCGAGCTGCTCGCCGGATTTCGGCTCGGCAAGCGTGATCGACCGGTTCGGGCAGATCACGCCGAAGCTCATGTTCGCGAGCGACAGCTACCGCTACGGGGGCAAGGATTTCGACCGGCGGACGGAAGTGCGCGCGATGGCGGACGCCCTGCCCTCGCTCGAGCATGTGGTGCATGTGAAGGGCTCGTCGCCGGAGTTCAGCAGCGAGCCCGTGACGCCGAAAGCCGTTGCGTGGCAATCACTTGTCGACCGCGACGAGGTGAGCGATTTCGCGTTCGAGGATACGAGGTTCGATCATCCGCTCTGGATCGTCTACTCGTCGGGGACGACGGGGCTGCCGAAGCCCTTCGTGCACGGGCATGGCGGCGTCACGCTGGAGGCGCTGAAATTCACGCATTTCCATCTGAACCTGAAGCCGACGTCGTGCATGTTCTACTTCACGACGACCGGCTGGGTGATGTGGAACATCCTGCTTTCCGGACTTGTCGCAGGCTCGGCCGTGGTGCTCTACGACGGCAATCCGATGGTGCCGAAGGCCGAGCGTTTGTGGGAACTTGCGGCGGAAACCGGCATGACGCTTTTCGGCGCGAGCCCGACCTTTCTCAATGGGCAGATGAAGGCGGGCATACGCCCCAACCAGCTCTACGACATGTCGAAGATGAAGAGCATCCTGCTCGGCGGGTCGCCGGTGATGCCGGAACACATGGAATGGTGCTTCGAGAACCTGCAATCCGACATCTGGGTGACGTCGCAGAGCGGCGGCACGGACGTCGCTTCCGCCTTTGTGGGCGGCATGCCGACGCTGCCGGTGCATGCCGGCGAGATCCAGACGCGCTGCCTCGGCGTCGACGTAAATGCCTTTGACGACGAAGGAAATCCGGTTGTCGGCGAGGTGGGCGAACTCGTGGTGAGCAAGCCGATGCCGTCGATGCCGCTCTATTTCTGGAACGATGAAGGCGGGCACCGCTATCACGAGAGCTATTTCGACACCTATGAAGGGCACTGGCGGCACGGCGACTATTTCAAGGTCAACGAACGCGGCGGCTGCTTCATCATGGGGCGTTCGGATTCGACGCTGAACAGATATGGCGTGCGGATCGGGACAGCGGAAATTTACCGTACGATAGAAGGACTTGAGGAGATCGAGGACTCGATCATCGTCAATCTCGACCTGCCTGGCGGAAATTTCTTCATGCCGCTTTTCGTGACGATGGCAAAGGGTGCGACGCTCACGGACGAGGTGAAGGCGAAGATCAACAAGGCGCTGAAGGAAAAGTATTCCCCGCGCCATGTGCCTGATCGCATTTACGAAATCGACGCGGTGCCCTACACGCTGACGGGCAAAAAAATGGAAGTGCCGGTGCGCAAGATCCTGCTCGGCGTGGCGCTGGAGAAGGCGGCGAGCCGGGACGCGATGGCGAACCCTGCGGCGATCGACTATTTCGTGCGCTTCGCGGAGACGCAGACCGAGTATAAAACGGCCGCTGCGTAGGCGACTGTCATCGAACTGTCACGGAAACGTCACAAAGCGTTTTGCGGCGATGCTGCGGTGCGTGGCAGCGGGTTTATCCCCGCCCCTCGCCGATGCCCTTGTCCCCGGTTCTGGCCGGAGATGACCCGGGGATAAGTGTGCTCGTCGGGTTCGAGATGTCCCCTCCCCCCGCCCCGAAAAATTCCATGAATTTTT
>MRWF01020530.1_pt1 | contig 124867 bp, 106 predicted proteins | sample 1013331 | NCBI WGS metagenome assembly MRWF01 (sample SAMN06117577, study PRJNA244670) | biofilm metagenome | biome: Water; feature: Cathode Biofilm; material: Biofilm; isolation source: microbial consortium enriched at the cathode of a solar microbial fuel cell | place: USA: District of Columbia... | reverse complement strand
GGGTAATGCAACGATGTCAGGCTAAAGCCTGACACCTGAATAGAGGGGTGTCTGACACTGGCCCAGGTGTCTGCCTTCAGGCTGACACCGTACGGAGGCAGGGGTAATGCAACGATGTCAGGCTAAAGCCTGACACCTGAATAGAGGGGTGTCTGACACTGGCCCAGGTGTCTGCCTTCAGGCTGACACCGTACGGAGGCAGGGGTAATGCAACGATGTCAGGCTAAAGCCTGACACCTGAATAGAGGGGTGTCTGACACTGGCCCAGGTGTCTGCCTTCAGGCTGACACCGTACGGAGGCAGGGTAATGCAACGATGTCAGGCTAAAGCCTGACACCTGGATAGAGGGGTGTCTGACTCTGACGTAGGTGTCTGCCTTCAGGCTGACACCGTTTGACGTTAATAAAAATCCGACAAAAAACCGCCACGAGGGCGGTTTTTTCAGTGTGATCAGCACCGGGGCTGAACCCCGGCATCCAGCCCCGGGGGTTACAGGGCGTTGATTCGCGCGGTCAGGCGGCTTTTATGACGCGCCGCCTTGTTTTTATGGATCAGGCCGTGGCCGGCGAGGCGGTCCAGCAGCGGGACGGCGGTTTTCATGGCTTCCGTCGCGGCGGCCTTGTCATTGGCCTCGATGGCATTGAGTACCTTTCTCAAGTGCGAGCGCATCATGGAGCGGCGGCTGGCGTTTTGACTGTTACGTTTTACGGCCTGTCTGGCGCGTTTTTTTGCGGAGGCAATGTTTGCCAATGTCCTCAACCTCTTGTCTTTTTTGAAGGCGCGTAACTATGCGGATCTTGCCAACATTTGTCAATCCTCGGCGGCAAATATGCTATGCTGCCGCATCTTTTTGTAAATCATCAGTATAAACAACCATATACCCGGTTTTCTGAATCACTTTTAAAGACCCCTGTGAGCCGCTCGCTATTTCGATCCACTTTCAACGTCAGCAGCATGACCCTGCTGTCGCGCGTGTTCGGGTTGATCCGCGACGTGGTCATTGCCAGTCTGTTCGGCGCCCGCGATCACACCGATGCCTTTTTCATCGCCTTCAAGATCCCGAACTATTTCCGCCGCCTGTTTGCCGAGGGCGGTTTTTCCCAGGCGTTCGTGCCCGTACTCACCGAGATAAAAACCCGGCAGAGCGAGGACGACGTGCGTGAGTTGCTGGATTACGTGGCCGGTACCCTGGCCGGTGTGTTGTTTCTCATCACGGTGGTGGGGATCATCGCCGCGCCGGTGCTGATGCTGATCTTCGCCTCGGGTTTTACCGCCACCGAGGGCAAGTTTGAACTCGCCGTGGATATGCTGCGCATCACGTTTCCCTATCTGTTGTTCATCTCACTGACAGCGATGGCCGGAGGCATTCTCAATACCTGGCAGCGCTTTACCGTGCCGGCGTTCACGCCGGTATTGCTGAACCTGTCGCTGATCGCCTGCGCCGTGTGGCTGGCGCCGCACCTGGAGCGGCCGGTGATGGCGCTGGCCATCGGTGTGTTCATTGCCGGTGTGCTGCAACTGCTGTTTCAATTGCCGTTTCTGCTGCGTCTGCGGCTGATCCCGCGGCCGCGTTTCAAATGGCGCCATGCGGGCGTCACCCGCATTGCCCGGCTCATGGTTCCGACCCTGTTCGCGGGCTCGGTGGCCCAGATTAATATCATGATCGACATGATGATCGCGTCCTGGCTGGCCGCCGGCAGCATTTCCTGGCTGTATTATTCGGATCGGTTGATGGAGTTCCCGCTGGGTGTGTTCGGCATCGCCATTGCCACGGTGATCCTGCCGAATCTGTCGGAGAAACACGCCAACGGGTCGGCCGATCATTTCAGTCACACCCTGGATTGGGCACTGCGCTGGGTACTGGTCATCGGTCTGCCTGCGACGCTGGCGCTGATCGTGTTGTCGACGCCGCTGATCGCCACCATTTTTCAATATGGAGCTTTTGTTGCAAGCGATGTGGACATGGCCGGGCGCAGCCTGATTGCCTACGCTGTCGGCCTGCTGGGTTTGATCCTGGTAAAAGTGTTATCGGCAGGGTTTTTCTCCCGGCAGGATACGCGTACACCGGTGCGTATTGCCTTTATCGCCATGGGCTGCAACGTGGTTCTGAACATTATCCTGGTATTCCCGCTGGCGCATGCCGGCCTTGCCCTGGCCACTTCACTGGCCGCGTTGGTGAATTCGAGCCTGCTCTATTACATGTTGCGAAAATCAGGCACACTTCGGCACCGTACGGGCTGGGTGTTACTGTTCGTCCGTGTCTTTGCTGCCTGTCTCGCCATGTGCCTGGTGCTTTGGTGGTTGCAGCCGCCGGTCGAAAGCTGGCTGCTCATGGTTGCCCTGGACAAGGTGCTGCAACTGGCGCTGCTGGTTGTGGCCGGCGCCTTCGCCTATGGATTGACACTGTGGCTGGGTGGATTGCGCCCGGCACACATGAATCTGCCCACTGACTGAGCCGGGCGATAATGCATTTATACCGTGGCTTACATAATTTGCCGGCGCTGACATCACGCAGCGTGGTGACCATTGGCAATTTCGACGGTGTGCATCGTGGTCACCAGGCCATCTTTGAACAGGCCCGGAGTCAGGCCCGCGCCAGCGGTTGCAACAGCATCGTGCTCATGTTCGAACCCCAGCCCCTGGAGTTTTTCAAACCGGAGCTGGCGCCGGTGCGTCTGACCCGGCTGCGGGAAAAGCTGATCCTGATCCGGCAATTCGATATAGACAACGTGGTGTGTCTCACCTTTAATAGCCGCCTTGCCGCGATGTCCGCGGAGGATTTCGTCAGCGACATCCTTGTGCGGCGGCTGCGGGCGAGAGCCGTTATCGTCGGTGAGGATTTTCGCTATGGCCACCGCCGTCAGGCCGGGGTTGATGAGCTTGTTGAGTCCGGCCGCAAGCAGGATTTTGAGGTTCAACTGGCCGGGACATTGGTCATGGACGGGCAGCGCATCAGCAGCAGTAACATTCGCGATGCACTGAAAATAGCTGATCTGGAGACAGTGGAAAAACTGCTCGGGCGGCGCTATTCACTCAGTGGTCGCGTCATCCACGGTGATCGCCGCGGTCGGGAATTGGGCTTTGCTACCGCAAATGTCTCGCTGGAGCGCCGCAATGCTCCGCTTAAGGGCGTATTTGCGACAACTGTTTTAATGGGAGACGAGCACACACCACTGCCGGCGGTTACCAATATCGGCCACCGTCCCGTGTTCGGTGGCGGACCGTTGTTGATGGAAACCCATCTGCTCGATTTCAATGCGGATGTCTATGGCAGGTTGATTACCGTCGTCATTCACAAACATCTCAGGGAAGAACAAAAATTTGATAGCATTGCGGACCTTAAAACACAGGTTGCCAGGGATATCGAGGCAGCACGCGAGTATTTCGGGTCGGGCGGTTCGGCGTGAGCACAGGTTTACCCCCGGATAAGTTGCTGACAGCAGTGCCGAAAAGATCTCTCGCCTTCGGCTCGAGATGACAAAGTAAGTGATGCTCGGGATGACAAAGTAAGTAAGTCTCGGGATGACAAAGTAAGTAATGCTCGGAATGATGGTGTAAGCAAGGGCCGGGATAACAATTACGCAGGGCCCGGAATAGTGTGATGTGTGGCTCGTGCAGACCGGAGATAGCCACGAAGTAATGAAATCGATGTAACTTTATAAAAACAATGACCGACTACAAAAGCACGCTCAATTTACCCAAAACCGATTTTCCCATGCGCGGTAACCTCGCCCAGCGCGAACCGGACATGCTGCGCAGGTGGCAGGACATGGATCTGTACGGCGAGATCCGCAAACGGCGGGCGGGCGCGAAAACCTGGATCCTCCATGACGGTCCACCGTACGCCAACGGCGATATTCACATTGGCCATGCTGTCAACAAGATCCTCAAGGACATCATTGTCAAATCCCGTACCCTGGGTGGCTTCGATGCGCCCTATGTTCCGGGCTGGGACTGTCACGGTCTGCCCATCGAGTTGATGGTGGAGAAGAAAGTCGGCAAGGCCGGCGGCAAGGTGACACCGCGCGATTTTCGTAATCACTGCCGCGAGTATGCCGCCAGGCAGGTCAATAACCAGCGCGAGGATTTCAAACGCCTGGGTGTGCTGGGGGACTGGGACCGGCCCTACCTGACCATGGATCCTGTCAATGAGGCCAACATTGTGCGCTCGCTCGGTAACATCATCGCGGCCGGGCATGTGCAGGCCGGGTTCAAACCCGTGCACTGGTGCATGGATTGCGGTTCGGCGCTGGCCGAAGCCGAAGTGGAGTACATGGATAAAACCTCGCCTGCCATCGATGTTTGTTTTCCCGTCAGCGATGAAACGGCACTCTGGAATGCCATCGGACAGCCTGCAACCGGTGAGGGACCGCTGTCCGTCGTCATCTGGACCACCACGCCATGGACATTGCCCGCCAACCAGGCGGTGGCCGTACACCCGGGACACGAGTACGTCGTTCTGCAAGTGAATAACAGCAGTGGATCGCAACGGCTGATCCTGGCCGCGGACCTTGTGGCTGACCTGTTAAAGCGGGCCGGCATCGATCACGGCGAAGTTCTGCACAACTTCAGTGGCGAGACGCTTGAAGGTCTGCGCCTGAAGCACCCGTTTTACGCACGCGAAGCGCCGGTGATCCCGGGCGATCACGTCACACTGGATGCCGGTACCGGCTGTGTGCATACTGCACCGGGCCACGGTATCGACGATTACATTATCGGGCGTAAATACGATCTCGAGGTTTATAACCCGGTCGGTGCCAACGGCTGTTTTCTTCCCGATACTGAACTGTTCGCCGGCGAGCACGTGTTAAAAGCCAACGATCACGTCATCGAGGTATTGAAAGAACACAAAACGCTGCTCTTCGATGAACAGGTCCGGCACAGCTATCCGCATTGCTGGCGGCATAAAACCCCGGTGATCTTTCGCGCCACGCCGCAGTGGTTTATCAGCATGGATGCGCAGGGTTTGCGCAACAAGGCGCTCAGTGAAATCGCCGGCGTGCGCTGGACACCGGACTGGGGACAGCAGCGTATCGAAGCCATGGTCCGGGATCGTCCGGACTGGTGCATCTCCCGCCAGCGCAGCTGGGGCGTGCCCATCACCTTGTTCACCCACAAACAAAGCGGTGCACTGCATCCCGATACGCAGGCCTTGATTGAACAGGTGGCCGGCCGGATTGAAGAACAGGGCATCGACGCCTGGTTTGACATGGACGCGGCCGAACTGCTGGGAGAGGACGCGCAGGATTACGACAAGGTAACCGATACCCTGGACGTCTGGTTCGATTCCGGCGTCACGCATCACTCGGTGCTGGATTGCGATGAACGCCTGGGCTTTCCCGCCGATCTGTACCTGGAAGGTTCGGACCAGCACCGTGGCTGGTTCCAGTCATCACTGCTGACCTCGGTGGCCATGCGCGACGCGGCGCCGTACAAGGCCGTGTTGACGCACGGTTTTACCGTGGACGCCAAAGGCATGAAAATGTCCAAATCGCGCGGCAACGTGGTGGCGCCGCAGAAGGTGATGAATTCACTCGGCGCGGACATCCTCAGGCTCTGGGTCGCGGCCACGGATTATCGCCATGAAATGAGCGTCTCCGATGAGATCCTCAAGCGTACCGCCGATGCCTACAGACGCATTCGCAATACCGCCCGTTATCTTCTCGCCAACCTCGACGGTTTTGATCCGGACACCGACCAGGTGGCCTATGACGACATGCTGGAACTGGATCGCTGGGCCCTGCAGCAAACCACGCGCCTGCAGAATGACATCATCAGCGCCTACGATGAATTCCAGTTTCACCAGTTTTACCAGAAGCTGCACCAGTTTTGCGTGGTCGACATGGGTGGCTTTTATCTCGATATCATCAAGGACCGCATTTATACTCTGCCGGAAGACAGCCGCCCGCGGCGTTCGGCGCAGACCGCCATGTATCATACGGCCGAGGCCCTGGTGCGCTGGCTGGCGCCGGTGCTGAGTTTTACCGCCGATGAGATCTGGCAGCATTTACCCGGCAAACGCAGTGACTCCGTATTCCTGGAACAGTGGCAGCCGGTAGCGGCGTTCGCGACCGATACCGATCTTCTGCAGAAGTGGAATACCCTTATCGAAGTGCGCGACCAGGTCAACCGGGTGCTGGAGAACCTGCGTAACGAGGAAAAAATCGGCGCCTCGCTGGCGGCCGAGGTCACCATTTATTGCGATGGGACGTTACGCGATTTGCTCGGCAGTCTGGGCGATGAATTACGCTTCGTCATGATCACTTCACAGGCGTACCTGGATGATTACAGCAACGCTCCCGCCGCTATCGAACCGTGCACGCTGGAAGGCGGTAACAGCCGCTATGTCATCGACGCACTGCAAAGCGAACGGCCCAAGTGCGTGCGTTGCTGGCATTACCGCGACAGTGTCGGCGCCGATACCGAACACCCGGAACTGTGCGATCGCTGTGTGGGTAATATCAGCGGCGAGTGCGAGTTACGTGAATACGCCTGACGGTCGGGGAAACCAAAGGTCATGAAATGGCTCTGGCTCACTGTCGCCATTGTGATTCTGGATCAGGTGACCAAAATCTGGGTGGCCGGTTACCTGTCCATCGGTGAGTCACTGCCGGTATTGACCTGGTTCAACCTCGTCCACGCCTGCAATCAGGGTGCGGCATTCAGCTTTTTAAGCGACGCCGGCGGCTGGCAGCGCTGGTTTTTTATCGGCCTGACCAGTGTCATCGCCGTGGCCATTTTTATCTGGCTCGGGGCGTTGTCGGGCCCGCAGCGGGTACTGAGATGCGCACTGGCGCTGATCCTCGGCGGCGCATTGGGCAATCTCTGGGACCGTGTTGTTCATGGCTGCGTGGTGGATTTCATACAGGTTTTCCTGGAATTCATTCCCATGAAACTGTTTAATCCCTGGCCGGCTTTTAACGTTGCCGATTCGGCCATCACCATAGGCGCTATCCTGCTGATTATAGATACCTTTTTGTATGATCATGCCGAAGTCACGAAAAAGGTGAACAAATAGGCGGCAAGCCGATCCAATGCCGAAACCGGGCGCCGTGAATCATGTCGGCGAGCGGAAATTTATGTTAGCGTAATGACCCCATGAACAACACGAGTCGAAATACCGAGATGCAGATTACCCTAGCCAATCCCCGAGGATTTTGTGCCGGCGTTGACCGGGCCATCGAAATTGTCGAACGCGCCCTGGAATTGTTCGGAGCCCCTGTTTATGTGCGTCATGAAGTGGTCCATAACAAGTACGTTGTCGATTCGCTCCGCGACAAGGGCGCCGTGTTCGTGGAAGAACTCGACGAAGTGCCGGATGAGTCCACCGTGATCTTCAGCGCCCATGGCGTAGCCAAGATCGTGCGCGAGGTAGCGGCCAAACGTAACCTGCGGGTATTCGACGCCATTTGCCCGCTGGTCACCAAGGTGCACATGGAAGTCGGCAAATACCAGGACGAGGGCCGTGAATGCATTCTTATCGGTCACGCCGGTCATCCGGAAGTAGAGGGCACGCTCGGCCAGTACCGACGCAACGATGAACGGGGCGGCATGTACCTGGTGGAATCGGTCGAAGACGTCAATAAACTGCAGGTGAAAGACCCGAACTTCCTGGCTTTTGTCACCCAGACGACATTGTCCATGGACGATACGGCGCTGGTTATCGATGCCCTGCGTGCGCGTTTTCCGAAAATCGAAGGCCCGAAAAAAGAAGACATCTGCTACGCCACCCAGAACCGTCAGGACGCGGTGAAAAAACTGGCCAGGGAGTGTGACCTCATTCTGGTGGTGGGTTCACAGAACAGTTCCAATTCCACCCGTTTAAAAGAAATCTCCACCAAGTTCGGTGTGCCGGCCTATCTGATCGACAATGCCGACGAGATCCGGCGCGAGTGGTTTGACGGCAGAAACAAGGTCGGTGTGACGGCCGGCGCTTCCGCTCCCGAGATCCTGGTGGAAGCCGTGATCAAGAAGCTCAAAAGCTGGGGCGCCGATGTCGTTTCCGAGGCGCCGGGTATACGGGAAAAAGTGGTTTTTTCACTGCCTCGCGAGCTGAACAAGCACAACGAGTCCGCCGCCTGACGGCGGCCCGGCTCGTTCCCGTATTCACACAGTTCAACCACTGAAGAAGCATGGCGTATGCGATCGGTCGCCGTGCCCGTTTAATCCCGTTCCCTTAACTGACCATGCACACAGGGTTTGCAATCGTAGGCGGCGGTGTCAACGGCTTGATGACTGCGCTCGCCCTTTCTGAACACAGCAATGACATCACCGTCATCGATGCGCAGACCACAGGGCAGGGCTGTTCATGGGCCGGCGGCGGCATACTGTCCGCCCTGGTACCCTGGCACGAACACCCGGCCAATCAGGCTCTGTGCCAGCAAGGACAGAAAATGTATCCGCAACTGTGTGCACAGCTTCGCGATGAAACCGGCATCGATCCGGAATACACGCAGGAGGGGATGCTGATCCTCGACTGCGCGGAGACCGATTCCATCGCGGCCTGGTGCGAGGCCAACGGAGTCAATGCAGGGATTATCGGGCACGACCGTGAAGACCTGTTTCCCGGGGTGCGTCTGCCGGACGGTGCGTCATCGGTCTGGTTACCGGATGTTGCCCACGTCAGAAACCCCAGGTTGTTGCGTGCCCTGAAAGCGGCATTGCAGAAACGCGGCGTACAGATCCTCGAACATCACCGGGTCGAGGCGCTTGAATATTACGATCACCGCGTCCATTGCCGCATGGATACAGGCAACCTGGAGGCGGAAAAGGCCATTCTCTGCAACGGTGTCTGGATTAATGAGCTGCTGCCGGAATCGGCACACCTGCCCATGCGGCCCATGCGCGGTCAGATGTTGTGCCTCGAAGATCACGGTTTTGAACTGCAATCGATTATCCTGAACAGGGATTGTTACGTCATTCCGAGGCGGGGAGGGGTGTTGCTGATTGGCAGCACGGTGGAGGATGCCGGCTTCGATTCCGGCATTACCGACACCGCCCGCCGGCAGTTGCTGGCCTCCGCCGAGGCCATGATCCCGGGGCTGGGCAACCAGGCGAATGTCCGGCAATGGTCGGGTTTACGGCCTGATTCCATGCGTGGTTATCCCTACATCGGCGCCATTTCCGGTTTCGATAGCCTGTATGTCAATGCCGGGCATTTTCGTACCGGATTACTCGCGGCGCCCGCCTCGGCGGCCCTGCTCACGGCGCTTTTGAGCGGGTCGGAACCGGTATTGAACAGTGCTGTCTATGAACCATAGGCAGGCGTCGACATTGGCAATAGTATCGGTCTGCAAGTCCGATAATTGCCCGATCGGCGTTATAATATGCAATTTCCTCGCAGGATTGATTATAATTTGGCCATGAACGAGAAAACACCAGAGTATCCCTACACCAGAGAGGACATCATCGAAGTCCTCAAATCGCGTGATATCATCCCGACTTCCCAGCGCGTCGAGGTCGCCGGTATCCTCTTATCGCAGCCCCAGCACCTGTCCGCGGACCAACTGTTGCAGAGGGCCATGGAAAACGGTTCGAATATTTCCAAGGCCACGATTTACAACACGCTGAACCTGTTCACACGCAAGGGACTGACGCGGGAAGTGATCGTCGACAGCAGCAAGGTATTTTTCGATTCCAATACCTCCGGTCATAATCATTTCTATAACGAGGACACCGGGGAACTGATCGATTTTGACATGGCGAATATGAATATCACCGACATGCCCGTGTTGCCCGAGAACACGGAAACCACCGGCGTCAGTGTTGTCATCCGCATCAGAAACAAGGCCTGAGTTTTACTCAGTAGCGTATCTCCGATATTTCGGGCGCAACGGGAATTCTGCCGTACTGTAGCTTGCGTGGAATCTCTCTCTCATGGACGGTTTCAGTCTCGTGAATTAAAATCCGCACAGCGCCGGAATAGCTCAGTTGGTAGAGCAACGCATTCGTAATGCGTGGGTCGGAGGTTCGAGTCCTCTTTCCGGCACCAATAAAAACAATTATTTACATCTATTCAAGAGATTATTCACCCAGCTAAAATAAGCCTTGTGGTGCTCATATGGTGTCACACGAGCCATTTCTGGTATTTTCATAGGGTATGAGGGTAGGGGGTCAACTGGATTATTTTTGACCAATCCCGATCTGTCTGTCCAGCAACAATCCGGGCCACTCTACAGATGTACGCGGGTGGGATATATTTCCAGGAATCGCTGTTTGAGAACTGGAAACAGGCTGGATGATAATACGCAGGAATGTCTCACTCGGCTGACCTCGATTGGCTGGCCTCGGTATTTTGCAGGTTGTTTTTCTCAGCAACGATGTATCGGTCTCTGCCCTGACGTTTTGCCGTGTAGAGTGCACCATCGGCAGCGGTGATCAGGCTGTCCGGAGATTTACCATGCAGAGGATAGATGGCGATGCCCAGTGAAAGGGATAACCCGGAGACCTCCTCCCCCTTGTTCATAATCTGGATATTTTTTACACCATTGCGAATTTCTTCTGCACGTGTCGATACAATGTCAAGATCGATACCCGGCATAATCAGTATAAATTCCTCACCACCGTAACGGCATGCAATATCTTCACTCCTTATTTCTTGCATGAGGAAACCTCCCAATTCATGCAACACTGTATCACCAACATCGTGTCCGTAAGAATCATTGAATTTTTTGAAAAAATCGATATCCAGCATAATAACGCCAAGCATGGTGTTGTTGCGTTGACAACGTGCAATTTCCCGTTCCAGTGTTTCCTGCATATAACGGCGGTTATAGAGGCCGGTTAACGGATCGCGAACCGACTGCATTTGCAAGACTTCGCGTAATTTCAGATTTGCCATGGCCAGGGCCAGATGTTCCGAAGCTGTTGTTGCTAATTGATTCAGTTCCGGAATCATTTGTTGAGCAGCACCGGATTGTGATTCCGGATTCACCCGCAGGTGCAAAACCCCCATGACGTCCCCGTAGGCAATCATTGGTATACAAAGATACGGTCCGCTAATATCCTCCAGACAATGCGGGCAGACCAGATCATCATCCGGATCGTTTACCAGATGTTTATGCCCCTGCCGGAGAGCCCAGCAATCTTCCTGTTTGAACATTTCATTCTTCGGTGTGGATTCACCCCATAATACGATAGGTTCAACAAGAGATCGGGATGAGTTGTAGATATACAGACCCCCGGAGCTGCCGGGAAACAGTTTACGGATGTAATGAGCAACAACCGGGCTTGTCTCATTAACCGAATGGCAGACCTGCAGCCTGTCATTCATCTCTGAAAGTAAGGAAAATTCATGATGATGCATTTCAAGTTCACGATGAGCACGTTGCAGGCTTTTCTCTGCTTCCTCACGAATTTCCAGTTCATTTTTCAGGTTTTCATTGGCTTCCTGTAAAGCCTTGGTCCTGCGTGAAACTTCTTCTTCAAGTTCCTTACGATTTTGTTCAAGTGCCATATCCCGCTCTTCGGCACGTGCCAGCATGTCATCAATTCCGTTTGCCAGAATGCCGATTTCGTCAGCCTGTTTCATATTGGTCCGGATGCTGTAATTATGATCACTGGATACACGCTTCATGATTGTACTCAAGCGGGCAAGTGGATCTGCGATTGAATGACCCAATGCGATGGCAAACAACATGGCAATAAGAGATGCTATGATCAGAATACCGGCAGTAATTCCCATATTGTATTTCAGTAAATCGAGCCGTTGTTCCAATGTCGCATGGAGGACGACATGACCAACCCCGGAATCATCATGTATAACCGGCTGGACCACCGTAATATACTTACCACTAATCCTGTCTTCTTTGGGTATGCCACCAGTAATAATTTCGGTATCACTGTCCCTGATGTAGCGGGCAAATTCACCTCCGCTTTTGTCGTACAATGCTGCAAACATGACGTAGCCCAGGGCTTTAAGGGTAGCGAGAGTCTCACTGGCTGCCTGTTTATCGCGGAAAATCAGGGCCGCAGTGCTGTTATCTCCAATCAATTCGGCTGTCGTTTTCAGCTCGGTCAGCGCGCGGTTACGTTCATTAAGCCAGGATGTAATTGCCAGTGATGAGATGGAAACGACCAGGGCAACAGCCGCAACCACGCAAAACGTGATAATCAATTTCTTGCTGATGGGATAGTCGCGAAATCCGGACATATATCAGTTATCACCCCAGTTGCCACCGACAACGTTGGCCAGTCGGAGTATTTTTGAACTCAAATGAATATCGGCATTTCGGGCAGATGCAATATTGGCGATAAATTGTACCCGGTTGTCCCTGATAACCAGTTCAATAATACCTCCGTTATTGGCAAATCCCTCGATATCTGAAATCGTCAGAATCCCCTTATTATGTTTTAAATCATCCAGCAATATCTTAATAGTATCTGTCATGGATTGACTGATAAACAGAATCTGGCAACCAGTATCATTATCAAGAGCATTAATACGATGAACCTGTAAGGTAAAATCCTGGATTTTCTTCCCCTCGAGTTTATCGATTGCCTTTCCAAACGGATCGTCACCGAGTATACATAACGGCAGAATGTCAAGTCGCTCGGCCGTGGAATGATCTATCCATTCTACAAATTTGGCAATGTTATAGATAAATGCCGCCTTCAGTTCATATTCAGTGGTCTGGGCCCCCGTTTTTCCTGAAAGGCAGATCAATAATACGAGTATCAGTACAAAGCTGATGTTGCGTTGAATTGTATACAATCCCTTCATATAAGATTCCTTCAATATTCAGGTATTTAACTATGAGTTCATGCCCGCTACCATCGCCACACTGCTCTTACCAGAACCGAGCGCGGAACTTCAGTGGTGACATATAATTCGTTATCGCCTTCCTCATGCCGGTCATCCAGAAGATTATGGGCAAAGAGATCCAGAGACAGATTCGGGACCGGCCGCCATCCCAGATGTATATCGGCCCGTAAATAATCGTCCAGGTTAAATGCCGGCAGTCTGTCGACCCAGAACAGCGACACATCGAACGCCAGGGTATCGGAAAGATCGTAATAGGAACGGACCTGGAATTGTTGCTGGGGACTTCCCCGCTCCACAGCCGAGGGACCGGCCAGAAAGCCATCATCTAAAATGTTCGCAGCCGTCGCATGCAAGGCAACCCTGAGCAGTGAATACGAGCCTTCCAGGCGCCAGTCATCGCGAGGATGCCAACGAATGACCGTTTCCAGACCATAACTTTCGCCTTGTATCTCATTACTCCACGTCGTAGCCGCAAGGATATGCGGCGGCGCCGGCGTCGTTTCAAATACAGGAGGCAATGAGGCAAAACCCAGCAAATTGTCATAAATATTATAAAAAGCACTGATATCCACAAAAAGATCAGGACGTACGAGATTATGTGTACCTATCTCGAAAGCAATCAGTTCTTCCGATTCCACATCGGGATTCGGCAGCGTACTTGACAGTATCGGGGGAGCGCCTGGGATAAAGAGGGTAAATGCCGAAGCTGTCGTCTCTGTCGGAGAAGGTGTCCTCACCGCCCGGGAGACAGCCGCCCAGACAGAATGGTTTTCATGAAGATTCCACAACAAACGCAGATTGGGTTGCCATTCAAACCCGGTAAAATCGTTATGTTCAAATTTCGATCCCAGCGTCAGTCGGAATTTTTCTGTCAGTGCAATATCGCCCTGGACAAATCCACTGAACAGATCCAGATCATTACCGGGCAGGGATATAGCCAGTCTTTGGTCCGAGTTATAATCCACATGCCGATAACCCAGTCCCCAGAGCGCGTCGATGCGCTCCGTTACATCGATATGATGCTGAAAATCCACATCCCAGGTTTGAATAAGTTCAACCGGTGTTTCATCCTTGATTCCGACCCGGTCATAATAGGTCTGTAAGGTGATCTCATCGCCCTTTCTTGTCTTGTGACTCCACCGCGCCAGGACATTGGCGCCGTGTTGGTGGCCTGAAACCAGTCCGGGCACAGTGTCTGTCAATGACACAACGGGTAATTTGAATAATTTATCCTGTTCACCATAGTAGGCATCGCCCTGTAACGTCAGGGCATCGCGTGCGGAAATGTCCCAGTCGATCCGACCGCCAACCTGTTCATGTTGCCAGTCGTCCTGTGCATCCCGGCCGTTCGCCAGTTCAAAGTTACCGTGATCGGCATGCTTGCCATAGACACGATAATGGGCATCGTCATTGATTTTACCGCCATAGCGGATCGCGGCTGAGGGATCTTCCACATTGCCGCCACTGGCCTCCAGCAAACCACCCTGGCTCTCCTTGCTATGAAGGGTAATGATATTGATCACACCGTTGACAGCATTGGCGCCCCACAAGGTACCTCCGGGACCGCGGATCACCTCGATGCGATCAATGTCCTGTAACAACACATCCTGCTGGTTCCAGAACACGCCGGAGAAAATTGGTGAATAGATGGTGCGTCCATCAAGTAGCACCAGCAGTTTATTGGATAAATATCCGTTAAAACCGCGGATAGAAATCGACCACTGGTTACTGCTGGTATGGGCTATGTTAACGCCTGGGGCCAGGCGCAGGGCTTCGGGTATGGTTGTGACACCGGAGCGCAGGATGTCTTCCCGGCTGATAACGTAGATGGCGGCAGTTGTATCTTCAATTTGCTGCGGCTTTTTGGCCACCGATGTCACTTCCACCTGCATCAGGGATTCCAGTGACATGTCGAACAGGTCATCTACATGCTTGCTATCACCATTATCTGCTTCAACAATCTGAGGCAGGAATAATATAAAAAACAGAAACAACCAGCGAATATGCACTACAATCAAGCCGGGCTTTCCATCCAATAACCCCATTATAAACTCCTTATATCAGTCAGCTGTTTGCCGTCTCACAACAAGCCCAGTCCTTTTGGTACATTGTGACTTGTTAGTAGTGTAGAATAATATCCTGCCAAATTCCCTATAACCTGCTACCAGAACTTTTAAATTACAATCAGGGAAAGGTGAAGTCACTGAAATGTTTATCAGGGCTGATGACTGTATCACCTCAAGCAGCGGACCGATCCCAACATAACACCACGCACCCCGGCCGAGCGACCCCGGCTGTTGCTGCGTTGCCGGATATGAAATCAGGCTTCATCCAGTCAATACACCACCCGGTCGATAAAATTCCTCATTACCTGATGAAAATTATCAGGTTTATACAAGCGGCTATCTGCGGATTTTTTGGTAATGCCTTAATCATGGTGCGATACTTTAAAGACCATGAAAGTCAATACAACCCGGGACTTTGCATGATGAATGGGCAGGGTAATTCCGGTCGCCGGCTTATGCTTCATCCCTGACCATGATGCACAGGATCCACCTCTGCGTATTGGTACTTCTGGCGGCCACCCTTTCCTGGCCGGCCGCCGCTGTCGATAATGACAATCTTTTCCCGGTACGGGTGCAGTTGAAATGGTATCACCAGTTCCAGTTTGCCGGTTATTACACAGCGCTTGAAAAAGGCTTTTTCCGCGAAGCCGGTCTGGACGTCACCCTGATAGAAGGTGGTCCGCAGATTGTACCTGCGGATCAGGTGCTGTCCGGGGCAGCAGAATTTGGCGTCGGCACGTCCGCTCTGCTGATCGCCCGCAGCCAGGGACAACCGATTGTTGCCGTAGCAGCTGTTTTTCAACACTCACCATACATACTGGTTACCCGTGACGATCCCGGCATACGTACACCGCGAGACCTCGAAGGCAAATCCATCATGGTCGAACCCAATGCCGAGGAGTTGTTTGCTTATCTGAGTCACATAGGTGTCAATTTGGCCGCTGTTAAAATGGTAGAACATACCGGTTCCCCCCTGGACATATTCGAGGGCGATTTCGTAGGTGCGACTGCCTATACCAGCAATGAACCCTATATTCTGGAAAAGGCCGGCGAGCCTTATCGAATATTCGATCCCAAGCAGGTCGGTATCGACTTTTATGGCGATACGCTGTTCACGACGGAAGCATTCGCTGAAAAACACAACGACAGGGTAGTGGCTTTCCGTGATGCCTTGATCCGGGGCTGGCGCTATGCATTGCAAAACCGGGAAGAAATCATCGACCTGATCAAAAACAATTATCAAATCCGGGCTGATGAAGATCGCTTACGTTTTGAATCGGATGACATCCGGCGGCTGTTGATTCCGGACCTGATCGAAATCGGTTACATGAACCCGGAACGCTGGCGGCAAATTGCCGGTGACTTCAGGGCGGCGGGACTGATGGCGGGTGACGTGGATATTGAGGATTTTATATTCAAACCCGACATCACCTCCGGCTGGGTATGGGTGGCCTATATCCTGTTGATATCCATCGCTGTCATACTGGTTATCTCGGTCATACTGGCAAAATTTTATGCGCTTAACCGCAGTCTGAAGGCGGAAATAGCCAAACGTTCAGCCCTGGAAACGGAATTGAAACAACTCGCCATCACCGATCATGGTACCGGTGTACTGAATCGACGCGGGTTCCTGGAAGCAGCGCAGCGTGAAATTGACCGGGCAAACCGCCACAGCAGCCCGATATCCCTGCTCGAACTCGATCTGGATCATTTCAAGCAGATCAACGATAACTATGGCCACGCTGCGGGGGATCGGGCCCTGTCCATGGTGGCGGATATTTGCGAAGATATTAACCGGAGTCTTGATATTATCGGACGAATGGGCGGCGAGGAATTCATGATCCTGTATCCCGATTCCGGTATCCAGGGCGCCCTTAACGCGGCAGAACGTATATTGCAATCGGTCAGTAATAAACACCTGGAACTCGATGACGGCCGTACGCTGACTGTGACAGTCAGTATCGGGGTTGTGGAAAGACAGAATAGTGAAACCATGGAGGCAATGATGCAGCGTGCGGACCAGGCCATGTACGCAGCCAAGAACAGGGGCAGGAACCTGGTGTGTACGGTCGAGGACTGCGTGATCTGCAGCGATGAAAGTCCTCAAGCACGCTGAGTTTTCTGGCTGTTCAGGGCTTTTTATCTTTCAGACTGAAGCCCGGCATCCTGTTATCTTCTTCCCTGATTTGCAGATCATCTTCAACGGCAAAATCCTTCGGGTTTTCGAGGCGCAGCCGCAGACGAAGGTTATTGCGTGAATCGGCGTTCCTGAGGGCATCCTCAGCCGTGATCTTGCCGTCTTTATAGAGCTTGTACAGGGACTGGTCGAAGGTCTGCATGCCCTCGAGTTCGCCCTGGGTCATGGCATCCTTGATACCATCGATACGCGCATCGGCGATGAGTTCGGCAATGTAGGGTGTGTTCAGCATGATCTCGACAGCAGGAACGCGTTTTGAATTGATGCCGGGGATCAGCCTTTGTGAAATGATGGCTCTCAGGTGCTGGGATAAATCCATGAGCAGGCCATGATGCGCGGTATCAGGAAAGAAATTGATCACGCGCTCCATGGTCTGGTTGGCATTGTTTGCGTGCAGGGTCGACAGACAGACATGGCCGGTTTCCGCGAAATGAATGGCATGGCGCATGGTCTCCCGGTCGCGTATTTCACCGACGACAATGACATCGGGCGCCTCGCGCAGGGCGTTTTTCAAGGCTTCGGCGTAGGAACGCGTATCCAGTCCGACCTCGCGCTGGTCGACTACGGATTTTTTGTGTTCATGGACAAACTCGATGGGGTCCTCGATGGTCAGGATATGGCCGTGCCTGTTTTCGTTGCGGTAGTTGATCATGGATGCCAGGGTGGTGGATTTACCCGATCCGGTCGAGCCGACGACGAGGATCAGCCCCTGTTTTTCCATGATCAGTTTTTCCAGGATCGGCGGCAGCCCGAGCGACTCAATAGAGGGGATCTTGTTTCTGATATAACGGATGACCATGGCGATGTCGCCACGCTGGCGGTAGATATTGACACGGAAGCGGCCAAGACCTTCCATTGAAATCGCCATATTCAGTTCCAGGTTTTCCTCGAAAGCAACCACCTGGTCATCGCTCATGATCGAGTAGGCCAGTGTGCGCAGGTCCTTCGAGGTAAGGGTTTCCTTGCCTACACTCCTGGTATGGCCTTCGATCTTGATATTGGCGTGTGCACCAACACTGAAGAACAGGTCCGAAGCGTCATGGTCGACCATCAACTTCAGGTAATTGGTGATATCCATTGTTTCCCCCTGGATTAACCGGGCGTTGAGTCACTCCGGCCATTTTAATGCTTTATCAGTGTGACTGTACACGGTTCAGGAACAGGTATTCAGCAGAATCCGGGACAGTTAATCAGCCTGTTTCGATTCTGACCGCACAGACCTTGTACTCCGGGATTTTGGCGACCGGGTCCAGTGCGCCGATGGTCAGGTTGTTGACGTTGGCCGCATCCGGGAAATGGAAATTTCCGAATACCAGCCCGCCGGGCACGCGGTCGCTGATCCAGGCCCGGGCGCTCATCGTTCCCCGGCGCGAGACAATCCGGATCGGTTGCAGATCCTCGATATCCAGTTTCGCCGCGTCCTCGGCGGAGAGCTCCAGCAGCGATTCCGGATACAGCGAGGTCAGCGTTTCCGAGCGCCGGGTCATTTCCGCACCGTGCCAGTGATACAGTACACGGCCGGTAGTCAGGCACAGCGGAAAGTCATCATCGGGCAGTTCCTCGGACGGCAGGTGCGCGGTCATGTGAAACAGGCCCTTGCCACGGGTGAACTGTTCAACATGCAATATGGGGGTGCCGGGATGCGAGGCATCCTTCACCGGCCAGTGCAATTGTTCACCGTGTTGCAGACGCTCATGGGAAACGCCGGCGTATTGCGGCGTGAGCAGGGCCATTTCATCCATGATTGCGGCCGCCGACGGATAATCCCATGCGGCCTGTTTCCCGAGAGGCCGCTGCTGGCGCAACTCAAGGATTCGCCGCGCGAGATCCGAGGTGATGCACCAGTCCTCCCTGGCCTCGCCGGGTGAATCCACGGCATCGTGAATCAGTTGTATGCGCCGTTCCGTATTGGTAAACGTTCCGGCCTTTTCGGCGAAACTGACGCCGGGGAGCAGCACATCGGCATAGTCCGATGTTGCCGAGGCAAAGATCTCCTGCAGCACCGTAAATTCCGCATGCTCCAGCGCCTTGCGGACATGATTGACATCCGGGTCGGTCATGACCGGGTTTTCCGCCAGTATGTATAAAGCGCGCACGGAACCGTTCAATGCGCCGTCGATCATCTCGGTGATGGTCAGCCCCGGCGACCGGCTGATCAGCCGTTCACGGTTCGAGAGTGACCAGGCTTCGGCGAACTTGTCCAGGTTTGCCGCCACGGTGACCGGTTGATAACCGGGGAACACATTCGGCAGGCAACCAACATCGCAGGCGCCCTGAACATTATTCTGCCCGCGCAGCGGATTGACGCCACCGCCGGGGATGCCCATGTTGCCCGTGAGCATTTGCAGGTTGGCAAGAGCGAAGACGTTTTGCACACCCATGGTGTGTTGCGTAATGCCCATGGCCCAGATCACCGCCATGGGCCGGGTGCTGCCAAGCACATCGGCCGCGGCAATGATATCTTCGACCGCAACACCGGTGATGCCGCTGGTGTATTCGGGAGTGAAGGCTTGCAGCGATTCAACAAAGTCTTCATAACCCTCGGTGCGGGTATTGATGAATTCATCGTCCTGCATGCCGTTGGCCACGATCAGGTGCATGAGGCCATTGATGAGCGCGATATCCGTACCGGGACGGTGACGAAGGTGCAGGCAGGCAAACTCCACCAGGTCAATATGGCGCGGATCGGCCACGATCAGTTTTGCGTTCCGCTGATGCACGGCCTGGCGGAGCATGGAACCGAACACGGGATGCTGTTCGGTGGTGTTGGAGCCGATGACAAACAGGGCCCGGGCCTGGGCGGCAATATCGGCCATGGTGTTGGACATGGCCCCGGAACCGAAGGCGGCTGCCAGCCCCGCTACGGTAGAGGAGTGACACAGGCGCGCGCAGTGATCGATGTTGTGCGTGCCTATGACCTGGCGTGCGAATTTCTGCATCAGGTAGTTTTCCTCGTTGCTGCATTTGGCGGAGGAAAAAACACCGAGAGAGTCCGGGCCGGATTCATCGATGATCTCGCTGAACTTGCGTGCGACCAGCTCCAGGGCCTGGTCCCAGGAGATTTCCACCCATGCCCCCCGATTTCCGCCGGCGGGACGGGAGGCGCCTTGCAACAGCCATTCGCGCACCCTGGGTTTTTTCAGCCGGTCGGCATGATGCACGAAATCCATACCGTAGCGGCCCTTGACACATAAATGCATACCGTTGACCGGCGCGTGGGGGTTGGAGGTGACATGATGCAGTTGACCGTCCCTGACATTCAGATCGAAATTGCAACCCACGCCGCAGTACGGACAGGTGGTCATGATTTTCTCATCGGCCTGAAAATCCGTTTCCGTATTGCGATCAGACAGTGCGCCGGTAGGGCAGTAAGCCACGCAGGCGCCGCAGGACTCACAGCGTGCATCGAGCATGTTGCCACCGGAGCCGGCGGCGATGTGCGTATCCACGGATCGCCCGGCCATGCCCCAGACAAATCGGCCCTGCACCTCGGAACAGGCGCGTATACAGCGCGTGCACAGGATGCATTTGTTCATGTTCACACGAATGGCGGGATGCGGGTCGCTGTCCGCGGAATAACGGGGCACGGTCCCGGCATCCGTTGGCGCATGCAGACCGTAACGCCGCAGCCAGTAACCGAATTCAGTATGGTTTACGGAATCGGCATCTTCTACGTACTGTTCGAGCAACAGGGACAGGACCGTTCGATGTTCCTGCTCCAGGGAGTCGGAACGGGCCGTTACCTGCATGCCGTCAAAGACGGCCAGTTCACACGCGGGTTTGGATCCCGCGACACCGGCGACTTCCACCAGGCAGGTCCGGCAGGTGCCCGGACGGCTGAGGCCGGGGCTGTAACACAGTGATGGCGTCCTGATACCTTCGCGATAGAGCACATCGATCAGCAGTTCACCGTCACGCGCGCTGTAGATATGTCCGTCAATGGAAAGATGAATGGTGGAAGTTTCAGAATCGTTTATCGACATGGACACGGAACTGCATGATTTAACGGATTGTGATGGAATGCCGGCTGCTGTTCATTGATATGAATCAAGCTCAATAATGAGAGAATTGCGAGTAAGCAAAATGTACGAAGGCTCCGCCGGCGTACAGAGTCCCGTGCCCGGCCCGTAGGTATCAGTCAAATATAGTCTTCCAGCATTGAACGTTCTTCTTCGGATATATGGGAATTCTGCAAGCGGTTCTTGATGACTTCCACGGGAATGCCCTTGTGTTCGATCAGTTCCCTGCGTTCCTCGGGGATCAACGTGTCCATGAAAAACAGGTTGGTTGGCGGATAAAAACCGGCATCGACGATAAGCAGCGCCTCGCTGGCCATCATCCGGTACTTGCCGTTGTCCATTTCCATACGCGCATCCGCGAACTCTTTGGTGGCAATGCCCGCGGTGTAGATGGAGTGTACCTCCATGCGGTAACTGATGATGTGTCCCGGATCGCCGTGTTTTTCAATATCCTGTTCAATGTGTTTCAGTCGTGGTATCAGGAGTGTCCTGATACGTTCCAGAATTTCCTGGTCCTCGAGCCGTTCGGAATAGATATCCAGGATATTATCAATGGACAACTGGTTGTAGGTATCCGTTGAGAACAGTTCCTCCTCGCGATAGGTGAGTACCTTGAAGGAGCGGAAACCGAGTATGGAATGGATGTCGGTGAGATCGCGAATGTGTTTGTTGAAGCCAAGCGCGCAGATCAACTGCGTGTGATTGATGCCGAGTTGCGCGGCGACCTTGTTGATACGGACAATGAAATCATCCCTGGGATCAGACTTGATCTTGTAGAATATCTTCACGAGTTCGGCGTCCGATGCAGTCAGTATCTCTGTAAAACCTGGCATGAGTCTTTCCTTATTTTTTGTACTTGAGGTATTCGTACAGCATGTGTTTTTCCTCGGTGGAGGCGGATTCATCTTCAAGGCGGGCCTCGATCAACTCGTTCGGTATGAGGCCCCTGTTGAGCAGCTTGCGTTTTTCCTCGGGCAAAACCGTATTGCGAAAGAAGATATCACCGGCGGGTATGATCCTGGATTCGGTGATGATAGTCACCTCGTTCAACAGGGCCCGGAAGCCGCTGTCCTTTTGATCAAGCCGTTCCTCGACAAATTCGATATCGACAATGTGCTCGGAATAAATGGCCCGCATTTCCGCCTTGTATTTATCGATGATCAGGGAATTTACCGTCGCCTCGATCCTGGATTCTATGGTATGCAGGCGGTTCTTGAGCAGATAAGGCATGATTTGCAGGAATTCATCATTGTCCTTGACCGCGGTATAAATAGCGAGAATGTTGTCCAGTGACAGCTTTTTATAAATGTCGTTGATGAAATACTCATTGCGTTCGGCCAGAAGCGTGTCAAGGCTGTCGTAGCCGAGGATCGGAAGGATCTCCACCAGCCGGGGGACTACGGGATTGAAACCGAGAGCCGTTACCAACTGTGCGGTTCTTAACTGCAGATCCCGTGAGATCAGGCAGATTCTGGACGCATTATGCGTCTCTTGTTGCCCCCGGTAGCGGTAGAAAATACGGACCAGATCTTCCTCGGCTGCGGTCAATATTTCGTTAAAAGTGGTCATGTTTGAAATGATAATTCCATTTCCTGACAAAAGGTATTAAAGATATGTAATTTTGAGTTCGTTCTTGTTGTCTGCAATCAATACCGGTTCGTGTTCAACGAACCGGTATTGATCATCAGGGTCTGCTGTCATTGATCAGTTTCTGCAGGATGCCGAAGTTACGCACCCAGGGCCCGGCTTTCTGCAAATGCTCCGGAAGTTCGCGGGCAGCCGATTCCGCGGCATTGAAGGTGTCGTATACGCCATACAGGGCTGAAAATCGTGTGACTCCACTGACTATCACCCGGATGTAGGCAGCCTGCTCCGTGAGGCTGTTGTCCCGGATAAGATTGATAATTTTCTGTTCATTGACACTGCTGCCGATTTGCAGTGTGTATTGCTCGGGGGATTGCTGCATCACCCAGTCCTCGGTGTGGATGGCTTTGCCGGTCCTGTCCGTGGCTGTGGCCGGCTGCGATGATTCGGTTTCTGTCATCGGCGCGGGTTCCACCATTACCGGTTCCTGCAATACCGGTTGCGGCGATGCGTCCGCTGCTTCAGGATGTTCCAGCTGGTCGAGTTTTTCCCGGGCCTGTTTCAGTCCGTTGGCGGCCGCTTTCTCGTACCATAGCCTGGCCGTCTCCTCATCGGCGCTGATACCGAAACCGTTTTCGTAAAAGATCCCGAGGTTGTATTGCGCCTGGGCCACGTCCTGAACGGCGGATTTATGAAACCATTTAATGGCCTGTTCGTAGTCTTTTTCCACGCCTTGCCCGAAGGCGTACATGACCGCGAGGCTGTACTGGGCGTGACCGTGACCCTGTTCAGCCGCCGCCGTAAAGAGTTGCCGGGCACGGTCGAGGTCCTGATCGATACCGAGACCACGATAGAGCATCAGGGCGAGGTTAAATTGTGAATCGGCCAGTCCGGCATTGGCCGAGAGTTCCCACCATTTCGCCGCTTCCTGGAAATTCTGTTCAACACCGATGCCATGCAGATACTTGAAGGCGACCTGGTGCTGAACAATGGGAAAACCCTGTTCCGCCGCCATCATGTACCAGCGAAAGGCCTCTTCAGGATCCTCGCGCACCCCGTTACCATTGTCGTACATGATACCCAGGGTGACCTGTGCCTGGGAATGGCCGGTCTCGGCCAGCGGTTTGAGTATTTCCAGGGCCCTGGCGTATTCACCATCCAGAAAGGCCTGTTTGCCGGTATCATATTCGGCGTCCTGCGCCAGGATGGCAATTGGCATGGCCAGCAGGAAAATCAGGCTGAGAAGATATCTGAGCATAGGTTTCACAGGTCAATATAACATCAATGTCGAGGCGGCGGGCAGTGCCGGGTTGTTGTGTGCCGGCCTTTAACCGGTTACGTCACCTGCAGGGCAGATCCGGGCCTGACCGGATTACGCCATGGCCTTGGCCAGCGCAAAGATTTCAACCGCATCAAATAACTGGTCGTTGCTTTCGAATAACTTGCCAATGCAGGCCCGGTGTACGGCCAGTTTCAAAGTGCCGAAGCCGATGGCGCCCCAGATGATCTTGCCGTTGCGGTTTTCCCCGCGATCGAACATTTCGGTGCCACCGATGCCCAGTGGCGGGGTGGCGTTGGCATCGGCTATCATTTCAATGTTGTCGTTACCCTGCCAATGTTCCGGTAACAACAATTCCGTGCCGGCAGCGCCGGTGGCGAATACCACGTTGGCATCTTCGACAGCCCGGGCGCGAGCCTCGTTGTCGGCAGCGGCGATGGGTTCGATATCCACATCGAAAGTGGTTTTGATATCGGCGCAGGTCTGGCGGGCGCGATCCGCGGTGCGCGAGGTCAGAGCCACGTTAGCGCCCTCCAGGGCCATCATGGCCGCGGCACGGCGGCCCACCGGACCGGTACCGGCCAGGATCACGCAGCGTTTGTCCCTGATGCTGCCGCTGGTCAGCAACTTGGCCACGCCGGCTGCCGCGGTGGTATTGCTGCCGTTGCTGTCGAGCATCACGGACACGCGAAAATCGGCAAAAAAAGTTTTCTGCACCGCCTTGAAAAGCTTCTCCCCGGCGGTCATGTCGCTGCCACCCACGAAAATCGCGGTGTATTTCTTGTCCTTCGGCGCGCGGGTGAAAATGCAGCCTTCCACCAGTGAGGTCACGTTGTCCGGTGTAACATTGCCATGGCCAATTACATGGTCAGCACCGCCGTCATAGGCGACAACGGTGTCGAAAACGGCCGGGTGAGCATCCGTATCCAGTTGAAATAAAAGTTTTTTCATCAATCCCCCTGCAATTTTATTAAATTGATTTATGGTTATTATCCGGGCACACACCGACCGGCGCGGAACATTTTTTTACCTTGTGCCCTGGCCTCCCTGACTGCGCGCTGCAAAGGCGATAAAGTACCGTATGAGGGCAGCAGCGACAATAGCGCCGGATATGGTAGGATACGCCACCTTTTACACAGGGGACCGAGACGTCGACCCGTACGATACAAGCACTTGAAATGAACCCTAACCAAGCGGGGAGTTAAATAATGATCAAAGACCAGTCCGTAGCCAGCTTTCTTGACAACCTGGCCAGCAGCGCCTCCACGCCCGGCGGCGGCAGCGCGGCGGCCATCATGGGCGCCATGGGTGCGGCCCTGACCAGCATGGTCTGCAATCTGACGGTGGGTAAAAAGAATTACGCCGAAGTGGAAGATGACATGCAAGCGGCCGTGAAAAAAACCGAGCAATTGCGTGCCGAATTGGTTGAAATGATCAAGGCGGATGTGGACGCTTTCAACAAGGTGATGGCGGCCTATGGCATGCCCAAAGAGTCCGACGAGCAAAAGGCCGAGCGCGCGGACGCCATCCAGCAAGGACTGAAAGAGGCGACCGATGTTCCCCTGGCCTGCGCCAGTTTGTGTCGCGATGTCATAGATATCAGTGAAGAGGTTGCCCGCAAGGGCAACAAAAACGTGATCAGTGATTCCGGCGTTTCGGTTCTCGCCGCCCATGCCGGCCTGAAAAGTGCGGCCCTGAACGTGTACATCAATGTGGGCGGCATCAAGGATTCCGATTTCGTCAAGGACCGCCTGGGTCAGCTGGAGCAACTCCTCGAGGGCAGTGACGCCAAAACCGAGTCAATTTACCAGCTGGTAAAAGAACGCCTGTAAGCGAAGCGCGGCTTACGGTGTCGTAAAGCGCATCGAGAAATCGATGGCTTTTACATGCTTGGTCAGGGCTCCGATGGAAATATAATCCACGCCGGTGGCGGCGATATTGCCCAGTGTGGTCTCGTCGATGCCACCGGAAGCCTCCAGGGTAATACAGCCCCTGGCCAGGGATACGGCCTGACGCAGGGTTTCAATACTGAAATTATCCAGCAGCACGGCATCGGCCCCGGCATCGATGGCCTGCTGCAATTCCTCCAGCGTTTCCACTTCCACCTGGATTTTCTTGTCCGCGGTTTTCGCCTGGCTGACGGCGGCAGCGATGCCACCGGCGGCGATGATGTGGTTTTCCTTGATTAGCACGGCGTCATACAGGCCCATGCGGTGATTGACACCGCCGCCACAGGCGACGGCGTATTTCTGTGCGCTTCTTAATCCTGGAATGGTTTTACGCGTATCGAGGATGCGGCAGCCGCTGCCTTTGACACGCTCAACGTAGTGGCGGGTGAGGGTGGCCGTGCCCGAGAGACACTGGAGAAAATTCAGCGCCGTGCGCTCCCCCGTCAGCAGCGCCCGGGCCGGCCCCGCCAGTTCACAGATCACGTCGTCGGGTCGTATGGCATCACCGTCGGCACAGTGCCACTGCAGCGTGATTTGCGTATCCAGTTGCCGATAAACCTCGTTCACCCAGGCGCTGCCACAGAGAACGGCGGACTCGCGGGAGATGATGATGGCCCGGGCCCGGCTGTCGGTAGGCACCAGCGCCGCGGTGATATCACCCGGTCCGATGTCCTCGTCCAGGGCCAGGCCCACGACGGCCTGGATGTCCTTCGGTAACTCAGCCATCACCATTCCTCCGGTATTCCCGCGTCAGGGCAAACACCACCGGGCTCAACAGCAGCAGGGCGATGAGATTCGGGATTGCCATGAGACCGTTCAGCAGGTCGGAAAAATTCCAGACGATACTGATTTTGTGGATCAACGCGCCGACCATGATCACCGCGATCCAGCAGATCCGGTAAGGCAGGATTGCGTGGACGCCGAAGACGAATTCCGCGCAGCGTTCGCCGTAATAACTCCAGCCGAGGATGGTGGTGAAGGCAAAGATAGCCAGCGCCAGGGCCACGAGCGGGCCGCCGAGACCCGGCAAGCCGGTATTGAAAGCCAGTGATGACAGTTCGGCGCCGTTATGACCGGAGGACCAGGCCCCGGTGAGGAGGATGACGAACGCGGTCATGGTACATAACACCAGGGTGTCGATGAACGTGCCCAGCATGGCGATCATGCCCTGGCGCACCGGGTCACGGGTGCGGGCGGCGGCATGGGCGATGGGCGCGCTGCCCAGCCCGGCCTCGTTGGAAAAGATGCCGCGGGCGACACCGAAGCGGATGGCGGCCCAGACCGTGGCGCCGGCGAAACCGCCGGTGGCCGCCGTTCCGGTAAATGCCGACTCGACAATGAGCACGATAACAGCAGGGATCTGCATGAAATTGGCAATGATGATCACGAGGGCCACCAGCACGTAGGCGACGGCCATGAACGGTACCAGTTTCGAGGCCACTTCACCGATGCGGCGGATACCGCCGAGTATCACCACGCCGGCGAGAATCGCAATGATGCCGCCGGTGATGAACTGCGGGATGTCGAAGGTGGCGTGCATGACATCGGCGACTGTGTTCGACTGCACCAGGTTGCCGATGCCGAAGGCGGCCACGGTGCCGAACACCGCAAACAGCATCCCGAGCCAGCGCCAGTTGTCGCCAAGACCGTTCTTGATGTAGTACATCGGTCCGCCGACGTAATGACCGAGTTCGTCCTGTTCCCGGTATTTCACCGCCAGCACGGCTTCGGAATACTTGGTGGCCATGCCGAATATGGCGATGATCCACATCCAGAATACCGCGCCGGGACCGCCGGCGAAAATAGCGGTGGCGACGCCGGCGATGTTGCCGGTACCGATGGTCGCCGACATGGCGGTCATCAGGGCCTGGAACGGTGGAATTTCACCTTTCTCCCCGGTCATGGCCAGTCGCCCATGCCACAGTGCCCGTAACGCCTCGCCAAGCCGGCGCCAGGTGAAGGCGCGCAGTCCAAGAGTCAGGTAAATGCCGGTGAAGGCAAGCAGCGGGATGAGCACGTATTCACCCCAGATCAAACCGCTCAGGTATTCAAAGGTCTTGTCCAATAAAGTTTATCCCCGGTATGACTGGATAATCGTGAGTGTGTCGCCCTGCTGGCGGAACTCCAGTTGCTTGAGAAAACTCATGCCCAGCAGGATATGCCGGTCATGCATGTGCGGGTTGATATGGGCCCGCACATCATGGAGAACAATATTACCGATTTCAACTGTCTCAAGCCGGGTTGCGTAGACCGTGATCACCCCGCTGGCCGTCTGCGCCTGGCCGGCAAAGCCGCGTTGCAGTCCCAGCCGTTCCGCCACAACCGCCGGAACACTGACATCGGTGGCCCCGGTATCGAGCAGAAAGGTCACGGGCCGGCCGTTGATGCGCCCGTTACTGACGTAATGACCCTGCCGATTGCGTTTCAATTCGACGCGGCGTTCATCCGCATCCACTGTGCCGATGACATTGCGGTTGGGGTTAACCTGCCGTTCCAGTAGATCGCTGAACAATACCGCGAGCAGGACCAGTAACAGCGCCCAGGCGAAGAGGGTCATCAGGCGTCCGAGTTTGTTGGGGTATTCCTGGCTCATGGATGCATCACGGTCAAAGTCGCCGATTATGCCATAGAAGCCGGATTGCCCGATGCCAATGCACTCCAGTTTGCGTGGTAAAGGCCGATACAGACGCAACAGTCATATTCATCGATGCAGCACCATGTATAGCCGAATTTCAACCCTGATCCTGCTGTTCGGCCTTGTCCAGCCGGGCACCGTGACGGCCCAGGATGTCGCGGAAACGACGGCCCCTGCCGATCTGTACCTGGCCGCCAAGGAAGGACGCCTCGAGCAAGTCAAATCGCTGATCGCCGGCGGCGCCGATGTCAACGCGGTCAACGCCCAGGGCCGTTCGGCCCTGATGAGCGCGGTCTACAAGCGTAACCGGCGTATCGTTCGTGAACTGCTGGTTGAAGGCGCCAACGTCAACACCGTGGACGCCATGGGCAGGACCGCACTGATGATTGCGGTCATTACCGGCGATCATGACATTGCGCAGATGCTGATCGATGCCGGGGCGGACGTTTCCGTGCAAGACAAGAGCAAGAATACGGCCATCACCCTGGCTGAACGCCGCAAGGACAAGAAACTCGAAAAAATGCTAGACGCGGCCTCGTCCTGAAGTCGTCTTCAAGGCGTCCTGGCCAGCCGCAGTCCGGCAAAAATGTGTCGCTTATCCGCTTCGTAGTAATTGCGAAAAGACGGTCGGCGGATGATGTCCAGGGTATAGCGACTGCTGCCGCGAAGGACGAAGTGATTATTATCAAACCAGGGCAGCGAGTAACCGTCATAAGGGTAGGCCTTGAAGCCGGCGTAGGGATGGAAGGCATTCGCGCACCACTCCCAGCACTGTCCCACAGCTTTTAACCGGCCGCCGGCCGCGGCTGCTTCCCATTCGTATTCATGCGGCAGACGGGCGCCGGCCCATGCGGCAAAGGCGCCGGCTTCGTGATAATTAATCCCGATCACCGGGGCGGCATCGGCCAGGGGTTCACATCCATCCGCCGTTGCCTGTAGCCAATTATTGTGACCATTCACCCGCCAGTATTCCGGCCTCTTTGGCCCATAGTTTTCCTTCCAGCGCCGGCCCGCCCCGGACCACAACTCCGGGCGCCGGTAGCCGCCATCATCGATGAAATGCCGGTATTGGTGATTGGTGACAGGATGTTCCGCAATGAGGTAGCCGTCGAGCCGCCGGGTGAATGCGATTTTTTCATTGTCGTAATGCCAGTGACCGGTGCTGCCGATGGGATATTCCCCTGCGCTGATTTCAATCCAGGCGTCGTCAACCGGATCAGTAACCGTTGTTGTCAGATCGCCGTTATCCTCGGCATCGAGTTGCAGCCGGTGTTGCGCACGGATCATCTGCACGGTCTCGATGTGCTGGGCGTAATGTTGTTGCAGGAAACCGAGCAGGTAGCCGTCCTGCATGAGTTCGTGATCACCGGCGTGTGTCCTGTGTTCCCGGATCAGGGCCTGGTTCTCGGACTGCACCTGTTGCGACCAGTCCAGCAATTGCTGATAGGGCGCGATTCGTTCACTGCGCGCGGGTTTGCTGGACAACTCCGGCACATAAAGGCGTTTGAGATCCGGGTCAATGGTTTCCATGGCCAGCCAGCGTTCGCGGATCCAGTATGACTCCGTGTATATACAATGACCCAGGTGCCAGCCCGCGGGGCTGAGATCGGGATGGAAGCGGGTGGCGTAGTGATTTTCGCCGAAGTCACGGATGTGGTCCAGCAACAGTGATTGATAATCGGCCAGCTGCATATTGCCCATATTCAGGTAATCGTTTGTGTTTCCACCTGCAGGTTGTCATCGATGATCAGCCGTTGCTGTACCGGCACGGGTGTCCAGCCGGGATCGTCGTCGAAAGGTTCCGAGGCAATCAGCGCCGCTTCCGGAAAGCGGCGGCCGTTGACCAGGTAATACAGACTCGGACAGTCGGCATTGAGGGCAAAACGGCTGGCGACCAGACGCCGGCCGTCGCTAATGATCAGATTGGCGAGGATTTTTTTCTCTCCTGCGATGCCGGCCAGTTGCCGGCAGGTCTCGAGTAACGCGGTGTTGATGTCCGCATGCTGCTTCCGTTGCTGATGAAAGAGGGCCGCCATCCAGCCGGAATCCGTGTCGCCCTGGAGCGTGGCCAGTATGCCGGCATCGACCAGCGGGATCAGGCGTTCTTTCATGCCCTCCTGGAACTGTTCGATGAAACCGTTGTGCAGGAAGTGCAGGCGGTCATGAATAAAGGGCTGGGTGTTGCCGATGTGCACCAGTTGCCCCGGTGTCGCACTGCGCACATTACCCACCCAGAGGGGGCGTGACAGACTGGTTTCCAGTGCCGGCAGGTTGCTGTCCGACCAGGCCGGCAGGGTCTGCTTGTAGGCCACGGCCTCGCCACGGTCGTTGAACCAGCCGATGCCGAAGCCGTCGGCGTTGAGCACTGCTTCCTGCATTTCCTTCGGCGCGTAGGCCTGGACAACAAGGCTGTGTTCGGAGGCGGAGAAAAAATCGCGCAGGGTGATTTCCCTGCCCAGGTAGGCGGCCAGTCGACACATGTTTGCTTGGATGCGGTGGATTTTATGTTAGCCTAGCATGAACGACGCATCGCCATACAGTCTTGCATGAAACATCCTCGACCACAGTGAATATGCCCAGTGATCTCTGGCTTGCGGACGTTCGCCGTTGCCTTTCACCAAACCATGATCAGCGACCGCCGGGCTGCGATATAAATCTGCTGGTGATTCATGGTATCAGTCTGCCGCCCGGCCGCTACGGTGGCGGTTACATCGAGCAACTGTTCACCAATACACTGAACCCGGATGAACATGATTATTTTGCGACCATTCATTCGCTGCGTGTCTCCGCGCACCTGTTGATCGACCGGGCCGGAAACGTTACCCAGTTTGTGCCACTGAATCTCAGGGCCTGGCATGCAGGGTCATCGCGGTATTGCGGGCGTGACAACTGCAATGATTTTTCCATTGGCATTGAACTTGAGGGATGCGATGATGAACCCTATACGGCGGTACAGTACGACAGGCTGGCCGGTCTGAGCTGTGAACTGATGGCGTTGTTTCCGGGCCTGGTGAAAGATCGCATCGTAGGGCACAGCGACATCGCCCCGGGTCGCAAGACCGACCCCGGCCCCGGATTTGACTGGCATTATTATTTTGATCGGTTGACCAGGGAACAGCGCCGGCGCACGACCTGGTGAGCTTTGCAGCCTTGTACAGTACCGTCCTGAAACCCACGGCTGGAAGAATTACATGACCTTGATAGCGATCATTCTTGCCCTTATCGTTGGGCGTGCGCTCGGCGATGGCGGCAAACTGCTTTCCATGCGCTGGTTTGAAGTCCTCATCAACCGCCTGGAAAAACAGTTATCATCCTACCGCCTCTGGGATTCACCCGGAGGCATATTGATCAGTGTCGGCATACCGCTCGTTGTTCTGGCGCTGGTTCTGCATTTGCTGGACGAATTTTTTTTCCTGCTGCCGTTCCTGGTCTCGGTGCTGGTTCTGTACCTGTGTCTAGGGTTCGAATTGTTCGACCACAATATCGATAATTACCGGCAGGCGCTGGAGCAGGGCAACACCGAGGCGGCACAGGATGCCGCTGCAGATATCCTGGCCGCGGACATCAGCAGACGTGGCAGCGATGATTTCCCGGGAGTGCTCGGCAGCCTGTTTCGGCAAAGTAACGATCGCATTTTTGCCGTCCTGTTCTGGTTCCTGGTGCTGGGTCCACTCGGCGCGCTGCTCTACAGGCTGGTGTACGAAGTGCTGCAACTGCGTCATGACATACACGGGGCTTTCACGGATTCAGCACGGCAGTTGTATTACATTCTCAACTGGCCCTGCCTGCGTCTGACCATTCTCGCCTACGCGCTGGTCGGCAGTCTCATTCATACCATCGATGTCTGGCGTGACCAGGATGACCTGTCACTGGCGCAGGACGACAATCTGTTGCCCGCGGCGGGTATGGCGGCCATCGCCTGCGGTGATATGGACGACGGGGAAGATACGGAAAGCCGGCTCTACTGCATTGAACATGCAGACGGACTGGTGAAACGTTCCCTGCTCCTCTGGTTGACCCTGATCGCGTTGTCGACGATCAGCGGCTGGCTGACCTGAATGTGTTAATCATCCTTAGGAACCTCTGATTAAGTCAGAGGTTCCTGCATGACAGGGACAACATGCATGGATGCATTAGTGTCGCGGGAGGAGAGGAGTCCGGAGCGACTGTCATGCCAAAATCAATGCTTCCAAAGCATTGATTTTGAGAGGCAAATAAAAATCGCATTTTTATTTGCCGTGCTCTGATAAGTCCCGGATGGACTTATTCAGAGCTTCCCTTAATATAATCCTGTATCGATAGCATCCGCAGTGTGTCCGGCCGGCATACCAGCACGGATTCCCGGCTGTACCAGTCGCCCAGCACAATGCGTTGCGCTTCCCCGCCGTCGATTTTGACTGTGTGCATTGCCGGACGATGAGTATGCCCGTGGATGAGCAGGTCAACGCCGTACTTGCGCAGAACATCGATCACGCTGGCCGGGGATACATCCATGATCGCTTCGGACTTGCCGGCGTTTTCACGGTTCGAGAAATGACGCATCCGCGATGACAGGCCGCGGCGAAAGGCCAGCGGCATGCGCAGAAACAGCCACTGCAGCCAGCGCAGGTTGAACAGGCGGCGCATGCGCTGGTAGTCGGTATCATCCGTACACAGCAGATCGCCGTGCATGAGCAGGGCCCGGCGCCCGTAGAGATCGATCAGATGGTGGTCCGGAAGAAGGTGGCTACCGGTTACTTCCGCGAAGCGATCGCCGACCAGAAAATCGCGGTTGCCGCGCTGGAAATACACGGCGGTGCCGCCGGCGGTCAGTTTGGCGAGGGCGTTGATGATGCCGAGATGGGTGTCCGTGAGATCATCATCGCCATGCCAGAATTCAAACAGGTCACCGAGGATATAGAGAGCATCGATCCCGCCCGTCAGCCGTGCCATGAATTGCTCGAACAGCGCCAGCTTCTCCGGCCTGAGTTCACACAGGTGAAGATCGGAAATAAACAGTGTCTGCGAATGACCCGGCATGGGTACTGACAATCCGATAGTCGAAACCGCTGAAGTCAGATGTCGTCGAGGATTTCGGTTTTTTCAATAATGATATTTTCAACCGGTACATCCTGGTGACCGCCGCGGTGGGTCGTATCCACGGCCTCGATTTTCTCGACCACATCCATGCCCTCGACGACCCGCCCGAACACACAGTAGCCCCAGCCATCCGGCGTTTCACTGCGAAAATCCAGAAACGCGTTATCGGAGGTATTGATAAAAAACTGGGCGCTGGCCGAGTGCGGGTCCGCGGTGCGTGCCATGGCGATGGTGCCTTCGAGGTTGCTGAGTCCGTTGTTGGCCTCGTTTTTGATCGGCGCCCGTGTCGGCAGCGTGTGCAGATCGGTGTCGAGTCCGCCGGTCTGGATCATGAAATCGTCGATGACACGGTGAAAAAGCGTGCCTTCGTAGTGCTTGCTGCGCACATAGTCGAGAAAGTTTTCCACCGTCAGCGGCGCTTTTTCAGGATCCAGTGCCACGGTAATGTTGCCGTAGGTGGTGCTGATTCGTACTTTCATTAGTCTGTCCCCGTGGTTTTTAGATTGCAAAATGCGGTTTGCCCTTGATCGGAGCGGAATGGCTATATGATAGCACCCCGTTGCCGCTGCACGGAAAAGGCGGCGGAAAAACTTTTGTTGCCGCGTGGCGATTCCGCTAATATGCGCGGCCTTGAAGCCAGATCCCCGGTCATAGCCGATGCTGAAAATTCACAACAACCTGACCCGCAACAAAGAGCCGTTCGTGCCCATCGAACCGGGAAAGGTCGGGATGTACGTGTGTGGTATGACGGTTTATGACTATTGCCATCTCGGCCATGCCCGGGTGCTGGTGGTCTTCGACAGCATCGCGCGTTACCTCAGGTATTCCGGTTACGAAGTCACCTACGTGCGCAATATCACCGATATTGACGACAAGATCATCGCCCGTGCCGCTGAAAACGGCGAGTCTTTTGAATCCCTGACCGGGCGTTTTATCGAGGCCATGAACGAGGATGCCGCGGCGCTGGGTGTCATCCCGCCGGATCAGGAACCGCGGGCGACCCGTTACATCGATCAAATCATCCGCATGATCGAGGCTCTGTTTCGCAACGGCTACGCCTACGTGGCCGGCAACGGTGATGTCTGTTACGACGTCAGCAAGTTCAGCGACTATGGTCGCCTGTCCGGTAAAAAACTCGATGAGCTCAAGGCCGGTGCCCGGGTGGGCGTGGAAGCGGGCAAGGACGATCCGCTGGATTTCGTGCTCTGGAAACTGGCCAAACCGGGCGAACCAAGCTGGGATTCCCCCTGGGGCGCCGGTCGTCCCGGCTGGCATATCGAGTGCTCGGCCATGTCCACCCATTGCCTCGGCGACCACTTCGATATTCACGGCGGTGGCCTCGATCTGCAGTTTCCCCACCATGAGAATGAGATTGCCCAGTCCTGCGGCGCCACCGGCAAGCCGTTCGTCAATGTCTGGATCCACAACGGCTTCGTTCGCGTCGATGACGAAAAGATGTCCAAATCACTGGGCAATTTTTTCACCGTGCGCGAAGTGCTCAAGCAATACCGGCCGGAGGAGGTGCGATATTTCATCCTCTCCAGTCATTACCGCAGCCCGCTGAATTACTCTACCGAGAACCTGGACGAGGCACGGGCGGCGTTGGCAAGACTGTATACATCGCTCAGGGACACAACACCGGCGGACACTGACATCGATGAAAAATACCGGCAGGCGTTTTGCGAAGTGATGGATGACGATTTCAACACCGCCCGCGCCATCGCCGTGCTGCACGACATTGCCGGACAGTTGAACCGCTGCGCGGACAAGCAATCGTCTGAAGCCGCCGGCCTGGCTGCGACCATGAAGTCGCTGGGCGAAGTCCTGGGCTTGCTGCAGAGCGATCCTGTGGAATACCTGCAGAGCCATGCCGGCACGGGTGGTGACGGTCTCGCAGATGACGACATCCAGGCGCTGATCGACCAGCGCAACCAGGCCCGCGCCGACCGGGATTTCGCGGAAGCTGATCGCATCCGCGACCTGCTGCAGGAACAGGGCATCAGCCTCGAAGACGGCCCCGAGGGCACGATCTGGCGGCGGCAGTGAAATCCCGCTGCCAAATTGACGGGTATGGCGCTCGCGCGTATTATCCGACGCCACATTCAGATCTCAGATTTCAGATGTCAGATTTCAGATAACAGACGACAGTGGACAGAGCATCCAGCCTGCTGTGAGGACGATGAAGAGTCTCGGGCAATTGCTACCCGTCACTGCCATCTGATCTGTAATCTCAAATCTGACATCTGAAATCTGATATCTGAAATCTGATATCTGACATCTGGTATCTGAAACGGGGCATAGCGCAGCCTGGTAGCGCATCTGCTTTGGGAGCAGAGGGTCGGGGGTTCGAATCCCTCTGCCCCGACCATTTTTGAAAACACAAGGTCTCACCAGAGACAGACCTTGTGTTTTCAAAATAGGCGGGATTATGGAACCTCCATAAGGGGTTCACAAATTTGTCGGGAACAAATTTGAACGCGCGCAGCGCGGCCCGGAGGGCGGAGGACAGGATGTCCGGAGTAAATCCCTCTGCCCCGACCATATGGACAGCTAATAGCTATTAGCCATTAGCAATTAGTGTTGTACAGGATACGGCCTCAAAAGGAGCCGTCATCCCGGCGCGGTTGGGATCCGGTAAGACCAGGGTTTACTAATAGCTAATAGTTATTCGCTAATGGCTAAGCTTTGCGCTTGTAGCTCAACCGGATAGAGCACCGGCCTTCTAAGCCGGGGGTTGCAGGTTCGAGTCCTGCCAGGCGCGCCAGAATCAGATATCAGATATCAGATATCAGATATCAGATTCCAGATGTCAGAAATATGGTGACTGTAGCTCAGTAGGTAGAGCCCCGGATTGTGATTCCGGTCGTCGTGGGTTCGAGTCCCATCAGTCACCCCAAATTACTAGCAACAAGCCACAAGCTACAAGACACAAGCGATTAGCAACAAGTGTCTTGCTTGTGGCTTGTTGCTAGTCGCTAGTTGCTTTCAGTTTGGGCCGTTAGCTCAGTTGGTAGAGCAGGTGACTCTTAATCACTTTGTCGTAGGTTCGAATCCTACACGGCCCACCATATACATCCATCAAGAGTCGTTTATATTCGTCCCCAGAACCCGAAACAATGTCGCTATCTGTGTAGCATAGCTGGTGCGCTCGGTCGCCAGTTGTTGTTCTGCCGAGGCCAGTACCCGTTGGGCGTCAACAACATCCAGGAAGCTGCTGAGTCCCAGTTGATATAACCGTTCCGCTTGTTCAAAACTTCTGGCACTGGATTGCACAGCCTGTTCCAGTGATTCCTGCCGTATTAATGATAACTTCAATCCTGCCAGTGTCGTTTCGATACTTTGTGCCGCATCCAGTAATGCCTGGTTGTAGTCGGCCAGTGCTTCTTCCGCACGTGCTTTTGCTACATCGAGGTTGGCGTCACGCGCTCCGCCGTCGGTGATTACCTGGTCAATCATTGCGCCGATGGATGCGATTAAGAGATCCATGCCCGGTCCGCCTATGATACCAGCGGTACTGATCTGCATTTGTCCAAACAGGTCGAAGACCGGGTAGAAGTCCGCTTCCGCGACGCCGATCTCGGCCACAGTTTGTTTCATTCGTGCCTCGGTCTGCTGGATGTCCGGGCGTTGACGGAGGACATCGACCGGGATGGTCGACACGAGCTGGTATTGATAGCCAGGGATGCTGGTATTGTCGTTCAACGTGGTTTCATAGGCACCGGGATACTGACCGGTCAGGTTGGCCAGAACCAGTCGTGAGCTTATTAATGATTCCAGCAATGGGGGAATGTCGGCTTGCAGGCGTTGGACCGAGGTCTCCGCCCGGCGCAGGTCCAGTTCCGGCGACAGGCCAGACTGGTAGCGGCTATTGACTATCGATAATGTCTTTTCCTGCAGGGCTACCGATTCCCGCAGCAGTTCGAGTTGCCGTTGATTGCCACGAAGTCGCAGGTATTCGCTGACAACGTCCGTACTGGTGGTCAGCACGATGTTGCGCAATCCGGATTCGGAAGATTCCAGGTTGGCCAACGCGGCTTCGACCTCGCGCCGGTTACGGCCGGCGATATCAATCGGTAATACGAAACTTAATACTCCGCCCAACAACGAATCGCTGTCGGTTTCATCGGCATCGAGATCACGTTGCTTACTGACATTCGTATCCGCACCTGCGCCTGTTCTGAGAGTATCACCCGCATCGGCCAGCCGTACATTGGCACGCGCCGACTTGACCCGGGCCACGGCGCTTGCGATGCGCTGGTTGTTTTCGATCGCATCCTCGACCAGTTGCGTTAGCAGCGGATCGGCAAAGCCTTCCCACCAGTTGGTATCGACGGGCGGGACTTGTTTGCCTTCATTGAGCAGATCAAACACTTCCTGGAACACGAATTCAGCCGGGGCATCTATTTCCGGCGAGACGTAATCCGGACCCACTGTGCAGGCGCAGAGGAGGGAAGTCAGGGCAAGCGGCAGATATTTCATACGTTTCCGGTACCTGCTTTCTGCAATTGTGCAGACAGCTTGCGTTCCGAGTGCGCCCGCGGATTGAGGTGCGGTGCGATTAAGGAATAGCCCAGCGGGGCAACATATAAAGTGAACAGGGCCGACAGTCCGACGCCACCAAATACCACCCAGCCGATGGCGTTACGCGCCTCGGCGCCCGGTCCTTCGCTGAGGATCAGCGGCAGGCTGCCGAGCACCGTGGACAACACTGTCATCATCACCGGTCGCAAGCGTACGTCTACGCCCTCCAGGATAGCGGTGGATACGTCGCGCCCTTCGTCGCGCAATTGATCCATGAACTCGATCAACAGGATGGCGTTTTTGGTGATGATCCCGACCAGCATTACCAGACCGATCTGGCTGTACAGGTTGATGCTTTGCCCCGACAGCAGCAACGCGAATACGGCCGCAGCCAGCCCGAAGGGCACGGTGAAGATAACGATCAGGGCGCTGCCCGGGCTTTCGAACTGGGCCGACAACACCAGGAACACGATCAGTATGGCGAACAGGAAGGTGAGGGTGACCTGGTAGGAGGTCTCGGTCAGTTCGGCGGCCTCACCCACAAACAGTATGTTGGTGCCGGAGGGTAACACGTCATGGGCTACGGTCCGGATCCTGTCCATGACATTACCGAGCGGTATACCCGGCGGCACCCCGATGTTGATCTCGATGGCCCGGCTCTGTGCGTGGCGGTCCAGTTGCGCCGCCACGCCGCGTTCTTCCACCGAGATCAACGCATTCAACGGAACCAGTTCATTTTCCGAATTGGTGACGAATACATTGAGTAAATCCCCGGTGTCATTGATCGCGCCGCGCGATGACGCCATGACAATGGGCACGATCTGGTCACGAATATTGAGCTCAACGACTTCGGTCCGGTCTACCATGACCTGCAGGGTTTGCGAAATCGTTTCCATGTCGACGCCAAGGTCGTTGACCTTTTTGCGATCGATATTGAAATACAGTTCCGGTTGGGATGTATCGAACTCAATGTTCACGTCTTCGACTTCCGGCACGCGTTCCAGCAGCGCCGCGGATAACAGTTCGGCGGCGGCATTTATCTCTTTGTAATCACTGCCCTGCAGCGCCAGTTCCAGTCCGCCTCCGGCACCGCGTACACCGAGACTGTTTCCTTGCCGTATACGTACTAGTGCGCCCGGCAGTCCGGAAAGTTTGTCATTCAGTTCTTTCGCCAGTTGTATCTGGCTGATGTTGCGTTGTTCCCAGGGTAACAGGGTGGCTTCCGTCATCGATCGGTGCGGATCCCAACTACCGACGATGGTAAAGACATCGGTGACGATACCGCTGTCCACGTAAGGCTGCAGCGCCGCCTCGACCTTGCGCGATTGACGGTCGGCGTAGGCCACAGTGGCCCCGTCCGGCCCGGTCGTGAGAATACTCAATTGACCTCGATCTTCCTGTGGCAGGAGTTCCTGACTTAACTGAAAAAAACTCATGCCGCCGCCAACGGTCAGAGCAATCCCGAGCACTAGCGAGACATATGGCCGGGCCAACATGACCTTCAGAGTAAAGAAATACAGTTGTTTCAGGGTGTTTCCGCAGGCCTTCAATCCCGACGCCAGCAAGCGGACAATTCCATTCTGACTGGGGCGTTCCGGCAGGCGAGAGGCCATCATCGGGCACAGGCTGAGGGCGACAAAGGAACTGATGGAAACGGCGATCGCCAGCACCAGTCCAAACTCACGGAACAGCCTGCCCGTATCGCCGGGCAGGAAGGCGATGGGCAGGAATACTGAAATCAGGGTAATGGTCGTCGCGATCACGGCAAAGAATACCTGCTGTGTCCCGAGCACTGCTGCGGCCATGCTTTCCAGACCCTGGCTGCGCCTGCGCTGGATATTCTCCAGTACCACGATGGCATCATCCACGATTAACCCGGTTGCCAGCACCAGGGCCAGCAAAGTGAGCAGGTTGACGGAATAACCGAACAACCAGATCGCGGCCAGGGTCCCAATCAGGGACACCGGCATCGTGACCGCCGGGATCAGGATGGCTCGCCACTGGCCGAGGAAGACCGCAATCACCACAAGTACGATCAAGATGGCGAATGCCAGGGTTATGAGGACGTCTTTCAAGGCGCCGCGGATGTAGGTTGAATCATCCCTGGTTTTGACCAGGGAGTAATCACGAGCGCGCTGGTTGATCTGTCGCAGCCGCTTGTCCACTTCATCGGCGATCCGGATGGTGTTTGATCCGGGCTGCCGAATGATACCCAGGCCGAGTACCATACGTCCGTTTAACAAGGAGTAGGAATCCGCTTCCTGCGGCGCATAAAAAACCTCGGCGACGTCGCCAATACGGACGTTGTCACGTACGTACAGTTGTTCGATGCGTTCCGGCTCGATGACCGTTGCATAGGCGCGCACGATCAATTGCTGGTCCTCGGACTTGTAACTGCCGGCCGGAACATCGAAGCGCGCGTTGCGCAGGGTCTCCCGAATCTCGACAACGGATACCTTGTGTCCGGCCAGGCGCGCCGGGTCTACCTGCACACGCAGCTCCAGCGGTCGACTGCCGTACAGACTGACATCGGCCACTCCGTTGATCGACAACAGGGCCGGCGCAACGTCTTTTTCGACACGGCGGGCCAGTTCCTGCTTGGACAATGTGTCGCTGAAGGCCGCGAGTTGAATAATCGAGGTGGCATCGTCGTCCGCCTTGACCACCTGCAGGTTTTCGAGATTCTCGGGAAGTTTGCCGGTCACGCGGCTGACGGCTTCACGTACGTCGTTGGCGGCGGCGTTGAGATCAACGCCGGCCTGGAAGGTAACCCGCATACGTGAGTTGATCTCTTCACTGGCCGATTCAATGTATTTCACACCAGGCACACGCGCGACCGCGCCTTCGAGAATGCTGGTCACCCCGGCGTCGATGGTTTCCGGTGAACCGCCCGGCAGTTGCGCCCTTACGCTGACGATGGGTCGGTCGACATTGGGCAGTTCGCGTACATCGACGCCGTTGATCGCGGCCAGCCCGGCCATGATGATCAATAAATTAACGACTGCGATGAATACCGGTCGGCGCACACCAAGCGCCGCCAATCCACCGAGGGGATTCATTCGGCTTCCGCCAGGTGTTCCACCGGCTCTCCCTGACGAAGGCGTTGCAGCCCTTCCACGACCACCGCGTCACCGGCAAAGATATTGCCCTTGACCAGAACCGCGCCGGCGTTACGGGCGATTACGCGCGCCGGGACCCGTTCCGCCGTCTCATCGCGTACAATCCAGATGAACGATCCATTTCGGCCCCATTGCAGGGCGATCTCAGGTACAGTCGGGTAGGCTTCGCCGTGGATGTGCCAGCGTATATTGAAAGACATCCCGGGTCGCAGGGTGTCGTATTCATTCTCGATGCTGGCGCGGACCAGCAGGGTGCGGCGCTGCGGGTCGACGCGGCTTTCCTGGGCGCTGATTCTGCCGGTAAATTCACGTTGCGGGTACACCGGCGTGGTTGCCGCAACTTCCTGTGCGTGGTTGTTGTTTTCCAGCAGGTTTCCGGCCAATGCTTCCGATATCTCGAAATCGACGTGCAGGATATCGCGATCGTCGAGGCCGGTGATCACCGTACTGGTTGTGACACGGTCACCGGGATCGACACCGGGAAAACCGACCACCCCTGCAAACGGGGCCCTGATCTGCCGGTCGTTCAGCGCCATGATTGCCTGTTCCAGTTCTACCTGTGCCGCATCGACGTCGGCACGGGCCGAATCCACCTCGCTTTCAGGTACGGCGCCGTCCTTGACCGCTTGCTCGTAGCGCGACAATAAATTTCGTACGCCCTTGAGGTTGACCTCGGCCAGACGGACGGCCAGTTTTTCCTTTTCGTTGTCCAGTTGCACCAATACGACATTTTTCTCGACCCGGTCCTGCGCTTTGAAATTGACACTGGCGACTTCCCCGGATACGGCGGGATAGATCTGAACGGAGAGCCGTGCCCGGCCTGTCCCGATGGCTTCGAATACAATGTCATTACTGGTGAGGATGACGTTCTGGGTAATGACCTTGGCCGTCAGCGAGCGGGTTTGTGATTCCGTGGGCGCGGTCGTTTTTGCAATTGCGAGCCATTGTGAAATGGTGTCCTGTTCACGGTACAGACCGACTGAGAGTAGAAGTAACAGCGCCGTAATGAGAATTTTTTTACTTGTCATAGGTAGTTACAACTGCCCTTTCTGGGATTATCAGGGAAAAATGGGTGCGACAATAAAGGTTCATTTGATGGATATGCGGATCACTTTTGATTTTCCGGGATGTTTCATAACACTGATACCTTATTTTTAAGGAGATCGATGGATCCATTCCGTTCCCGGATGCCCTGAACGGAATACCTAATTCCACACCGCTGGTAGCGGATTGAACGGGCATATTTTCGCGGAATTCACAATCACGTCCTTATAACGCATATCATTCGATATGGTGCACTACGTGTAATTTGCGAGCAAATATGAGCCATTTCACACAATAGACGGCAACTGAAGGATAGTCATAAATGATTGAATTTGTTACTGCCGGTTATTGTGATGTGTTGCTGTGGTTTGTAGAATGAAATCACACAATCACCTGATTGAAGGTTCGAGTCGTCACGGTGCACCATACCCCCGCCCTGGTCAAAACTGAACCGCTTGTCTAATTGATAACAGCCCGTTTCAGCGTTGATTGCCCGATATAGAGACCGGTGAACACCACCAGTGCCCCGATGATAAAGTTCAGCGTCAGGGGTTCGTTCAACAACGGCCAGGCCAGGAACATGGCGGTAAGCGGATTTAACGGTACGAACAGGGTGGTAAACGTGGCGCTGGCGTGGCCCAGTACCCAGTTCATCATCAGGAAGGCAAGTCCGCCGGCTATACAACCCAGGTAGAGAATGATCGCCAGTCTGGCAACACTGAATCCGGATAACGTCTGTATCAGGCTTACATCCGCTGCCCAGGGCGCCAGAGCGGCGCAGCCTGCAATCATCATCACCGGTGTATAGCGGAATGCTGAGACATCAGCGAGCGTGGATTTGGCCAGCACACTGTAGACAGCGCCGGTCAATGCGGTCAACAGCATGATTATCTCACCCATGAATGTCAGTGGACCGGCGGCAGGCTGCACCAGTTTGTCCATCAGGGCGAAGGCGAGACCCGCCAGTGTCACGATAACGCCTGCTGTTAACCTGGGCGTCATGGGTTCATGTTTTGTGACGTGACCGATCAGCATGGCCCACATCGGCATCGTGGCCAGCACCAGTGCCCCGCGCGCGGCCGTGGTATATTTGAACGCCAGTGAAAACAGAAACGGAAACAGTGCGAAGAACAACACGCCGAGCAGCAGGCTTTTAACGAAAAAGGGACGTTGGGTTGCCCGTGTGTTTTTTATCATCAAACAGATTGATGCTGTGAAGACGCCGCCGATCAGGTAACGCAGAAAGGCCACTTCCTCGGGCTGCAGATATTCGACCAGGTAACGTGTTGCCACCGAGGCAGTGCCGGTAAGTGCATGGGTAATTACGATGACGAAGGTAATTGTCAGATGGGGCATAGACACCGCCGGCTAAAATGTGTATGAGTCAAAAGCGGCTACGGTATTGTTGTCGTGGTCAGCTAAAACAGCGGCATAAAATAGCAGAATTTACTTTAAGCTGCCGCAAATTAATATTTAGATTCCGCTATTTATCGTTCATTCCTATGAAATTACATGATAATATGCCATGTTATTTACCGGGCTCATACTAAAATCAAGAGAATGGTTGAACATGTAATTACAGGTTTCGAAAATGCAACCAAAAAATAAAGCGGTGCTCCTGGCGGACGATGACAGAACTACCCGGATGGTGCTGGCCCGGATGCTTGAAGAAGACGGCTACAGGGTCGAGCAGGCCGATCGTGGAGAGAAATGTTTATTCATGGCCCTGGAGAAAGATTACGATGCCCTGCTCATTGATCTGAATATGCCGACTCTCGGCGGCATTGATCTTTGCAAGCGAATCCGCAATATCCAGCGTTACAAAAACGTTCCGGTCATCGTCATCACTTCGCTCGACGAAAACGAAAAACTCAAGGAAGTTTTTGATGCCGGCGCCACGGATTTCATCAACAAGCCGGTCAACCAGGTGGTGTTGCATGCGCGATTGAAGTCACACCTGGAAAGGGTGGTGTACCTGCGGGAAATAGAAAAAATCCGTGAGTATCTGAACCGCTATATCTCCGCCAAGACCCAGCGCATGGTTGAGGCCTACGCGCTTACCGGTTTATTGCCATCGCCGGAACTGCATGACGTTTGCGTGATGTTCACGGACGTTCGCGGATTTACTGCCATGAGCCAGGAAATCGATCTCGATGAACTGTTTGAAAAACTCAGCAGGCATCTTGGCATGCAGGTGGATATCGTCCATCATTTTGGTGGCTATATCGACAAGTTCGGCGGTGACGGGCTGATGGCCATTTTCGAAGGCGATGACAAGGCTTCGCGTGCCTGTCGCTGTGCCCTTGAGATCGTTGATTCCCTGTACAGGGTCCAGGATCAGGAATCCGGCCTGACACTGCAGGTGACCGGCGTATCCCTGCCGATCGGTATCGGCATCCATCTCGGTCCGGTTCTGATTGGCAATATCGGTTCCCATGAACACCTGGATTACTCGGTGATCGGCGAAACCGTCAACCTGGCATCCCGACTCTGTGGCCAGGCCGATTCGATGGTTATCGATGTCTCCGAGACGGTGATGCGGGCAGCCGGGGAAGATACGACACTTCGATTTGCCGCACCGGCCGAGATCAGCGTACGCGGCGTTGCCGAACCGGTGCGTGTCTACAAGGTCCGCCGGGCCGAGGACAAGCAACAATCGCGAGAAACACGTGAAATCGATGCTCATCAGGTCGAACATTCCAACACGACACTGTCTAACCCATCATGATGACTATCACTTCCATGCCCCGTATTTCCTGTCTGTTGACTCTTCTTTCAATACTGCTCGTCAGTACCAACGTCGGTGCCGCAGTCGATCCCGGCTATCATCAAGGCCGGTCAACAGTGGCTGAACCGGCCGGAGTAAGCGGCAAACAAGTGCCTGTCCTGCTTGCTGAAGCTGAAGCTGAATCCGATACCGGTAAAGTAGACCCGGGACAGGCAGATATCCTGGAAAGCATCAAGGAAGCGGATCAGAAAGAGAATCCGAAGAAAAAATGCATGATGGTCTGTGAAAAGTGGGGCGAAGACTGTGTCATCAACCCGAGTACAGGCACTCGCAAGTGCCGGCGCACCTGCAAGCAACTGACCCAGGAGTGTTTCTAGCCCGCATTTCTCACCAGCGTTCGTAATAGGTGGTTCAGCGTCCGCAGTAGAAAGGTGGTGAGAAAGGCAGGCTGCTCCAGTCCGCACTCGAATCCCGGGGGTTACAAACATTTCGGTCCTCTCTATAATCCCCGCCCTTAAATTAATGTCTGGTTCAGTCCGGGAGCTTCGGTCGGACCTGTCAACGGACAGGCGAAAGTGGCGGAATTGGTAGACGCGCTGGATTTAGGTTCCAGTGGGGCAAACCCGTGAGAGTTCGAGTCTCTCCTTTCGCACCATCCGCTATCGTGTATCCTGCGGGCAGTTTTATGCTCTGGCCGGGCAGACCAGCGTTAACAAGTATTATGCCGAAACGGCATATGTGACCCGGACTCCCGGCCATCGAGGTTCGCAGGCGGCGGGGCGGAATACCCCCAAGCATTAAAAATACTGTTGGTAAGATACATACGATTTATACTATTATTAATTGATTCTACTATATATTTTGAGGTAATCGATGGAAGTTTCTTTAGAGAATACCGGGACATTGGAGCGGCGTTTGCAGATCGCTGTACCCGAGGAAGATATCTCCTCCCGCGTCCAGAGCCGCCTGGAAAATCTGTCCAAAACCACGAAGTTACAGGGTTTCCGGCCCGGGAAAGTGCCGTTCAAGCTGATCAAGAACCGCTACGGCGCCCAGGTGCGGCAGGAAGTGGTCAGCGAGGTAGTCCAGGACACGTTCCAGCAGGCCATCGTCAAGGAAAAGCTGCGCCCGGCGGGTATGCCCACCATCGATCCCATCAACAGCAAGCATGGTGAGGGCCTGACCTACACGGCCACGTTCGAGGTCTACCCCGAATTGCAACTGGCGCCGCTGGAGGATATCGAAATCGAGCGGCCCACGCCCGTTATCACCGATGCGGATATCGACAGGATGATAGGCGTGCTGCAAAAGCAGAACGGCAGACTCGAGGCCTGTGACCGCAAGGCGGCCGAGAAGGACGTGTTACTGGTGGATTTTGAAGGAAAAATTGATGGCGAGGTTTTTGAGGGTGGCAGTGCCAGTGATTTTCATGTCGAAATCGGCAGCAACCGATTGATTGACGGTTTCGAGGCAGGCCTTGTCGGTGCGGCCGCCGGTGAGACCGTGGAACTGGATCTGAGCTTTCCGGAGAAATACCAGCAGGCCGAACTCGCCGGCAAACCCGTACGTTTCACCGTCACGGTCAAGGAAGTCAGGGAAATCAAGCTGCCGGAACTGGATGATGCATTTTTCAAGCAGTTCGGTGTGACTTCCGGCGGGATGGAGGCCTTCAGGCAGGAAGTCCGGGCCAACATGGAAAGCGAAGCGGCCAAGGGTTGCCGGAGTCGGGTACGTGACACCATCCTCGACAAGCTCTACGAGCACAACCAGTTCGAAGTGCCGAAGGTGATGCTCGATGCCGAGGTCAATCGCCTGCGTGAGGAAATGCTGGAGAAAATCAAATCCCAGGGCATGGATGCGTCCATGCTCGACAAGGTCGAGGCCTCGCATTTCGAGGATCAGGCAAAAAAACGGGTATCACTGCAATTGATTCTTTCTGAAATAATCCGGTCCAATAACATGAAAGCGGACCCGAACAAGGTGCGCGGCATAATCGAAACCCAGGCGCGCAATTACGAAGATCCCGGTGCAATTATCAACTGGTACTACGCTGACAAGAGCCGTCTTGCCGAGGTCGAAGCACTGGCTCTTGAGGGCGATGTCATAGACTGGATACTGGGCAAATGCAAGGTCAGGGACGTGGAAATGTCGTTTGACGAGATCATGAATACAGGGCAGACTGGAACGGCCTAAAGATCCGGTTTGTAGTAACCGATAGGTATTTAACCGACAAGGCAAATTAATGAGTAACACCGAAATCAAAGCACTGAATCTGGTTCCCATGGTGGTCGAACAAACCTCTCGTGGGGAACGCGCCTATGACATCTATTCACGACTGCTCAAGGAACGGGTAGTCTTTCTCGTAGGGCCGGTAGAGGACAACGTAGCCAACCTGATCGTGGCCCAGCTACTGTTCCTGGAATCCGAAAATCCCGACAAGGATATCCATTTATACATCAACTCGCCCGGCGGTTCGGTTACGGCCGGTCTGGCCATTTACGACACCATGCAGTTTATCAAGCCGGACGTCAGCACCATGTGCGTCGGCCAGGCGGCGAGCATGGGTGCCATGCTGCTGGCGGGTGGCAGCAAGGGCAAGCGTTATTCGCTGCCGCATTCGCGCATGATGATTCACCAGCCACTGGGTGGTTTCCAGGGCCAGGCCTCGGACATCGACATCCATGCCAGGGAGATCCTCAAGGCGCGGGAAAGACTGGCGCAATTGCTGTCCAAACATACGGGGCAGCCGCTGGAGAAAGTCCAGCTCGATACTGAACGTGATAATTTCATGGGTTCCGAGGAAGCCATGGCCTACGGGCTTATAGACCAGGTGCTGTCTGAACGCAGTGCCGCGACACCCGCTGTCAGTGAAGTCCCCGAACCCGTGGGTGAATAGACATATTTAATGATTTGAACCGAGGTGCCTGAATGAGTGACAACAAACAGGGCAAAGGTGGCGAAGGCGACAGACTTCTTTACTGCTCCTTTTGTGGCAAAAGCCAGCACGAAGTCCGCAAACTCATTGCCGGACCATCCGTCTTCATTTGTGATGAATGTGTGGAATTGTGTAATGACATTATTCGCGAGGAAATCCAGGAGAATTCCTCGTCCGGTAATATCAGTTCGTTGCCCACACCGCATGAGATCAAGAATATTCTTGATGAATATGTAATCGGTCAGGAGCGGGCGAAGAAAATTCTTTCGGTCGCCGTCTATAACCATTACAAGCGTCTTGAAATGGGTGGCGGCAAGAAGTCGGAAATCGAACTTGCCAAGAGTAATGTCCTGCTTATTGGTCCCACCGGCTGTGGTAAAACACTGCTCGCGGAAACCCTGGCCAGGCTGCTGAATGTTCCCTTTACCATAGCCGACGCCACCACGTTGACCGAGGCCGGTTACGTGGGTGAAGACGTCGAGAACATCATCCAGAAGCTGCTGCAGAAATGCGACTATGACGTTGACAAGGCACAGACCGGAATCGTCTACATCGATGAGATCGACAAGATTTCGCGCAAGTCGGACAATCCTTCCATTACCCGGGATGTCTCCGGTGAAGGTGTACAGCAGGCACTGTTGAAACTCATCGAGGGCACGGTAGCATCGGTCCCACCCCAGGGCGGACGCAAGCATCCGCAGCAGGAATTCCTGCAGGTCAACACGGCCAATATCCTGTTTATTTGCGGTGGCGCCTTTGCCGATCTGGACAAGATCATTCGAGAGCGTTCCGAGAAGGGCGGTATCGGCTTTTCCGCCGAGGTGGCCAGCAAGGATACCAAGAAAACCATGAGCCAGGTGTTGAGCACGGTGGAACCGGAGGATTTGATCAAATACGGTCTTATCCCCGAGTTTGTCGGGCGTCTGCCGGTGGTCGCCACATTGAACGAACTCAACGAAGACCAGCTGATCCAGATCCTGGTCGAACCCAGGAACGCCATCACCAAGCAGTACTCCAGGCTGTTCGAAATGGAGAATGCGGAAATCGAGTTTCGCGAGGATGCCTTGCGGGCGGTGGCGCGCAAGTCCATGGAACGTAAAACCGGCGCCCGCGGACTGCGCTCGATCATGGAAAATGTTCTCCTCGATACCATGTACGATTTGCCATCCATTGAGAACGTCTCGAAAGTCGTGGTCGACGAGGCCGTTATCAAGGGAGAGTCCAAACCCTTGCTGATCTACGAGGGTTCTGATGTGCAAAAAGCCGCATCGGACTAACCCGATATTCCTTCCCTGCCCTTGATATTTTCAGGGGCAGCCACCATCTACGGAAGGTGACCTGACCTTAACGATTCGTGTGACCTTATGGAAAATGACAAGCAACTAACGTCCGAAGCGCCATCCGCCGAAGAGGGTGTATTCCCGGTGCTGCCATTGCGTGATGTGGTGGTTTACCCGCACATGGTGATCCCGTTATTCGTGGGACGTGACAAGTCCGTCCGCGCGCTGGATATGGCCATGGAGGGCAGCAAACAAATCCTGCTGGTGGCCCAGAAAAGCGCTACCGAGGACGATCCCGCACTCGATGATATGTACAGCATCGGCACCCTGTCCAACATCCTGCAATTGCTGAAACTGCCCGACGGCACCATCAAGGTGCTGGTTGAAGGTTCAAGCCGCGCCCGCATTGATTCCTGGCTGGAAACGGAAAATTATTTCTCCGCCAGGGTCCATATGCTTGAACCTGAAGTCGTTGATGAACGCGAACTCGATGTGCTGGCCAGGTCCGCCATGAACCAGTTCGAGCAGTACGTCAAACTCAACAAGAAAGTCCCGCCCGAGATCATATCCTCGCTGTCCAGCATCGATGATCCGAGCCGTCTTGCGGACAGCATGGTCGCGCACATGTCGGCGAAAATCGAGGAGAAGCAGGAAGTTCTTGAAATCATCGATGTACGCCAGAGACTGGAACACCTGATCCGCCTGATGGAGGCGGAAATCGACCTGTTACAGGTCGAGAAACGGATACGCGGCCGTGTCAAATCGCAAATGGAGAAAAGCCAGCGCGAGTATTATCTCAACGAACAGATGAAGGCCATCCAGAAGGAACTGGGTGAAATGGAAGACATCCCCAACGAGGTTGATGAGCTTACCGAAAAAATCGAAAAAGCGGGTATGCCGAAGGAGGCCCGGGAGAAGGCCACGTCCGAACTGAACAAACTGAAGCTGATGTCACCGATGTCGGCTGAAGCCACGGTGGTCAGGAATTACATCGATTGGCTGGTGAGCGTGCCGTGGAAAAAACGCACCAAGATCAGCCGGGATATCAAGAAGGCGGAACAGATCCTGGACGAGGACCATTACGGTCTGGAAAAGGTCAAGGAACGCATTCTTGAATACCTGGCTGTACAGGAACGCGTGAAGAAGATGAAAGGCCCCATTCTCTGCCTGGTCGGACCGCCGGGCGTGGGCAAGACGTCGCTGGGCCGCTCCATTGCCCGCGCCACCAACCGCAAGTTTGTGCGTATGTCACTGGGTGGTGTTCGTGACGAGGCTGAAATTCGCGGTCACCGGCGGACCTACATCGGTTCTATGCCGGGCAAGATCGTGCAGTCCATGTCCAAGGTGAAAACCCGCAATCCGCTGTTCCTGCTCGATGAAATCGACAAGATGGCCATGGATTTCCGTGGCGATCCGGCCTCGGCCCTGCTCGAGGTACTGGATCCCGAACAGAACAATACCTTCAACGATCATTACCTCGAGGTCGACTACGATCTGTCCGAGGTCATGTTCGTGACCACGGCCAACAGCATGAACATTCCTGCACCGCTACTGGATCGCATGGAAGTGATTCGACTGTCCGGTTATACCGAGGATGAGAAGGTCAATATTGCCACGCGTTACCTGATCCCGAAGCAAATGAAGGATAACGGTCTGAAAAAGAACGAGTTGTCCATCAGTGAAGCCAGTATCCGTGACATTGTGCGCTACTACACGCGCGAAGCCGGTGTCAGAAACCTGGAGCGGGAGATTGCCAATATCTGCCGCAAGGTGGTTAAACAACGCCTGCTGAAACCGGTCAAGACCAGGACCAGTATTACACCGGCACGTCTGGAAAAGCTCATCGGCGTCAAACGCTATCGATATGGACGCGCCGAGGAAGAAAACCGGGTCGGCCAGGTGACCGGTCTGGCCTGGACCGAGGTGGGTGGCGACCTGCTGACCATTGAGGCGGCGGTGGTGCCCGGCAAGGGCAAGGCCAGTCATACCGGACAATTGGGTGATGTTATGAAGGAATCCATCCAGGCCGCCATGACCGTGGTCAGAAGCCGCAGCGAGATCATCGGCATTGCACCTGAATTTTTCCAGGAACACGATTTCCATATTCATGTACCCGAGGGGGCTACGCCGAAGGACGGTCCGAGTGCCGGTGTCGCCATGTGCACGGCGCTGGTATCGGCGCTGACCGAAATCGAGGTGAATTCCAACGTCGCCATGACCGGTGAAATTACCCTGCGTGGTGAAGTCCTGCCCATTGGCGGGCTCAAGGAAAAACTGCTCGCGGCACTGCGCGGCGGCATCGAGATTGTCCTGATACCCAAGGAAAACGAAAGGGAGTTGAGTGAAATTCCGAAAAACATTCGCCAGAATCTGGATATCCGTCCGGTACGCTGGATAGACGAGGTGTTTGAAGTGGCCCTGCAACGCCTGCCTGAAGCACTGGCTGAAAAAATACAGGCCGGTAACCTGCTCAAGCAGCAGGAAGACAGCCAGGGAGATAATCAGGCGGATTCGATAAGAACTCACTAAGGCGCCGTTAATCAAATGTTTTTTACCGTCTATGCGGTCATTGGTTAACGACAGAATATAACTGCCTTGACGCTTATCAGGGCAGTTGGTATAAAACCTCACCTCAGGTTCAAGTCGACCCGGATCCAGCCACAATACAGTTGCTCTCTCCTTGTGGTCCGGCCACTCTAATAAATATCCTGATAATCATTTATCTGCCCATGGGGAACAACTGCAAAGGAGTTATAATTCTATGAATAAAGCTGATTTGATTGACGAAATCGCTGATTCCGCCGATTTGTCCAAGGCTTCTGCCGGCCGCGCGCTGGATGCGGCCATCGACACAATCACGAAAGCGATGAAGAAAGGGGATTCTGTAACGATTGTAGGTTTCGGTACATTTTCCGTACGTAAACGCGCAGCCCGAAACGGGCGTAATCCGAGAACCGGCGAGACTATCAAGATCAATGCGGCAAAAGTGCCGGCATTTAAGCCTGGAAAAGCCCTCAAGGATGCCCTAAACTAGCGCGCCATTTCCGGGTGCTTAGCTCAGCTGGGAGAGCATCGCCCTTACAAGGCGAGGGTCGCAGGTTCGATCCCTGCAGCACCCACCAGTGAATCAGGAGTGGTAGTTCAGTTGGTTAGAATACCGGCCTGTCACGCCGGGGGTCGCGGGTTCGAGTCCCGTCCACTCCGCCATTACGTGCGGGCGTACCGTAACAAGTACGCCCGTTTCATTTTTGACCGGTAAAGAACACGACATAGCATGCTGCAGAAAATTCGGGACAAGTCCAGTGGCTGGGTCGCAGGCATTATCGTTGGCCTGCTGGTACTGACCTTTGCCCTGTTCGGCATCAACTCCTACTTTGGTCAGGGCACTGAACCGGTTGTAGCCACGGTCAACGATACAGAAATCAAATCCGGCCAGTTCCAGCGCGCCCTTTATAACCTCCGCCAGCAGATGCAAAACCTGACTGGTCAATCCGTACCGGCTGATGATCCCGCCTTCAGGAATGAAGCCCTGCAACGGATTATCGATATCGAAATTATGAACCAGTCGACGCAAAGTTATGGTCTTGCCGTCAGTGATCTGCGGGTTTATGAAACCATCAACAGACTTGAAACATTTCAGAATGATCAGGGTTTTGACCAGGCGCTTTATCAGCGAACGCTGAATTCGATGGGTATGACCGAGCCTGCGTTTGAAAACCAGATCCGCAATGACATGAAAGCAGAACAGTTACAGAGCGCTGTTGCTGAAAGTGCGTTCACCGTTCCCGCCGAAGTCAAACGCCTGGCCAGGATCAGGCAACAAAGCCGAACTTTCAATTACGCAATTATTCCTGTCAGCGATCATGTTGATGATATTGAAGTTACTGAGAATGAAATCGTCGCTTTCTATGAGGAAAACAGGTCACAGTTTGTGCAGCCGGAACAGGTCAGAATAGGGTATATCGAACTTACCCTGGACAAGGTAGCGGAACGGATCGAGATTGCCGAAGATGAAATAAAAAACTATTTCGAGGCCAATCGCATCAACTACATACAGCCCGAACGACGGCAGATATGGCAGGCTAAAATCAAGGCGTCGGATACGGAAGCCCTTGATGGCGATGGTGATGCCCTGGCCCTGGAAAAGGCCGAAGAAATTGCCGGGGTCTTCAAATCCGATGCCGACTTCGTCAAGGTGGCCGAGGAATACTCCAGTGCGCCTGATTCGGATATTCTGGTCACAATCAGCGAATCCGGTGAAATGCAGCGCGGTGTGCTGAAGCAGGAACTTGACGATATCTTGTTTACCATGTCGGTGGGTGATGTCAGCGAACCGGTCAAATCCGGTGATTCCTACCATGTGTTGAAACTGGTTGCTATCAAGGAAGCCGAAGAAAAGGAAATTGAGGATGTCAGGGAGCAGGTGGAAAGGGATCTGCGCCGCCAGCTTGCCGGCAAGGAATATTTTGAAATTGCTGAACAACTGGCTGCCCTGGCCTATGAGCATCCGGATACGCTTGAATTGGCCGCTGATGCCACTGACCTGGAAATACAGGAAAGTGATTTTTTTACCAGCGAGGGCGGTAACCGCGGTTTGACGGCGGAGCGCAAGGTCGTGACCGCGAGTTTTTCAGAAGATGTACTTCTTAATGGCCATAACAGTGATGCTATCGAACTTGATCCCGAACGGATGGTGGTATTGAGGGTGATAGAGCGGAAGGCAGAGGGAACGAAACCACTCGATGACGTGCGTGGTGATATTACGGAATTTCTCAAAACCAGGATGGCCGCGGAGAAGGTCCACGAAATCAGCCAGGCAATCCTCGAAAAACTCGATCAGGGTATGACACTGAATGAGGCGGCCGGCGAGTACCGGATCGAGATGCAACGTGCTGAAGGCGTGGATCGAGATGATATCTCGGTAAACCGATCCGTTTTGCGCACGGCCTTTCGCATGCCCGCCCCGGACACAGGTGAATCCCGCGTCGATAGTGTGACCATGGGCGACGGTGATGTGGCTGTCATCGAACTGACAGGCATTGCCTCTGCCGGTGAACTCAAGGGCAGAACCCTTGACTCGGTCACCGCGGAGCTCCGGCAACTGCGTGCAGAAACAGAGTGGAATGGCTTGTTCGATCAGCTTAAATCGGAAGCTGATATCAGGATTCTGGAAAGCAATCTCTGATAGTCTGCAACTGATCCTGTAGAGGATGACTCTCGCAAAGACGCCAGGCACGCCAGGAAAAAAATAATAACGGAAACAGAATGTAGAATTATGGTGGAATGGTGCTATCCCAAATTCCATATACCAGATTACTGCTTTTTGTCCATCTTACCGGGTCCGGCTTCATGAAGTGTGTGGATGACTTCCCTGGCGTTCCTGGTGTGCTTGGCAAGTGAAAATTCTTTGTCCATACCCACTAATTCTGCTGACGATCCTTTTACTTTTCCTCATTCTATTGGTTGCGGCAGGACTTTCTCTATAACAGCGGCGCCGACGCTGTCTCCCCAGACATTGACCGTGGTCCGTATCCGGTCAAGAAACCAGTCTACCGCCAGTAACAGGCCAATACCTTCCACCGGCAGATTGACCGCCGAAAGCACGATCAACATGGTTACCAGGCCAGCCTGGGGGATGCCGGCCGCACCGATGGCCGCCAGGGTCGCGGTAATGAATATGATCACCTGCTGGGTCACTCCCATATCGTAGCCATAGGCCTGGGCGATAAACATTACGGCCACGGCTTCGTAGAGGGCGGTGCCGTCCATGTTGACGGTCGAGCCCAGCGGTAATACGAAGCGGACAGCCCGTTTATCCACCCCGGCTTCCAGGGCGCATTCCATGGTCAGTGGCAATGTCGCTGATGAACTGGCGGTGCCAAATGAAGTCACCAGTGCCCGCGCAAGGCTCGACAGATACTCACGGCCGCGGTGGGTAAGAAGCTTCAATATCGCCAGCAGAAGAAAAAAATGCAGGGTCAGGCCAATAATAACGGTGATCACATACAGTCCGACCGCGGCCAGTTCATCGGCAAAGGCCTCACCGCCACCGGCGGCGCCCAGCCTCGCGGCAATGAGGGCGAAGATCCCGACCGGCGCCAGGGCCATGAACCAGATCACCAGCTTCATCATGACTTCATTCAGACCATCGAAGAAAGCCAGCACCGGTTTGCCCCGGTCCCCGACTGTAGTCAACGCCGCGGCAAACAACAGGCAGAAGACAATCAGCGGCAAGAGCTGTGTTTCGGCTGCCGCGGCAATTATATTCGGGTGAACGAGATTGAGGATAATGTCCGCAAACGTCGTCGGCGGACGTTGTGATATTTCCTCGGGTATGTTCAGGGTGCTGGTATCAATACCATGACCCGGCTGTATGAGATTGACGACGACGAGCCCGATGAAGACGGCCAGCGCCGTGGTCGAAGCGTAATAGAGTATGGTTAATCCACCGACCCTGCCCAGCTTGCGGATATCACCGAGTGAGGAAATGCCGCTGATCACGGCGGCCGCGATCAGGGGTACGATGAGCATTTTCAGCGCATTGAGGAACAACTCGCCAATCCAGGCCACGGACTGCATGGCCGGACCGAAATACCAGCCACAGAAAATACCGGCAATGGCGCCGAACAGAATGGCTTTCAGCAGCATGATACAAACATGTGCAAGTCAGGGCTCTTTTTTTGCAAGTGATCGACCTGTTCGCGAACAGTTTAATACCCGGACCGTTTACGTGGCCGGTGCCGGACCGGATGCTGGCGTCAGATACTTACACCAATGGTATTGTAGCCACAATCCACATAGGTGATTTCACCGGTCACTGCCGAGGCGTAATCGGAGCACAGGAAGGCACCGACATTGCCGACTTCGTCAATGGTCACATTGCGGCGCAACGGAGCGTATTGTTCAACCTGGTTGAGAAATTCCCTCAATCCCTTGATGCCCGAGGCTGCCAGGGTCCGTATCGGGCCGGCCGAGATAGCGTTGACCCGGATATTCTCGGGGCCAAGGCTGGCTGCCATATAGCGTACGTTGGCTTCCAGACTGGCCTTGGCGACACCCATCACATTGTAATTGGGCATGGCCCTGACCGCGCCTATATAGCTCAGGGTAAGCATGGAAGCACCCTTGCTGTTACGCATCATCGGGCGGGCGGCATCGGCCAGTGCGGTGAAGCTGTAGGAGCTGATTTCATGGGCGGTGAGAAAACCTTCACGGGTCACGCTCTCCAGGTATTCTCCCTCAAGCTGCTCCTTGGGCGCATAGGCGACGGAATGCACGAGAATATCGAGACTGTCCCAGTAATCATCGAGATGCTCGAAGACATCCAGGATCTGCTTGTCATCGGCTACATCACAGGGCACGGTAATGCCCGTATCCAGTTGCGCGGCAAATTTTTCCACCCGTTCGCGCAGCTTTTCATTCTGATAGGTGAGTGCAATTTCGGCGCCCTCGCGTTTCATCGCCTGGGCTATGCCCCAGGCGATGGAACGGTTGCTGGCGACACCCACAACCAGTGCCCGTTTCCCCTCAAGTAATGCCATAGTGAATTATCCCGTATTGACGTTGTCTATTAGCCGGTGTGCGTATACTGTACACCTTGTTTGTGCAGTTGTTTATAATGCATCCAGACGAATAAAACCGACAGCCACATCTTAACAATTTCATGAACTTTTTGTCTCTTGTTTCTCTCGCTGTCCCGGTTTTACTCCTGTCCGCATGCGAGGGTTCCCTGAACAATCCCTATCCTGACAGCGAGTCGGATAAAAATATCTATTATGATTCCTTCGAGGAGCGGCCCAGGCACCTCGATCCGGTTGCCTCCTACAGTGCCAATGAATATGTCTTCCTGGGGCAAATCTACGAGCCACCGCTGCAATATCATTTCCTCAAACGCCCTTACCAGTTGGTGCCATTGACGGCCCGGGAGATGCCCGAGCCGGTCTATTACAATGCCGACGGGGTGATTCTGTCAGCGGACGCCCCGGCTGAAGAGATCTCCCAGGTGCGCTATGTCATCCGCATCAGGCCGGATATTCATTTTCAGCCGCATCCCGCCTTTGCGCGCGATGACCGCGGTGAATACCGCTATCATTCCATGTCCCCCGAGGCGATCAATGCCGTGCATACCCTGGATGATTTCGAGCACAGCGCTACCCGCAGGCTGACGGCGGCGGATTATGTCTACCAGGTCAAGCGCATGGTGCATCCACGGGTGCATTCGCCCATTGCCGGCCTCATGAGCAAGTATATTGCCGGCCTGGATGAACTGGCATCCAGACTGAAAACAGCCAATGAGGACAATCCCGGAGAGTATATCGACCTTCACGATTACGATTTCAAGGGCGCCAGGGCGATTGATGAGACTACTTTTGAGATTGTCCTGAAACAAAAATACCCGCAGTTTATCTACTGGCTGTCCATGTATTTTTTCTCGCCGATGCCCTGGGAAGCCGATGTGTTTTATTCACAAGCGGGCATGAGCGATCAGAATATCACCCTGGACTGGTATCCTGTCGGCACGGGACCCTTCATGCTGACTGAAAACAATCCCAACCGGCGCATGGTGCTGGAGCGCAATCCGAATTACCGGGGTGAACTGTATCCGGAAGAGGGCGAGGAGGGCGATGCGGAATCGGGGTTGTTACGCGATGCCGGCCGCGCGATGCCGTTCATCGACAAGGCCGTGTACAGTCTCGAGCGTGAAGCCATACCGACATGGAACAAGTTTTTGCAGGGTTATTATGATACTTCCGGCCTGGTCTCCGACAGCTTCGACCAGGCCGTCAGGGTGGGTTCCGGTGGCGAAGTGATGCTGACCGAAGAGATGCGGGCGCGTGATATCAACCTGCTCACCGCTGTTACAACATCGACATTTTATATGGGCTTCAACATGCGAGACGATGTGGTCGGCGGTGATTCACAGCGTGCGCGACTGTTGCGCCGCGCGGTCTCCATCGCCGTGGATTACGAGGAATTCGTATCCATATTCGCCAATGGCCGCGGCAAACCGGCACAGGGACCGTTGCCACCGGGGATATTCGGGCATCGCGAGGGCAGGGCCGGGATCAATCCATATGTTTATGACTGGGTGGACGGCAGGGCACAGCGTAAACCCGTGGCAAAAGCGCTGGAATTGCTGGAACAGGCCGGCTACAGCAACGGCCGCGATGTGCGGACAGGTGAACCGCTGGTGCTGTACCTGGATTCACCCGCGGCCGGACCGGGCTCGAAGGCCAATTTTGACTGGTTGCGCAAACAGTTCAGGAAACTCAATATCAACCTTGTGATCAGGGCGACCGATTACAATCGGTTCCAGGAAAAGATGCTCAAGGGAACAGCGCAGATCTATACCTGGGGCTGGAACGCGGATTACCCGGACCCGGAAAATTTTATGTTCCTGCTCTACGGTCCCAATGCCAAGGTGGGTAGCAACGGTGAAAACGCTTCCAACTACGAAAACCCCGAATTTGACCGGCTGTTTAATATCATGAAAAGCATGCCCAACGGAGAGAAACGGCAGCAGGTCATCGATGACATGATCGAGATAGCACGCAGAGACGCACCGTGGTTGTGGGGATTTCATCCGCTCGCCTATTCACTGCACCACAGCTGGTACCACAATGCGAAGCCCAACCTGATGGCGAACAACACGCTTAAATACAAGCGTATCGACGTGCCCTTGCGGAATAAACTCAGGGCTGAATGGAACCGTCCCGTGTGGACTCCCGTGATCATCCTTGTACTGGTACTGCTGGTGAGTCTGCTGCCGGCAGCTATTCTCTACAAGCGCAGGGTGGAGCGGAGCATACGATGATCAGCTATATCATTCGTCGCATGTTGTACGCGATTCCAATCCTCATCGGCGTCAACGTAATTACATTTGTACTGTTTTTTGTGGTCAATACACCGGATGATATAGCCCGCATGCAGCTTGGCCAGAAACGGGTAACGCCGGAAGCCATAGAAAAATGGAAAGCGGACCACGGTTATGACAAACCGGTGTTATGGAACAGCGACGCTGCTGCTGCCGGCAAGATCACCGAAACGATTTTTTTTGAGAACTCCGTGCGCCTGTTCGTGTTTGATTTCGGCCGTTCCGACAGTGGTCGCGATATCAGCTACGATATCTCGCAACGTATGTGGCCGAGCCTGGCCATAACCGTACCCTCGTTGATCATCGGTTTACTGGTTTACATCACCTTCGCGCTGACACTGGCTTTTTTCCGGGCAACCTATATCGATACCTGGGGCGTGGTCCTGTGCGTGGTCATGATGTCCATTTCCAGCATGTTTTATATCATCGGCGGGCAGTATCTTGTCGGCAAGCTATTGCACCTGGTGCCGATATCAGGCTATGACACGGGCACGGAAGCGATCAAGTTTCTTGTCCTGCCGGTGCTGGTCGGTCTGGTCGGCAGTATCGGTTCCAGCACCCGCTGGTACAGAACGATTTTCCTGGAAGAGATGGGTAAGGATTTTGTCCGTACCGCCAGGGCAAAGGGTCTGTCGGAAACTGTCGTTCTTTACCGCCATGTATTGCGTAATGGCCTGATACCCATCCTCACCGGGGTTGTGGTGATTCTGCCCATGTTGTTTATCGGCAGCCTGATCACCGAATCCTTCTTTGCCATCCCTGGCCTGGGCAGCTATACCATTGATGCCATTAATAACCAGGATTTCGCCATCGTCCGTTCCATGGTGTTCCTCGGTTCGGTGCTCTATATTCTTGGCCTGTTGCTGACGGATATTTCCTACACCATCGTTGATCCCAGGATCCGGTTGAGTTGACCATGCCGGTAATCTTTCTCACCGATGGCCTGATTTTCCTGCTCTTGCTGATGGTAACGGCCTTCATCTGGTATGCCCGCCGGCATGAACATCTGCGTGTGCCCTGGCGACAGGTCGGTCGTAACGGGATGGCCATGTCAGCCGTGGTCGTGCTTCTGTTTTATATTATTATCGGCTTGCTGGACTCCATGCACTTTCATCCGCGGGTCGAGACACAGAACAGCACTGAAAGCCGTTATTCGAACGAGATAATCAGTGTACTCGACGTGCTGTTGAAACATTTGCCGGAACAGACCGAAAAAACCTATTCGGCGCCGTTTGCGACCCATGCCTATGCCATGGAAACCATCGATCACGAGGACGGCACCCGAACCCGTGAGTACCCCCGGTTGCAACACGGCGGCACGCATCTCGATGATCCGGAAAACCGTGGACAGGATATTCTCCTGAAAAGTCTACCGGGTATCGCCGCCGGTTTGCTGGTATGGATGACGATCAGTTTTATGATCGTCATGGTTCTGGCGAGAAACGCAGGCGTGACGATTAGCGGCCAATTGCGTTACATTGTTCACAGGCAAACGGCACTGCCCTGGCATACGATTCTGTTAACCCTGGGCGCGGTGCTGGTCCTGTTCGTCTGGGCTTTTTATCTTTCACATTACTACCATATTTTTGGTACCGACAAGGTCGGACAGGATGTTTTTTACCAGGCCATCAAGAGCATTCGCACCGGCTTGATGATCGGTACATTAACGACCCTGGTCATGCTGCCGTTCGCGCTGATGCTGGGCGTCATGGCGGGTTATTTTCGTGGCTGGGTCGATGACATCATCCAGTATATCTATACGACATTGAATTCCATCCCCGGGGTATTACTGATTGCGGCCGCCATACTTATGCTGGAAGTGTATATGAGCAATCATTCCGGCGATTTTTCCAGCAATGCACACCGGGCCGATCTGAGGCTGTTCTTTCTCTGTGTCATCCTCGGTATCATGAGCTGGACCGGGCTGTGCCGGTTGTTGCGCGGGGAAACCATGAAATTACGTGAAATCGATTACGTTCAGGCAGCACAGGCGTTCGGTGTCAGCCATGTGACGATCATGATACGCCATCTCCTGCCCAATGTTATGCACATCGTCATGATCACAATCGTACTTGATTTCAGTGCCCTGGTCCTGGCCGAGGCGGTACTCGCCTATATCAATATCGGCGTCGATCCAAGCATGTCCAGCTGGGGCAATATGATCAACAGCGCCCGCCTGGAAATGGCGCGCGAACCCGTAGTCTGGTGGTCATTGAGTGCGGCGTTCGTGTTCATGCTCGGCCTGGTGCTGGCCGCCAACCTGTTTGCCGATGCCGTGAGAGATGCATTCGATCCGAGAATACGGGAGTACTGAGACCATGACGACTGAATTGCCTGAACATATCCAGCCGGTACTGCGCATAGTGGCGATGCCAAGGGATGCCAATGCCGGTGGCAGTATATTCGGGGGCTGGATCATGTCGCAGGTGGATATAGCCGGCGCCATTGTCGCCATTGAACGGGCTGAAGGCCAGGTTGTGACCGTAGCCGCCAAAGCCTTTGAATTTCATGAACCGGTTTTTATCGGTGACCTGATCAGTTGCTATGCCGAGGTTGTGAAAACAGGCAGAACGTCCATTACGGTGAAGGTGGATGTGTTTGCCAACCGTGATCCGTCCCACCGGCAGACTGTGAGGGTGACCTCCGCGGAACTGACCTATGTCGCCGTGGATAAACAGCGCAGACCCAGGGTATTACCCGAACTTGAGCATTGAGTGAAGCCGATGACACACTTGCTTGAAGTCAACAACCTGACCACGCAATTTGGCAGTGGTGAACGAGTTGAAGCCGTGGTCGATAACGTCAGCTTCAGCGTCGGGCAGGGCGAAACCGTGGTCCTGCTGGGTGAATCCGGTAGCGGCAAGTCCATCACTGCCCTGTCCATCATGCGGCTGTTACCGCAGGCAGCCCGGATTAGTGGTGGCGACATACTGCTTGGCGGCGACAGCCTGTTTACCCTGTCTGAACGGGCCATGCGCCATGTCCGTGGCGGCAGGATCGGGATGATTTTCCAGGAACCGCAATCCTCCCTGAATCCCGTCCTCACTGCCGGACAGCAAATCGGCGAGGCCCTGCAACAGCACAAGGGACTCAAGGGCCGTGATCAGTTGCTGCGCGCAGTCGAGTTGATGGACGCCGTCGGTATCCCGGAACCGGATCGGCGCGTCCATGAGTATCCGCACCAGTTTTCCGGTGGTATGAAGCAGCGCATCATGATCGCCATGGCCCTGGCCGGAGAACCAGACCTGCTGATCGCCGATGAGCCGACCACCGCGCTGGATGTCACAATCCAGGCACAGGTGCTCGAACTTTTACGTGACCTGCAGAAAAAAACAGGTATGGGGATCCTGTTTATTACCCATGATCTTGGCGTTGCCTCGGTTATGGCCGATCGCGTCGCGGTTATGTACAAGGGGCAGATTGTCGAACAGCAAGGCAGTGATGCTTTTTTCAAGTCACCCGAACACGAATATTCCATTCACCTGTTCAATTCACTGCCGAACCGGGACAAACGCATCAGGGATGAAAAAACAGCCGCGACCATGCCTGATCGCAGCGGTAAACCGTTACTGTCCGTTGACAATATGAAAGTGTATTACCCGATAAGAAAAGGACTGTTCAAGCGTGTGGTCGGGCATGTCCAGGCTGTCGATGATGTGTCTATTGAACTCTATGCCGGTGAAACCGTGGCCATTGTCGGCGAATCCGGTTCCGGCAAGACCACCATGGGCAAGGGCATATTGCAGTTGCTGGAAGTGACAGACGGCAATATTGTTTTTAATGGCGAGGATCTGAACCGCCTCGATGCCGCCACCTTGCGCAAACGGCGCTCGGACATGCAGATTGTTTTTCAGGATCCCTATTCATCCATGAATCCGCGCATGATGATTGCCGATATCATCGAGGAAGGCATGCTGGCCCAGGGCATCGGTTCCGGCAGCAGTGACCGCCAGAACCGTATCGACAAACTTCTGACCGATGTGGGGATGAAACCGGAACACAAGTTGCGTTATCCGCATGAATTCTCCGGCGGACAGCGTCAACGTATCTGTATCGCCCGGGCGCTGGCAGTCGAGCCGAAACTGGTTATCTGTGATGAACCTACCAGTGCTCTCGATGTATCGGTACAGGCGCAGATCCTGGATCTGTTGAATGACCTGCAACAGAGACTCGGCCTGGCTTACCTGTTTATTACCCATAACATCGGCGTCGTTGAATACCTGGCCCATTATGTTGCCGTTATGTACCAGGGCCGGATTGTCGAACAGGGTGCCGTGGAAGACGTACTCTATGCACCGGCACACAGTTACACCCGAAAACTGCTTTCCGCCGTGCCGATGGTCAGGACCGGCACCGAAGATAAATGACGGCTTCACTGTTGTTACAGGCAGTCGATTTTGCCGCAACCCGTCATCGCATGCAGCGGCGCAAGGATTCCGAACACACACCCTACATCAATCACCCCGTTGCCGTGGCCCGGTTGCTCGCCGTGGAAGGTGGGATGACGGATACGGAAATCCTGATCGCGGCTGTTCTGCATGATGTACTCGAGGATACCGATACACAACCGGCAGAGATCGAAGACCTGTTCGGTTCCCGCATCCTTGGCCTGGTACTGGAGGTTACAGATGATAAAAGCCTGCCAAAACAGCAACGCAAGCAAATCCAGGTGCAAAAAGCGGCATCGAGTTCGGAATCGGCACGGCTGGTGAAACTGGCTGACAAGATCTGCAATCTCAGGGATATGCATGATACTCCACCGGCTGACTGGAGTATCGAACGGCGCCGGGAATATTACGACTGGGCCCGTGCCGTGGTTGATAATCTGGGTAATGTTCACGTGGGTTTGCAGCGCCTGTTTGATGAACAGTATGCAAAAAGACCATGACGTCCGCCCGCTTCCGGTGCGGATATTTCCCCGATTTTTATAACCCCGGAGATCATCCGATGTATGTCAGAATATTCCTGTTAATACTGTTGTTTATACCGCATGTTTATGCCGCTCCTGTAACTGTCAACGACACGGCACCGGACTGGACACTGCAAAGCGCCGATGGCGAAACTATAAACTACCATGAAGACAGTGCCGGCAAGGTGACGATGGTGCTGTTCTGGGCGAGCTGGTGTCCTTATTGCAGGACCCTGATGCCGCATCTCGAGGTGATATACCGCAAGTACCGCAGTAAGGGACTGAAGTTCTATGCCATCAATGTTTTCGAGGAGGATGCCGATCCGGTCAAACACTTCCGGGAACAGCAATTCACCTCGACCATGCTGCTTGACGGCGATGAAGTTGCCGCCCACTGGGGCGTTAAGGGAACACCGGGCCTGTTCATTATGGACAGGGATAAAAAAGTAATATACCGGCGGCCCAATGGCGTTAATGATGTACTGGTAAAACAGAACGTCGACCTGAAAATCAAATATGCCCTCATGCAGTAGCCTGCATTCCGGCTACTGCACGGTGTTATTGCTGAGCATAGCCTCACTGTCGCTGAATTCTATCCGGACCTGGTAGTTTTTCCCGCGGTCATCGCGGAGGTTGGAAATGCCTGTGAAGGTTTTCAGAACCGGTTGATCATATTCGTACTCCAGCAGGATTCTGTCAGCCAGCAGCCTGACCAGGAAACTATCCGGTTCCACTACAATGACACGAGTATCTTCCGGATCGGCACCGGGTAGCGCCTGACGGTAAATCCGGAAGTCGATGAATTTCTGCATGCTCGGGACCAGGAATCCGGCCCGCAATGTTTCGCCATCGATAATTTCCCGCCAGTGATCGATGATGAAACGATCAAAACCGGCATCGGCTACTGTCCCGTCTCGTGGCAACAGCCTTTCCTTCAGGTCCTCATTGCTGGCCGCATTGCGATAGATGATTTCATAGTAGCCATCGTTGTGTACCGTGATCTCCTGGTGACCGGGTGGACGGTTGTCGAGCCTGAATTCCGGCAGATATCGATGGGCACGGTAATCCAGGTGTTTTTCGGCAAAAACATTGCCGGAACTGTCCCGGTAGATAACCTGCCCCTCGACGATTTTATCATTCTCGAATATCTCGGTGTGTTCCTCGGTGTAAAGCACCCTGTCAGTGCCATTCGCATAGGCGGTTGAATAACGGTAACGCGTCTCGGCATGCGATGGCGCCATTGTCACCAGTAACAACAGGAATATCCATCGTTGAATATTATTCATGGTAAAAGTCCTCTATTCATAGAGTTTTCATATGTAGTTCTGTACAGGGCCAGCAGAACATAGATACAGCTGATGATATTGCCGAGTATCATGATCAGGGTTATCCACGGCAGCGCTCTGCTCAGGGTATCCTCTCGCCATAGTATCCAGAGTGATACAAGGATGAATCCGACATACACATCGATGAGTGTCACAACACCCCAGGGCAGGGAGGTGATCAAAGCCAGTTCTTCCGCAATATCACCCTTGTTGAACGCATACCCCGCCGAGACCAGCAATAAAACCAGCAGTGCCATGACCAGCACCATCATCACCGGAATACGGTAATTGTTAATAATTCCGTTCATCGTTTCCTGAATTGATAATGCGCTACCCACCATTCCTGACCATTGTCGTAACCGAACAGCTCGGCACAGGCCATGAAAAATATTCTCCAGCGCATCCACCACTTGACTGCATTATCCCTGCCATAGATTGCACCAAGATCATTCATAAGCGATTCTTTTTGAGCATCCATGTTGGCAAGCCAGGCATTGGCTGTTTTTTCGTAATGTGTTCCGTCCCAGCGCCACGTTCTGCTGATCTGCAGGTGTTCCTGGTAATAAAGGGGTAAATCATCAGAAGGCATAATGCCCCCGGAAAAGAAATAACGGCTCATCCAGTCTGTTTCATCCCTGACGACAAATTCATAAGGATTGTCACGGTGAACAAATATGTGTTTGAAAAACAGGCCATCGTCTTCGAGCCAGAGTGATATTCTCTTGAACAATTCAGCATAGTTGTGCATGTGTTCGAACATTTCGATTGAAACCACACGATCGTATTTGTGGCCGATATCGAAGTCGTTCATATCACAGGTGATTACATCGATGTTACTCAGGCCGCGCCTGGTGGCCTGCTCAAGTATATAATCCTTCTGCGAAGCCGAGTTGGAAACAGCGGTGATCCGGGAAAGTGGATAGTGCTCGGCCATCCATAATGTCAGCGATCCCCAGCCACAGCCAAGTTCGAGAATATTCTGGCTATCCTGTAATTCGGCGCGCCGGCAGTAAATGGCGAGTGAGTCTGATTCTGCACTGTCCAGATCCCCGGTCTCGTCGCCCCAGTAGCAGGCGCTGTATTTAAGATGTTTTCCCAGAATCCTGCGATAAAAAGCAGCAGGCACCTCGTAATGCTGGATATTGGCAAGTTCGGTCATGATGGCAACCGGTGATGCATTCATCATCTGAATGAACGAAGCTTTACTGTCCGAGGATTTTTCGCAGTCTTCAGCATCGATCTGTGCCAGCCTTTGCCGGATCAGCGTCTGGATGCTTCGCCGGATCATCGCATCGGGTATGTAACCACGTTCGGTCCAGTCAAGTGCGAACGTATAAGCAGGAGATATTTTCATTTTTGGGTATTTCCTGTATCACGTGGTGGTAGAGGCAGGAATACGCTGGTTCTGCGGCGATAGGACAGGTATGCCTCTCCGCGTGTGCGTATGGCCTGTTGCTCGGTATAGGGAATACCGGTCAACCTGAGTAAGAAGAAGAGGATCACAGGCAGGGCCAGCACGTTGATCCACCAGAATGGTGAGCCATAACCAATGCACAGGTAGGCGAACCAGTGGATCCATTCAAAAAAATAATTCGGATGCCGTGAGTAGCGCCAGAGACCGATGTTGCAAACCTTACCGCGGTTTTCCCTGTTGGCCCTGAAGTTTTGCAACTGCTGGTCGGCGATTGCCTCACCTGTTAACGCCAGTAACCAGATCAGCACGCCGATGATATCCAGCCAGTCCACGAACGGCCGGGGAGCCTGCATCGCGGCCCAGGCCGGTAATGCAAACAGTACTACCCAGGTGGCCTGGAGCTGGAAAAAGATGAAAAATACCGGCTCTGCGCGCTGCCCCAGATACTCACGCATATAGGCGTATCGTCCATCTTCGGCCTTGCCGATGACACGCCTGGCCAGGTAATAACCAAGCCGTATCCCCCACAAGGCCATGAGCAATGCAATCAGATTATGGCGTGCATCAACACCGGACTGGCTCGTAAAACAGAAGTAAACAGCCAGGCAGGCTGTGGCCCAGGCCCAGCCTACATCGACGATTCCGGCGTTTCTGTTGCGTATCTGCAGCAGCCAGAGTGCCAGCATCAACAGTGCCGCGGCTATCCAGCCCTGGAGCAACAGGTATGCATCGTGATTGATCATCGTGACAGGACAGCCTCGGCAGCCCGCCTTTGATGCATTGTCAACCATGTTGCCAGCCAGAGCAGCAGCGGCATTGCCAACAGCCATTCAAGACCGATAATGGCCAACGCATACGGTTGTGCTGATATGCTGATGGCATCGAGTTTGTAACCGGCGTAGTAGGCCAGCGGTCCGGCCAGTGAGCCGAGAATTGCGGCGATATGGCGATGATCGAGCAGCCAGGACAGGGAATAGCGAAGCGTGGCCGCCAGGTTTACCCACAGGGCAACCATCCACCAGGTTGTCGGCCATCCAATCGAGGCGGCCGGCGGGAATGAAATAACTCCGAGCAGTACCAGTGTAGAATCGAGCACATAGCCGATCATGGCAGCGGCCAGCATCAATTTTAAATCGACGTACCAGCTCTCGTTGTTGACAAGCAGGCACAGTGTCCAGCCTGCCACTAATATTACACCGACCCAGGGTTGGCTGGTCGCATTCATACAGCAGACCAGCCAGCTGACCTGGAATGCGATGAAATTCATTATCTTGTTCGTGAAAATCATGTTAGTAGTTAACACTTGAACGGCAGCCCGGCTTGTTGAATACAATCTGCAAATCGCCGCTATAGCGCTCGCGAAAGCCGGCCTCGCAATAACAGAGGTAATATTCCCAGAGCCTGATAAAGCGGGTATCGTAGCCCAGGCCCAGAACCTCCTGCTCGCGGGTCCTGAAATTGTGCCGCCACTCGGCAAGAGTGGTCGCATAATGCTCGCCGATATCCTCGAGATGACTGATTTTCATATCCGAACCCGCAGTTGCGGCACAGGAAACAGCATTCAGCGAGGGACAGCAGCTGCCGGGAAATATGAATTGCTGGATAAAATCCGAACGGGAAAGATAGTCTTTATAGCGATGGTCCGGCATGGTGATGACCTGGATCAACATCTGGCCGTCCACCTTGAGCAGTTCTGAACATTTCCGGAAATAGACCGGCAGGAACCTGTGACCAACAGCTTCGAGCATTTCTATGGAAACGAGACGGTCGTACTTTCCCTGAAGATCCCGGTAGTCCTCCAACTGCAGGGTTATCCGGTCTTCCAGGCCGGCATCACGGATTTTCCCGGCGACGTAGTCATACTGCTGCCTGGAGATCGTGGTTGTCGTGACACGGCAGCCGAATTTGCCCGCGGCATGCAGTGCAAAACTGCCCCAGCCGCTGCCAATTTCGAGAATATGCATGGATGCGTCGAGGTTCAATTTACGGCAGATACGGTCGAGCTTTTCTATCGATGCCTCCTTCAGGGTCGAATCAGCGCGAGGATAGATCCCGGATGAATAGGTCATGGTTTCATCCAGAAACAGCGCAAACAAATCATTACCAAGGTCATAGTGGGCATGAATATTATCCTTGCTGCCGCGCAAGGAATTGCGGTTCAGATAATGCAGTGTTGAGTAAAGGATATTAGCGATTCCGGCGCTGTTTTCGAGTTCATCCATCAGCTGCATATTGTGCAGAAACAGTCGCAACAAGCCGGTCAGATCATCACATGACCAGTCACCATTCATGTATGCACGGGCTGCAGCATTACTGCCACCAAGAAGTAATTTTCGGTAAAAGCCGGTATTGTGTACGGTGATATTGATACAGTGGCCATGATGTTCATCACCAGCGGTCCATTCGCCCCAGGGATCCTGCGCGATGATCAGACCGCCACGCAGCCCGGATAACCTGGCCACTACCCGGTTACGGATAAAACGGGCCAGCCCGGGGCCGGTTTTCGAAGGCAGGGCACTGGCCGTTTCCAATACTTTCATGAAGATATACCTCGCTTGTAATGTTCGGGGTGATTATAAAAAGGTGTCTTTTTCAGCCACAGGCGCAGCGCCTGCCAGTAGATCCCGCCAATGACCCTGAGGGTCATCAAGGGATAGGTAAACAGCATGCGATTCAGATTAACCGCCGAGGCCGGTTGCCTGTGCAGCCTGCAAATAGCGGTGAATATTCGCTTACGCTCTTCAATATTGGTCATTTTTATACACAGATTTTTATCAGGCCCGGAGAAACTCCAGTGGTAGTCCTGCTGCATACCCATGAAAGGTGAAACATGAAATGCCTTGCTGAACTCGAAAGTTCTTGTTTTTTGTTCACGTTGACCGGTACAGTCAAGAACGTAACAATGGCGTTCACCCCACGGCGTGTTGTTGATTTCTCCGATAATAAAATCAACCTGTCCGTCATTGTTGTTATGACAGAAGTAAAAACTCACCGGATTCATCACGTAGCCGAAATAGCGCAGGTGTGTCAGTAAACGAATCGAACCATGATGCCGTTTCCCGGTTTCTCTCTGTATCAATGCGCGGATTGAATCAGCAAGTCCCAGGCCCTGTTCGCTGTAATGGTCTTTCTCGTAAAAACTGGCCAGGTTGGGCCGGTTGACCGACCAGAAGAGGTTCCCTGAAAACACATCCTTGAGTTCATCCAGGTCCAGGTACATCATAAAGACCCTGTAGGTAAAACCATGTGCATGCGGAAGTCTGCGGAAGTGCCCGACCTTGCCCGTGTAAATATGACTGTTCATAGCAATGAACTCTTCCTGTATTCGGAACACACGGCGAGGGCGCTGTTAACACCGTCTTCATGAAAACCGTAACCCCAGTAGGCGCCGCAGCAGGAAATACCGCGATTTCGGATCAATTCACCATGCCTGGCTTGCAGCTGATCACGTCCCCGGGAAAACTGCGGGTGCGTGTAATCATAGCGGGCGATAATCCGGTTTCTGTCGATGGCGTCGCCTTGGTTGAGCGAAACACAATAGGTCGTATCAGTTTTTAACGACTGCAGCATGTTCATGTTGTAGGTTACGGCAGCCGGTCGCGTGTCATCAGCCGAGATGCGGTAATTCCAGCTTGCCCAGGCCTTTCTCACCGGTGGCAGCAGGCGGGTATCGGTATGCAATACCACCTCGTTGTGTTCATAACTGAAGCCGCCGAGTATTTCCCGTTCATTTTCCTGCGCCTCCTTGAGCAGGTGCAGCGCCTGATCAGAATGCGTTGCAATGATAACTTCATCAAAACAGGCTGTAGAACCGTCGGTGAAACGCAGCTCAATATGATCCGTGGTCCGTCGAATGTCCGATACCGGGTGTGACAGGTGTATACGATCCGTGAACGATCGCGTCATGCGCTTGACATATTCGGAGGAACCGCCGCTGACAGTTTTCCAGAGCGGCCGGTTATTGACCTGTAACATTGAATGATTGTTAAGGAAGTCGAGTACGAATTTCACCGGGAATTGCCGGAAACTGGAGGCCGGACTCGACCACAGGGAGGCACCTAACGGCAACAGGTAATGTTCATAGAAACCTTTGCTGTAATTATGGATTTTGACAAAGTCCTGGACAGTGACATTGTCACTTATCCCGGTTTCCAGTACTTGCCTTGCGTGATTGTTGAAGCGCAGGATTTCCTTCAGCATATAGATGAATGCGAGGTTGGCAAGATTGCTCTTCTGTACAAACAGGCTGGAGAGAGAAGTTCCGTTATAAACCAGTCCCGTCTGTTCACAGTGGACACTGAAACTCATATCGGAATCCTGTGACGGCACCTCAAGTTGATTGAAGAGCCGGCACAGATTCGGATAGTTCTGTTCGTTGAAGACTATGAAACCGGTATCGATATTCAGATATCGTTCATTCTCAACCACTCTGACTGTGTTGGTATGGCCGCCAATGTAATTGTTACACTCGAATAACGAGATATCATAATGATCCTTCAACAGGTAGGCGCAGGTCAGGCCGGATATGCCCGTGCCGACGATGGCGATACGCTGGCCACTCATTTCCCCATACCCTCCCGGTAAACTGACGCAGGTACCGGCTTGAGATTGTCAACAATGCCGAACATGGAAAGCAGGCGAATCACGTAATAACTGATGTCTATTTCCCACCAGTAAAATCCCTGCCGGGTGGAATTCGGATAACGATGGTGATTGTTATGCCAGCCCTCTCCGAGAGTCAGAAGAGCCAGTAAAAAATTGTTGCGACTGTCATCAACCGTTGCAAAACGCCGGCTGCCAAATTGATGCGCAAACGAATTGATCGTATAGGTGCCGTGCCAGAGCAGGACTGTCGATATCAGGAATCCCCAGACCAGCAAAGACATGCCGGTAACCTGCAGTTCCGGTCGGGAGGTCTCCAGGTAATTGCCGAAGGCAAGGCATCCGGCACCGAAGAGCAGGAATGGCACCCAGTCGAATCGCTCCAGCCATCGTAATTCGGGAAATTTCATCCAGTCGCGCACCCGGCTCTGCATGGTGCCGAAATTTCCCTTACGTAAAAACCAGAGCATGTGACTGTTAAGAAAACCCGTCCCGGGTGAATGCGGATCATCCCCGGTGTCGGAAGTAAGATGATGTTGCCGATGGTGGCTGGCCCACCATAATGGCCCGCGTTGCCCGGTTGTGCAGCCAAGCACAGCCATGCAAAAGGTTACGATACGGCCGGCATCAAAGGATTTGTGTGAGAAATAGCGATGATAAAAAGCAGTAATGAAAAACATTCTTGTGAGGTAGAAAAACAGGCACAGTCCGACCGCGGTCCAGCTGAACGGAACCAGCAGCACCGTCAGGCACAGGCCGTGAAAGACCAGGTACATGGTCAGGCGCAGGCGATCGACTTCCTGCTTCCCGGTTTCGGTGAGATTGTCAGGGAAGGATGGATCGTTGATTAACCAGCGCAGAAATCGGCTGCTGAGGTGCTCTGTCCGGCGTGTGGTTTCATGTTCAGTGTTATTCATGGCTGGAGAATCTATCACTGGACATGTGAAGCCGGCGTTTATGCCGCGTGAATTCCATGTGAAGAGAGTTCGATTGTTACTGCAATCGGCAGAACCCGGGTATTTACCGGTTCAGCGGGGAATTCCTGGAACCGGGAAAACTGACCTTGACACGGGTGCCTACACCCGGTGTGCTGTCGATGTGTACAGGCCAGTTAAACCGCTGCGAAAGCATTTTCACGATGGTGAGTCCGACCCCGTGACCGCCACGCTTGTTACTGCCGCCGCGATTAAAGGCTTTGAATACTTCCCTGACATGCTCTTCATGAATTCCCTCGCCGGTATCCTCGATTTCAATACTTGAACCTCCAATAGTGATGGTAATGACTCCCGAATCCGTATAACAACAGGCATTCCTCAGCAGATTGCCGATCATGACCTGGAGCACACGATCCGGTGCATTGATAATCAGGCGGGTGTGTTCATGCTTCCTGAAACTGATGTCCTTGTCACCAAAGAGAATCCTGGCACGTTCAATCTCCTCGTCAACCAGGTCATTGAGGCACACGGGAGTGGTTTCAAGTTTGTCATCCGATTCCCGTGCCAGCAATAACAGGGCCTCGATCAGGCCTTCCATATCACGTGCAGATCGCTTGATACGGTCGAGGTACTGGCGCGTGCTTGCTGACAGGGATTCGTCCATCTCGATCAGGTCGGCTGCAATCTTGATTACAGTGACGGGGCTTCTCAATTCATGACTGGCGTCACGGGTAAAGTTTCGTTCGCGTTCCACGAAACGGTTAATCCTCGACAGTAACTCATCCAGTGCGTTGGAAAGTACCAGTACCTCCTGGTCGAGGTCACTGATCCCGAGATCATGGCTGAATGAATAGTCATCGCCTTTTTTGGGGTCAAAACGCGTGACATTCTGCGCCAGCCGGATAACCGGCGAGATGGCTCTTTGCGAGGATTTATAGAGCAACCAGCTGCTCAGATAGATGACAATTAACAGCAGCGACAGCGGTACGACCCCGAAGATCAGTGCCAGCTTGCCGACGTTTTCACCGTCAAATTCGAGATACAGGCGCTCGTTGCCATGCTCGGATACGTAGATTATATAAAGTTCACTGCCAGGTCTGGAGATGTGGTGAAATCCGGGACCAAGGTCCTGCATTATGTCGGGTATGCTGTCCCGGTCACCCAGGTAACCGGTGAGATTACGGGTGTCAGGTCCGGGAAAATCAGGGTCTTCACGGTAGTGCTGCCAGAAAAATTCAGCTTCGTCCTGGAGTGCCCGTTCAAGAAGAATGTCGCCAAGTACGTAGCGTGTTGCATAAATACCCAGGATAACCGTGACGCTGATCAGGGCAATTTGCAGTACGAAGGCCCGCCAGAATTTTTTCCTGAGACCGGCTGCGCTACTGGTCAATATCGGCAATCTTGTAGCCCGCGTTCTGGATGGTGTGCATCAGCTGTTTATCAAACGGCTTATCGATTTCTTTCCTGAGGTTGTACATATGGCTGCGCAGGGTGTCACTGTCCGGTAACAGGTCTCCCCAGATCTGTTCCTCTATTTCGCGGCGCTGGACGACGCGTGGTGATGCCTGCATCAATATATGTAGAATCTTGATGCCTATCGGTGTGAGTTTCAGCTTCTGGCCGTTGCGTGATACTTCCAGCGTGCCGGTATCAAAACTCAAATCGCCTACTGTCATCATGCGCGGACTGACCTGGCCACGATTGCGGCGTATCAGTGCGCGTATGCGTGCTTCCAGTTCCTGGATCTCGAAGGGTTTCAACAGGTAATCATCGGCACCGGCATCCAGTCCGGCAATCTTGTCGTTCAGTGTATCCCGTGCGGAAAGTATGAGGATCGGAGTATCGTCGCGGGCGCGGGTACGAAACTGACGCAGAAGCTCCAACCCATCCAGTCCCGGCAACATCAGATCAAGAACGATCAGATCGTGGTTGTGGGTAACGGCAAGGTGCAGCCCGGAAATGCCGTCCGCTGCATAATCGATCGTATAATCGAGCTGTTCCAGGTAGTCGCAAACCATGTCGGCGATGTCCCGGTTGTCTTCAATCACCAGCAGTCGACCCTGTGTTCCTTTGTCCATGCGTTTATAGTAGCAATTGGGCCGTGATGATGGTGTGAAATTGGCGGCTCAGTCGTCGGCGACCGGTTCTCTCATGGTAACCAGTTCCTCGGCGGCCGTCGGATGTATGCCGATGGTGCTGTCAAACACGGATTTGGTGGCGCCGGCACGCAGGGCGATGGCGATACCCTGGATGATTTCACCGGCTTCAGGGCCGAGCATGTGCACACCCAGTACCCGGTCACTGTCGCGGTCAACAATGATTTTCATCAGGGTTTTTTCCGGATCATCTGAGAATGACAGTTTCATCGGCTTGAAACTGGACATGAACACGGCGACATTGGCATACCTTGCCCGCGCTTCATCCTCGGTCAGCCCCACGGTGCCGATAGCCGGCTGGCTGAACACTGCAGTGGCCACGGTGTCGTAATCGACCGGGTTTGCGCCATCACCGTAGAGTTGCCGGGCCAGAAACATACCTTCAGCCAGGGCAACGGGCGTCAGGTTGATGCGGTCGGTGACATCACCGATGGCGTAAATGGAGGGAACGCTGCTCTGGTATTGCCCGTTGACGACAATGGCGCCGTTGTCATTCAGTTGTACGCCCAGCTGTTCCAGGCCCAGTTCCTTGCTATTGGGTTTTCTGCCGGTGGCATACATGATGGCATCGAATTCCCGGTTTTCGTCATCGGTAAAAGCGGCGTGTAATACTCCGTCCTTTTTTTCGATGTCGGTGATGTTGTTGTCGAACAGCAGATGAATGCCCTTGTTGCGCATTTCATCGGCAAGTTTTTCCCGTATATCCACATCGAAACCGCGCAGGAACAGCGGTCCCCGGTAGACCAGGGTTGTGTCCACACCCATGCCGTGAAAGATGCCGGCAAATTCCACTGCGATGTAGCCGCCACCGACGATGGCAATGCGTTCGGGAAGCTTGTCGAGAAAGAAAGCCTCGTTGGAACTGATCACGTGTTCCTTGCCGGGGATATCCGGTATGTCCGGCCAGCCACCCGTCGCAACCAGGATACGTTCCGCCGTGTATGTGTGGCCGTTGATATTTACACTATTGGCATTGATCAGCGTGGCCCGGCCATTGATCAGCTCGACGCCGTTATTTTCCAGGATTTTCCGGTAGACCCCGTTCAGACGTTCAATTTCGCGGTTCTTGTTTTCAAGCAGGGTGTTCCAGTCAAAATTCGGTTCACCGAAGGACCAGCCGAAGCTTCGCGCCGTGGCAAAATCCTCGGCAAAGTGCGAGGCATAGACGAACAGCTTCTTGGGGACGCAGCCGACGTTGACGCAGGTGCCGCCCAGGTAGCGGTCCTCGGCAATAGCGACGCGGGCGCCGAAGCCTGAAGACATACGAGCGGCACGGACACCACCCGAGCCGGCGCCGATGACAAAAAGATCGTAATCAAAATCAGCCATAAATCAGATTCTCGCCCTGTTGTGATAATTTTAACAATGCAAGCAGGTATCCCCGGGCATGATGTTGCCTCCGGTCTCCGGCGACATGCGTGCCGCCTGCACAGCATATCAGGCCTGCTCAACTGTTGCATGAGCGGACCGGCATTACCTTGCTTCACGCCTGTACAGTCGCCGGGATTTCAACCTTGAAGCCTTCGCGGAGCCGGTCTTCCCGCACTTGATCGACTCTTCGCCGCACGTTTGCGATTACCAACAATCTACCAGACCTTGTGTGAGGCCGGATAATTGATTTGATCAATACACCTGATAGGCGGGGTATATATTCACACCCGGGGTAATCGGTGAGATATTACCCTTGCGGGTCATGTTCGGGTCCCGGAGATTCTCCGGCGTTGCAGCCGTTCAAGCGTTAATCGGGTCAGGAGCGGTAACAGCCCGAGCAGTACAAAGGCGAAAACGAGATCGACTGAAAGGATACTTCCCGGTGAATCCAGTTCTCCCAATTGTTTGCCGGCATTCACGTAAACCGCTGTAATCGGCAACATACCCAGTTGGGTAACCCAGTAGAAGGTGCGCAGGCGTATGGGAGTAATGCCCATAAGCAGGTTGATTATGACAAAGGGGAAAACAGGTACCATCCGCAAGGTGAACAGATAATAACCGCCGTCGCGTTCTATGCCACGGTCTATAATCCGGAGGCGTTGACGGTGGCGATCATGCAAGAAGCCCTTGAGCAGGTAGCGTGAGATCAGAAACGCTGCACAGGCACCCAGTGTAGAGGCGAATGAAACCAGGACCGTGCCGGCGACAAGGCCGAACAGCGCGCCGGCACCAATGCTGAGGATGGTTGCCCCGGGAATGGATAATGCCGCCATCAGCAGGTAAGCCAGGAAATACAGGCATGGAAACAACAGCGGATGAGCAGCGTGATAACCCGATATCAGCCCTTGTTGTTGCTGGAGAAAGTCCAGGCTGAGGTATCTGTCGAGGTCAAGGACAAGGAAGCCGGTGATGGCGGCCGCTACGGAGACGGCCAGGATGGTACGGTATAGCTGTTTTCTGACTGTAGCCATGTCAGCAGGCGCTTGTATGTATTCTGCCGGGAACCGTCCGGATGTGGAAAGTCACGGTCACGGGGTGCCCCGAGACCGGATTAATTTGCCCGTGAAACTGGCGAGAGGATTCAAAACAGGTATGATGGGCATGTGAATATTCGATTTTTAATGTTCAGGTGAAATGAAATTATGTTGGGTCGTATTGCCGTTTTTATATGCAGTTTTCTGCTGATTGCAAATCTTACCGCCGACACCTTCTCAACGCCAACGGGGCAGGTCAGGGACTCGGTGGAAAGGGTCTTGAAAATTCTCAAGGACACCACTCTGGATCGTGATCAGAAGTGGGAAAAGATCGGTGTCATTATCAATGAACGATTCGATTTCAGGAGCATGTCGCAAAGCATCCTTGCTACCAACTGGAAACGCGCCACCCCGGAGGAACGCGAGAAATTTGTTGAATACTTTTCCCAGTACATCGAGGAGACTTACCGGGACAAGATCGAGGCCTATGACAACCAGGAAATCCGCTTCGTTGACGAGAAAATCTACGGCAAGCGCGCTCTGGTAAAAATGATGATTGTGACCGAGAACACCGAGATCCCCATAGACTTCCGGGTCAAGGACAATGACGGCGAATGGTATTCCTACGATGTAGTTATTGAGGGCGTCAGCCTGGTGAACAATTACCGCAACACCTTTGCCACCATACTTAAAAACGAGGGCATGGACGGATTGCTCAACGACATCAGCCGGCGGGTGCAGAAGTACAAGGAGAAGCAGGCTGCAGGCGATTCCCCCGGCTGAAACGCAGTGTCATTTTCATCTAATAAACTGAAACTGATCTGTTTATTGGATTTCTGACCCAATCGGATTTTTATGTGTCAGCACATCCGGTTCCGGGTTACTGACGCGCCGATTTCAGGTACTTTTCCAGCGCCTTGCAACAGGTCTGCAGCACCTTGATACGGGCGTAGCGTTTGTCATTGGCTTCCACCAGGTGCCACGGAGCATATTCCGTACTGGTGCGCGCCACCATGTCGTTGACCGCCATCTTGTACTGCTCCCATTTCTCCCGGTTGCGATAATCCTCCCGGGTGATTTTATAGCGTTTATAGCTGATCTTTTCGCGTTCCCGGAAGCGTTTTTCCTGCTCATCCCTGTCGATATGCAGCCAGAATTTAACAATGACAATGCCGTGTTCGCTGAGTTTTGACTCGAAGTCATTGATTTCCGTATACGCCCGGAACCATTCCCTGTATGCGGCAAGCGCCTCAACACGTTCCACGAGAACACGTCCGTACCAGCTGCGGTCATAAATCGTGAATTTACCGGCGCGGGGCAGGTGGCGCCAGAATCGCCACAGGTAGTGATGGGCTTTTTCTTCATCGCTGGGTGCGCCGACGGGAATTACCCGGTACTGGCGCGCGTCGAGCGCCTGGGTAATCCTGCGGATGGCGCCACCCTTGCCGGCCGCATCCCAGCCCTCGAACACCAGAATGGCCGAGATCCCCTTGTCCCGGTATTTTCGAGCCAGCAGGTTCAGCCGGCCCTGGTGTTTGGCCAGTGATTCGTTGTATTCACGCTTGCCCAGGGTCTTGTCATCCATTTTCAGCGTTTGCAGGATGGTAATGTCCTTTTTAATCTCGATACGCGGCGGGGTTTCCACTTTTGCCTCCGCGGTGATCAGGGCAATATGGTTTCGGGTACGTGTCAGGATATGATTGGCCACAGTCAGGCTGCTGTACCTGAGATCCGTCCCTTCAACGACCAGCCACGGCACATGACCGGTGCTGGTCTCGCGGACCACGCGGTTGGCCAGGGCAATGAATTCATCGTAGAGTTTCAGATGCTTGAGGTCACGCTTGGTCACCTGCCAGCGGGTTGCGGGGTCCTTCCTGAGTTCGGCAAAACGTTTTTCCTGGTCCTTTTTGCTCATGTGAATCCAGAGCTTGATGATCAACATGCCGTCATCGGTGAGTTCACGCTCGAGTTCATTGATGTGCATGAGTTCACGGTCGAATTCGTCGTGGCTGGAATTCTTCTGCATCCATTTCGATATCGGATCGCTGTACCACGAACCTGAAAATATCCCGATCTCGCCATTGCCTGGCAGTCCCATCCAGTAGCGCCAGTGATTCGGCCGGCTTGCTTCATCATCCGTGGGTTCGGCAAAGGCATGGGTGCGGATATAACGCGGATCCATCCATTCATTCAGCAGGTTGATGATATTGCCCTTGCCGCTGCCATCGACACCGGAGACCAGGATCAGTACCGGGAAATCATGACTGGTGAGATCATCCTGCAGGCGCAGGAGTTCGGTACGCAGTGCGGGGACCCTGGCCTTGTATTCCCGTTTGCTGAGGTGATGGCCCATTTCTGCAACTTCAAACATGACGGCGGCTCCTGTGGTTCAGTCGGGTATCCGGTTGCAACAGTTGCCCGTGATCGGGCCGGTGCTGAATCGACCAGCATTTGCTAGTTTGAAGTGTTTTTCAGGAAAGTAAAACAGGCAGGAGGATTTCCAGGCTACAGGTATTTCACCGAACAGCTGTTTCCTGAACCTGCTGCAGACCAGAGGCAGGTGACTGGTTTGACGTCAGTCCGGAAACTTCAGAAGGGATTCCAGGTTTTCTCGCGCGTGTATTTCATATAGCCGACATTGATGCCGCTACGCAGCCCGGCGCCGAGGCGCACGGGCGCGAGAATGATATCCCCGGATTGATGATAGTTGGCGCTGATGCCGCCGATGATATAGAGGCTGCCATCGACCGCGGGGAAACGCTGGAAGAGAGCATCAGCATTCGGCAGGTTGTAAACCAGAACATAAACCTTCGATACATTGGCGCCGGCGTCAAAGCCGATGGACGGCCCGGTCCAGTGCACCCGCTGACCGGCACCATTGTAAATTTGCAGTACGCCGTTACCGTAACGGGCGCCAACCCCAAGCGCGCCACTGGCTTCCTCACCCTTGATGACGGCATTGGGCTTACCCAGATCCTCGAAAATTTTCTCAATAACCTCACCGACACCCTCGGCGCCTTCACCAAAAAAGTCCGCGGCATCATCAATGACCGTGTCCCGGCTGTATTCACTGTCTTCGGCACGAAGCAGGAATGGTTGTAACAGTAATAACAATACCAGTGCGATGTATGCCACGCCTGACTTCGTTGTGCTCATGTACTTTCTCCAGACTGAATATGACAGTCGTCAAACTCATGTGACATATTGAACGGAAGGGGCTGATCCGTTCAATCGTTGGACTCGAATATATACTTGCTTATGAGTTCTTCCAGGTTGATCGAAGGCTCGGTTTCCAGGATTTCTCCGCCTTCGGGCAGCATGATCTCCGAACCGCCGGGGGTGATTTTGACGAATTTATCGCCAATGATCCCCGACGTGCGAATGGATGCAATGGCATCGTCCGGTATTTTAACGGCATTATCTATCGACAGCGTCACATTCGCGAACCAGGTTTCCGGTTCGAACTCGATGGATTCGACCTTGCCGACACGGACGCCGGCGGCTTCCACGAAAGCGCCTTCCTTGAGCCCGGAGGCGGAAACAAAGCGCGCATGCACCCGGTATTCATCCTGCGTCAGAAAGTCCACATCACCGAGACTGATGGCCAACCAGGCGATGGCGGCGAGGCCGGCGAGCATGAATAATCCAACTGAAAGTTCTGTGATCCTCGTGTTCATATTCAATCCTGTTTATTGTTTCTGTTCTGATTGATGGCTGCGGCCCTGGTGATTAGAGCATGATTGCGCTGACCAGGTAATCGGCACAGAGCACGGCAATGGATGAATGCACCACGGCCATTGTGGTCACACGGCTGACGCCTTCGGAACCGTAAGCACCCGTGACCAGGTGCAGGTAAAACCCCTTGGCGGTTGAAATCCAGATGATTAGCAGGCTGAACACCAGGGTCTTGACCAGGCACATGCGCAGGTCTCCCATCAGTACCGTGTCGGACATACCCTGGAAGTAGGCGCCCTCGCTGAGTCCGAACAGTACAACGCTGATGAAATAACCGCCCACAATGCCGATGACAATGAAAATCGCGGTCAGCAAGGGGATGGAGATCATGGCGGCCGTAAATCGCGGTACGATGACATGACGGATGGGATCGATGGCCATGCATTCAAGCGCGTCGATTTGCTGTTCGGTGCGCATGATGCTGATCTCCGCACATATTGCCGAACCGGCGCGGCCAATGACCATCAACGCCGTCAATACCGGACCCAGTTCCCAGATCAGGCTTAACCCCACGGCGGATCCGGCCATGCTGGTGGCGCCGAAACGAACCAGCGTATCCTGGAACAGCAGGGCCACCACCATGCCCACGAACAGTCCCGACAAGATGATGACACTGAGGGATCGCACACCGATGAAGTGTATCTGCTTGATCAGGGACCGCGGCCGCCACGGGGGCGTGAGCATGGCGGCCACGCTGTGCCCGAGAAAGATGCCCATGCGGCCGAGTGAGCGAATGGTTTCAGTCATGACGGCATGCTTATCTCGTCAACTGGTCTATGTAGTCGCTGTCGACGCCATGCCGGGACGGACGGCGATGAATCATGTTCAGAATGCGTGCATCGCTGGAGGCATGCAGTTCATCGACAGCGCCGGTAAAAATCTGATCACCGTGGTGCAGAACGGTAACACGGTCGGCGATGTTCAGTGCACTCTGCATTTCGTGGGTAATGATGACAATGGTCATGTTCAGGGCCACCCGCAACTGTTTGATCAGTTCATCGAGTTCCGCCGAGGTTACCGGATCGAGACCGGAGGATGGTTCATCGAAAAACAGCAGCCGTGGATCCATGATCACGGCGCGCGCCAGGCCGGCGCGCTTGAGCATGCCGCCGGACAGTTCCGAGGGCATGAGATGTTCATGATCGAGCAGGTTCATCATCTCCAGCTTCATGCGCGCCATGATTTGAATGGTGTCCTTGTCCAGCACGGTATGTTCGTGTAACGGCAACTCGATATTCTCGATCAGTGACAGGGAACTGAACAGGGCGCCACCCTGGAAGGCAACTCCGATTTGCTTGCGCAGATCAAACAATTCGCGGCGTGTCATGGTGGTTATATCCCGGCCGAGCAGTTTGACGGTTCCCGCACTTGGTGCCTTCAGGCCGAGCAGGTGTCTGAGAAACGTGCTTTTCCCGGAGCCGCTGGCGCCCATGATCACCAGGATCTCGTTTTCCCGCACATCCAGCGAGATGTTGTTCAACACCTGCCGATCGCCGTAATGACTGACCAGGCCGGAAACTTCGATCAGGTTCTGTTCATCCGTTGCAGACATAGTGGGGAAACTAAACGAGAAGCGCAGTGGAGTGCAAGAACATCGTAAGATCCACACTTCGCCGTACCATGCCTGATGCTCCGCAATATGCCGCGTTGGCGGCGGGCATTAGCGCTGTCGTGTCGAACTTCCTGGCCGTTTCCTGTTCCGGGCGGATACTGCGCAGATGATGTACGGGATCTCAGAGTTTCTGCAATCGCGCGTGAATTTCTCCGGCGATGCGCTCGGATTCCGTCAACTCGGTTGCAGATAACTTCTCCTGCAGCATATCCCGCCGGCGAATATCCATGACATTGCCCGAATCGGCCACTATGCGGTACCAGGCATGGGCCATCACCTTGTCACGGGGGACGCCGTTGCCATCCAGGTACATCGATGCCAGGGTCCGTTGGGCCACGGCATTGCCATTCTGGGCGGACTCACGGTACCAGCGTATGGCCTGGTCTGTATCGCGCTCGACGCCTTCACCGTAGGCATAGGCGACTCCCAGCCGGTACTGGGCGCCGGCGTGCCCCAGTTCGGCAGCCTGCTGAAAGTACTCGAAAGCCTTGCTGTCATCCTTGCTGACACCGTCACCAAAAGCGTGGGCCATACCCATTTCATACAAGGCCTCCGGATCAGCGCCGTCTGTATCGCCTGCCGCTGCGTTTTCAACCCTGCGTTGAGTTGACTCATCATCGAGGTCATCATCCTCCAGGGTGACCTGTGGCTCCGTTTGCGACGGGTCTTCATCCTTTTTCGAAAGACCGAGCAACTTGCCGGCAGCAGCCCAGAAACCCTTCTTTTCCCCGTTACCGGCAGCGATGTCATTGTCCGCGGTATCCGTCTCGCGGGCGGATGATTCAGCAGCGATCGGCGCCGTATCCCCGCTGGCGGACCGCGACGATTCAAATCCCGGATTCATGGACGGTGTGGCTGCCGGTTGCGGCGTGGATTCAGTCTGATTACCGGCAACAAATTCTTCTGCCGCCAGCCGTTGCAGGTTTTCATAATTATGGCGGGCCGCTTCGTGACCCTGTTCGGCGGCACGTTCATACCACTGCGCTGCCTGGACGTCGTCCTGCTCGATGCCTTCACCCATCAGGTAAATGTTGCCGAGTTTGTACTGGGCGTTCATATTGCCCTGCTGGGCGGCGCGCCGGTACCAGAGGAACGCCTGGGTGTAATCCTGCTTGAGGCCGTTACCCGTGTAATACATGTCGGCCAGTTGCAACTGGGCATCGGCATCACCCCGGGTGGCCAGAGGCCGGATCGTGCCGACATCTGCTGCAGTGTCCGTGACGGCTTTGCTATCGGTGATGTAGGCAACGGTTTCGTTAGCCGGTTCACCTGCGGTCTCTGCTGGTTCAGGTTCGGCGCCTGTTTCTGCCTCAGCCTCTGTGACTGATATGGATTCGTTCTGCGGCGGCGGTTGCCTGAGCGTCTGCTCCGTCATCGCCGTCGAGGCGTCGCGATCGCTGTTGCTGAACATCTGGTCGAAGAAAGCAAACTCGTCTTCATCGGTCGGTTCGACAGTCTCGTCCGTACTCTTCGGAGTTTCGTCCGCCGGGTTGTCATGATTGTCATTTGCAGTGCCGGTTAACGCCGTGTCGGCTTCCATGATTTCGACAGCCTGCTCGACTTCATCATCGGCAACGGCGTCGCTGTCAGGGGTCCGCGTGCTGTCGTCACCCGTCCCGAACAGGCGGGCAAAAAAACCTTTCCCGGTACCGGTGTCCCCGGCATCGGTGGTGCGGGTTGTTTCACCGGATTCGTTGGCCGTAACGGTTTCAGCACTGTCTGTGTCGGTGGACGGTTCGGTGGCTGTTGTTGTCGTTGTCGCTGCGGCTATGGAGGGTTCCGGCGTTTCTGCTTCACTCAGCACGACGGTATCGACCGCATCTTCTTCCGGATCGCTGGTCAGTTGTTGCGAGACGGGAGCGCTACCGACGCCATAGGTTTTCACTTCGGCCGTGGGTTTTACCTCGGCCGGTGAGCCGGTTGCTTCCGCAAGGCCGGCATCGACATCCGGGGCGGCATCGTCGCTGTCGTCGTTTGCCGTGAGGGTATCCGAATCCATTGCAGTGTCTGCTTCGCTGCTGTCCTTGCCGCCGCCGAACAGGCGGCTGAAAAAGCCACCGACGCCGGAGGCAGTCCCGGCCTTTTTCTCGACCGGTTGATCCGTTGCCGTGGCCGTGTCGGAATACGGGGTTGTTTCCGCTTCGTCATCCACGCGCGCCCGCACAATGGCATCCGTTTCCGGCATATTGGACACCACGGCCACCGTTGGCGTGGCAGGCGCGGTGTCTGTATTTTCCGGGGTTACCGGGGTTGAAGTCGTCGGGGCTGCATCGTGGATCGTGTTCTCAGACGCAGTCGTGGTATCGGCATCAGGCATTGCCATGGTGTCCGGCCGCGTGGTTTCGGGTCGTGTCAGGGTGGCCACCTCGACAGGTTGTGGTAGCTCCAGTGGTTCCCCGGATTGCGCCATCAGCGTCTTCAGACTCTGCAGGTTGTGCGCGGCCGCGACGTGGCCCTGTCGCGCCGCCTTGTCGTACCAGAGGGCTGCCTTCTGGTTATCCTGGGGCACGCTTTCCCCCAGCAGATACATGTTGCCGATACTGTACTCGGAATCCATGTGGCCCTGTTCGGCCGCTTTCAGGTACCAGTTGAAAGCCTTGTCGTAATCCTTGTCCACGGCACGGCCGACGTAATACATGGAGGCCAGGTGAGACTGCGCTTCCGCATCACCGGCTTCGGCCAGCGGCCGAAACTCCGCCAGCGCCTGGTCATAGTCGCCGCCGGCCAGGGCCCTGCGTCCGCTTTCCACGGAGTAACGGGCGCTTGTTTCTGCCGACTCCGCAGACTCAACGCGGTCGATTGTGGACGCGCTCTCGGCCAGGGCAACGGTTTCCGGCTCCGGGGTTGCAGCCGGTTTGTTGCTGCCGAAAATCCGGCTGAAAAAACCGCCTGTGCCGGCGGTGTCGGATTTTGCAGCCGCATTATCGCTCGCAGGGGAATCGATGGCCGCGATGGTTTCTGCTTCTGCCTCTACCGTGGCATCTTCCCGGCTATCCAGCGCTGTCGTTAGCGGCTCGCTGCCGGGTGATTCCGGTACCGCCGGTGTGTCGATTACCGCCGTCTCAGGCTGTGCAGTCCCGGTGTCGATTTCGCCACTGTCGATGCGGTCGGCAGTGTCTTCAACCCGCGTCTCATCCACGGCAAGACCTGTCACGTCCTTGCTTGCCTCGCTGATGGTGTCTTCAGGGCCAGCCGTTTTGCCCGTGCCGAACAGGCGGCTGAAAAAGCCGGGCTTTTTCTCTTGTTCTTCGGCTTCCGGACCGGCCGGGATGGAATCAGCGTCAGCTTGCAGTGCCTCGGTGATTTCAGGCTCCGCTATGTGATCGGTTTGCGCGGTAGAGACGATTTCAGTGTCAGCCGCTGTTTCCGTATCGTCAGTCGCTACCACTTCAATGTCTTCGCTGCTGACTTCGGTTTCTGTTGATGGCGCAGGCGTGTCCGGAAAAGTATCGCTGTCATCACCGGCGTCCACGGGCTCCCCGACAATCGCCGTAGCCGTTTCCGGCTGCTGATCCCTGGCCTTGAAGATCCTGCCAATGGCGCCGAACAGGCCGCCATCCTCGCCGGCCGGCGTCGATTCGGCCCCGGCCGTATTATTTTCAGCCGCGTTCTTTCCGGCTCTATCGACCAGGCTGGAGATCCCGTCCGAGGATATGGAACGCAGTGGAGTGGGGGTCTGGGTTACCGCCACCGGGGCTGATTCCGCAACCGCCGGGGTGAGTTCGGGTTCAGGTTCAGGTTCGGTGGTTGTTACGTCCGGCTCGGGCGTACTGACGGTGGCGCCGGTATTGACGACACTCTCCGTGCTGCCCGGCCGTACCTGCGGGGTGGGGCGGGCGGCAACGGCAGTGACCGTGCGTTGCAGGCTGGCGAGTTCATTCTGGGCGGCGGCATAGCCCTGGTCAGCCGCCATGGTGAACCAGCGTATGGCCTGCGGGTAATTCTGTTCCACGCCCTTACCGGCGCGGTACAGGGTGCCGAGGTTGTACTGTGCCGTGGCATCGCCGCGATCGGCCGCCATCCGGTACCAGTGTATGGCCTGGCTGTAATCCTGCGTCACACCTTCGCCGGTATGGTAAGCGCTGCCGAGATGGACCTGGGCGCGGATATAGCCCTGTTCCGCGGCGCGGGTAAACCAGCGTACCGCCTCCGAGGAATCCTGCGGGACGCCTTCGCCATAGGCATAGGAAAGTCCCAGGCTGTATTGAGAGATGACATGACCCTGCTCGGCGGCACGCCGATACCAGATGGCGGCTTGCTTGAGATCCTGCTCTATGCCTTCGCCGAAGGCATAGGCCACGGCGAGGTTGTACTGGGCGTCCTTGTCCCCCTGGGTTGCCGCCTTGCGATACCAGGCCACGGCCTGGCTGTAATCCTGCGGCACGCCTTCACCCACATAGTAAAGGTAGCCGAGGTGCGACTGTGATTTGGCGTCCCCCTGTTCCGCCAGGGTCCGGATTTGACGGGCCTTGTCTTCAAGCGGTCCGGCGCTGGTCATCGTGGTGACGGTGAATAAGATGAGAGTGAAAATAACTCCGGACAGGGAGTGATTGCGTATCATCGCCGTTTCCCCCTCGTGCGAGACGAATTTTGATAAATCTGACACTTGTCGATCAGGTACTTAATACTCTTGTACACCTGTAAGGATCATCTGGTTCAAGTCAGTGTAAACTGAATCCATAGATCCCGATATTGCCTGAAGTATAGGGCAATGTAATCTGAAAATACACAATATCTAGCGCTTTAAGCCCACTGATTCCTCCAGATATAGACTATGGATATCAGCAGTTTGAGGCGAAAATTCCGGCCTCAAACCAGCAAACCACCGATGAGTGCGCCGATCAGCAGGGTCGGCACATACACCAGGTACAGTAAAATGCCACTGCCTGCCAGCAGGGCCCCGACCATGGGCAGCGCCGTCAACATGGTGCCGCTCACAAACAGGGCAATGGCGATGAGAACTCCGGGCAACAGCGCCGCCAGCAAACCCGGCAGTACGCCACCGGCCTGCTTGCCGCCGACGATGCCGGCGATCAGGCTGCCGATGCCGGGAAGCCAGAACAATAACAGTGAAATGATGAACATCCAGAACATGCCAAGGAGTATGCTGCCGCGTTCTTCCGCCATGGTGGTCTCTCTTTGCATTGGTTTTACGGTATTATAAATTTTCAGCCAACAAACTGCTAAATGCATTTTTCGTCGCTGTTGCGGCCTGTTAATCCATACCCGGGGTATTTCATGTCAGACATTAAAAATCCAGCAAAACAACTTCGCAGCCTGATGAGCCAGCCCGGCATCATCCGCTCTCTTGGCGCCCACGATGTGCTGAGTGCGGTGATGATCGAGCAGGCCGGTTTTGAAACGGTGTTCATGGGTGGTTTCGGCACCAGCGCCAGTATGATGGGTCTGCCCGATCTGAATTTTCTGGGCCTGATGGAGATGGTGGAGGCCTCGCGGCGCATGGCGCATCGCCTTGATGTGCCGTTGATCGCGGATGCCGATACCGGCCACGGTGATCTGCACAATGTCATGCGTTGTGTCGAGGAATTCGAGGGTTCCGGCGCGGCCGGGATCATTCTCGAGGACCAGGCCTTTCCGAAACGCTGCGGCCATTTCGGCGGCAACCGGGTGATCGAGGCGGCCGAGATGGTGAGCAAGTTCAAGGCCGCGGTCGATGCGCGCAACGATCCGGATTTTGTGTTCATTGCCCGTACCGATGCCCGCGGCACCCATGACCTGGACGAAGCCATCGATCGCGTCAATCGTTATTGTGACGCCGGCGCTGACGTCGCCTTTATCGAAGCGCCGCGGAGTATTGAAGAACTGGAGACCATCTGCCGACGGGTCGAGTACCCGAAACTGGTGAACATGCTGGCGTTTGGAAAGACGCCCATACTTTCGGCTGCGGAACTGCAGGAACTCGGTTTTAAATTTCTCGTCGCTCCCATCGATTCGGTGCTGATCACGGCGAAAGCCATGCGCGAGATGGCGCAGGTTTTCAAGCGTGACGGTCATACCAAAGCCCTGCAGGCGCAGATGGTGGATTTTGACGAGATCAAGGATATTCTCGGCCTCAAGGATTACCTGTCGCTGCATGAACAGTTCAAGTCATAAGGGACTCGACATCGGGTGACTCATCATTCCCGTAAAGCTTGTCCCCGTGAAGACGGGGAACGGGGATCCAGTGAAATGAAGCATTGCCGTCGGCGATTCATATAATTGTGCAACGCCCTGATAGCCACAACCACATGCCCTTGCCCGTCAGAACCATCATTCTGGTTTATCTGCTGCTGTTTGCCCTGGCCATTCCCTGGTATCTGCCGCAACGCTATACCTTGCTGTTCGGTTTGCCGTTGTGGGTGACAGTCTCGCTGCTGGTTTCACTGTGTATTTCCCTGTTTACAGCGTGGCTGCTGTTGACGATGAAATGGCCGGATGAATGATCTGCTGCCTTTCGGCGCCGGCGCCTGGCTGTTCATCGGGGTTTATCTCGGTTCGCTGATCCTGGTCGGCTGGATCGGCTACCGGGCGCGCCGCGAAAACACGCTGGCGGATTTTTACCTTGCCGGTTCGAGCTTTGGTTTTGTTGTCCTGTTTCTCACCCTCTATGCCACGCAGTACAGCGGCAACACGTTTTTCGGCTACACAGGCAAGACCTATCGTATCGGTTACGCCTGGGTGATGGCGGTGCATTTCATGACGGCGATCATCGTCTGTTACCTGATCTTCGCGCCGAAGCTGTACCGGTTGTCACGGCATTTGCATTTCATTACGCCGACGGATTTTCTCGCCCATCGATACGGATCATCGGCACTGAACCTGCTGGCCACGATGATCATGGTCGTGGTGCTGGCGAACTTCCTGCTCGCCCAGCTCATGGCCATGGGCCGGGCCATGCAGGGACTGGCGGTGAACGATCCGGTGCAGGCGTACAACTACGGGGTAATCCTGCTCACCACCATCATGGTGATCTACGGTACGCTGGGCGGCATACGCGCGGTGGCCTGGACCGACGCCATCCAGGGTGCGGTGCTGATGACGGGTTTTCTCATTCTGCTCTTTATATTGCATCGTATGTATGGCCCGGTGAGTGAAGCCACGCAGGTGATCCACACCTCGGCGGATGCGCTGACCCGCGCCAAGGTGGCGCCACCCGACGCCAATCGCCTGCGTGAGTGGCTGAGTTATGTCCTGCTGGTGGGACTGGCCGGTTCGCTGTATCCGCAGGCCATCCAGAGAGTCTTCGCGGCCCGGAACGCCCGTGTGCTGCGTCACAGTCTCGCCCTGATGGCCTTCATTCCCCTGACCACCACGTTGATTGCCGTCTTTGCCGGCATCTACGCGATTGCCTATTTTCCCGGTCTGCAAGGCGCCGCCAGCGATCAGATCCTCACGCGTATGCTGGCCGAGGTACAACTGCATTCACTGCCCGGTTACTGGCTGGTGGTGGTACTGTTCGCCGCCGCGCTATCGGCCATGATGTCGACGGCGGATTCGGCGCTGCTCAGTATTTCATCGATGCTGAGCAAGGACATTTACGGGGTGTTCATCCATCGCCGGGCCGGGCAGGCGGTGTTGACCCGGGTCGGGAAATTAAGCTCGTGGGTGCTGGTGATTTTCCTGGTGTGGCTGGCCATTTACCTGCGCGACAAGGCCTCGCTCATCCAGTTACTGGATCGCAAATTCGATCTGATGATCCAGCTGGTACCGGCTTTCATGCTGGGTATTCACTGGCAGGGATTGAAACCCGGGCCGGTGTTAACGGGTATTGTTGCCGGCATCATTGTGGCGCTGTTACTGGCCTATGGAGACATTACAGCGGTAGTGGATGGGAAGCTCTATGGATTTCACCCGGGCCTGTACGGATTGCTGGTCAACCTGGCGCTTGCCTGCGGCTTGTCACTGCGGGCAACGCATCAAACCTGACTATCGCACAGCACTCAGGAATGCGGGTTTACTGAACCCATTCCGAATTCGCGGCAACGTCCCACTTGAAATGGAAGTCATGACTCTCGGTCGATTTGACGTTTTCTTTCATATCGTCGGCTTTTGTAAATTCAAAGTTGATGCGGTCGAAGAGCAGGGTGACATGTTCCTTGAAAAAGTTATCTTCAACACTGCCCCCGGTCACGATGGATTTGATAACAATATTCTCGAGTTTGATAGACATGTATTTACCTTCAACCTGCCTCTTTGCAACAACCGGTGTAATGCTGAACTCGATAGCGGGAATCACCTTGCCCTGGGCAAACAGCAGGCGGATATCGGGGCTGTCAATGTCCGTGGGTTTGACAATCGATATTTCGTTAAAGCTGGTTTTTACATTGTCATCGCCTTGTGTTGATTTGCGATTGCTGGTCATGCCCCAGTTCCATGAAAGTACTTCGGACCATCCCTTGTGCTTGTAATCCCTGGCGCCGCCGGTGACACCATCGATTTTCATAAACATGTGTAATGACATAACAACCTCCGGAAGGTAAAGCAGATGCAATCATTAGAGCACAGCCGTCCCGAATTAGCGATGACAATGCACCGATGCCGGCAGGACGGGTGACGGTACCGGATTGGCGGCCGGACATGGAACAACTGTTCAGAAGTTAAAGCTCAGAAATAATTCGATATAGTCATCGCGGCTGACGGCGAATGCCGGATCGGAAGTGGAGGGATCGATGAAAAAGCGTGCCTCGGCTTCCAGAAACCAGTGCTCGGACATGCGGCGCGATGCCTCGAGATTATAGAATAGACCGCCGGTATTGCGATCCCATATGACTCCGGTGAGTAACTGGGTGGAACTGGGATCATTGAAGGCGAGCCGCGCGCCGATTGCGATGTCATCCTCAAAAATCGTCGGCGCTGATTCACCGCGATCATCGTAGTGGTATTCGCCCAACAGGCCCAGGTCTACGACGGAGTCCATAATACCAACAAAGGTATATTCAAAGCCGCCGGCAACGGCGTTGAATGTCTCGTCCTGGCCGCTGCGATGCAGGGCTTCGAGTTTCCAGAGCATATTGCCGTGGGTGGCCTGCACATCCAGCGAGGTCTGGTGAATGGTGTCATAAAAAGGGATCAACACCGGGTTGTTACCGGCATCGAGCGCAGGCAACAGGCGCGGTTCACGGCTGGTCCCGTAAAAATGCGCGAGACCGATGTCAAAGGCGCCGAAATAGTGCGAATAACGCACGGCGAAATCCACGTGTTTTTCCTTCGCACCTGATTCAAATTGCGACAGTCCCTCATCGATCGGTGGACTCGTGCGCAGGCGTCCCTGGCGGCCGGCAAATTCCCGCTCGCGAAAGTATGGCATGACGAACAGATCCACCGTGCCCCAGTCACGGATCAGCGCGAGATTGAGCATGGGCTGGCCGAGTTTGTCCTCGGTATCGATGTTTTCCACCAGGTCAGTTTGATTAATCACATCGACGAGGTGCTGGAATTCAACCACACCCCAGAATACCTTGCGTATACCAAGGCGCAATTCCCAGCTTTCTTCCACCTTGACATACGTGAGTTCGCGAATGTCCACGTGAGTGCGTTCACTGTCGTGCTGATCAACCCGGAAAAAAGGCGCGAAGGCGAACAATTGCCGGTTATCATCCCACTCGTGATAATACTCGGGCTCGAACACCAGTGAAGTATTGAGGCTGTGGTCCTGGCGGGGATCGAAAGCATCCTGTGTGAACAGGCGCGTCTCAAGGCCGGCATATCCATACCACTCGCCGGCATCGGCTGTTGTTGACAGTAACAGCAGGGGGATGAGACAGATGCGTTTGCCGGCTTTCACGATCATAGGTTTGTTATTTTATGAGCCTTGGATGGTGAATGGTGAATAGTGAATAGTGAATGGCGACTCCATTGTCTCGCTACTCACCAATCACTATTCACAAATCACCAACTCACCGTGACCGCTTCAACGTGTTCTTGTCAAAGTCGCGCTCGGTGAAACCATTATTGAACCGGTAATCATTCCACTCCAGCCGTGTGCCCTTGCCGGTCTGATGGTTGACCATGTCCATCACCGCAGCCCGCCAGTATTTGTCCAGGTATTGCCGGTAGCCGCTGAACATCAGGGTTTTCAGCAGGGTATTCTTGCGATCGTAAAAGTCGATTTTTAACGGTTGGTACATGGTCTTGTCCAGCCACACGACCTGGCGCGTATAGCCGGAATTTTCATATTGCGGATAGCGTTCAATCACAAAGGCCTCGCGGCCTTCAAGAGTTTCATCGCGCAGCCATTTATATTGGTATTTTTCCACCTCCTGCGAAGTCAGATCCTCGTAGGCAAATTCACTGCCGACAAAGGGGCCGGACTTGTTGGCGGAAGAAATACGTTTGACCCGTTTCAGCGCCGGCAGAAACAGCCATTGATCGTCCGGAGTGAGGGCATGGGTAAAACTGAGCAGGGCCGTACCCTTGATATCCCGGGGCGAATCAAATACCGCCAGGCTCTTGTCACCATCACCTTCAACCTCGAGCGTATCAATCTCCAGGGTGCGCCTGCTTTCCTCGCCCTGGCGGTTACTCAGAATCATGTACAGATCGGCGCTTTGATCTATCCAGCCACTGTCTCTTTTGTCGGCCTCGATGGCGATGGCAAGACCTTTTTCCGCGGCGGTCTCAGCGGAAACCCCGCTCTGTAACAGGGTCAGAAAGACCATCAGCAACAGGCTTTTTCTCATTCATCTTCTCCTCGATTTTCATTAACAGTGGGGGCAGGAACAGGAAGTCGGCAGCGAGCGCCAGAATGATAACAATGGCTGTCAACAGTCCCATACCGGAATTCAGTTCAAAACTGGAAGTGGAAAGCACCAGGAAACCGGCGGCAAGCACGATGGAAGTGATTACCAGTGCGCGGCCGACGGTGCGGAACGCATAGCGTACGGCGTCGGCGGGATCGAGTCCGTTTTCCCGTCGCGCGCGCAGGTACTTGCTGAGGAAATGCACGGTGTCATCAATGACGATACCCAGGGTCATGGTAGTGACCACGGACAACGACAGTCCGATTTCCCCGACCATGAATCCCCATAAACCGAATCCCATCGCGGCCGGCGCCAGGTTCGGGATCAGGCTGACCAGGCCGATTTTCACGGATCGCAAGGCAATGACCAGGATCAGGGAAATCAGGATCAGCGCCACCGTGGTTCCGACCAGCATGCTGCGGATATTACGCTGGCCGATGTTCGCAAACATGATCCCGGGACCGGATCCATAACCCGATTTGATGTGCGTTGTATTATCCTGCAACCATCGTTGAGTTCGCGCGTCCAGCGCCAGGAATTCCTTTGTTGAAATGGTTTTTAGCCGGACAATGATACGCGTGGAGGATTTATCCACGTTGATGCGGTCGTTCAGGTCGAGGCCGTAGGGCAGCGACATTTCATACAGCAACAGGTATTGGGCGGTCAGGTCGCGTTCATCCGGGATGGTGTACATGGCGGGATCATCATTGTGCAGGTTCATGTTCAGGCGCTTGAGGGTATCCGTGATGGTCGTGACCTGGATGGTCTCGGGCTGGTTCCGGTACCATTTCACGAAGGCCTCGACATCCTGCATGAAACCGGGATTGCTGATGCCGCCGGTCTCTCCCGAGTCGAGCGAATATTCGATGGTATACAGTCCGGTCAGGTTTTCGGTGGTGAAATCCGACGCCGTGCGAAACGGAATAGTCTCGTCGAAATAATGCAGATAGATATCGTTGAGTTCATTGCGCGGTAAGGCAAACAGCAAGGCGATGATCACCAGGCTCATGCCCCAGAGCAGTGCGGATCGTTTTGCCACCACGAAATCACCCACCCGGGCCATGATCGAATCCTCCTGCACTTTCAGCTTGCGCGCGCTGAACGGCAGCAAGGACAGGATCGCCGGCAGCAGGGTAACGGAAAAAACAAACGAGGTGATAACGCCGAGAGCAACGAAATTACCGAGATGCCGAAAAGGTGGTGCGTCCGAAAAATTCATCGACAGGAAACCCAGTGCCGTCGTCGCGCTGGCCAGAAAAACCGGTTGCAAATTGATTCTCAGGCTTTCTGACAGGGCTGCCGGCTTGTCCTTGCCGCTCTGCAGTGCGAACCTTGCACTCACCAGGATGTGCACGCAGTTGGCGATGGCCACGGTGAGTATGATGGTCGGGGAGGTGGCCGATGGCGGCGTGATGGGCATGCCCAGGTAACCACCGAGCCCCATGCCGCAGATAATGGAAAATGCAATGACGACCAGCGTGGTCACGGTCCCGGTTATTCCACCCACCAGTAACGCCAGCAGCACCAGCATGATACCGAAACTCACCGGCACCAGATGAATAAAGTCATCTATTGAAGATTCTGAAAACGCGTTGTTCATCATCGCCATGCCGGTGAGATGAATCGTCACCGGGTAGTGGTTCTCGATGTCCCGTTTCAGTTCGCGTGCATAATCCACCACCTCGGGTGTTTCCCGGGCTTCGTTCTTCCGTGGCAACTGCACGGTGACATTGACCGCGGTAACACGTCCCGATTCGGAGACCAGGGAACGCACCAGCAAGGGTTCGCTGAGCGCAATACGGCGAATTTCCTCGATGTCCCGGTTGGAGAGGGATTCGGGGTCACGGTAAAGATCACGGACGATCAGTTCGTCGTCCCCGGATTCGGTGTGCTGAAAGTTGGATAACGAATCCACGCGTCTTGAGTAAGGGATTTGCCAGGCTTTTCTGGTCAGTTCATCCACCGCCTTGAGCGTGTCATGCGTGAAAACCCGGTGATCATGCGGCTCGATCACAAACATGACGTTATCGGACTGGGCGTAGGTTTTTTCCATGGCATCGAAAGCCAGCAGTTGGGGATTTTCCTTGCTGAAAAAAACCCGGTAATTCGTGGTGAAGGACAGGTATTGTGTGCCTGCGCCGGCAATGGCGACCAGCAGCAGTGAGGCGATGATGATCAGGATGCGGTTACGCAGTACCCATTGACTGAAACGGATTTCAAATTGACTCATGGCGGACTCCCTTCCTCGTAGCGTTGTAACTTACCGGTATATGATAACCCCTTGAGCAGCAGGTCGACCACTTCATTGGCACGCGCGCGGAATACCTGCAGCGGGTAAAAATTCATGGACAGTGGAATATCAAAGACGGCGATGCTGGAATAAATAGCCCGCGCGGTGCTGACAGTGTCCTCCACCTGGAATTCGCCGGTGCTGACGCCGTACTCTAGTATGGCCTGTAACAGTTCCTGTAACCGGGCAATCTTGTCGTGGACTATTTCCGGATGTTCGCTGGTGATGAACAGCAGTAATTCATGAATCTTGAGGTCCTTGGACCAGGTATCGTGACAATTTTGCAGCAGGGTCAGCACAAAGCCCCTGAGCCGTTCGCTGGCGCTGCAATCCACACGGCTGGCGACCTCTTCCACGCAACGGATACGATCCTGAATGCAGTTCGCTACGCAGAGGCCGGCAATTTCCTGCTTGTTGGCAAAATAGCGGTAAATATTTGCCGTGGACATGTCACAGTCAGCGGCAATTTCCGCCATCGTGGTTTTGTTATAGCCATACTGGCGAAACCGGATAAGGGCGGCCGCCATGATGCGGTCCCGGACGGCCTGATCATCCTGAATGACTCTCGTCGATTGCATGGCCCTGAATTATGAGTTGTAAATAATGAATATTCAATTAAATATTCATTATTCAGGACAATCTGGCAGGACTTGAAATTCAGGAATTTATTGCTGAAAACAGCGCAATTCCGCCATGCGATGGCGAATTTTATCCAGTTCATGGTTTGACTGGTGGGCTTCTCGTTCCGATTTGAAGCTCATATAGCTGGAATACCCCAGAAAATACAATGCCGGGGTGAAAACGGTGCCAACCACACTGGCCACGGTGTTGTTCCTGTGGTTGAAGACATCGGATTCATAATTCAGGGCCTTGTTCTCCAGTTTCCCGGCTGCAAGGTAGAGTTGTTCACAGGTGCGATTTTCGTAAATGCTTTCCGGCCGTTGCCCCTGCAGTACCGAGATCGGCCACGCCGGGGTCGTTGTGATGAGCAGAATGGGATAGATAAAGACTCGTAAATTCAGTGACCTGGATATAATCATTGGCTTCGCCCTGGTAATGTTTCAGGTAGTACTCGACCATCAGGTCCGCCTGTATCCGTTCGGTGGATCCGGGTTTCCTGGTGAGTTGCTTCTTTATGCATTCAGCAAGGAATATGCCAGTGGCGGGGGCGAGGCTGTTTCGGACTACAGACGACAGACGACAGACGACAGACTACAGACGACAGACTACAGACTACAGACTACAGACTGCAGATTACAGATTACAGATGGTGGTGGGTTTACTGTCCGGGCTGGTATTTTTCCAGTTCAAAACGCTCGGCCCCGTAGGATTTCACCGGTTCCGAGCTGTAGGTTCTGGCCGGGGTTTCGCTGTAGGTGCCGGCGGGCGGGCGCTTGTAGGTCTTGACCTTGAGGCTGCCCGGGTCGGTACGGTCCACGGTGGCGGGACGGGGGAGGGTGTGGCTGGATTTCTGTATTTTGACGAAACGTTCCCCGGCCTTTTCCGCTTTTTCGGGTTCGTCGTATTCCTGCGCAATCTCTTTGTAAAGCTCGCGTGATTTTTCTTTCTCGGTCGCGGTCAGGCGGGATCCTTCGATAAATTCACCCGCTGACGGGTTGCCCTGTTCGGCGGCGCGGGTGAACCAGGCGTGAGCGGCTGCCTCATCCGTCTCCACACCCTGGCCCTTGCTGTTCATGATGGCGAGCATCAGGCTGGCTTCAGCATCCCCCTCGGCCGACAGCGCCTTGTAATGCTCATAGGCTGTTTCAAAATCCCCCTTGTTGTATAGCTGTTCGGCTGTTTGCGGCGTCGTCTTCAGGGCAGGTTCTTCGGGTTCCGATTCGGTCTTTTCGGCCACATCAGGGCTTGCAGTCTCGTCGGTCATTTCAGCTTCATCGGTTGCTTCAGCCTCTTCACCTTCTTTTCCTTCTTCACGGGCCTTGTGTTTTTTGGCGGCGGCCTCGATCTGCTCCATGAATTTTGCCAGTTCCGGGTTTTCCGATGCTTTCACGGTGACTTCCTCGCCCTTGACGGTATAGGTAATGGTCTTGTCTTCATCCTCCTTGTCGGCGGCGATGACGGGCTGGATGAGGAGAGCGAAGAGCAGGAGTAAGTATTTCATGGGCACCTTCGGGATATTTTCGTGACTGGACTTCTGTAATCCCGATTATAGACATCGGGCAGCCCGTTTGTAGAGTGAAATTACCGCAGTATCAGGGTAGCCTGTTGAAATCAGTAATATACATCCCAACATATTAACCCATGAGGAAAATACAACATGCCGTCTGACCCGCTTCTGGAAGCTGATACGCCCTTCTACCGGCGCCACCTGCGCAGTCTGGGTATCGCTATCGCGATCATTATTCTGCTGAATCTGCTGCTGATGTTTTACTGGGACAGCGAGCCGGACAGCTTCGATGTCCGCCAGGTTGCCATCGAGCAAAACGGCGGTGAGGCGAACCTGGTCACCGGCGCCTTCACCACGGCGACGTTGATTCGGGTTGCTGAAACCATGCTCGACAAGCCTGGGGGTTATCTCAGTAATGATGTCATGCCTCCCGGCGTGATCATGGACAATATCCCGAACTGGGAATACGGTGTGATTACACAGGTTCGCGATCTCGCCCGCGCCCTGCGTAATGATTTCAGCCGTTCACAGACCCAGTCCACCGAGGATCAGGACCTGGTGCTGGCCGATCCCGATTTTCATATCGACACGGAGTCATGGATGTTTCCGGCCAGTGAAAATAAATACAGGCAGGCGATAGAATCCGTGCGCCGTTACCAGCAACGGCTCAGGGATGAAGGCGAGAGCGAGGCGCAATTCTATAGTCGCGCCGATAATCTGAGAGACTGGCTGGCCATCGTTGAAAAGCGCCTCGGCAGCCTCTCGCAACGGCTCAGCGCCAGCGTCGGCCAGGTACGCATCAATATTGATCTGGAAGGTGACGCGGAAGCGGTGCAGTCGACGGTCAAACCCGAACAGGTAATTGTTACCACTCCCTGGCTGGAAATCGATGATGTGTTTTACGAAGCTCGTGGATCGACCTGGGCGCTGCTGCATTTTCTCAAGGCCATGGAGTATGATCTTCGTGATGTGCTGGAAAAGAAGAATGCCCGGGTCAGCCTGAAGCAGATCATCCGTGAACTCGAGGCCTCGCAGGAGACGATCTGGAGTCCGATTATCCTGAACGGCTCGGGCTTCGGAGTGCTCACCAACCACTCCCTGATCATGGCGTCGTACGTTTCACGCGCCAATGCCGCGGTAATTGATCTCGGGAATTTGCTGGAGCAGGGGTGACAGACTCCAGACTCCAGACTACAGACTCCAGACTACAGACTCCAGATATCTGTTATCTGTAATCTGTTGTCTGTAATCTGTTGTCTGAGATGGGAGGTGAGAAGAACTCTCCATAGGCGCGGCTGCCTTCGCCGGTCTCGATGGTGTCGATGACTTCCAGGCTGTTGGTGTCGATGACGCTCACCGTGCCGTCGAACCAGTTGGCCACGAAAAGCTGTGGTTTGTGCGGATGCAGTGCAATGCCCTCGGGGTATTCTCCCACATCGATGGTTTTCACCAGCGTATGCGCGGAACGATCGATAACCGAGACATCACCGGAGCGCTGATTAGTGACATAAAGCCGGTCATGTTCGACGTCAACGGCGATGGCATAGGGAAACATGCCGACATCGATACTGGTAATGGTCCTCGCTGTATGAAGATCCACCACGCTGATGGTGCTGCTCTGCACATTGGCGCTGTACAATATATTTTTCTCCGAATCCAGTGTGATCCCGAACGGCGCCATGCCAACGTCAATCAATTGCCGGATATCCCTGGTGTCCACATCGATAACGGCCACGTTATTGTCATCACGGTTGGCTACGTAAATATGCCGGTTATCCGCAGCGGCGACCACGCCGGAGGGGGCGTTGCCGCTGTGAATCTCCTCTATAACCTCATAGGTCCGGCAATCGATTACGAAAACACTGTTGCGATACCAGTCAGCTACATAGAGCCGCTCGTCATCCGGGCTGATGGCGATGGCCAGGGGACCCTCACCAAGAGGAATGGTATGTGTGACTGTTTGAGTGGCGGTTGCGATGACCGAGATTTCCTGGCTTTCAGGATTGGAGATATAGACATGCTTGCCGTCATGACTCGTGGCCACACCGGCCGGCCGATGGCCGACCTCGATGTGCTCAATGACGCGGTTACTTGCCGCATCAATCACGGCGACCCGGTCCTCGGACTGGTTGGTGATATACGCAAACGGCTGGGCCGGTGTCTTGCCGGCCCAGCCGGAGCATAAAACGGTGACCAGTATCGCCCTGTAGATCACGGGATGTTCCGCGATTTACTGTTCGGCCAGTTTCTTGATGTTCTCCAGGCCATTGACGTAAAGTGCTTCAAGGGCCTCCTGGCAGGCAGCATCGCTGAGTTCCGGTGGTGGTTCCTGGCCGGGGAAGGCCCGGTAAAAAGCGCCATTCCATTCCACTTTTGAGCCGCTGTCGGTAGCACTGACGGTGATTTTTGCGCCGTGAGTGGATATCGGCAAACCCTCGATGATGCGACCTTTCTCAAGTTGCATGGCGTATTGCATGAATTTTTTCTCGTTGTCGATCTTGAACAGTTTCTCCTTGATGACCTCGCCATTGGCCAGGGTTATTTCACGGACCGATTCCGGCTCTGAACCCTTGTCCGCGTTGCATTCGCTTATGTCCGGATGCCAGTCCTTGATACTGCAGTAATCGCTGATCAGCGACCAGACCTTGTCCGCGGATGCGTTGATCTCGATTGATTTGGAAACCTTGACGCGCGCAGGTCCGTGGGCCAGGACCAGGCCGGGAACGAGCAGGAATGCAATCAGCAGGGTTGTTATTTGTTTATGCATGAAGACTCTCCATTCATATTTGAAGTTGTTATCATTCGACGGGCGTCATCGGGAATAATTCCACCCGGCGAAAAAAGGGCATATATTAATCGGTCACATCCATGAGTGCACGTCGATTTTCCCGGGTTATCAACAGGCCGGATATTTTTATCCGCTGGCGGATGGTATGAATTATCAGCCTGTTATCAGGGGTATTTCGCTGTGCGGTCTGTTTTTGCTGATCATGTCCGGCGCCGTTCCTGGTGCGGAGCAACAAACCCTGCGTATCCATACTTCGGCTTCAGCTTATGTTGATTTTAATGTTGAACTGGCTGATACCGACGAGAAACGCCGCCGCGGTCTTATGTTTCGTGAACGCCTGCCGCGCATGTCCGGTATGTTGTTTGATTATGGCAGACCCCGGCGTGTGGCTATCTGGATGAAGAATACCAACATATCGCTGGATATCCTGTTTATTAATGGCGATGGCAGAATAGTCAGTATCCATGAACGGGCTCTGCCTGGCAGTCTTGAACACATGCTGTCCAAGGGCAGGGTGCTGGCGGTACTGGAATTGAATGCCGGCACGGTGGACGAGTTTTCAATTTCAGTGGGTGATGTGGTTGAGCACCGCATATTCAGCCGCTGATTTTCATTGTCGGGGAAGTCTCATAATCCCGTGTCCTCGATCAGTGACTGCAGAATATACGCTGCAAAGGGAATATCCGAATTCCGGTAGATGCCGCGTATGTGTTCGTTCCATATGTTCGCAGCAACAGCATGCTGGTTATCGACAATCGCAGACAACACGGTAGCCTTGAACAGGAAGCGTTTACGTGCCGGGTCCAGGTTGCCGGCCGCCAGTAATTCCATGCCTGTGTCGAGCGACAAGCGGGCATTGCCCTGTGCCAGGGCCTTGTAAAGAACCAGCCACTGCAATTGCCGTAACGTCATGGTGTCCCGGCATGCTCCATTGATTGTTTCAATCAGGTCATTGAGTTCACCGGGTTGCAGGTATGGCAGCGTTCCGTACATTAACCGGAATATGGCATCCAGCCACAATGGTTCGTAATCCGGCGCGGAACATTCAGATCGTGGATGTTTGAGTACATAAACAGCTGTTTGCGCCTCCCGTGCTACCGAATCAGGCTGCATCTCCCCGGTTTCCATGAAATAGGCGTACAGGTTCATGGATAGCCAGGCAAGGTGACTGAAGGTATGCCACTTGTTATCGGTTACGCGGGTGCGGTTTTCATCATAGTAACCCGGCAACAACAGGTTGATTAATGGTAATCCTTCAGTTCTGTATTCCGTCATATTCAATGCGTTATGTTGCAGGAACCTGGAACGTTCGGCATTCAGGTCCAGCACCGGGAAATAATCCGAGTTATGCGAAATATTGAAACTCCTGATCAGGTTGCCAAAAACTCTTTCATTACCGAGATAACGGGTCTTGATATCCTGGATGCCGTAAATTCCCACGTGTTGCAGTTCTGCCGCCAGGCCGGGGTTATCGAAAACGGCTGAATCCAGGGTGTTTGCTATCGGTTTCGCGCTGGCGATGATTAACAGGTTGGAGTTGTCGGTCGTATAGATTTCGAAATAGGGGAAGTGGACCTGCAGGGCCTTGAATACCGACATCAGCAGGCTGGTGTCGAGTTCATAAATCTGTATCCATTGCGCCAACAGGCCGCCATCGACGAGATAGCGTTTGATTTCCCGGTAGAATTCCAGTGTGAACAGGCTGGCAGTACCGCTGACCCAGGGATTGGAAGGTTCAGAGATAATCAGATCGTACTTGTGCTGGTTCAGGGAAAAAAAGGTTTTGGCATCTTCGATATTGATGCGGCTTCTCGGATCGTTAAATACATTGTCGACACGTGGCAGGTAATGCCTGGCACCTTCGACCATGGCGGCTTCAATTTCCACGGTGTCGAGCTGTTCGATACCCGGCCACTCGAGTATGGTGTGCGAGGTCAGACCCGAGCCCATGCCGATATTGGCGACCTGGCGGATATCGGGATTGATCAACAACGGCAGTGCCCCGGCCATGACCATGGTGATTTCATCCAGGGCCGCGGTACGGGTATTTTCCCGCATGTTGATAGCCGCATCCGGTTTGCCGTTGGTGGCAATGACAACACGGCCATCTTCAAGCCGGGTCACACTGATTGTGGCGGTTTTGCCATCCTTGTAATAGAGAATGTCACGGGCGCTTTCCATCAGGGAAGTGCCGGAACGATAGACGCCGGAGATGATCCGGTACCTGTCGATCTCGGTCAGATAGAACGCGGTTGCCAGCACCCCGGCGCAGACCAGGAAATTCAACACAGTGCGCGAGACGGGCACACTCTTGACGAGAAAAACCAGCAATGCAAAACCCAGTATAATGTCGATGCCGCTGCCGAATATGATGCTGCCTTTCATGCCCAGCAACGGCAGCCCGATAAATATGGTAAAAAGCACCCCGAAAATCGCACCAATGGTATTGGCGGCGTAGACATAGCCAATGGAACGTTCGCCATACCCTCTTTGCAGCAGGATGGTCGAAAACAGGGGGAAGGTCATTCCGGCACAAAAGGTGGCCGGCAGCATGACTAGCAGGCAGATCAAATGCCCGGTCAGGGAATAGAAAAAATAACCGGTTTCGGTACGGGCCAGCGCCGATAACGACAGACTCATGATCTCGTAGGTAAAGTTGTACAACGGGATGGTAATGATTGCCAGCAGGCCCATGATGATCTGTACCCCGGCCGCAAAGGCCACCGGATCACTGATGCGGTCGATGCGTTTGCGTATCCACAAACCGCCGAAGGCAAGGCCGGCAATAAAAGCGCTCAACATCAGTTCGAAGGCGTGTGTGCTTGAACCCAGCACCATGCTTAACATGCGTATCCAGCTGATCTCGTAAATGAACGAAGCCATGCCGGTGAGGAAAGCCGCGATCAGAAAGGTAATCGGCAACAGGTCACGGCTGGACAGGTCATTGCTGAAACAGAGCTGTTCCCGGTCCGTTTTTGCCAGCAGGTAGACAACCAGCGCCAGCAGGATATTGATGAGGGCCGCCGTCATGATTGTGCCCGGCAGGCCAAAGGCTTTGAGCAGGATGAAGCCGCTGACCAGAACACCGATAGCGGCACCGATGCTGTTGCTGAAATAGAGAATGGATACCGTGCTCCCTGTCCCGCCCTCGTGTCGCCGCAGTAATCCGTTACATATCAACGGAAACGTGGTGCCGAGCAGGAATGATTGCGGCAGGATGAGTGCCGAGCCGATCAGCCATTTTACAGCGTGTACCCAGCCGGGCGAGAGTCCCGGCAAAAGCGTGTTATAGGAAAAGTCGAGAATGAATTCGAAGACCGGATGAAAGACCAGGCCCAGTACTCCGATGATCCCCTCGGCGAGGGCATACAGTAACAACAGGTTTGTCTGTTTGACGGAACGGGCGCCGATAAACCATGAACCGAAGGCCATGCCACCCATGAAAATAACCAGTACCAGCGCCTGGGCATAGGCTGCATGCCCCAGGAACAGTTTCAGGTAATGTGACCAGATCGATTCATATATCAGCCCGGTAAAACCGGAAACCGAGAAAATAAATATGATTAGCCAGTGCCTGTTTGCTTTGGTTATCATTCCGATTCGTTTATTGTTCTGCACGCACGGGTGATGTCGGCGGGAAAAAGAATTTACACGAGATGGCTGTTTGTTATTCTTCTGTTTGCCGCTGTCCTTTCAGTCACCGTACCATTTTACATGATCTTCATGCCCGGGCTATCGGTTCACAGAGGATTTCCCGAAGCCGACGATGCCGAGCGGGCTACCGCAGTCCGGCTCCGGGCCCACGTCGAATACCTGGCCGATGACATCGGCGAACGTCATTACCGGTTGCCGGCGGCCCTCGCACGCGCGGCCGATTATGTACACGATGAATTCGTTCACATGGGTTTCGCGCCGTTCGAGCAAATCTATAACGGCGAGGATCAGCGCTTTCGTAATGTAGTGGCTGTGAGCAGGGGTGCACGGTTCCCCGACAGTGTGATCGTGCTGGGCGCGCATTACGACAGTGTCTGGCTGTCGCCCGGCGCCGATGATAATGCATCCGGTGTGGCCGTGTTGCTGGAGGTGGCCCGGCGTTTACAGCAACAACCCCTGGAGAGAACACTGCATTTCGTCGCCTTTACCAACGAGGAAAGCCCGTTCTTTGCCACCCCGTTGATGGGCAGTCGTGTTTACCTGCAACGCATCCGCCATGAGGGGCTGCAGGTTCGCGGCATGATTTCCCTGGAAATGCTCGGCTATTACGATGCCACGCCGGGCAGTCAGCATTATCCTTTTCCACTCAGCCTGATTTATCCCGATCAGGCCGACTTTCTGGCCTTTGTCGGTAATTTTGATTCCAGGAAGTTTGTGCACCGGGCAATCGATGCGTTTCGTGAGGCGCGGCGCCTGCCCGCGGCAGGACTTGCCATCCCCGCCGTGCTGGTGCCGGACATCCGCCGCTCCGATCAGTATTCCTTCTGGCAGGCCGGCATACCGGCGTTCATGATCACGGACACGGCCAACTTCCGCAATCCGTATTATCACACGGGCGGTGATCTGCCGGGCACACTGGACTACGAATCCATGAGCCGCGCCACCACCGCCATTACCCGGATGCTGCAAGTCCTTGCCGGTCCCTGAATGCGGGCAGTTTTATCTGTTTGCCATAATCACGTAATATGAAGCGGCGGAAGGCAGTGCATCAATCTGCTGCTCGAAGCCGTCGATTCATTACAACAACAAGGGACACCCGCCCAGGGCAGGGTTTCCATATCAAACCACCAGTGGATATCAGACTATGAAAATCGTAATCGCGCCCGATTCCTTCAAGGGCAACATGACCTCACTGCAGGTAGCCAGCGCTATCGAAAAAGGCATCAAACGGGTTCTGCCACGGGCGCGTTGCGTCAAGGTGCCGATGGCCGATGGCGGTGAAGGCACGGTGCAATCGCTGGTGGATGCGACCGGCGGCCGTATCGTCCGCAAAAAAGTCACCGGTCCGGCCGGGAAACCGGTCACCGCCCGTTATGGTTTGCTGGCCGATGGAAAAACCGCCGTCATTGAAATGGCCGAAGCCTCGGGACTGCCGCTGGTCAGCGGCCGTGACATGAACCCGCTGAAGACAACCACTTACGGCACCGGTGAATTGATCCGGGACGCCATGGATCGAGGCGCAAGACATATCATCATCGGCATCGGCGGTTCGGCAACCACCGACGGCGGCGCCGGTATGGCCCAGGCGCTGGGCGTGAAATACCGCGACAGCCGCAACGCGGTTATCAGGGAATACGGCGCCGGCGGCATGCTCAACCGGATTGCCGGCATTGATACCAGCGAACTCGATCCCCGGCTGCGCAGAACCCGCATAACCGTGGCCAGTGACGTGGATAATCCCTTGTGTGGCACGCGCGGGGCCGCTCGCGTGTTCGGTCCGCAGAAAGGCGCCACGCCGGCCATGGTCAAAACCCTGGACGCCAACCTGAAACACTTTGGACAGCTGATCAAAAGGGATTTGAAAAAGAACGTTCTGACGCTCAAGGGCGCCGGCGCCTCCGGCGGTCTGGGCGCCGGACTGGTAGCGTTTACCGGCGCCCGCCTGAAAAGCGGTATCGATATCGTGGTCGAAGCGACCGGATTGAAACAGGCCATCAAGGGTGCCGATCTTGTCATCACCGGCGAGGGCCGCGTGGATTTTCAAACGGCGTTCGGCAAAACACCGGCCGGCGTCGCGCGGGCGGCCCGACGTTTCGGTGTCCCGGTCGTGGCCATTGGCGGCGGACTGGCCGATGACGCACGCGGTGTATTCGAACACGGCATACACGCACTGGAAAGCGCCGCGGCCCGGGATATGTCCCTGGAAGAAGCCATTAGCCTGTCCAGACAACATCTGGCCAATGCCGGTGAACGCACCATACGCATGATCCAGGTCGGACAAAAGATGGCCCGGAAAAAACGCCGGAAAACGAATTAAAAAGTGAATTTTCCGCGCAAGCGGATTGAGTTTCCGTATCAGGGTTCAATCTATTTATGTGTTCCTGAACTCTGACATCTGACATCTGGCATCTGGCATCTGACATCTGAAACATGAATTTCTCCAGTTTCGCGCAACGCTTTAACGCCGACTCGGGCATTGTCCAGTTGATGGAAGACCTGGGCAATGCCATGGCGGGCAATGAGGAGGTGATGATGCTGGGTGGCGGTAATCCCGGGCATATTCCCGAGGTACAGGAATATTTCACCGGGTGTATGCGGCGCATTCTGGACACCCCGGGGGAATTCGGCCGCATGATCGGCAACTACGATCCGCCGCAGGGGCCGCAGTCATTCAATCAGGCCATTGCCGATCTGTTGAATCGGGAGTATGGCTGGGATCTGACACACCGCAACGTGGCGCTGACGGCCGGCAGCCAGTCGGCATTTTTTCTTTTGTTCAACATGCTTGGTGGCGAGTTCCCCGATGGCCAAACGCGCCGCATCCTGTTACCAATGGCACCGGAGTATATCGGTTACAGTGATGTGGGCCTGATGGACGGCTTGTTCGTCTCCCGGCGACCGGCCATCGAAAAGCGCGAGGATCGCTTTTTCAAATACCATGTCAATCTCGACCCGGCCGATGTCGACGACAGTATTGGCGCCTTGTGTATTTCCCGCCCCACCAACCCGACCGGAAATGTCATCACCGATGATGAACTGGACGTGCTCCTGCAACTGGCGCTGGATCGTGATATTCCATTGATCGTCGATAACGCCTACGGCGCGCCGTTTCCCGACATTATTTTCACCGACGTCAAACCGGTATGGAACGAGCAGGTCATCCTCTGCCTGAGCCTGTCAAAGCTGGGGTTGCCCGGTGTGCGTACCGGTATTGTCATTGCCCGCGAGGCGATCATAGAAACACTGACGCACATGAGCGCCATCATGAATCTTGCCCAGGGCAGTTTCGGGCCGGCACTGGCGATGGACCTGGTGCTGACTGGCGATATCATCACGCTCAGCCATCAGGTGGTCAGGCGTTATTATCAGCAAAAGGCCGAAGCCGCCATCGGCTGGATTCGTGAAGCCATGCACGATGTCGAGTATTTCATTCATACCCCGGAGGGCGCGATCTTTCTCTGGCTGTGGTTCCCGCAACTACCGGTCAGTACGCGGGAACTCTATCAGCGACTGAAACGCCGGGGTGTACTGATCATTCCCGGTGAATATTTTTTCCCGGGCCTGGATGAGGACTGGCCGCATAAACAGCAATGTATACGCCTGACATATTCGCAGGACGCCGACGTCGTCAAACAGGGCATTGAAATCATTGCCGACGAAGTGCGTAAGCTGTCGTCGGAACAAGGTGATGGATGATTGCAGGTTCAGGCTGATGAAATCGGAGGTAGTGACCCGGTTTGATAATAAAATCCGGTTCTGTCATTTCGACCCCGTTCGGACAAGCCTCAGGGTAAACTCCGGGGGAAATCCTGCTTTCACAGCTTTAAACACAAGGTTTCTACCTGCGGTCGAAATGACAATAGTGACGTGGGTTCGACAGACTGAACCACTACCGGAATTGAACAGCCATTCAGCCGTGGCCATGCAGCATATCGCTGATCCGGGTGAATGAGGACAACAGCTTTTCGGTAAAACGCTTCTTGCGCTGATGAACCAGTTCGTAGACATCGTGATCCGATGCGGCTCTGGTGAGGTAATCCTCACTGGTTTTTAATTCATCGATCAGTTGCAGTTCCAGGGCGCGGCTGCCGTACCAGTGTTCGCCGGTGGCGATGGCGTCGATATCCACCTGTTTGCGGTTGTCCTTCACGAAGCGCTTGAAGAGATCATGGGCTTCCTCCAGTTCCTGGCGGAATTTCTCGCGGCCCTCGGCTGTGTTTTCACCGAACATGCTCAGCGTTCGTTTGTATTCGCCGGCGGCGATTTGCTCAAAATCAATATCGTGTTTCTTCAACAGCCGGTTGAAATTGGGCACCTGGCCGAGTACACCTATGGATCCGATGATGGCAAAAGGCGCGGCGATGATCCGGTTGGCCACGCAGGCCATCATATAACCGCCGCTGGCGGCAACCTTGTCCACGGCGACAGTCAGGTGTATGCCCCGGTCCCTGATCCGGGTCAGTTGCGAGGCCGCGTAACCGTAACCATGTACCGTGCCACCGGCGCTTTCCAGGATCAGCAGGGCGGCATCGTCTTTATTCGCGATCATGAGCAACGCGGTGATCAGCTCCGCCAGTGAACCGGCATCGCTGGCACGTATATCACCATGGAAGCGGATCACGAACAGCCGTTTGCGTTCCGGTTCAGGCCGTTTCTCACGCGCCTTGTGTTCCTTTTTAATCGCTTTCAGATCTTTTTTCAGCTGTTTTTTTGGTAGTATCGCCGACTTCAGCATCAGCCCGAGTTGTTCGTATTTCTGATTGAGGTTTTTTATCTCTATATGACCTTCATCCGGACCGCGGGATTGCGACACCAGGAAAAAAAGAATGAGTGCTAAAACAACAATAATACCGGCGATGGTCAGTAACCTGGCCAGGAACATGCCGTATTCAGGTAGAAATTCAGTCAAGGGAGTACTCCGTTTGCCGACAGGCGAATGGTTGCACGATGCATGATTGTAGCATGGAGCCTCAACGGTTCACGATCGTCAGGCCAAGACTATGGCCGTGATATGGCAAAAAAAACAGGCGGGACAGCATTACGAGGTACGCAGGGCCGGGCACAGCCGGCGGCTGTATAAAAACGGCGTCTGCCACAGCCAGTACAATCCGCGTTCGATCCTGACCGGGAGCATCTGGGACCTGCTGGTGCTGCCGGCGTTGTATCAGCCGGACTGTAAACTCCGTCGCGTGCTGGTGCTGGGTGTCGGGGGAGGGGCCGTGATCCGGCAATTGAACGCCCTGTTGCAACCCGAACAGATCATCGGCGTTGAAAAAAATGCCGTGCATCTGCAAATCGCCCGGCGTTTTTTTGAACTCGATGCCGACAATATCGAACTGATCGAGGCCGATGCCGTTGACTGGCTGAGGACCTGCAAACGAAAAAAGTTTGATCTGATCATCGAGGATATTTTTACTGAACAGCGGGGGCATCCGGTGCGTGCAATTGATGCCGGCGAAGAGTGGTGTTCTGCCCTTACGCATCGATTGTCGGTACGCGGTGTGCTGGTGATGAATTTTGCCTCGGCGGATGAATTCAGGATGTCTGCTGTATACCGTGACATGGCGCTGCGCAACCGTTTTACCAGTATATTCCAGCTTGGCGCACCGGCACTGGACAACCACGTTGTTGCCATGCACAGGGTTGATATCAATCAGCGGGATATACACAGGAACATCATGGCGCATCCGGAACCTGAAAGAGCAATCTGCTCAGGAAAACTGAAATACCGGTCCAGGAAACTGCGGCAGACAGTAAAAGCTGAATGACCGCTATTTCGTAACAATCATTTAATACACCGTAGAATTCAGGCGTTTGTCCAGATCGTAGGTTTCGATATTGGCAAACTCATCGAGCTGGGTTTGCGGGGTGCCCACAAAGTCGCCCATGGCCAGGTCGGCGCCGGCCGCAATGGCGGCCATGAGTTGCCCGGAGTCGTGGATGTCACGGGCAATCAGGTGAATATGTTGCTTGCGCAGCAGATTGACAAAATTATCCGCCTGTTCGCCTTCCACCTTGATGGATTTCAACTGTTCGATAGTCGCGGATTCCAGTATCAGCATGTGAATGGCCGGCTGGTCAACAATGGACTTGATGTCGTTGATGTCCTCGATATGTCCGAGGGCAAAATGAAATCCATAGGTTTTTGCCAGGTACTGGATAAGCGCGGATATCTGTTTGCGATTGTGCATCATCGCAGCCATGGAAATCTCCAGTGTAATGAATTCACCGGGTCTGAATGATTCGATCCCGGAGAGCAGGGCCCGTAGCCAGTTGAACAGGGTGGTATCGGAGAGCGAATGATGGCTGAGTTTGATGATGAACATCGGGCTGGTGTCTTCAGCGCCGGTATCGACGATATGGCCGATGATTTCCTTGATCATCCAGCGGTCCATGTATTTGCTGACTTCCGGGTTTTCCTGTGTTGAAAATATCTCCTTTGCGGATTCCTCGTCGCCGGCCTTGTCCACCATCCGCAAGGAAACATGAAACACCTCGTTGTAATCGAACAAGTCACTGCTGAATACGATAATCGGTTGAAACAGTTGTATGATGCGTTGCTCATCCAGAGCCTGGATGATTTTCCTGTCCTGTTCACCCAGGGTGGATTCATCGAGCCGTATCTCATAACTGTGTGACGGTGTCGCGGCAGGCGACGTTGTCGTGGTGGTGGAGAACGCATCCCCGTTTGCTTCCGTGGGGCCTTCCGATGTGGCAGTTTCCAGTGTTTCACCGCTCTCGATGTCCGCTGCTTCCACAGCGGCCGGCGCCACCGGTTCACTCGGCTTCGCCGGGGCATCAGCCGGCTGCGGTGCGGCCGGCGTTACAGGCGGAATCTGCGTTTCGGATGGCTGCTGCTCTCCGGCTTGTGCGTCCGCTGCAGTGTCGGCCTTTGCAGTCGCCCCGGACTCTTCAAGCTCACCGGTTGCGGCCGGTTTTTCGACACTGACATGATGCAATAGAACATGATTGTTGCCGCTGGCCACGGTACGGGCACGGATTATGGCCGCCCTGAACTGGCCCGTGATGTCATCGCCGGTCAGCCCCTGTTCATTGACGATGGCTACCGTTGTACTGATCCCGTAACTGATGCGATCATCACCGCTGCGCCAGGAATTATTGATCACCTCTGTCTGCAGTTGACTGATTTCAGTCCTGATCGCGTTCTGGTCGGTGCCGTAATCAAGGATCAGGGCGAGCGAATCGTCAGTCAGCGTGGTAATACACAGTTCCGGATGACGTACGGACAGGAAACGGAAACAAATCAGTGACAGGTGCTTGAGGATACTGTTCCTGGACAACAGGTCGATCTTGCCGCCACCGCCTTCCGAGACTATTTCCATCGACAGGATGCAGCGGGTCAGCCGGTTGAAATCCAGTCCCGGCGTAGATTCCAGCTGCTGGTAGAAACGCCTTTTGTTGAAGGCGTGGTTACGGCGTTCAATCAGCCTGCGTTTCCTGAGATTATCCTGGTGCCGCTGCCAGGCTTCCTCGATGGATTCCTTCAGTTGTGTTTTGGTCAGGCCCTGTTTGTCGATATATTTGTTGGCACCGAATTTCAGTGATTTTGCCGCCACTTCCTCGTTGCCGGCACCGGTCAGCATGATAGAGGCGGGAAAGAGTGGATTGGTCTGTTCGCGTTTCAGCAGATCAAGACCGGTAAAATTCTGTATGCACAGGTAGTAATCCAGGATCAGGAAATCGTATTCGCTCCAGTCGAAGTCTTTCGGCGGGATGCCACTGGCGATGGGATCATACTCGGTGATAATCGTTTGCGGATAGATCTTCTTAAGATAGGTGCAGACAAGCTGCCGGAAATCGTGGTCATCATCAATGATGAGTATATGATTCATGAAATTAATAACAGAACCCGGCTTATTTCAGCTCTTCCAGCTGTCTCCTGCGCTCCTCGACCAGCATCATAAACGCATGGGCAACATGCGGAACATTTTCAAAATAATGCGTCAACGCGGAATAACCCGCCTGCAGCATATTTGACGTTTCCACCGTTCGTGCCGATGCAGTCCTCAGACCACCGGAAAAATACGCCATTTCACCGATCGGGTCGCCGGGGCCGAGGAAGGCGATATGCGTCTTGTTGCCATCGATATCCATGTGATACACCTCGACCTTGCCGCTGGCGATAACATACATGGTGGGATCATCGTCGCCCTGGAAGATAAATTGTTCTTCAGCCGGAATCGTGATTTCCCTGAATTTGTTACTGATGCCGACCAGCTCGGTGCTGGATAAAGTCTTGAACACCGGACATTGAGACAGTCGGGCCATGCGCTGTTTGCGCAGTGCCGTCGTCAATTCCTCCTCACTGATGGACTTTTGTTCCAGCAGGATTTCCCCGAGTAACTTGTACGGTTTATGGTTTTTTAGCAATTGCCCCTGGCGTTTTACGGCGGCCTGCAATGTCCCGGGTGAACAGACCAGGTATTCCCCGATGCGTTTGGGTGCCGGCTGGTTTGGCTGGATATTGTCTGTCACTTTTCCCCCTGGTTATGGCGAGTCTGTCTCATACTGGCGGCCTTTGGTCCGGGATCGCTGTTGTTTGCATAACATGTTTCAGGAGAAATCAAAATCCTGGCCTTCATTAATGGATAGGGCTATTGTAGTCAACCCGCTGTCGCTTGCCAAAGTTAAATTGTTCCGGTTGCCGTATTAATCCACCGATCAGTCGAGTGACTGTCTGCGGCCTGCGGCTGGAACGGGAACGACTACTCAGTGCAGTTTATCCAGGGATGGTTGCAGGTCGGTGAAGTTCCAGTCAATCCTGGTCAGGCTTTGCTGCAACAGGTCATCGCATTACTGCGATCCGGTTGCCAGCGGACCTTCGATTGGTTTATTCACCCCAGAGTGTTTTCAGCCTGGCATCCCGGCCACAACCGAAGCGGTAATACTTGTAACGCAGCGGATTTTTCATGTAGTAATCCTGGTGATAATCCTCTGCCGGGTAAAACCTGGTAGCATCGATGATTTCGGTGACGATATCGCCTTTGAAAGCCTTGTTTTGCTGCAATCGCCGTTTCGATGCCTCTGCCTTCTCGCGTTGCTCCTTGTTGTGCGTGAATATCGCCGAGCGGTACTGGTTGCCCTTGTCACAGAACTGACCATGGGGATCAGTGGGGTCGATATTTTTCCAGAATACCTCGAGCAATGTGTCATACGTGACCTTGTCAGGATTATAGGTGACCTGCAGAACCTCGAGATGTCCGCTCCTGCCGGAGGAAACCTGCTTGTAGGTCGGGTTATCGAGATGGCCACCCATGTAGCCGGAAACGGTGGCCAGGACACCGTCAATCCTGTCGTAAGGCGGTTCCATGCACCAGAAGCACCCACCGGCAAAGGTGGCCACTGCCGTATTTGAATCGGCCGCAGTGGCCGTATCAGCGCTGGATGTGGAGGCTGAAAACACCAGTAACAGGCCGGCGAGGGCGCTGCCAAGTCTGTTGTAAGTCATGGATTTGTTCCTGTTGTTGGTTACAGTAATGTATGACCACTCAGATAACGAACTCGTTCATAACGCCAGATTGTCAGACAAAACGGAACAACCTGTATCCAGAATGTTCCAACCAGTATGTCGAGGGAACTGATAACAAACCTCGACGATCCCGATTCAGCACCGAGAACAGGTGAGCCTATGTTTTTTAACAGTAAAATGTCCATGGTCGATCCCGAACACGCCTTGCCCGGCCGCTCTGCGCCGATCACGGTGAATAACCGGCATTATGTCACCGGCGAACCCATCCAGCCGCCTTTCGCTGCGGAACTGGATACAGCACTCGTTGGCATGGGTTGTTTCTGGGGTGCCGAGCGGCGTTTCTGGGAACTTGATGGCGTCGTCTCGACGGCTGTGGGTTACGCCGGCGGCCTGACACCGAATCCCGTCTATGAGGAAGTCTGTTCCGGCCTTACCGGCCACAGCGAAGTCGTTCTGATCGTCTACAATCCCGGGCAGGTCACTTATGCGGAATTGCTGAGGGTATTCTGGGAATCACACGATCCCACACAGGGTATGCGCCAGGGCAATGATGTCGGCACCCAGTACCGGTCAGGGATTTACTATTACAACGACATTCAGAAAGCGGCGGCTGAACAGAGCCGGGAGACATACCAGCAGGCACTGAATGCGGCCGGTTATCCGCTGATCACCACCGAGATCCTGCCCGCAGCCGAATTTTATTATGCAGAAGACTATCACCAGCAGTACCTGGCGAAAAATCCTGGTGGCTATTGCGGACTTGGGGGCACCGGCGTGAACTGCAGCCGCTGATCAGGCCGGTTAAAATAATTTCCGGCGCCCGGCATCAGACGGGCGGGAAATAATTCAAGCGGTAGTATTGTCCTTGCTATGACGACGCGCGCCCATGATACCGGCGTGTGTCACGTATGCGCAGTCAGGAGCACGTTGATGTTGTCCGGGACCAAGCGCCGGCCTGATTTCACCTGAAGACTGGCTGTTGACGCTCTGTACACTACCGCAATAACTCCGGAATTTGTTGGCTAATGTCTTGATCATTACCTTCTCTTGCAATTGTATTGTTGATCTAGATGCCGGGAAAACTGCCGGCAAATTTTGAAATCCACTCTTCGGCAACCCGTTCACGGCTGACAAAAGGGCCTTCTTTTCTGTGTTTGTCTTTCAAATATGTCTCGATATGACAAATTTGCTCGACCATCCTGGCGCGATGGGCATCTTGTTTTTCTTCCAGCCAGATACCGATCTCGAAATAATCACCACGATGTCTTACCAATACGACTTTGCCCCTGAATTTTTGTTCCTCACCACGCAAAGGGATTGTAATTTCAAGTATAGCGCCTGTGGGTATGTATTTCTTTGACCTGAAACAAATACCCAGATCGCTGTCATAACGCATATTCCTGTGCGGTTTACGTTCGAATCGCTCAAACCAGATTCGACGGAGTGTGATCGGGAAGGCGCGTGGATGACGAATAAACCCTTCCATTGATGATGATTCGAGTCTGGCCCGGACATTATCGCCGAAGGGCGACCGGGCCATATTTCCGTTGTTGATTTCTGCTTGTTGCATCATGCCGGCTTACCTCTAGTGACGAACCGAAACCATGTAAGAAAGTATTAGCTCAATATTGCATAAAATGCAAGAAAAAATCTATAAATATCGGTAAGTTAAATGCTCTTTATAATAAAATATATTAAATGAATAAAATCACTATAGTTATTTAACCTGTTGAATTTAATATTAATTATTTTGTTTTTCGTCACTTTTTTAACCCTTCTGCGTTAACCGGATCAGAGCTAACTGACTGATCTATCTGGGTTCATTTTTAACCGTCATGATTGCGACGGGTTCAGGTCCGTGCGCTTTTCCGCACCTCCCGGCCATAGTCAGGTGACATTGCGATGCACTGTGCAGGCGCATAAATCAATCCAGCCGGCACCGCAGTGATCATGAGATCGTTGAGATGTGATGTTTGCGACAGGCAGTCAGTTTCATAGTGTGGATGCATGGTATAAATGTATTCTCTGTATACGTAATTTATAACGGTTAGAACGTGTCGGCGTTGACGAATGCCCCGATAATCGGCCCGCTTGATCAGAAACTGTGAAAGGCTTGTTATTATGGACAGGCATGGAAATGCATGAGGTTCAAGATGCGACAATTCAACTTTGAAGACGACTTGCGTAGTATCTGACTGTCCTGAACATACAACCCGGAGATTCGAGATGCGCAATGTCATTGCGCTTACCGCCGTACTGGTAGCGATTGCTGCTTATATGCTTATTGCCCAACCACAGGTTGACGGGCCGGCGACCGAAGTGGCCGTGGATGACAATGCAGCGGTCACGGTAGCGGAACCGGACGCAACCGATCCGCCGGTCGAAAATACGGTTGACGGGTCTCCCGAGGTCGCAGTTTCAGAAGCCGACCGCCTGTTTGCTGAAAAGCAGGCTGCCTATGACAAGCTGGAAAAAGCCCGCCGGGACCTGGATCGGCGACTGGCGCGCATGAAAATGAGCCTGTGGAACATGGAATTACCAAAAGAAGAAGCCGAAGCCATGACGGAACAATTAATGAGCGCTGCCCGCTTGCTGCAACGTCCGAAGCTGATGGGCGCGTTTCATAGTCTCGAAGAGATCCGCCAGGAACTGACGCGCGTGGAATACGCCATGGAGCAAGTCAGGGCACTGCGCATGCGGGTGGAAGCGATGAAACAGACTGCCGGTTAGGTATTATTGGCGGGTCCGTCCCGCATCATCTGAATAATCCCTTTCTGAGACAATCCTGCCGATCAGCCTGTCTCCAGTCGCGTTGATGGCGGTCAATCGTGTCGGTGTAATGGTGTTTTCAATGCCTGAATCGCGCCCGGTACGCGTCTCTACGCGCTGGAAACCGGGCGTGTATCCGTAGTGCGCGATGGTATTGCCCAGATCATCGCTGCGGGATTCCCACAGCACATCGACCCTGGCGCCGATACTGGCCGCCAGCGACTCACGCTTCAGCCGCTGCATCAACTCATGCAACTCGTGACTGCGCGCCTTGATGACTTCGCGTGGCACCGGGTCCGGCATGCCTGCCGCCAGCGTGCCCGCGCGCGGTGAATAACTGAAAATATGGATGTGGGCAAAGCCGGTCGCCTCGACAAAGTCCAGGGTTTCCCGCCACTCGGTTTCGGTTTCCCCGGGGAAGCCGGCGATGATGTCCGTCGTCAATTGAAAACCGGCAACGGCTTGTCTCAGCGTGTTTACCAGGTTCGTGAAATCATCCGTGCGGCAACGCCGTGCCATGCGTTTCAATACGCGATCGCTGCCGCTTTGCAAGGGCAGGTGCAGGTGCGGCATGAAGCGCGGGTTAGCGAACAGTTCCAGGAGATCATCTTCCAGGTCCCAGGGCTCCAGCGAACCCATGCGAATTCGGGGAATGTCTGTTTCGCTCAATACGCGCCCGAGCAGCGTAGCCAGTGATAAACCGATGTCGCTGCCATATCCGCCGGCATGCACACCGGTGAGAACGACTTCATTGACGCCCTGTTCGTGAGCGGCGTTGATTTGTGCGACGATCGATTCCGGTGACTGGCTGCGTTCCTCTCCTCGCGCCACGGTAACGATACAAAAACTGCAGCGATAACGGCAGCCATCCTGGATCTTGATAAACGCACGGCTGCGGTTGCGTGCAAACAGGGCGGTTTCCCCGGCGCCAGTGGCAGTGCTCGGCATAACCGGCAAGTCCAGCAAGTCACTGGCGATGTCGACGAGACGATCCTTATCGGTATTGGGTATGACGAGATCGATGCCTTCAATCTCGGTCTGAACCTTGTCATCGAGGCTGGTGTAACAACCGCTGACCACCAGTTTCGCCGAGGGGTTGCGGCGCTGGCAACGGCGGATGAGATGGCGGGATTTGCGTACCGCATCGCCGGTCACCGCGCAGGTATTCAGCACCAGCAGGTCGGCCGAGGTTTCATCGTTGACGATGGTCAGTCCGCGCTCCCTGAATTGATTCGACCAGGTCTGGATCTCGGCTTCGTTTAACCGGCAGCCCAGTGTTTTCAGTGCTATTCTCATACCAGGATCATTACAGTAGGTGTCGTGGGGCGCTATTGTGACGGATTTTCAGAAAATTCACAGATCCGGGGCTGACCGCCGCGAAGCAGGGCGGGCGCCGGTATGTCCTCTTTTCTGTCCCGCCGCAACAGGTTACCCTATTGCACCTCAATAAAGGCCCGCCATGCGCCACGCCGGAAATAACGATATGAAAGACGAGATCAAAAACGGCACCATCAGAACAATCGATGGCAAGAGCTGCATCTATTATGACGGTCACTGGATACGCCATTATTCGATGCACTCGGACAAGATCTCGGACAAGAAAACCATCATCGACCAGATGACCCGCCGGGTGTTCCATCACGTGGAAGTCGGCATTAATACGCCGGGACATTACCTGGATGAGATTCGTGCTGCCTACGAAACCGAAACCTGTTCGCACAAGAAACGGGTGAAGGCGGCCATGCTGGCCGGGTCGCTGCTCAACCGCGGTCGCGATATTCTCACCGCTATCGTTAACCTGGAATCGGCCGGGGTCAAGGTTGAAAAGAACAATCCATTGTACTCCCAGTGTGGCCGTTGCCTCATGGAAGCCCTGGAACTGGGCGAAAATATCCGCCTCACCGATGGCGGTGAGGGTATTTCCGAACTCTGGGGCGAACCGTTTCGGGTATTCACCATGCCCATGCAGGAATTTTTTGAAACGCGATACATCAAGCTGGCGCAGACCATGTCGGAAATCGATCGCATCACCGGTGCCATGACCGAAATCATCCGCAGCGACGATATATTTCACGGCATGGAACCGCTGCTTATGGATTTTGCCGATTCCGCCAAGGAAGCCTGTGAAACCCTGCGCAGCGATCCGGCTATCTTCGAGGTCTGGCCGACGTATGTGGCCGCGAAAGAACTGTTTGATGAATTCCGGGTCGTGATTCCGAATAATCTCGAGGAAGAGGAGCGGCAGGCGGCGAAGGAAAAAAACCGGCTGCTGAAAGAGGGCAGCGAATTGTTATCGAGGCTTACCAACCTGCGGGTACCCGTTCCGGACAGTGTGGAACATTTCCTTGAACGCAGTGAACTCTATTTCCGGATGCATTCCGAACAGCAGGGACAGTAATCAGCACCACGGCATGCCGGTTATCAAAAGTTATATTTCCTGACGTCTCATTCAACAGTCAATCACCGCTGTTCGTAGCGTCGGGGACCGGGTTTCGGAATACTCTCCGGTTGTTTGATATTTTTCGGTCAGGCGTTCTCCCGGTCGACGCGAATAGAAACGCTCTCATCACCGCAATACACCTGCAACAGGATCGGCCGGCAACAGACCTGGCAATCCTCGATGTATTCCTGCTCGCTAACCGAGGGATCAACCAGCACCGAGATGGTTTCCCAGCAGTAGGGACACTGAATCGTTTGCTCGTCCTGGAACCGCATGATGAGGGATCAGGCGTGTTGCTCGATCACTTCCTGCGCCGCGCGGAAGGCTTCCTGCGCCGCCGGTGCGCCGCAATACACCGCCGAATGCAGCAGTACTTCACGGATTTCCCCGGCGCTGCAGCCGTTATTCAATGCCCCGCGTACATGCCCCTTGAGTTCATGAGTCGCTTTCAATGCAGTCAGCATGGCGATGGTCACCAGCGAGCGGGTTTTGCGTGACAGCCCATCGCGTTGCCACGTGGAACCCCAGGCGTGGTCGTTGATCCAGTCCTGCATGGGCGCGGTGAAGCCGGTGGCGTTGTCCATGGCGCGTTTGACAAATTCCTCGCCCATCACCTCGGTTCGGGTGCTGAGTCCATTGTTTCCGGATTGTGTTGTCATGGTGAATTTCCTGAAAATGATAGTGATAGGGAAGACAGCATTGAAACTGTAGGAAGTGTAGCACTTTGCAACCAACCTGCGATTGATGGCCGGATTTCTGACAGTTGCCGGCAGCAGGCGGCGATCCACGCCCGTCAGGTTTTGATGATAAGAAAAGTGCCGGCGCCTGCCAACAGGCTTCCGGCCGCACCCCTTGCAACGCGGCCCATAGCTGACCTGCCATGTAAAAAAAGTGTCTTCGCGGCATACGCATAGCCCAGTTTGATGCCGCCAACGGTGGCCAGCGTCACCAGGTAGACCGATGCAACGTCATATGCCCGCAGTGAATTCATATCCAGAAATACCGGGAGCAGGCTTGCGTAAAACAATATTGCCTTGATATCGCCCAGTGTGATCAGCAAACCGGCCAGGAAACTGGAGCCGAGATTCGAAACGCTTGTCTCCGTTATCACCCTGTTTTCCGGAGGCGCTGATCGCAACAGGTTGATCCCCATCCAGATCAGGCAGGCGCCGGCAAGTATGCGCACCAGCATGAACAGACTGCCCATCATCTCGGCCAGTGCCGCCATCCCCAGAACAGCCACGGTCAGAAAAACGAAATCGCCAAGGACGATTCCGGCTGTGGCCGCGGCGCCATTGGCAAAGCCGTTGGTAGCAGAACGGGCAACGACCAGGACGGTACTGGCTCCGGGCACCAACGCCAGGGTGATCATGAGCAGAACGAGGGCGAGTATATCAATCAGGTTCATGAAGAAAAGCCGGTGTTTCGCAGTGGATGAATGCGCAGTAGTTCCAGGGCGGAGCTTACGTTAAACGGTTATGCCTCATGAGTCTATACGTTGTTGGCGGCAGGCTGGCGTTACCGGTTAAACAACTGCCTGCACCGGAGATACGGCAGAACAGGCAGAAAGCTTACATTCGTGTTAATAGCCATGATATCGAACAAAATAAAGCCTCGACCCTCAATCGAAAGCTTTTCGTCTTCGCTGTAGCACACGACGTCCAGTTCCGGATCAAATTTACTGAGCTGCTCTTGAAGTTCTCGAACCTTAATTTTTCCTCATCCTCTCATAGTGCGGCCGGTTCATATAGCCTGACGCCCCGCTTCAGCCGCGCTGCTTTATGCATCGGCTGCAAGCGATTGTTGGGCGGAATTTACGACCCTGGCCGTCAGCCGCAATTTGCCAGTAACAGTCATCGAAAAGGTAAATTATTGGCCCCACTCAGCGAGTGGTTAAATCACGAGGAGCCCATCGAGCGTTCGAATATACGCTCAGCGCAGTAACCGTGACCAAAATCAGTCCCATGCCGAAGATCTGTAGACCGATCAGGCTTTCATTTAAAACTACGACACCGAATAGGGTCGCGGTGACCGGTTCGACCATTGCAACAATTGAGGCAACGGCCGGGGCGGTATGCTTCAAGCCGACGATATAGAGAATGAACGACAATCCCGCGCCAAACACCCCCAGTGCTGCGAACAGCGGCCAACTCGGCGTGTTTGTAACTGCAACGATCTGGTCGGCATCGCCCGGCCAGACGAGTACGGTTACGAGTACGGAGAACGCTATCACGAGAATCGCCTGCGGGCTGCCGTGCGGTGCCGCATACTTGAAGCCGAAAATAAATACTGCGTAGGACAGCCCGGAAAGCAGGCCGGCGCCGGCGCCGATCAGCGTGACGCCGCCCGCCCCAATCTCGTAGATACGTGTGAGCAACACGACGCCAAGCATTACCATGGCAATCGCGGCCCACTTAAGCGGAGTCGGTCGTTCGAGCTTGAGTGCGAAGGACACGAGATAGACGAACACCGGTGCGCAGTACATCAGCGTCGCTGCAACCGCGACGCTGCCCTCCGCGATGCTCACGAAATAGAAAGCGAAATTGCCAGCGACCCCGAGGCCGGCAAACCCCGACCAGAACCATAATCGTCGATTTGCCAGTCCGCTGCCGTGCGGGCGCAAGGCCAGCCAGACGCAAACAAACAACAGCCCGATCGCGCCCCGGTAGAACGACACCACGAACGGGTCCCACCCGTCGGCCATGAGAATGCCCCCGATCCCGCCTGATAGTCCCCAGCATAGCGCCGCCAGGACCACGAACGCCGAGCTCAAATTCGCCATTTGTTTCTCTTTTGTCTGATGAAATTAACTCAATCGGCGATGGCAAGTTCCGTAGCAATCTGTAAATCCTTGACCATCGGTTCCAACCGGGCGCTGAAATGCAGATCCTTCGGGTGGAGCATATCTGCCTGGAATTACACAGCTGTTCAGCGACAGTTGTGCCGCCCAACAGTTGAGCCAAGCCGTGTGCCGAACCAAGTGAGGCAAATCGGCTTGAGCGATTTGTTTGCCATTGCCGTGCAGCTTTCGTAACTGTCCTTGTTTCGGCAATTCAGCATGGCACCTCAGGTACTCACCACAACGACACTCAGCGCGACGGCGTAAACACCCAGGATCAGAGCACTTTCGAATCCGATTCGGCCGATTCCATAGGTCTCTCGTCGTACCAATCCCAGCAGCAGGATGGCGGTCATCAGGATGCTCACCAAACCCCACGTCATCTGAATCGGTGCCATGTCATGGTAGATGGAGCCGTGAGCATAGCCCGCGTCAGCCGCGGCGACAACGAGCATGTTGAAGCAGTTGGTGCCGAAGATATTGCTTACTGCCAGGGTCAGCGCTCCAATTCGTATCGCTGCGATGGTGGTCACCAACTCTGGAGTGGAAGTAGCCAGAGCGGTGAACACGCCGCCGACCAGGGTTTCGGACAGCCCAGTCAGGTCGGCGATGGCCTTTGCGGCTTCCATCAAGATCCAGCCGGCCATACCGGTCACGACAGCCATACCGATGAACCCAAGCCAGACACTGGCCGAACGGCCATGATGATGCTTTTCGGGCTCATCTGAAACTGTCTGAAGTGTTTGTCGAGGGAACCACATAGGCTTTGCCCGCGTGCGGTGAATCAAGTGCAGGCCGAACAGATAGGCGGCGATGATCACCGGCGTGATCGGGTGCACGCTCCACCGGGTGACTGTCGGCGTAAAGATTGCGAGCAGCGGCAAAGTCAGCAACACAATCAGTAATCCCGCCAGCATCAGGTTCACAGGGGACGCCGCCGCGTGTTCCAGGTTGGCTTTGCGGTAAAAAATGTCGGCCACGCCAAGAAACGCCAGATTCACGGCCATGCTGCCCATGACGTTGCTCATGGCCAGATCGGGTCGGCCGTCTACCGCCGCGCTCAGGGTCGCGGCGAAGTCAGGCAGCGAAGTAACCCCGGCCAGCAGCAAGACCCCGAAGAGCGCCTCGCCCAGGCCGGTTCGGTCGGCCAAGGTATCAGCCAGCCGGGCAAGCTGACTGCCCGCGATGACGATCACCAGGGCAGCGATGCCAAAGGCGATTATGCTGGGAATCAAGGAAGAGAACACTCGGACCTCGAACAGCTATGACATGTGCCCGCTCCTGGGGTCGGACCTACGCAACACACTGAAATCCAGACCAATTCATTCAGAAAAACCATGTTCTCAGTGCTTAAACAGGCCATTTCAGGGCGAAAAAGGCCAGTGTAAGGTCCGCGGTCCCGGTAGCCGAACACAACTGAAAAAAACGATTCGCACACGACATGTTTTGCTCTCTCTCTTAAAACGCGATTTTCGATACCAAAACGGACTTTTTAAGCATTGATTTTGCCGTTATTACGCTGTGCTTTGCTTTACAGTCAAATGGTTACGTGGGTTCGACCTCGCTCAGCTCACAGTCCAGAATGCCTGAATCTTTTTATCATAGAACAAGTGCAACCTATGTAGTAACGGGTTACAAGGTGAATTTAGCGTCATAACGTTTTTCATAACCGGACGCTTGGTGGAGCGAAGCGGAGTCCAAGCGGTCCGAGTTTATGCAGTTGTTATGCGGCATTTTCTCGAACATACAACACATACCGCCCTTCTGGGCCTTCTGCCATCTCTGAACAACGCCACCCCCGTTTTTCGTAAAACCGGCACGCACCAATATTAGATTCAATACACTTCAATGACATTGGCAAACCAAACTGGCTAACACAGTGTTCGACAAGCGCACTACCGATGCCTTGATGCTGGTAATGTGGCGAAACATAAAGATGGTGGAGAAAAATATCTGGTTCCCATACCGACGCAAACCCTACTATTTCACCTCCGATACGAGTCACCAAAATCGTTTCACCTTCAATCACTCGTAAAAATTCCGCAACGCCGTAGTGTTCTTTGGGGAAACTGCCATTCCTTTCCCTAGCTTGATTGAACAGCTCACAGAGAGTTGGCATATCGGTTTCTTTGGCTGCTTCTACGATCATTTATACGCATAACGGCAGAATTGAGTGGCGCGCCTCTTAGGTGCGTCCAGCTCGAATGACTGGTTATGTGTTACTTGACTGGTGGGATACCAAGATCTCTGCAGATTTTCTTGGCTAAAATATCGCTGATTTCGGAATGGCGAGGGACTGCGGAACGGGTATTTAGACTCTGATTTTGCCACCATGAATGGTTCCCTCCCTCACGCAGCAGTTCACATCCTTGGCTTCTCATATGGCGAAGCAATTTGCTTCGTTTCATAATGCGATATTTTCTTCACTGTACTGGTTTCCGGCTGCAGAAATGGCTTCTTTTCTATTAAAATCAATTGCTTCCTGCAGTGTCTCGCGAAGACTCACCAGGAGTTGTTCACGAGAATTTTCCTGGCAATTCACGCCTGGAACCTCTTCGATCCAGCCGATCCACCAGTCCTTATCCTGTTTGATAATTGCTGTATATTGCGTGTTCATGCGACTAGTTTATTCATTTTGGGCTTTATTTCCAGTAACACATAACGCCTCACATAACCGGCAGGGAAAAGCAGAGCGACGAGGAACGAGGAGCGGCGCTTTTTGCTGTCCGAGTGCATGTGATTGTTAGAGAATGTTTCACTTAAATATCAAATATAGAACAATGATTACACCAACAATCCACCAAACTATAGACGATCTGCTTTTTTTCTTTGAACCAGCTGATATTCTTTGTTTTGGCGCTTCATCTTCAAGTTGCAGATTGACTTTTATTACATGCTCATTCCCTGAATGGCTTTGCGCACTTTCTATATCCCAGCTCGGTTTAAAACCACCAAGAACATACCTATTGATTTTCTTGATAATAGGCTTTACCCCCACAGCAACTTCTTTGTAATCCCCATTTACTTCGGTAATCCCCCCATTTTTAATGGTGCTTTCCGGTAGAAATCATGCTGCTTCCTGTATGGCCTGACGCGGGGTCAATCCTCCCAATGCCATATTGGGGCGTTCATTATTGTAACTCCATAACCAGCGGGTTGCGGTGTCCTGGGCATGACGGATGGAATCGAACAGATGCAAATCAAGCCATTCATGTCGTACCGTCCGGTTAAAGCGTTCCACGTAGGCATTCTGTTGCGGCTTGCCGGGTTGAATGTAGTGTAACTGGATCTGTTGCCTGGCCGCCCATTCAACCAGTTGACCGCTCAGGTATTCCGGACCGTTATCGCAGCGGATCGCTTTTGGCTTCCCTCGCCACTCAATGATCCGGTCCAGAGCCCGGATCACCCGCAAGGACGGCAGCGATAAATCGACTTCAATGCCAAGACCTTCCCGGTTGTAATCATCAATGACGTTGAAGGTACGGAAACTGCGGCCATCCTTCAGGGCATCGTGCATGAAGTCCATCGACCACATCTCGTTCACCTGGCGCGGTAACGCCAATTC
>MRWF01007621.1_pt1 | contig 125680 bp, 125 predicted proteins | sample 1013331 | NCBI WGS metagenome assembly MRWF01 (sample SAMN06117577, study PRJNA244670) | biofilm metagenome | biome: Water; feature: Cathode Biofilm; material: Biofilm; isolation source: microbial consortium enriched at the cathode of a solar microbial fuel cell | place: USA: District of Columbia... | reverse complement strand
TCCCGCATTGCATTGAGCGCTGCCTCTCGCCGCTCTTTCGGTGTCGTCAGCTTTTTCCCAGCAGGTCTTTCAAAACCACGTTGTCGAGCATCGTGTCTGCCAGCAGCCGCTTCAGCTTGGCATTCTCATCTTCCAGCGCTTTCAGCCGCGCCGCCTCCGATACCTCCATGCCGCCATACTTGGACTTCAGCTTGTAAAAGGTCGCCGGGCTCAGCCCATGCCGGCGGCACACCTCCGCCGTCGGCATCCCGGCTTCCTGCTCTTTGATCATCCCGATGATTTGCGCCTCGGTGTAACGGCTCTTACGCATTCGTCTGCTCCTACATAGGTTGGGCAGACTCTACATCATGGTGAGGGATTTCGCGGGGGGCAGGTCATGGGAAAAAACTTCTGAAGCCCGGTGCAAGGCGGCGAGCTGTGGACTGGGCGATGACAGAAAAGAACTGCAACCAGCGGCGCGCTTGTGCCTTGGCCGGGATTGATCCGCGCGTTTATCGGCGACGATCAACCAGGCCGGCGGATGCCGAGTTGCGAACAAGGCTGAAGGAGCTGTCCCGCGAACGGCGGCGGTTCGGTTATCGACGGTTGCACCTTTTGCTCGGGCGCGAGGGCTGGAAGGTAAACTGGAAGAAGCTCTATCGGATGTATCGTGAAGAGGGGCTGACCGTGCGCAAGCGCAGCGGCCGCAAGCGCGCGATAGGAACGCGGGCGCCGCTGGCGATCCCGCAGGGGCCGAACCAGAGATGGTCGTTGGACTTCGTGTCTGACAGCCTGTCCCCTCTCGGGACATTGCTGCGCAATGCCCTGCCGGGCAAGGGATGGCCGCCGGTTCCGGGTCCTGTGCGTCATCGATGACTTCAGCCGGGAATGCTTGGCAACGGTCGTGGACACCTCCCTGTCCGGGCAACGCGTTGGTCGTGAGCTCGACAACATCGCTCGGGTGCGCGGCTATCCCAGCATAGTGGTCAGCGACAACGGAACGGAGCTGACATCAAACGCCATCCTGAAATGGCAGGAGGATCGCAAGGTCGAGTGGCACTATATCGCACCAGGCAAACCCATGCAAAACGGCTTCGTCGAAAGCTTCAACGGCCGTTTGCGCGACGAGTGTCTCAACGAACACCTCTTCGCCAACCTGCGCCATGCCCGGGAACTGATCACGGCCTGGCGTGCCGACTACAACCATCACCGCCCCCACACGAGCCTCGACGGGCTCACGCCGTGGGAGTATCACCAACGGTCAGTAGAGGACCAAAACCTGAGCAAAGCTTACTAAAGAACGCGGACTCTACGGGGAGCACGTCACCCAACACCCCTTTTGTGTATAGCCGCATCCAGGTTCTTCCGGGGTCATCCGACCTCTTCCGGTTACTGCAATATGAAGTGTCCCCTAACACGGGCCTTGCGCGCGGGATCCGTTGTGCACGGGCAGCAGGGCCGGGTTCCGCTGGCGGGGTGATAGCCGCGCGGGCACGGCAAAGTCTATGGCCTTTGGCGCCGCCGCAGGGCATCAGGGGAGGCATGGGAAAGCCGAAGAAGAAAGATCTGCCGGATCTGAGCCATCTGTGCGTGCCGGGCGCGGAAATTGCGGTGCGGGCCACCCCCAAGGCGGCGCGCAATGCGATTGCGGCGGCGGAGGGGGGGCTGAAGATCTCTGTCACCGCGGCGCCGGAGAACGGCAAGGCCAACGAAGCCATCCGCCGGCTGCTGGCGGCGGCGATGGGAACGGCGGCCTCCCGCCTGGAGCTGCGCCGCGGCGCAGCCGCACGCGACAAGCTGTTTGTCTATCTGGGGCCGGCCTGACGCCTAATCGTCGCCGGCCACCAGCCGGTAAACCCCTTCGGGCAGGTCCAGCGCCGCGGCCAGGTCGCGCACCTGAAGATGCGACAGGGTGATTTTCTGCACGCTGTCGGTGCGCGGGTCGTATTGTTCGACCGTGACGCATTCTTCAAAGGAATTTATGGTCACATCCTCGGCGAGGGGGGCGTCGCCCTCATCCACCAGGGTGATGACCGTCGAGTCGAATTCATGTTCGATGGTAAACATGGCACCAGCCTGCCACTGCGGCCCGCCTGCTGGCAAGACCTTGCAAACACGAGGTATCGTACAGATGTAACGGCAATCTTCCGCCGCTGCCGCAATTGCTATCCCCCGGGCTTGCGCGGTATGTTGGCGGCAAATTGCAAAAGGATCTGCCATGCGCCGTTTTATGTGTCTGTTTGCCCTTGCTGTCAGCGCCTGTAATGTAGCGATTGAGCCCGCCTCGCAGTCCGCGCCGGTTGTTCAGGCGCCGCGGGTGCAGGGGATGGCGCCCGCCGAGGCGCGCAACGCATTTGCCACCGTGTCCCGCCGGGTGGAGCCGGTGGCCGAACGCGAATGCCGCAACCGCACCCAGGGTTTGAACTGCGACTTCCTGATCCGCGTCGACCCGAATCCGAACGCGGCCCCCAACGCCTATCAGAGCCTGGACCGCTCGGGGCGCCCGGTGATCACCTTCACCCAGCGGATGCTGGGGCAGATCGCCAACCATGACGAGCTGGCGTTTGTCATGTCGCATGAGGCCGCCCACCACATCCGCGGCCACCTGGCGCGGCAGGCGCAGAACTCCGCACTGGTGAGCGCCGGCGCCGGGCTGATCACCGCACTGGCAGGGGGCGGATCGTCCAGCGTCTCGACGGCGCAGGATCTTGGCGGCTTTGTCGGGGCGCGCACCTACTCCAAGGATTTCGAGCTGGAGGCGGATGAGCTGGGCACCATCATCACCCATAAATCCGGCTACCGGCCCAGCATCGGCGTGCGCTTCTTCAACCGCCTGCCGGATCCGGGCGACCGGTTCCTGGGCTCCCACCCGGCCAACCCCGACCGGGTGCGGGTGGTGCAGGCGACCATCGACCGTTACGGGCTGAACTGAGCATGGCCGCCGGGAGGGACCAGGCCGGGCCTGCGCTGACGCGGCTCGGCGTGGTCCTGACCGACCGCGGCTCGCGCTATGCGGTGACCGGCGCGCCGGCCGCCTCGCGCGAGGAGGTCGACGCGGTGCTGGCGGCGCTGAAAACGGACCGCGCCTATGCCAAGGCGACCCACAACACCTGGGCGGCGGTGCTGCCATCCGGCGGCCTGAAGGCCGATGACGGCGAATCCGGCGCGGGCATGGTGATCCTGCGGATGATGGAGCGCGAGGGCCTCAGGGACCACGTCATCATCGTCACCCGCTGGTACGGCGGCAAGAAGCTGGGCGGCGACCGCTTCCGCCGGGTACAGGATGCGGTGCGGGCTTATTTCGACCACCTTGGCGTGAAATCCTTATAAATTCTATCCCGTTTGACCTGTGTCAAATTCTGACCCGCAGGCCGCCGCTAAGCTGCACCCGGAATAAATGATTCCGGGAGAGCGCGATGACCACCCATGCCGACCTGAAAAAGCACGCCGAGCTGTTTGACCGGATGGCCGCAACCGTCGGTCTGGACCTGGAAGAAGAGGCGGTGTCCGGCACCCTGCGCTTTGACGAGATTGCCGAGGCGGTGCTGCGCTGCACCCGCTGCGGCGGTGTCGGGGCGTGCCGCACGTGGCTGGCCGAAGGCCTGCGCCCCGGGGCAGACGCCCCGGATTTCTGTCGCAACCGCGATCTGCTTGGGTATTTGAACGAGCAGCAGGCCTGACGCGTCCGCCCGGAACCCAATAGGAGTTCAAGATATGCAGCCATTGGGGGATCCCCTCTACCATCTGCGTCTGATGGCCCGGATGGGCCAGACCGCGGGCACCGACCTGACCGGTGCCTTTGCCGCAGGGAAGATCAGCCACGAGGACTGGGCCGCCCTGATCACCCGCTGCCGCGGCTGCGCGGTGCCGGATCAGTGCGAGGCCTTCCTGGCCGCCCATGAGCGCGCAGAGGCGCCGATGCCCGGCTGCCGCAATGCGGATGCGCTGCTTGAGCTGAAGGGCCGCGCCTGATGAAGGACATGGCAGCGGAGGCCGAGGGCCTGGGCAATATCTTCCGCCACATGTGGCTGCTGCGCGCGGTGGCAGAGGCGGCGGGCGTCGATCTGGACCGGGAAATGAAGGCCGGGCGGCTGAACGGGCTGGACTACGCGCGGATGGTCACCTCCTGCCGCGGCGCGGGGTGCAGCAAGTCCTGCGCCCTGTGGATCTCGTCGCGCCGCGAGGAAGGCCCCGCGGTGCCGGACTTCTGCCCCAGCGCAGACCTGTTCAAGCGGCTGATGCCCTGAACCCATAATTGACCCGCCCCGCAAGCCCGGCTTGCGGGGCTTTCTTCTGCCGCACGCCAGTCCAAGGCAGGGCCTTTTACAGTTTCGAATGGGTACCGTCACACAGGGGCTTCCTGCCCGAGTGCTTGCAGCCGCAAAAGAACACCTTGCCGTCCTTTTCCGCCTTGTATTTCACCGGCTCGAACGCCGTGCCCTTGTGCGAGCCATCGCAGAACGGCTGTTTCTGCGACTTACCGCAGGCGCACCAGAAGTAGGTCTTGCCCTCCGTCACCTCGACGGGGAAGGGGGCTTTCTGCGCGATATCAGGCGTGTCTGTCATGGCTGGGGACTCTCCCGGGCTGATTGCGGTTCGGGGAGAGCGTAGCAGGGATTTGGTGCGAGGGGAGGGAAAACCCAAAGCCCGCGCTTTGCGCGGGCAGCGCCCGACACTCCCGTCAAACCGAAGGTTTGCCTCCGGCAAAGCGGGAGGGCGCGTCGCACCCACCCAGGGTTAGGCGCTGGAGAGGCGGACAGATGAGCGCGTCAGCTTCTCGTTCTTAGCAGGGCGGGCCGAAAACAGGCACAGTTCCAGAAACCGCAAGTTGCTGTAGGATGTTGGGTTTTTGCAAGACACGGCCTCTGCGCGCAGAAAGTCTGCGTAGTCCCTATACACGTCGCGGCGATTGTGCTGGTCACTCCGGGGCAAGCCGAAATGCAAGGCTACCCGGCTGTCCCAAATGGGCCAGACCTCAGGTGCAAGAAAGTGGAACATCTTTGACGTTCCCACCCATGAATTGTTCAGAACAGGTTCTGCGGGAAGAAAACCTGCCCGGACGTCTTCAACAGCAAGACCGTCTAATTCGTACGACTTCAGGATTGTCGGCATCCAGCCATAAACGGCATGTGCCAAGACCAGCATCCCATTTTTTTCATAAACTTCCGAGCCGAACGCCAGCAAGGCATCGTACCCAGCGTTATAGCTCTCAGAGTTTCCTTTGTTGGTGTCCCACTCAGAGATTAGGGGCTGGAGGTCGATCGGCTGAAACATGACTGGAAGTCGGACAGTTTCCTAGTTGGTCCTTACACCCCACAAATCATACTCCCCCGCCTCATCAACTTCAACGGTCACCAGATCACCGGCCTGCAACCCGTCCGTTCCCTCATCAATAAACAAGTTCCCGTCGATCTCCGGCGCGTCGGCCTTGGTGCGGCAGGTGGCGATGCCGTCCTCGTCGATGTCGTCCACGATAACTTGCATCGTCTGGCCGACCTTGGCCGCCAGCTTGGCCTCGGAAATCGCCTGGGCCTTCTCCATGAACCGCTCCCAGCGCTCCTGCTTCACCTCTTCCGGCACATGGTCCGGCAGGTCGTTGGAGCGCGCGCCGTCGACGTTTTCGTATTTGAAGCAGCCGACCCGGTCCAGCTGCGCCTCGTCCATCCAGTCCAGAAGGTGCTGGAACTCGGCCTCGGTCTCGCCGGGGAAGCCGACGATGAAGGTGGAGCGCAGGGTGATATCGGGGCAGGTGGCGCGCCAGGCGTTGATCTCGTCCAGCGTCTTGGCCGCCGCTGCGGGCCGGGCCATGCGGCGCAGCACGTCCGGGTGGGCGTGCTGAAAGGGGATGTCCAGATAAGGCAGCAGCGCATTGTCCGGGTCCGCCATCAGCGGGATCAGCTCGCGCACATGCGGGTAGGGGTAGACATAGTGCAGCCGCACCCACAGGTCCTCCGCCGGGGCCAGCTTGCCCAGCTCGCGGGAGAGGTCGAGGATATGGCTGCGCACATCGGTGCCCTTCCACGGATGCGCGGAATACTTGCGGTCGAGGCCATAGGCGGAGGTGTCCTGGCTGATCACCAAGAGCTCGCGCACCCCGGCCTCCACCAGCTTTTCCGCCTCGCGCAGCACTGCATGGACCGGGCGCGACGCCAGCTTGCCGCGCATGTCCGGGATGATGCAGAACTTGCACTTGTGGTTGCAGCCCTCGGAGATCTTCAGATAGCTGAAGTGGCGCGGGGTGAGCCTGACACCGGTTGCGGGCAGCAGATCCACATAAGGGTTCGGGGAGGGCGGCACCGCGGAATGCACCGCGTCCAGCACCTGTTCATACTGATGCGGGCCAGTGACCGCGTGGATGCGCGGGTGATGCTCGCGGATGTAATCCGGCTCGGCGCCCAGGCAGCCGGTCACGATCACCTTGCCGTTTTCCTTCAGCGCCTCGCCGATCGCCTCCAGGCTTTCGGCCTTGGCGCTGTCGAGGAAGCCGCAGGTGTTGACGATCACCGCATCAGCCCCCGCGTAGTCAGGCGAGATGCCGTACCCTTCGGCGCGCAGCCGGGTCAGGATCCGCTCGCTGTCGACCAGCGCCTTGGGGCAGCCGAGCGAGACCATGCCGAGGGTCGGCTGGCCGTCACGGGGCGCCTCGCGGAACTGCGGTTCCGGGGCGAGGTCAGGGCGGAGGCTGGGCGGGTTGCTGGACGGGGAACTGGTCATGCGCGCGCATATATCAGGAATGCGGCAGGAGGCAAGGAAAAGGGGGGTGTCCTGCGTGCACCCCCTGTACACCAGGGGGTGCATTTTCCCCTTGCCCGGACGATAGGCCGGGCAGCCCCCGACCTCCCCCACGGGAGGGGGCTTCACCCCCACCCGAGGCCGGGGGCTGCCCTCCGTTAGGTGTTGAAGCGGGTGCGCCAAGGCCGGTTTGCATTAAGAGAGCAACTGATGCGTGACAAGACAGACGCGCTGTTTCGTGTCATCCCTCAGTGCGAGGCGAAGCCTGCCAGCGGGAACCCTGCTATGTGCTGATGGCGCTTTACAGGGCGCAGGGGGGGCTTCCTGCATTGCACCCCCGCACAGAGGCGGTAAGCTGGCAAAAAGACCCTCGGGCAACAGGGGGAAGAGATGAGGAGTGGGCCGATGAAGCTGATAATCCGGGTCGTGATGGCGCTGGTGCTGACGGTGGTGCTGCTGGCGGGGCTGGTGCTCTTGCTGCCGGGCGAGAAGATCGCGCGGCTGGCCGCCGATCAGCTGGAGGCGCAGACCGGGCGGCAGCTGGGGCTTGGCGGCAAGGTGAGCTTTACCTTCTGGCCCACGCTGGGGGTCAAGGCGGATGCGGTGACGCTGTCCAATGCGGACTGGGCCGGGCCGGAGCCGATGCTGCGGGCGGAGCGGGTGACCATCGGCGTTGCGGCGGCGGATCTGATGCAGGGCAATGTGCGGGTCACCGAGGTCTCTGCCATCCTGCCGCATCTGAACCTGGCCACCAACGCGGAGGGCATTGGCAACTGGGTCTTTGGCGGCGGCGGCGCGGCGGCGGGCAGCACCGGGGCCGGAGAGGGCACCGGGCAGCCGCTGCGGATCGAGGCGGTGGAGCTGACCGGGGCCTCCCTGCGCTATGCCGCGCATGGGGAACAGCCGGTTGAGATGAAGAATGTTGACCTCAGCCTGCTGTGGCCCGATCCCGCAGGCACGGTGAATGCGAAGGTGACCCTGCGCCCGGCGGGCGAGCCGGTGGAGATCGACGCGGAGATCGGCACCTTTGCGGCGTTTCTGGCGGGCGAGGTGTCCTCGGTCGGCGCAACGGTGACGGCGCCCGGCGGCACCGGGCGGTTTGACGGCCATGCCGATATCAATGGCGAGGCCAGCGGGCGGCTGACCTTCGGGGCGGAGGATGCCGTGCGGACCGGCGCGGCGCTGGGGGCGGTTCTGCCGGAGGCGCTGGCGCAAAAGGCGGTGTTCGGCGCCGATGTGACCTATACCGCGGACGGGCGGCTGTCGATGCGCGACCTGGCGCTGGAGCTGGGCAAGAACAGGCTGAGCGGGGCGGCGGATGTGGACTTCGCCAAGCGGCCGCGGATCACCGCCCGGCTGCAGGGCGGGGCGCTGGATTTCAGCGGCGTCACGGGCGCGGAGCCGCCGGACGGCCGCGGCGCGGCGGCGGAGGGCTGGCCCGGCCAGCGCATCGACGCCTCGGTGCTGGGGCTGGCTGACGGGACGGTGGATCTGTCGTTTGACAGTCTGGATACCGGCAGCGTCCAGCTGGGGCCGAGCCAGCTGAACCTGGCGGTTGAGCGCGAGCGGGCGGTGGTGAAATTCCTGCCGGCGTCGATGTTCGCCGGCGAGGTGCAGGGGCAGCTGGTGGCCAACAACCGCAACGGGCTGTCGGTGGGCGGGAACCTCAGCTTCACCGGCATCCGGCTGGAGCGCGCGCTGGGCGAGACCGCGGGCTACCGCCGCCTCAACGGCGAGGCGCTGGGCGGGGTGGAGTTCCTCGGCTCCGGCAATTCGGTGGACGCGATCATGCGCTCGCTGAGCGGCAAGGGCTGGCTGGAAGCGGGCAAGGGGTTCTTTACCGGCTTCGACCTGGAGCAGCTGATGCGCTCCGGCGGCAATGGCGGCAGCACCGTGTTCGACCAGCTGACCGCCAGCTATACGGTCGAGGGCGGCAATTTGCGCAATGAGGACCTGCTGGTGCTGCTCAAGGGGTTCAGGGCGCAAGGCACGGGGCGGATCGGCCTGGGCGCGCGCGACATCGACTATCTGTTCACGCCGCAGCTGGTGCGGGCGGGCCGCGATCAGGTGCTGACCATTCCGGTGCGCATCCGCGGCAGCTGGGACAATCCGGACATCCGCCCGGATTTCAGCCAGGCGCTGCAGCCGAAGCTGGACGGCATCGAGCAGGAGGCCAAGGACCGGGTGCGCCAGAAGCTGAGCGAGGAGCTGGACACCGGGATCACCCCGGAACAGGACCTGAACGACCTGCTTAAGGAACGGATCAAGCAGGAAGCCCGCGACCAGCTGCTGAAACTCCTCGGCGGCGACTGAGCCCCCCAGCCGGAGGCCGGGTCAAGGAGGGCCGCAGGCCCCCGGGCGCAGCCCGGCCTGTCCTTGACGCGGCTGCAGGCGTCTTACACTCGATATGGCGCATCTAAGGGCAGGCCTGTCCTTAGATCGCTTCTCAGAAAAAGAAAAAGCGCCCGCCGGAGGCGGGCGCCGGTCGCCTGCTAACGCAGGCGAAATCCCTCAGTCTGCCGCCTGCGTCAGCAGGCGAAATCCCTCTTTCCTGCCTGATCAGATGGTCTGATCGTAATCGCCCACCAGCGGCTCGGTGCGGATCACGGCGTCGATGTCCGCAAAGATTGCCCGCATCTCCGCCTCGCTGTCAGAGCTTTCGCAGACCACCACCAGGTTCGGGGTGTTGGAGGAGGCCCTGACCAGCCCCCAGGAGCCGTTGTCGAGGATCACCCTTGCGCCGTTCACGGTGACGACTTCCTTGATCGCCCGGCCTGCCAGCTGTTCGCCCGCCTCATGCTTGTCCACCAGCTTTTGCACCAGCCGGTCCAGCACTTGGTATTTTTCGGTGTCGGCGCAATAGGGCGACATGGTCGGGGTGGCCCAGGTCTTGGGCAGCGCCTTCCTGAGGTCGGACATCGACTGCTCCGGGTTGCGGTCCAGCATCTTGCAGACTTCAACCGCCACCCGCATGCCGCAGTCATAGCCGCGGCCCACCGGCTCGGCCAGGAAGTAGTGGCCGGATTTTTCAAACCCCGCCAAAGCGCCGATTTCCTTCACCCGCCGCTTCATGTGGCTGTGGCCGGTCTTCCAGTAGTCGGCGGTGACGCCGTTCTTTTTCAGCTCCGGGTCGGAGGCGAACAGGCCTGTGGATTTCACATCCGCCACAAAGGTCGCATTGGGATAGATCTTGCTGAGGTCGCGGGCCATGATCACGCCGACCTTGTCGGCAAAGATCTCCTCGCCCTCGTCATCGACCACGCCGCAGCGGTCGCCGTCGCCGTCAAAGCCAAGCGCCAGATCGGCGCCGGAAGCCTTCACCGATGCCGACATGTCGTGCAGCATTTCCATCGCTTCGGGGTTGGGGTTGTAATGCGGGAAGGTGTAGTCCAGCTCGTTGTGGCTCTCGATCACCTCGACGCCGATGCGCTTGAACAGCTCCGGCGCAAAGGCAGAGGCGGTGCCGTTGCCGGTGGCGCAGACCACCTTCAGCGGGCGGGACATCTTGAAGTCGCCTGCGAGGTCGTCGAGATAGGCTTCCTTGACGCCCTCCACAAACTCGTAAGAGCCGCCCGGCGCCGCCTGGCCTTCGCCGTTCAGCACGATATCGCGCAGCTCTGCCATCTCGTCGGGGCCGTGAGTCAGCGGGCGTTCAAAGCCCATCTTGACGCCGGTCCAGCCGTTCGGGTTGTGCGACGCGGTGACCATGGCGACCGCGGGCACATCCAGGTGGAACTGGGCGAAATAGGCCATCGGCGACAGCGCCGGGCCGATGTCCTTCACTTGGATGCCGGCCTGCATCAGGCCCAGGATCAGCGCGTTTTTGATCGCCAGGGAATAGTCGCGGTAGTCGTTGCCGACCGCAATCACCGGCTCGATCCCGCGCTTGCGCATCTGGGTGCCGAGGCCCAGGCCCAGGGCGGTCATGCCGGGGAGGTTGATCTCCTCCGGGTATTTCCAGCGCGCGTCATATTCGCGGAAGCCCGTGGGCTTGATCATCGCGTCGCGCAGAAAGCTCCAGGTGTTCGGGGTCACCTCGGACAGCGGTTTGGTCATGTCTCAAAATCTCTTTGCTGGTTAAATGCGAATGGGATCGGCCTTGGCCAGCGCGTCAAAGCGCATCAGGCTTTCGATCAGCTGCGGCATCTGGTCGAGATAAATCATGTTCGGCCCGTCGGACGGCGCGTTGTCCGGGTCCTGGTGGGTCTCGATGAACACCGCGGCAATACCCAGCGAGACAGCCGCGCGCGCCATCAGCGGCGCGAATTCGCGCTGGCCGCCGGTGGAGCCGCCCTTGCCGCCGGGCTGCTGCACCGAATGGGTGGCATCCATCACCACCGGGTAGCCGCCCTGCGCCATCTGCGGCAGCGAGCGCATATCAGCAACAAGCGTGTTGTAGCCAAAGGAGGTGCCGCGCTCGGTCAGCAGGATGTTCTGGTTGCCGGTGCTTTCGACCTTGGCGACCACATTGGCCATGTCCCAGGGGGCCAGGAACTGGCCCTTCTTGATGTTCACCGCCTTGCCGGTGTTGCCCGCGGCCAGCAGCATGTCGGTCTGGCGGCACAGGAAGGCCGGGATCTGCAGGATGTCCACGGCCTCCGCCGCCACCGCGCATTGCGCCTCGGTGTGGACATCGGTCAGCACCGGCACATCAAATTCGCGCCGGATGGTGTCCAGCACCTTCAGCCCTTCGTCGATGCCAAGCCCGCGCTTGCCCGACAGCGAGGTGCGGTTGGCCTTGTCGTAAGAGGCCTTGAACACGAACTGCGCGCCTGCCTTGCCGCAGGCTTCCTTGAGGGCGCCGGCAATCATCCGGGCGTGGTCCGCGGTTTCCAGCTGGCAGGGGCCGGCAATGATGGTCAGGGGACGATCATTGCCGACGGTGAGACCGGCGATATCGATGTTTTTCATGAGCTTCCGATGGCTTTACGATGACACCTGCTCCCGCAGGATGGACGCGGTGAGCGAACACATCAGGTAAATACCGGAAAAGATCAGGAATGCCAAAACGGTATTCTCGAACTTGCGCGGATAGGAGGGTTCATCGCTGGGCACCGGCTCCACCGCGGTGGTCAGGTAGCGGACCTGGCGGTTGGCCTCCAGGCGGGTGGTTTCCACTTGCTGCAAGGCCGATTGCAGCATCAGGTCGCGGGTGGCAAGGTCGGCCTGCGCCATCTGGATCTGGATGCGCAGATTGGCAAGCGAGTTTTCGCCGGCCGAAGCATCGACCATCCGGTTGTTGAGGCTGGCGATCACCGTCTCCAGCCGCCGGATGTCGGCCTCGGCGCCGCTGACCTTGGCCCGGTTGGGGCGGGCGTTGTCCTCCAGGGCGGCCAGTTCCAGGCGTTTTTCCTCCAGCTGGATCTCAAAGGTGCTGATCTGCTGGCGCAGCGCGGCGACCACACCCTCAGGGTCCAGCACGGAGCCCTGCTGCTGCAGCACCACCAGCCGCTGCTGCGCGGCGCGGCGCTGGGCCTCGGCTTCGTCCAGGGCGGCCTCGGCCTCCGACATCTGGTCTGCGCGTTTCTGCTGCGACAGGCTGTTCACCTTTTCCTGGGCATAGGAAATCAGCTTGCGCGAAAACTCCGCCGCGGCGTTGGGGGCGGCAGCGGACACTTCCATCCGCACCACGCCTTCGGTCGGGTCATAGCCGATCTTCACGTTGCGGCTGTAGGTGGCATAGGCCTCCTCGTTGGTGGGGTCGCTTTCCAGCCGCTGGATCGGGTCCAGCCATTCTTGGGTGAAATGCGCCTTGAAGCCCGCCTCGCGGTCCAGCCGCAGCATCGCCTCCTTGGACATCAGGTAGCTTTGCACCGCGATGGAGTCCTGGCTGGTGGCAAACTGGGTGCCGGACAGCAGCCCGCCGACGCCGCCGCCCGCACTGTCGGCCTTCAGCACCAGGAACTCGGACTTGGAGGAATACATCGGCGTCGCCACCGAATTGAAATAAAAGCCCGCGGCCAGGGTCGGCAGCAGCACGAAGAACGCCAGCCGGGCTCCCAGCAGCGACAGCTTGCGGCGGCGGCGGCGCGCGATATCGCGCTGGATCTCCTGGATTTCGCGGGCGCGCCGCTCTGCCGGGCTCAGCTCGGTGGAGGGCAGGGTGGTCTTGCCGGCGGGCACCGTCTGCGGCAGCTGCACAGACCCCGGCGCCGGCGGCGTGCCTGCGGGCTGGGTCTTGTTCTGGGGCACCACCAGTTCCAGCATGTTGGCGCGGGCGAACGGGTCGATGCCGCGTTCGCGCAGCATCCGCACCGCCTCGAAATCCGAGGTGGGGGTCAGGTTGTGCTTTTGCGCCATCCGCCGGGCGAGCCGCAGCTGGCGGCCGGTCAGGCCTTCGCGGCGGATCGCCTCGATATCGGTTTCCATGCTGGTTTCGCGCGGGGAGCTGACCATGCCGGACAGCGGCGCGCCGCCGGCCCGGTTCCCCGCCGCGGCATCGGCGGCAGCGGCGGTGCTCTGCGGGACCGGCCGGGCGTGCGGCTGCACGGCAGCAGCGGCCGCGCCCTGAGGCGCCGCCGCGGTGCCGGTTTCGCGGGCTTCGGCCGCAGCGGGGCTGCGGCGGATGCGGAACTTCTTAGCTCTCGGTTTCGTAGTCATAGAGCTGTTTCGCTTCTTCCAAAGTGTCAAACATATGCAGCTGTCCCTGCAGCAGGACAGCCGCCGAACGGGCAAACTTCTCCAGCGTCTTGGCCTGATGCGAGACGATGATGATGGTGGTGGTCTGCAGCCGCTCCTGCAGGATCTCGCCGGCCTTGCGGTTGAACTCGACGTCGGTGGTGCTGGGCATGCCTTCGTCGATCAGGTAGATGTCGAAATCCAGCGCCAGCATCAGCGAAAAGCTGAACCGCGACCGCATCCCGGCGGAATAGGTGCCGATCGGCTGGTCGAAATATTCCCGCAGGCCGCACAGCCAGCGGCAGTAGGCCTCGACGTAATCCGGGTCCAGCCCGTAAAGCTTGGCGATATAACGGCTGTTTTCCATCGCCGACAGGCGGCTGATCACCCCGCCCATGAAGCCGAGGGGAAAGGAAATCTTGCAGTTGCGGCGGATTTCGCCCTCATCCGGCTTTTCCAGGCCGGCCATCATGTTGATCAGCGTGGTCTTGCCGGTGCCGTTCGGGGCCAGAACGCCCAGCGATTTGCCCGGCTCGACGCAGAACGACACGCGGTCAAGTATCACCTTGCGCTGGGTTCCCGTCCAGAAGGACTTGCTGACGTTTTCAAATTCAAGCATTGCTTGGTCCGGTGCTGCCCGTGCGGCCCCGCAAGGGGGGGCTCTGTCTGCCTCAAGTTGCGCGGGCTTTCTGCCGTGCCCGCGTCCCTTTCTTATCAAAAGAGTGTTAATGGCCTACGCGGCGAATTTGGCCTTATTATGTCGAATTGTGTCATAGATATTCAACGAAGTTTTAACAGTTTGGCCCGCAGCCGGGGGTTTGGGGCGGTTTTCAGCGGCGGAGCGGACCAGCGGGGCGGGGCATGACTGTTTCCGGAGGTGAAACAATGGGCGGCAGCGGGCAGCTTAAGACGCAGATTCGCAACTGCCAGATCTGTGCGGAGCGCTTTGCCGCCACTGCCACTGCGCATGCCCCCCGGCCGGTTGTCTGGTTCCGCCCCGCGGCCCGGATCCTGATCGCGGGCCAGGCGCCGGGGGCGCGGGTGCACGGCAGCGGCAGGCCGTTTACCGACCCTTCCGGCGACCGGCTGCGCGCCTGGCTGGGGCTGACGGAGGCGGAGTTCTATGACAAGGACCGGGTGGCGGTCGTGCCGATGGGGTTCTGTTTTCCCGGCTATAACGACAAGAAAGCCGACCTGCCGCCGCCTGCCGTTTGCAGCAGAACCTGGCATCATCTGGTGATGGCAGAGCTGCCGGATGTGCGGCTCAAGGTGCTGGTGGGCGCCCATGCGCAGCGCTATCACCTGGGGGTGAAGGCGCCGGTGACAGAGCTGGTGCGCGGCTGGCGGGATCATGCGCCGCAGGTCTTCCCCTTGCCGCATCCGTCCTGGCGTAATACCGCATGGCTGAAGAAAAACCCCTGGTTCGAGGCCGAACTGCTGCCGGTGCTGCAGGCCCGGGTGAAGGAGCTGATGCGATGACAGAAGAAACCCCGCTGGATCTGGCCCATGCCGCGATGGAGGCGGCGCCCGCCGAGGATGCCGCGCGCCTGCGGTTTTACGAACGGCTGGCCGATGCAGAGCTGTTCCTGATGCTGGCAGCGGAGGCTGAGGGGGAGCAGATCTCGCCGGAGCTGTTCGAGACGCCGGACGGGGCCTTTGTGCTGGTGTTCGACCGCGAGGAGCGGCTGGCGCAGTTTGCAGGCCAAGCGGTGCCTTACGCGGCGCTGTCGGGCCGGGTGATCGCGCAGATGCTGGCCGGGCAGGGCATTGGCCTGGGGCTGAACCTGGAGGTGGCGCCCTCTGCCATCCTGATCCCGTCAGAGGCGGTCGGCTGGCTGCATCAGACGCTGGGCCACGCGCCGGATGAGGTGGAGGCCGCGGTGGAGATGTTCACCGCGCCCAAGGGCTTGCCGGAGGCGCTGCTGACGGCGCTGGATGCCAAGCTCGCCACCGCGGGCGGGCTGGCGGCGGCGGCCTATCTGGCGGGCGTGCGCTATGCCGGCGGGGGGCAGGGGCATCTCTTGGGCTTTGTCGGTGCCAAGGAAGCCGCGCAGGCCTCGCTCGCCAAGGCGGCCAGCGAGGCGCTGACCTTTTCCGGCATCGAGGCCGGGGCGATGGATGTGGCATTCTTCGCGGCGGAGGATCCGGCGGCGGCCAGCCTGGCCCGCGTCGGGCTGCGGTTCGACCTGCCGCAGCCGCCAGCGCCGCAGGAATACAGGCCGGTGACGCCGGGCAGCGACCCCGAGAAGCCGCCGCGCCTGAAGTAGCCCGTCCTCGCCTCACGCCGGTTTCGCCTTATCTGCTGCTGCAGGGGCATGGCCAGGCGCCATGCCCGGCAACCCGGCAGGGAGGGAGAGAACGATGTCCATCAAACAGACAGCACATGATTTCTGCGAAGCCTGCGATGCAGGCAAGGGGTGGGACGTCTGCAAGCAGTGGTGCGCGGAGGATGCCACGTTCTCTGTCCAGGCGGATGCGCTGGCGGAGATCACGACGCTTGCGGACTATACGGAATGGGCCAAGGGGCTGCTGACCCCGATGCCGGACGCCCATGCGGAGTTCAAATCGCTGGCCGTGGATGAGGACGCCGGGCGCGCGATCCTCTTTGCGGTCTTTCACGGCACCCATACGGCGGATGCCGGCAACGGCGCGCCGACGGGCAGGAAAGTGGCCTCGGATTACGTCTACGTTCTGGATTTCGACGGGCCGAAGATCCGCGGCATGACGAAGGTCTGGAACGATGTTCATGCCCTGACGCAATTGGGCTGGATGTAGGGCCGCAAAACTGAAAGCGCCCGCGTTGCCGCGGGCGCCTGGATGATCTTCGGGGGCGGGTGCGGTTACTCCGCAGCCGGCTCCAGCTTGTCCTGGGTGCGGGTTTCGAAATCGCTGGCGTCGTGGCGCTCATGCAATTGCATATGCGGCTCGCCGAAGGAGCGGTTCACCATGCGGCCGCGCTGCACTGCCGGGCGGGCGTCGATTGCCTTGGCCCAGCGGACCACGTGTTTGTAGCTTTCGGCGTCCAGGAATTCGGCGGCATCATACAGGCGGCCCAGAACCAGCTGGCCGTACCAGGGCCAGATCGCGATGTCGGCAATGGTGTAGTCCTCGCCCGCGATATAGGGGCGCTCCGCCAGCTGCCGGTCCAGCACGTCAAGCTGGCGCTTGGCTTCCATCGCGAAGCGGTCGATCGGGTACTGCCACTTTTCCGGCGCATAGGCATAGAAATGGCCAAAGCCGCCACCCAGGTAGGGCGCGCTGCCCATCTGCCAGAACAGCCAGTTCAGGGTCTCGGTGCGGGCCGCGCCGTCCTTGGGCAGGAACGCCCCGAATTTCTCCGCCAGATGCACCAGGATCGAGCCGCTCTCAAACACCCGCACCGGCTCTGCGCCGCTGCGGTCCAGCAGCGCCGGGATCTTGGAGTTCGGGTTGATCTCCACAAAGCCGGACCCGAACTGGTCGCCGTCCCCGATCTGGATCAGCCAGGCGTCATATTCGGCGCCCGCATGGCCCGCGGCCAGCAGCTCTTCGAACATCACGGTGACCTTCACCCCGTTCGGCGTCGCCAGCGAATAGAGCTGAAAGGGATGCTCGCCCGCGGGCAGGTCCTTGTCGTGGGTGGCGCCGGCAACCGGGCGGTTGGTGGAGGCAAACTGGCCGCCATTGCCTTTCTCCCATTTCCAGACTTTCGGCGGGGTATAGGGGGTGTCGCTCATCTGTCGGGCCTTGTCCTGATTGTTTCCTGTTCCGGGTCAGCCGCGCACGCTGGGGCGGCCGGCTCCGGCTGAGATAAGGGGTTATTTGCAAATTCCAATGACTGGAAGGTCTGCGCGCGGAAATTTTACAATCCGCTCACGCGCCGGCCGTTTGCGGACACAGAGCCGTGAGCCCCCCTTCGCATTTGCCGCCGGGGCAGTAATGTCAATGGCGAAGCCGGAGCCGCGCGCTGGCGGCTCCGGCGAAGCGATCACCAAGGAAAGGGATGATTTCATGAAGCGTCTTGCATTTGCTGCTGCGGCAGCGCTGTCCTTTGCCCTGCCGGCCTTTGCGGGCGAGCAATATGTCGACGGCACCGGCTATGCGGTGTCGGGCTATGACGTGGTGGCCTACCGCAGCCTGGAGATGAACCCGCCCGGCACGCCGCAGACCGCCCCGGTGCGCGGCAACGCGGCCTATACCGCCGAGTACAACGGCGCCACCTGGGCGTTCTCCTCGGCAGAGAACCGCGACACCTTCGCGGCGAACCCTGCCTATTACGCGCCGCAGTACGACGGCCACTGCGCCTATGGCGTCTCCAAGGGCGGCAAGGTGCCCGCCAACCCGAACCTGTGGCGCATCGTCGACGACAAGCTGTACCTGAACATCACCGACGTGGTTGTGGGTTTCTGGGAAGCGGACATCCCCGGCACTATCACACTCGCCGAAGGCAAATGGCCGGGGATCGAACCCAAGGCGGCCTCCGACAGCGTGATCCCGAAGTTCACGTCTGAGGGGCCGGTGGCGAACTGATTGGAACTTGCAGGCAAGGCGAAAGCTTTGCCTGCATGAGATCCAGAGGGGACGTTGAGAGCCAACGCAGCGAAAAGCTGCTTGAGCCCGGTTTAACCGATGCTGCTAAGGTTTTAACCGGCAGCTATTGGAAAACCACTTTGCGACTGGAGCGCGCACGCTCCAGAGACGATAAGAAACCTAAGCGTTACCCAGCTCCTCCGGTCAAATCCTCAGCAAGCATCAGGGCGTTGCCGTCGGGGTCGTAGAATGTTGCGGTCTTGACCATGCCCTCGACGACATCCGTTTCGCCATCAAATCTGACCTTGGCCTGTTCCAGTTTCTGCCGGGCAGAATCCAAATCCGAGACTCCGAAGACTGGTACGCAATTGCCGGGCGCGGGCTTGGTGTGTTCGCCAAGGCCAATGGCGACATCGGGGGTGTTCGTCTGAAGCTCGGACCAGCCCGCATCATCAGCATGGTAGAGCAGTTCAAATCCCAACATGGCCTCGTACCACTTCGCGCTCGCATGGCGATCCTTGACCGACATTGCGATGGTGATGGTGTGGTCTACAGAAACAAGTGACATGTGCTTTCCCTATGAATAAAAATATACTAACTATACTTTATGGACATTGAATTGCTTGTCAACATCACTTCAAGGGCTTGGGCAATGCCCATACTGTCGAGCCTGCATTCAGGTATCGCAGGGCGGCAAGCTCCGCTACTGGCTGCGACCGGCGCAAGCAGGACCGCCTTTGCGCAAAGTATGGACCATTTGATCGAATTGGGCCTGATTGAACGAAACCCTGGCCACGGTCATCCGCTGCGCCCGGAATTCCGGCTCACACAGCTGGGGGGGGCGGCCGCGGCCATCGCCAGTAGGATCCACGGTGTTACTGCAGAGGAAGACAGGCCTCTACTGCGCCGGTCATGGACTTTGCCGGTTCTGACATCGCTCCACACACCGAGCCATTTCAGCGGCATCAAGCGAAACCTGCCAACGATAACAGATCGGGCGTTGTCGCAGTCATTGAAATCAATGGAAGCAAGGAGCTGGGTGTGCCGCTGCGTAGATGGAGCCGCCCGCCCACCCAAGTCTATCTATAGCGCGGTGAACACGGGTGGTCTGATATGTGAGGTCACTGCACCTGCAATCAATTTCCCATAGCAGAACCGGCCGTTCGAAAAAATATGACGGAAGGCCAGTATGTCCCGCCTGGGCCTAATTCCATCCGATGCATTGAAAAGTCTGCTTCCTGCTCAAACTGGACGAAGCATTTTGCTACGCGGCGCCCTTTAACAAACATAGCCCCGCAAAAGCAAAAGCCCCGGACGCAATGCCGGGGCTTTTTAATCTCAAACTGCCGCCAGCCTCAGCGGCGGCGGTCGCGGCGGGAGGACATCGGCTGGAACGCCACGCCCACATGCGCCTCGCAATAGGGTTTGCCCTGCTGCGCGGGCAGGCCGCAGAACCAGAAGTCCTCGGTCGCGGGATCCCCAACCGGCCATTTGCAGGTGCGCTCGGTCAGCTCCATCAAGCCCAGCTTCTTGGCCTTCTTCTCGACCTCGTTCACCTTGGCCAGCGCCTCGGGGCTGATTTCATTGGCCGAGGGCTGCGGCGGCAGCGGCTGGCCGGCCGGGATGATCTGGCGGCGCGCAGGCGTTGCGGGCTTGGCGTCCGCGGACGGCTGGGCCGCGGCCGGGCGCGCCGGTTCGGTCTTGGGCTGCGGCTTGGGCTTGGGCGCGGCCGCAGGCTTGGGCGCGGCAGCGGCGGCGGGTGCTGCTGCGGGCTTTTCCTTGGGCTCTGCGGCCTTGGCGCTGCCGCTGTTGCGGTTGGACAGGCCGAGGCGGTGAACCTTGCCGATCACGGCGTTGCGGGTGACGCCGCCCAGTTCTTTTGCGATCTGGCTGGCCGACTGGCCTTCGCCCCACATTTTCTTGAGCAGTTCGACGCGCTCGTCTGTCCAGGACATCTGTTGCCTTTCCAAGCTAATAGCGGCCCCAGGGGTTCTGCGGCCGCCATCATATTCCGTATGTTGGCTCTATTTTAATCACTGCGGGCGGAGTTACAAGGCATCTTGCGCCCCAAGCGGCAGCCGTTATGCAGGCAAGGCAGCAAAAAACGCAAGGGGACAGCATGGCGGATCGGGGATATCAGGTCGAACTGGGCGCGCGCAGGTTCGGGCAGGTGAACTGGCTGGGGCTGAAAGCGCTGGCCTGGCGCGAGGTGAAACGGTTCCTGGTGGTCTGGACCCAGACACTGCTGGCGCCGCTGGTGACCGCGGCGCTGTTCCTGATGATCTTCAACATTGCCATCGGCCCCCGGCGCGGCGACGTCATGGGGGTGCCGTTCCTGACCTTTCTGGCGCCGGGCATCATGATGATGACGGTGATCCAGAACGCCTTTGCCAATACCTCCTCCTCGATCGTGATTGCCAAGGTGCAGGGCAACATCGTCGACACGCTGATGCCGCCGCTATCGGGTCTGGAGATCCTGCTGGGCTACCTGGCGGGCGCGGTGGCGCGCGGCACGCTGGTGGCGCTGGGCATCGGGCTGGGGCTGATGGCGGTCTTGCAGATCGTGCCCGCGCACCCGCTGGTGGCGCTCCTGTTCATCGTGCTGGGCGCGGCCTTCCTGGGCGGCCTGGGCATTGTCGCCGGGGTCTTTGCCGACAAGTTCGACCAGATGGCGGCGATCACCAATTTCATCGTGACGCCCCTGGCGTTCCTGTCCGGCACTTTTTATTCGGTGGAGGCGCTGCCGCCGGTGCTCAAGGCGATCTCGCATGTGAACCCGGTGTTCTACCTGATCGACGGGGTGCGATTCGGGGTGATCGGCACTTCCGACAGCCCGCCGCTGCTGGGGCTGGCGGTGTGCAGCGGTGCAACCTTTGCCGTCTGCCTATTGGCCTGGGTGATGCTGCGCACCGGCTACCGGCTGAAACCCTGACGCCGCTGCGCCGCTACTGCGCAGGCAGCGGGTCTTCGGCGGGCAGCGCCGCGGCCCTGTTGCGTCCCAGCCGCGGATGCAGCTTGCCCGCCAGCAGGGCGGCAAAGGCCATGGCGCCGGCCCCCGCCGCAAAGATCCCGGCCAGCGGCGACACCATCAGCACCAGCCAGGCGGCCCCCGGCGTCACGATGCCGGAGATGTCGCGGTAGCTGGAATAGACCGCCGACATCTCGGTGCGCTCGGACGGTTTCACCGCCATCAGGAACGGCAGCCCGCCGCAGATGTCCAGGAGGATCAGCGCCGCCGACCCGGCCATCAGCAGAGCCACCGACAGCGCAGGCCAGCCCTGCAGCGCCGCTGCCGCGCCGAAACAGAGGGTGACGGTCAGGAACCCTGTGCGCACTGCCATCCGGATCGAATGCCGCTGCACCCAGCGCTGCAGCAGCGGCGCGGCAAACAGGCAGCCGTTGGTGATTGACAGCAGAATGCCGCCCAGCTCCTGCCCCAGACCCTTCTCGATGGCAAAGATCGGCAGGTAGACCACATAGATCCACCAGCCGGAGGAGCGGATCACCGCAAACAGCCAGCCGGTCACCAGCCGCGGCTGCTCCAGGAAGCGCGGCAGGTATTTCAGCGGGCTGGAGGCGGGGCCGCGGGCGCGGGCGATCTGCTTGCCGTTGCCCATCCGCATCCACCAGAAGGCCGCCAGCATCACGAGGGCCGCCGCGGCGGAGATCAGGAACGGGGCGGGCGCCCAGACCTCCAGCAGCAGCACGCCGGTCATCGGCCCGGCGGTCCAGCCCAGGGCCGAATAGAACATCCGCGAGGTCTCGCATCTGCCCAGCTCGACCCGGGCAATGTAGTCCAGCACATAGGCGTTGAAGCAGACGAATGTGGTGACCGCCGCCATGGTGTTGAGCGCCAGCGCGGCCAGCACCGACGCGGGGCTGCCTTCGATGGCGAAACCTGCCGACAGTACGAACATCAGCGCCCCCAGGCTGTAGGCCCAGCGGCGCGGCACCAGCCGGACCAGCGCGGGCACCATCAGCCCGGCAATCAGCGACAGCACGCCCACCGCAAAATAGGAGGCGGAGACCAGGCCCGCATCCCCCAGCGCCCGGTAGATGATCAGCGGAAACACAGAGATCAGCGTGCCGCGCACCACCGCCTCAAGCCCCGCCAGGATGCCGAAGTCCCGCACCGAGGGCACCGGCGCATGGCGCAGCCATTCTGGAATCCGTCTCTCATGCATCTGCGTGCTCCTGTCCTGCTAAGGGGCAGGGTGGCGCGCCCGGCAGGCGGAGAATGCCTGTTTTCGACGCAGGTGCCGCTCATGGGCCAGTGGCAGGAATATCTTTCTCGCTGGCCGCTGTCCGGTGCGGTTCCTTCCCGGCGGCTGCGGCGCGGCCCGCAGGCGGGCGCACCCGGCCCTCGCGCCAGGCCAGCACGGCGGCCCCGGCCAGGATGATGCAGGCGCCGAGGACGGAAATGGCATCCGGCACCGCGCCAAAGCCAAGGATGTCATAAAGGGCAGCAAACACCAGTGTGGCATAGCTGAACGGTGCAACGAAGGAGGCTTCCGCCCGCGCCATCCCGTTGATGAAACAGGCCTGTGCGCAGGCCATCAGCAGCCCCAGGGCCGCCAGCGCCGCCCATTGCGCCGGGCTTGGCATCTGCCAGACCGGCAGCACCGCGCAGCTGGCGATCGCCAGTCCCAAGAGGTTGTTGACCCATAAGATCTGCAGGGGCGCCTCGCGGCCCGCCAGCTTCTTGATGAAGATCAGCTCCAGCCCCATCACCGCCGCCGCGCCCAGGGCCAGCAGCGCCGCGGGCTGGAAGCTGGCAGGCGTGGGCCTCAGCAGGATCATCGCGCCGGTCAAGGCGATCAGCGCCGCGCCCCAGCGCCAGGGGCCGACCCGCTCGCCCAGCAGCGGAATGGCCAGCAGCATGCCAAAGACCGGGTTGAGGAAGGTGATCGCGGTGGCATCGGCCAGCGGGATATAGGCCACGGAGGCAAACATCAGCGTGACACCCGCCCAGCCAAAGGACGTGCGCCCGATGTGATAGCCCCAGTGCGGCCGGGTGAATTTGGGCCGCAGGATCAGCACCGCCGTTGAGATGGCCATGAAGGCAAATAGGAAGCGGCCGTGGCTGATCTGCAGCGGGTGCAGCGGTTCGCCCAGCATATCCGTCCCCAATGCCTTGGCCATCAGCGTGGTGCCGGCAATGAAGGTCGTTGCCGCCAGGATCAGGGCAGCGGCCAGGGGCGGGTTTTCAGCGGTGTCGCGGCGCATGTGCAAGCGGTGCGGCAAGCCGCCGCGGGATGCAAGCGAAAAGGGGCCGGCGGCTGCCGCAGGCTTGAGGCGGGGCAGGGACGCCGCCCCGCAGATTGCAGAAGATAAGGGGCTCTGCCCCTCTTGGCCTGACGGCCAATTCACCCCGGAGTATTTCCGCAAAGGTGAAAGGGAGGGGCGGAGCGCTGCGGCGGATTGGCCGGGCGCATTGCACAAATGGGGTTTTCTTTCGGGGAAACCTCCATTATGGAACCTCCCTATGATCAAACACGCAGATACCACCATCTCGCGACGCCGACGCCGCCTGGCGTGACCGGCCCTTGATCTGTTGCGCCTGCTCTGCGGCGCATCCCCCCTTGAAATCCATTGATCCACCGTTGACCCAAGGCCAGGCTTACGTCACAGCTTTGGCTTCTACCTTAGAAAAAGGATGATCCCGATGATCCCGTCCGTTCTGCCGACCTACAACCGTGCCCCGCTTGAGTTCGTCAAAGGCGAAGGCGCCTGGCTGACCACGGCGGACGGGCGCCGCTTTCTGGATCTGGGCTCCGGCATCGCGGTCAACGCACTGGGCCATGCCCATCCGGCGCTGGTGGAAGCGCTGACCGCGCAGGCGCAGAACCTGTGGCATGTCTCCAACCTCTACCAGATCCCGCAGCAGCAGGCGCTGGCGGACAAGCTGGTGGAGCATACCTTTGCCGACACCGTGTTCTTCACCAACTCCGGCACCGAGGCCTGCGAGCTGGCGGTGAAGATGGCGCGCAAGTATTTCTACGACAAGGGCCAGCCGGAGCGGGTGGAGATCCTCACCTTTGACGGATCCTTCCACGGCCGGTCGTCTGCGGGCATCGCTGCCGCGGGCTCCGAGAAGATGGTCAAGGGCTTCGGCCCGCTGCTGCCCGGTTTTGTGCATCTGACCTTTGGCGACCTCGATGGCGTCACCAACGCGATCTCGGAAAAGACCGCCGCGATCCTGATCGAGCCGGTGCAGGGCGAGGGCGGTATCCGCCCGGTGCCGGATGCGGAGCTGAAGGCACTGCGCCAGATCTGCGATGAGCATGGCCTTCTGCTGATCCTGGATGAGGTGCAATGCGGGGTGGGGCGCACCGGCAAGCTGTTCGCCCATGAATGGGCGGGCATCACCCCCGACATCATGATGGTGGCCAAGGGCATCGGCGGCGGCTTCCCGCTGGGCGCGGTGCTGGCGACCGAGGACGCGGCCAGCGGCATGACCGCGGGCACCCACGGCTCCACCTACGGCGGCAACCCGCTGGGCTGCGCGGTGGGCTGCGCGGTGATGGATCACATCGCCGATGACGCCTTCCTGGCCGAGGTGAACCGCAAGGCGGGCCTTATGCGGCAGAAGCTCGAAGGGCTGGTGGCCGATCATCCCGAGGTGTTCGAGGAGGTGCGCGGCGCCGGCCTGATGCTGGGGCTCAAGTGCAAGGCGGTGAACGCCGATGTGGTCCAGGCGGGCTATGGCAACGAGCTGATCACCGTTCCGGCAGCGGACAACGTGATCCGCCTGCTGCCGCCGCTGACCCTGACCGATGAGGACATCGCCGAGGCCGTCCGCCGCCTGGACAAAACCGCCGCCCAGGTCGCCGCCGCCTGATTTTCACCTTTTCAAAAATACTCCCGGGGGTCCGGGGGCAGGCAGCCCCCGGCCTTCGCCAGCCAGAAGCGATAGGACTATGAAGCATTTCCTCGACATCCACAAAACCGGCCCCGCAGACCTGCGCGCGATCATCGATCAGGCCAAGGCCACCAAGCAGGCCCGCCTTGGCCGCCCCAAGGCGGCGCTGGATGATGAGCTGCCGCTGAAAGACAAGATGGTGGCGCTGATCTTCGAAAAACCCTCGACCCGGACCCGGGTGTCCTTCGATGTCGGCGTGCGCCAGATGGGCGGCCAGACCATGGTGCTGAGCGGCAAGGACATGCAGCTGGGCCATGGCGAAACCATTGCCGACACCGCGCGCGTCCTCAGCCGCTATGTCGACATGATCATGATCCGGACCTTTGACGAGACCGTGCTGACCGAGATGGCGGAATACTCGGACGTGCCGGTGATCAACGGGCTGACCGACCGCACCCACCCCTGCCAGATCATGGCCGACGTGCTCACCTACGAAGAGCACCGCGGCCCGATCCAGGGCAAGAAGGTGGTCTGGTGCGGCGACGGCAACAACGTCTGCGCGTCCTTCCTGCATGCGGCCGGCCAGTTCGGCTTCGACCTCACCTTCGCAGGCCCGGCGCAGCTGGACCCGGAGGAGGAATTCGTCGGCCTGGCGCGCAAGGCAGGCTCCAAGGTGGTGATTGAGCGCGACGCGGCCAAGGCGGTCGAAGGCGCGGATCTGGTGGTCACCGACACCTGGGTGTCGATGCATGACAGCCAGTCCTCCAAGGAGCGCCGCCACAACATGCTGCGCCCCTATCAGGTCAATGCGGAGCTGATGTCCCACGCCAAGCCGGATGCGCTGTTCATGCACTGCCTGCCGGCCCACCGCGAGGAGGAGGCGACCAGCCAAGTGATGGACGGGCCGAACTCGGTGATCTTCGATGAGGCCGAAAACCGGCTGCACGCGCAAAAGGCCATCATGCGCTGGTGCGCCGGCAGCTGAGACCCGTGCCGTTTATAGCCAAGCTTGAGGCCTAAGGGCCGGCAGGGCGGGGCACTCCCGCCTGCCGCGCCCCCTTCCCTGGAAGGGGCCTTGCCAGTTGGGCGTGGCGCCGGGCCTGCGGCCCGGCGCGGTGACCGGACTGCAGCGGATGCGCGTAAGCCCCCGAACCCCTTGTACAGGGGGCGCATTGCCGCCACCATCCTGCTGCCGGATAGGGGGAGGTTCCGCGATGGCAGACACATCATCAAAACCGCTTGCACTGATCGTGGGCGCAGGGGCGGGCCTGTCGGCCTCCCTTGCCCGGGCGCTGTCCCGGGAGGGCTATGCGCTGCATCTGGCGGCGCGCAGCACGGACAAGCTGCAAGGGCTGGCGGCAGAGACCGGAGCGCAATTGCATGCGCTGGATGGCACCGATGCGGAAAAGGTCCGGCAACTGGTTGCGGGCCTCCAGGGGGCGTTGCGGGTGGCCTGCTATAACCCGTCGGCCCGTGTCCGCGGCCCGGTTGCGGACCTGGACCCGGAACAGGTGCGCAAGGCGGTGGAGGTCACCGCCTTTGGCGCCTTTGTGCTGGGTCAGGCGGCGGCGAAACGGATGCTCACGCAGCAGCCAGAAGACGGGCGGCGCGGCACCATCCTGTTCACCGGCGCCTCTGCCGGGGTGAAGGGCTTTGCCCAGTCGGCGCCCTTTGCCATGGGCAAATTCGCGCAGCGCGGACTGGCGCAGTCGATGGCGCGGGAGCTGCACCCCAAGGGCATCCATGTCGCCTGGATCAATATCGATGGCGGCATCCGCAATGCGTCGCGCCCCGAACGGACAGAGGGCGCAGACAACCCCGACAGCATGCTGGACCCGGATGCCATCGCCGGAGAGTATATGAACCTGATCCATCAGCACCGCTCCGCCTGGAGCGACGAACTGGTGCTGCGGCCCTGGGTGGAGCGGTTCTAGGCAGCAGCGCAAGCCAAAGAAAAACCCCCGCAGCCAAAAGGCGCGGGGGTTTTTGCGGTTCTTGCGGTGCGGCTCAGCCGACGAAGGTGTTGAGCAGCAGGTAGATCACCGCTGACAGAAGGGCGGCGGCCGGAACAGTGATCACCCAGGCGGCCACGATGGTCATGAAGTGGCTGCGGCGCACCAGCTTGCGGCGGCGGCGTTCCTCCGGCGCGATGCGCTTCTCTGCCGGGCGGCCTGCGGCGGTCTTCTTCAGGCGGCGCTCCATGTGCCACTCGCGGAAGAAGCCGACGCCGAACACCGCGCCCACCGCGATATGGGTGGAGGAGACCGGCAGGCCCAGCCAGCTGGCCACAATCACGGTGATGGCGGCGGACAGCGACACGCAGTAGGCGCGCATCGGGTTCAGCTTGGTGATCTGGCTGCCGACCATGCGGATCAGCTTGGGGCCGAACAGGAACAGGCCGAAGGAGATACCAAAGGCGCCGATCACCATCACCCAGGTCGGGATCGTCACCTTGGTGGCAAAGTCGCCGAACTCGGTCGCGTGCACGATGGCGGCCAGCGGGCCGACCGCGTTGGCCACGTCGTTGGCGCCATGGGCGAAAGACAGGAGCGCGGCGGAAATCACCAGCGGCAGGCCGAACAGCGCCTTCAGCGACTTGTTACGGTTCTCCATGCCTTCGGACTGGCGCTTGATCAGCGGCGCGGTGATCACATAGGACAGGGCGCCAATGCCGGCGCCGATCAGCAGCGCGGTTTCCAGGTCGATCTTGACGATCTTCTTCAGCCCTTTGAGAGCCAGATAAGAGGCAAAGGCGCCTGCCATGATCGCGACCAGCACCGGCACCCAGCGGCGGGCGGCGGCGATCTTGTCGTCCTGATAGATGATCTTGGCCTTGATGAAGGCCAGGAACAGGGCAGCAATCACCCCGCCCAGCACCGGCGAAATCACCCAGCTGGCAGCGATCTTGCCCATGGTGGGCCAGTTCACCGCGGCGGTGCCTGCGGCGGCCACGCCTGCGCCCAGCACGCCGCCCACGACCGAGTGGGTGGTGGACACGGGCGCGCCGACCCAGGTGGCCAGGTTCACCCACAGCGCCGAGGAGATCAGCGCCGCCATCATCGCCCAGATGAAGACATTGCTGCTGGACACCGCGGTGGGGTCGATGATGCCCTTGGAGATGGTCGAGACGACATCGCCGCCCGCCAGCAGCGCGCCGGCGCTTTCGGCAACGGCGGCAATCACGATGGCGCCGCCCATGGTCAGCGCGTTGGCGCCCACCGCCGGACCCATGTTGTTGGCCACGTCATTGGCGCCGATGTTGATCGCCATGTAAGCGCCAAAGGCCGCGGCGGCGATCACCACCATGCTCATGGCGGAGCCGCCGAAGAAGACGCCGGCGCCGAGGCCTGCCAGCACGATGAAGGCCAGCGCAATGCCCGGCGCCACCAGCGGGCGGGAGACATAGGCGGTGGCGAGTTCGAGCTGGGAGATCCGGTTCAGGTCCTTGTCCAGCGTGGTCCATTGCGTGCGCTGGGGTGCATCGCTCATAGTCGTATTCCTGATTCTGAGGTCTGCGGACGCGCCTAACGCCGCTGCGGGAGCGGTTCAAGCGTTTGACATGAAAATGTCACATAACTTTTACAATTGGCGCAGCAGCTCCTGCAGCTGCGGCTCCTGCACCAGTTCCGCGGCCTCCTCCGGGCGCATCCACCGGCGCGTGCGCTGGTGGGACTCGGGGTAATCATCCGCAAGCGCCTCGACTTCCGCGGCAAAAATCAGCGTGGTCACCGGCTCATCGGCGCCGTGGCCGCGGCGCTTGAGGTAATTGAACTCGCCTACCGGCTGTTTGGAAATGCGGGCAGAGCGCACCCCGGCCTCTTCCCAGGCTTCCTGCAGCGCCGAGGCCGGCCCGTCCTTACCCTCGACCGGCCAGCCCTTGGGGATGATCCAGCGGCCGGTGCCGCGGCTGGTGATCATCAGCACTTCCTTGCCGTGCGCGCCGGTGCGGTAGCACAGGGCGGCAACTTGCAGGCGGTTCGGTCGTTTCAGCATCGGCCTGAGGATTTCCTCCCAGGCGCGCGTCAGGGTGCGGGTCATCGCTGCTCAGCCTTTGGTGTTGGGTTGGCCCCGTGTTCTTGTGTGAAGTTGTGGGAAAGTATGCGGACTTGCCCGGAATATCAAGGCTGCCGCCTGAACGGAGCCGTCCCGCGCGGTTTTACGGCTGCGGTTTGACGGCCCGCTTGCGGCATCCCGCGCAGTATAGCCGGCAGGGGTGAAAAAAGCACTTACCAGCCAGGCTCCGGCGCTGCGGCGGCGCTCCCGCCCGCTGGTCCGCGCATCAGGGATGCGCTGCCAGCGGTTGGGCCGGGCAGCGCGCCTGCGGCGCGCTGCGGGCGCTCACTTGCGCCGTTTCGCGCGCAGCGTCGGGTCTTCCTGCGTCGGATCCTCCGGCCAGGGGTGCTTGGGGTACTGGGCGCGCATGTCCTTTCGCACATCGGCATAAGAACCTGCCCAGAAGCCGGGCAGGTCGCGGGTGATCTGGATCGGGCGCTGGGCGGGCGACAGGAGCGACACTTTCAGCGGCACGCCGCCTGCGGACGGGTGGCGGGTGACGCCGAACATCTCCTGCAGGCGGACCGAGATTTCGGGGATCTCGCCGTCATAGCTGATCGGGATCTTGCGCCCCAGCGGGGTGATGAAACTGCCCGGCGCCTCGCGGTCCAGCACTTGCGTCTGCTCCCAGCTGAGCGCGGCCTTGAGCGCGGGCAGCAGATCGAAACGTTTCCAGTCCTCCGCCGATTTCACCCCGCCGAGCATTGGCAGCAGCCAGTCCTCCAGCGTGTCCGTCAGGCCGGGCAGCGAGAAATCGGGCAGGTCAAAGCCTTCCGCCCGCACCAGCTCCACCCGTGCGGCCAGCCGCGCCGCAGCACCCGTCAGCCGCAGGCCGAGGTCGCGCACCCCGTCCAGCATCGCCCGCGCCACGGCGTCCGGCGGCACATCCTTCCAGATGCGGTCGTCCAGCACCACGGCACCGAACCGTTCCTGCTGGCGCGCCACCACCCGGCGGTCGCGCTTGGACCATGCGCAGACATCCGTCCAGACGATCTGATCGGCAAACAGTTCGCGGATTTCCGCCAGCGAAATCTGCGCCGCCATCCGGATCTTCGCCTCGCGCGGATTGCCATCGGTATCGAGCGCCACGATGAACGGTGCGCCTGCCAGCGTGTCGCCGCCGTCGAGGATGGCGCCCTTGCCGCCCGACAGCACAAAGCGCGGGGTGCCGCCCTTGCGGCGCTGGCCCGCACGGTCGGGATAGGCCAGTGCCGCCATCATCGCCGCGGACAGGCCCGTATCCCGGCGGCCTGCCTGTTTCTCCAGCCGCCGCGCCTCGCTCTTGATGCGCTCCGCCACCGGGCGGTTCAGCTGATAGGGGTGGCTGCGCGCAAACCCCTTGGGGTCCCTCAACGCCTTCAGCCGCAGCGACAGATCCGCAGGCGCGCCGCGCAGCGGATCACGCTCGCCCAAAAGCGCTGCCAAAGGCGCCGCCGCAGGACCCGCCTGCAGCAGCATATGGCCAAGCCGCGGATGCAGGGGCAGGGCGGCCAGCGCCTTGCCATGCCCGGTGATCCGCCCCTGCGCGTCCAGCGCCCCCAGCATGTGCAAAAGCGCCTGCGCCTCGGCCAGCGCGCCCGCGGGCGGCGGGGTCAGGAAGGACAGATCCTCGGGCGCCGCGCCCCACAGCGCCAGTTCCAGCGCCAGCGCAGTGAGGTCGGCGCTTTCGATCTCGGCGGGCGGGAAGGCCATCAGCGCGCCTTCCTCGCCCTTGGCCCACAGCCGGTAGCAGATGCCCTCTGCCACCCGCCCCGCGCGGCCCTGGCGCTGGGTCGCCTCGGCGCGGGTCACCTTCTCCGTCACCAGCCGCGACATGCCCGAGCCGGGATCGAACCGCGCACGCCGCGCCTGGCCCATATCCACCACCACCCGGATGTCCTGAATGGTCAGCGAGGTCTCGGCGATCGAGGTCGCCAGCACCACCTTGCGGCCCTGCGGCTCGGGCTGGATCGCCGCGCGCTGCTCGGCAAAGGGCAGGGCGCCGAACAGCGGCCGGATATGGCAATGGCCGGGCAGGCGCTTCTCCAGCGCGCCGGCGGCGCGGCGGATTTCGCCCTCGCCGGGCAGGAACACCAGAATGCCGCCGCCGGTGGCCTTTGTGTCTCTCTCCGCCTGCACAACCAGATCCACCAAGGCGTCCACGCGGCGGGCCTGGGCGGGCAGGGGGCGCTCCAGCCAGCGGGTCTCCACCGGATAGCTGCGCCCCTCAGACGTCACCATCGGCGCGTCCATCAGCGCCGCCACCGGTTCGGCGTCCAATGTTGCCGACATCGCCAGCAGCATCAGGTCCTCGCGCAGCGCGCCCGCAACTTCCAGGCACAGCGCCAGCCCCAGATCGGCGTTCAGGGAGCGTTCGTGAAATTCATCAAAGATCACCGCGCCGACGCCGGGCAGGTCCGGGTCCGATTGCAGCATCCGGGTCAGGATGCCCTCGGTCACAACCTCGATGCGGGTCGGTTTCGAAACCTTTGCATCGCCCCGCACCCTGTAGCCGACGGTCTGCCCCGGCTTCTCCCCCAGCGTCTCCGCCATCCGCTCGGCGGCGGCGCGGGCGGCCAGACGGCGGGGTTCCAGCATCACGATGCGGCCTGCGGTCAGGCCTGCCTCCAGCATCGCCAGCGGCACCCGCGTCGTCTTGCCCGCACCGGGCGGCGCCTGCAGCACGGCACGGCCGCGGGCGCGCAGGGCGTCCAGGAGGTCGGGGAGGGCGTCTTCGATCGGCAATCTGGTCATGCCCGCCTTATCGCCAAAGGGGCGGGTCAGGTCCAGCGGTGTGTCCTGAACAAGAGGCTGTTGATTTAACACATAGGGCTGCAGAGGCCCGCGGGGTGGCGCGAATGCGCCGCCCCATGGGGGCGGGCCGGCGCAGCCCGGCTTTCAGCCGGGCGGTACAGACATCGCAACCAATGCGCCCCATTGCGCTTCCTCCCGCTACGCAAACCGCACCAGCCGCGGCGGATTTGCCGCCTTCCCTGCGGCGGCGTGTGTTGTAGGTTGCGCGCCAGACGGCAGGGGCTGGACTTTGCGGCGCCGCTTGCGCCAAGGTCCGCCCATCACGACAGGAAGGCACGCATGGATACCGAACAGCTGACGCAGAAAATCCTCGATGGCGACCGCCGGGCGCTGGCCCGCGCCATCACCCTGGTGGAAAGCGGCCGCAAGGATCACCGCGCCATGGCGGGCGAACTGCTGTCGGAGCTGGCAAAACACAAGCGCCAGTCGCTGCGCATCGGCCTGTCCGGCACGCCCGGCGTCGGCAAGTCCACCTTCATCGAAAGCTTCGGCATGATGCTGACCGGGCTTGGCCTGCGGGTGGCGGTGCTGGCGGTCGATCCCAGTTCGGCGCGCTCCGGCGGGTCCATTCTGGGTGACAAGACCCGGATGGAACGGCTCAGCCGGGACAAGAACGCCTTCATCCGCCCGTCCCCCAGCCAGAGCCACCTGGGCGGCGTCGCCCGCCGCTCGCGCGAGGCGGTGGCGCTGTGCGAAGCTGCTGGGTTCGACGTGGTGCTGATCGAAACGGTTGGCGTCGGCCAGTCGGAAACCGTGGTGGCGGAGATGTCGGATCTGTTCCTCCTGTTGCTGGCGCCCGCGGGCGGCGATGAGCTGCAGGGGGTGAAGCGCGGCATCATGGAAATGGCCGACCTCATCCTGGTGAACAAGGCCGACGGCCCCCTGAAACCCGTCGCCACCCGCACCTGCGCCGATTACTCCGGCGCCCTGCGCCTCTTGCGCAAGCGCCCGCAGGACCCGGAGGGCTTCCCCAAGGCGCTGATGGTGTCCGCGGTGGAAGAACACGGGCTGGACAAGGCCTGGGAGGAGATGCAGGCGCTGACCGCCTGGCGCAGGGAGAACGGCCACTGGGAGCGCCGCCGCGCCGATCAGGCCTGCTACTGGTTCGATCAGGAGGTGCGCCAGGCGCTTTTGGCGCGGCTGGAAACACCGGACGCCAAGGCGCAGATGGCAGAGCTGGCAGGCACAGTTGCAAGCGGCGGCAAAAGCCCGGGCGAGGCGGCGCAGATAATGCTGCAGGCGCTGGGCGCTGCCTGACGCCGCCTGACGGGGCAAAAAGGGCGGCTGCAGGGGCTTGCGGCCGGCCGGAAACGGGTGCAGTAAGCCCGGCAAGAAAGCTGAGTTGAATCACTTGACGCTGTTGCCGGTTGAGCGTAAGAGCAGCGGACCAGTTTTCGGGCGCAGCCAATGGCCGCGCCCCTTGTGATTTGGCGCCGGACTGCCAGCGCCTCCAAAAAACGAAGGATGAAGATATGTCGCGCCGTTGCGAACTGACCGGAAAAGGCCCGATGACTGGCAACAATGTCAGCCACGCCAACAACAAAACCAAGCGCCGCTTTCTGCCCAACCTGAACGACGTGACCCTGCAGTCCGAAGTTCTGGGCCGCGGCGTCAAGCTGCGCATCTCCGCAGCTGCCCTGCGCTCGGTCGACCACCGCGGCGGCCTGGACGCGTTCCTGGCCAAAGCCAAGGACGAAGAGCTGTCGGCAAACGCGCTGAAAGTGAAGAAAGAGATCGCCAAGGCACAAGCCGCACAGGCTTAATTTCCTGGCCTGATCCCTTCACCGGATCGGATTACACACACCGCGCAGGGGCATCCTTGCGCGGTGTTTGCGTTTGCGCAATCTGCCGCAGGGTTGCGCCTTGCGGGGGCCGCGCCGCGGGGGCATATCTTGCGGTGATGATCCGTGCCTTGCGCATATCCCTTGGCCTGTTCCTGGCCCTGATGGTCGCCCTGACCGCCCACAGCGCCGCCGCCCGGCAGGGGGAGCGCGATGCCGCGGGCCAGATGGTGATCTGCACCGGCACCGGCCCGGTCATCATCTATGTGGACAGCGAGGGTCAGCCGGTAAAGCCGCCGCACCATTGCCCCGATTGTGTCGTGCATGTCCTGGACGCGGTGATGCAGCCTGCGGGGCTGGTGCTGCCGGTTGCGGTTTCCAGCAAAGTGGCTGCCGTGCGGGCAGCTGCGCTGCCCGCGGTGCAGCAGATCCTGCGCGCCACCGCCCGCGCGCCGCCTGCTGCCGCCTGAACGGCCAGGACCACTCCCAATTTGAAAACTGAATACCTACCAAGAGGAGACAGGATATGTCCCTGAAGTCTGTTGTCTTTGCAGCCGCGGCGGCTGCTGCCTTTGCCACTTCTGCCTTTGCGGGCGATGCCATGATCATGGTGCACGGCCAGTACGCGCGGGTGTCCTCGCCGGCTGCCAAGGCCGGTGCCGCCTTCATGGAAATCATGAACAAGGGCGAGGCCGATGATCAGCTGATCGGCGTGCGCTCCGACGTGGCGGCCAAGGTGCAGCTGCACACCCACAAGGAAGGCGGCGACGGCGTCATGAAGATGATGCATGTGGAGGAAGGCTTTGCCGTGCCGGCAGGCGCTACCCATATGCTGCAGCGCGGCGGCGACCACATCATGTTCATGGGCCTGAAGCAGCCGCTGAACCACGGCGATGTGGTGAAGGTCACGCTGGTGTTCGAGAAAGCCGGCGAGGTCGAAATTGACGTGCCGGTGGATCTGGAGCGCCAGGACGGGGCCCACGGAAACATGGATCACTCCACCCACACCAATTAAGGCCCGCAGGGCAGGGCGGGCGCGGCGTCAGGCTGCGCCGCAGCCCTCCTTCGCGCCCAAAGCCCGCCCTTGCGGCGGGCTTTTTTGGTGTTTGGGGCTAGCGGAGCAGCTCCGCCACCCAGGCGGGCACGGTTTCGCTGGCCGGGCCGAAGCGGCGCTCAGCAAAGCGGGAGGCGGCGGCGGAGGGTTCCAGGTTCAGCTCCACCGTATGCGCGCCCGCCAGATGCGCCTCATCGACAAAGGCCGCGGCGGGGTAGACCTCGCCCGAGGTGCCGATGGCGGCAAACAAATCCGCCTCCGCCAGATGGGCATAGATCTCCTCCATGAAATACGGCATCTCGCCGAACCAGACCACATCGGGCCGCCCCGCAGGTGCCGCGCAGGCGGGGCAGGGCTGGCCGGTCTGCATCTCCAGCGGCGCAGGCCAGCGGTGCCCGCAAACCGCGCAGAGCGCGCCTGCCAGCGTGCCGTGCATATGCAGCACCTGCGCGGCCCCGCCCGCCTCATGCAGGGCGTCGACATTCTGGGTGACAATCACCACCTCGCCCGGATGGTCCGCCTGAAGCTGCGCCAGCGCCTGATGCGCCGGGTTGGGCTGCGCCTTTGCCGCCTGCGCCCGGCGGGCGTTATAGAAGCCATGCACCAGATCCGGGTTGCGCGCGAAGCCTTCCGGCGTCGCCACATCCTCGATCCGGTGCTGCGCCCAGAGGCCGCCCTCATCGCGGAAGGTTCCCAGCCCGCTTTCGGCGGAAATCCCGGCGCCGGTCAGGATCACTATCTTCGCGCTCTTTTCCATTGCCCTGAAACCCCCTATCACTGCTCCCGTCCAAAGGAGCCGTTTGCCAATGCCTACCCGTATTCTGTTTGTCTGCCTAGGAAACATCTGCCGCTCCCCGGCGGCGGAGGGGGTGTTCCGCGCACTCTGCCCGGAAGCCGAGACCGACAGCGCCGGCACGGCGTCCTACCACGTGGGAGAGCCGCCCTACGGCCCGATGCAGGCGGCGGCGCGGGCGCGGGGGCTGGATCTCTCGGACCTGCGCGCGCGGCAGTTCCGGGGCGCTGATTTCGGCAGCTTCGATCTGATTGTCGCCATGGATGCCAGCAATCTGGACAACATCGAGGCGCTGCGCCCGGCAGGCAGCGAAACCCCGGTGCGCCTGTTCACCGATTACGCGCCCGAAAGCGGCGCGGACCATGTGCCGGATCCCTATTACACACGTGATTTCGACGGCTGCCTGGACCTGATCGAACAGGCCGCAAAGGGGCTCAAGGCGGCGCTCTGATTACTCTGCAATCACCCGGAAGCCGCCTGCCAGGAACGGCAGCTGCTGCACCGCCGGGTCGATCATCTTGCTTTGCACCAGGCGGCGCACGGTTTCGGCCACATCGCGCGGCACCCGGTCGGCCCAGTCGGCGGCAGTGAACAGAGAGATCGTGCGGGACATCTCGCCAAAGGGCAGCGGGAAGGCGTCGATCTGGTCGTGGAAGCGCCCCGCGCGCATGAAGCCCAGCGGCGTGGTGATCGCCCAGCCGATCCGCCGCGCCACCATCGCCATCAGCGCCAGATGCGAGCCGACCTCGAACCGGTCCTCGACCTCCAGCTTCTGGCGGCTCAGCAGCGCCTCGATCTGCTGCGAGATCAGCTGCTCGCGGGCATAGCGCAGGAACGGCAGCCCCTGCAGCTGCTCCGCCGCCTGCGCCGCGTCCGAGACCGCACCGCGCGGCGCCACCAGGATGAAGGGATCGCGCACCAGCGGGTATTCCACCAGCCCCTCGTGCAAGCCCCCGGCGGTGGCGGCGACGGCGATATGCAGCTCGCGCGCCTCCAGCGCGCGGATGATGTCGTGGCTGGAGGCGGTGATCATCTTGAACCGGCACTGGGTCAGGCTGTCGGCCAGGATGGTGGCCAGCCGCGGCGTCAGGTCATTGTCGAAATCGTCGATCAGCCCGATCGACAGCGCCTGCAGGTGGGACAGGTCCATCACCGTCAGCTCGCTCTGCGCCAGCCGCAGCTCGCCCAGCACCGCCTCGGTCCGCGACAGGAAGCTGCGCCCCGCCGCCGTCAGCACCATCGGGCGGCGTCCATGGTCGATCAGCTCGCTGTCCAGCGCCTTTTCCAGGTTGCGCATCTGCTGGCTGACGGCGGGCTGGCTCAGGCCGGTCAGCTCAGCCGCCTGCGCCACCGAGCCGGTCTTGGCCAAAGCCTCGAACACTTCCAGCCCGCGCAGGGTAACACCTTTGATCAACATATGAACTGCTCCAATACCTTGCGCCGTTCTTTCCGGTTTGGGGCAGTGCGGTCAAGAGGGGCGGGGCCGAGGCTCCGGCCCGCTGCGAAAATGCCGCAGCGCGAATGTATCAAAACGGCAAAAAGGCGCCCCCGGGGGACGCCTTGGCACTGCCTGGGCAGGCGGCGCGGCTCAGCTGCAGCTGCGCGCCGCGTGGTCGCCAAAGGCCTTGTAGCGCTGCCACAGCCGCTCGTCATTGCGGTTGCTGGACTGGCGCACGACCTGGGCCTTGTGCGGGTCCGCAAACCACTTGGAGACGGTCTTGCGCTCCGAGCGTGTCAGGCTGCGGTTGGCGACATTCTGGATGCAGCTGCACAAGGACGGCGTCGCGGCGGTGCGGTCCGACTGGCGGCAGGCGCGCTCAATGGCGCCGGCCGAGACGCCTGCGGGCGCCAGTGCTGCAAGAAATCCTGCGCAAAGCGCGGCTGTCAGGAAAGGTTTCATCTGCTCATGCCCCGGTTCTTGGCAAGCGGGTCTGATGCCCGCGGGAATGGCCCGCAGTATGGCGCAAGCCGGGGCGCGTTTCAATCGTGGTAAACGGGGGGGCAAAGGCGCCGGAGCGCTGCGGCTTGCGGCGCTCCGGCGGCCTGGTGCTCAGGTCTGGTTCGGCCCGCGCATGGCGCGCACGGCCTGGCGCACGGCTTTCCAGTCTGCGGCCTCGGCGTCCTTGCCGGCTTCTTCGCATTCGCGCATTTTCTGCGCGGCTTCGGCCTCGGCCTTGTCGCCATGCGCGCTGTAGAGCGCGCGAGCATACTCAGCGGCTTTGATTGCATCCATGCGGGTCGTCCTCCTTTGCTGTGGTCATCACCCGTCAGCGGGGCGCGCGTCTCGCGGTAGGCATGGAGTATAGCGCATTTTGGCCGGGCGTGCAGGGAACCGGGAGAATTTGAGGGGTTCGGGAGGTGCGGGAAGGGCAGGGACCAAAGGCCGTGCAGCAAGTCGGAGGGCAGTGCCCGCCCGTTTTGCCGGAGGCAAACCTTTGGTTTGACGGGGCGGATCTGGCGCTGCCCGGCGGTGCCGCCGGGCGGGAGGTTTATGAGCACTGTCCGATGGTGGTCGTCGAGGGCTGTGGCTGACCTTGGGGAGGCGCATCGCGCTTTCCCGTGGGGAAGGTCAGGCGCGGCCCGGCCTCTCGGCCGGGCGGGAGGCTAGATTTCTAGCGTGCTCTCTGCCGACACCGGTGTGCGTGCGGGAACGGCTTTGGAAGGTGAAGATACGTCACCAAAAATCATGTCGCGATAGTGGGAGATGTTTTCAAGCCGGCGCTGTGTGCCTTCGGCGTCTCCGCTCACGAACCATAGGCCAGTGCAAAGAGCCGCGTACAGTTTCCAGTCGCCTAGGCTTGTGCCCAGTTGCTTCTTGAAGGCATCGGAGAAAACCGAGGGTTTTGAGATGCTCGCTTTCTGAAGTTCATTTTCGAGCTGAGCGACTTTCGCATTGAGGCGGCCAATCTCTGCGCGCAGCTGATCTTCCGTTTCACTCGCAATGGTCCTGTCGCTGGGCGCATCCTGAATGGTTGAATTCACCGCCAGCAGCAAGGCAGGTAAAGCCGCCAGAGGCTCCAACGCTTCAGGGAGCGCATTGGCGCCGGTTTCCGCGTGAAAGCGTTCAATGCTTTGGGTGACCTGCGCGGCGAGGCCTTGCAGGGTTGCAGAGGCAATAACCCGGTTTTTGAACAAGTGGCTGACGGACTTGGGTTCGTGCTTAGGGAAACTTTCTTTGCTTGTCGGCGGCGCGTCGAATTCAGCCCTGATGCGCTCGATTTCGGCTGCGACGGCTTCGGGGCTAGCGTTCCAGACGGGATCTTCGATTAGGGCAACCTGCCGCTGGAGTTCCCAGTCGAGCGGTTCTCCCTCAAGAAAGCCTTGGTACCAAGTGCGCCAAAAGGACCAACAACTATGGGATAGTTTCTTTGTCCATGAAGCCAAGTCGAATGACCCGCCTAATCTTTGGTAGAACAGTAGTGAAGGGTCATCAGGCAGATGAGCCAATTCCATTTGGAGGCGGTGAAGCTCTCGCATACAGGTCTGAAAGGAAAAGTTAGACAGATGTCTTTCAATAATATCAGTTGGTTCCGGTGTAGCTGATTGTGTAGCCAGTTGCCGCGCACTGTGGTCTATTAAAATTGATGCCTCACCTGAATTGGATAGCCAGACTGAAACATCTGGGGAGTGTTCGTTTAAAAATGCATTCGCCATTGTGATGGATGGAAAAATCGGCAGTGCGTCTGGATCTTGTATGTAACAACATTGGCCCAACAGGCTGCGAAGGTGTGACAAGAAGAAGAGATTTGCACGAGGGCCTTCTTCTGGACTTGGCAGTCCTGCAGCCAGTAGTGGGATGGTAGTGAGAGCGGTTCGAACTAGCAGGACATTGTGGAAGGGTTTTGCCGTTGGTTCAGCAAGTCTGGACGCAAAAGCTTGAAACTCTGCCTCCAACTCATTGCGATCTTGCTCATCCATGTCCATTCAATCCACCTTGACCAAACCCCGAATCCAAATCATATGCCTGAGCATGACTGACCTCGCTCACATCCGCAATTTCTCCATCGTCGCCCATATCGACCATGGCAAATCCACCCTCGCTGACCGGCTCATCCAGGAGACCGGGACGGTGAAGGACCGCGACATGAAGGAACAGCTGCTCGACGCCATGGACATCGAGCGCGAGCGGGGGATCACCATCAAGGCCAACACCGTGCGCATCGACTACACCGCGCAGAACGGCGAGACCTATGTCCTGAACCTGATCGACACCCCCGGCCACGTCGACTTCGCCTATGAGGTCTCCCGCTCCATGCGCGCGGTTGAGGGCTCGCTCTTGGTCGTCGACTCGACGCAAGGGGTGGAGGCGCAGACGCTCGCCAACGTCTATCAGGCGATTGAAGCCGATCACGAGATCGTTCCCGTCCTGAACAAGATCGACCTGCCGGCCTCCGACTGCGACCGGGTGGCGGAACAGATCGAGGATGTGATCGGCATCGACGCTTCCGGCGCCATCCAGGTCTCGGCCAAGACCGGCCAGGGCATCCGCGAAACACTGGAGGCGATCGTCCAGCACCTGCCCGCGCCCAAGGGCACCCGCGACGCGCCGCTCAAGGCGATGCTGGTCGACAGCTGGTACGACAGCTACCTCGGCGTGATCGTTCTGGTCCGCATCATGGACGGCGTCCTGAAAAAAGGCATGCGGGTCAAGTTCATGTCGAACAACACCCTGCACCACGTCGACCGCATCGGCGTCTTCCGCCCCGCCATGCAGACGGTGGACGAGCTGGGGCCGGGCGAGATCGGCTTCCTCACCGCCTCGATCAAGCAGGTGCGCGACACCCGCGTCGGCGACACCATCACCAACGACCGCAACGGCACCGAAAAAGCCCTGCCGGGCTTCAAACCCGCCCAGCCGGTGGTGTTCTGCGGCCTGTTCCCGGTCGACTCCGCCGAATTCGAGGACCTGCGCGACGCCATCGACAAGCTGGCGCTGAACGACGCGTCCTTCTCCTTCGAGATGGAAACCTCCGCCGCCCTCGGCTTCGGCTTCCGCTGCGGCTTCCTGGGCCTGCTGCACCTCGAAGTCATCCGCGACCGGATCGAGCGCGAATATGATATCGAGCTGATCACAACCGCGCCCAGCGTGATCTACCACGTCTACATGAAGGGCAAGGACAACGAGCCCGGCGAGATGATCGAGCTGCACAACCCCGCCGACATGCCCGACCCCTCCAAGGTCGACCACATCCAGGAGCCGCGCATCAAGGCGACCATCCTGGTGCCGGACGAATACCTGGGCGACGTGCTGAAGCTCTGCCAGGACCGCCGCGGCATCCAGATGGATCTCTCCTACGCCGGCTCCCGCGCCATGGTGGTCTATGACCTGCCGCTGAACGAGGTGGTCTTCGACTTCTACGACCGCCTGAAATCGGTGACCAAGGGCTATGCCTCCTTCGACTACCAGATGATCGGCTACCGCCAGGACAACCTGGTCAAGATGTCGGTGCTGGTGAACGACGAGCCGGTGGATGCGCTCTCTACCATGGTCCACCGCGACCGGGCCGAGATGCGCGGCCGGGCGATGTGCGAGAAGCTCAAGGAACTGATCCCGCGCCACATGTTCAAGATCCCGATCCAGGCCGCCATCGGCGGCAAGGTGATCGCCCGCGAGACCCTCTCGGCGCTCCGCAAGGACGTGACCGCCAAATGCTACGGCGGCGACGCCACCCGGAAGCGGAAGCTTCTGGACAAGCAGAAAGCGGGCAAGAAGAAGATGCGCCAGTTCGGCAAGGTGGATATTCCGCAGGAAGCGTTCATTTCCGCCCTCAAAATGGACAGCTAAGGCTGACCATTTTCGAGGGCGCGCGGGCGAAAGCGGTTGGCGCAGCCAATTGCGTGCCCGCACCCCGGCGTTCTGCGGCGGAAACGAGACCTATTCAAACGGTTGCAACACGGGGCTTCGGCCCCGTTTTTCGTTGCTGGCCGATCCAATGTCCCGCCCGGCGGCACGCTAAGCGGAAGCGGAACCTTAAGTTCTTGGACAAGCCAAAGGCGGGCAAGAAGATGCGACAGTTCGGCAAGATGGACATATCACAAGAGGCAATCATCTCTGCGTTGAGGGTGGATGAATGGGCTGATCTAGGGTTGCGTGAGGAGTAGGTTGGGCGTACTTAATCCTGGCATTTCTATCGGAGTCAGGAAAATGTCTAAGTCGAAAGGCAAAACAGCCCTCGCCCCCCAGCACTCGTCTGTTCTGTTGCCCGAAATAGAGGCAAATTCAGAAGAGTTAATTTCTGATGTAACAAGCGCACTTGGCGTAGATAGAGAGCTATTGCCAAGCGATGAGCAAATTTCTCATGTTTGGAGCAATATTCCGCGTCAATTGCGTAAGATCCCCCCTGAATTAAGGGACTTGGGCATGGTTCGGCTGTGTTTGGCAGCAAGTGTGGGTCTATTTGATAGTTCTATAAACTACATTTGGAATGCTACTATTCTCGAATTGCGGAGAAAAATTTCCACGTTTGGTCTCAATACTGTCAGTCAGATGACTGGCGACAACTATACGGAGGAAAGCCTTAAGGAGTCGAAAGATTTTGATCTCCTAAAGTTGTGCCTGCAGCTTAACTTGCTTTCTGAAGAGGCCCACTTCAAGCTTGATCAGTGCCGAGCTATGCGCAACCACTTTTCTGCTGCGCACCCATCTATGGGAGATGTGGATGAGGATGAAGTAATAAGCTTCATGAGCCGATGTGCCAAATATGCTCTTTCAGGAACGGAAACGCCGACTGGAGTAGATATTTCTGAGTTGGTTAAGGCGCTTAAGGGGGCAACGCTCACTGAATCTCAGAAAGAGTTTTGGGAGCAAAAAATCTCAGGTACTAATTCTGCTCAAAAGAGTTTTATTGCTAACTCGCTGCACGGGATTTATTGTGATCCGGGGTCGGCCCAGAGCACTCGGCAAAATTGCATCGATGTGGCGTCTGAAGTTTTTGAGACGCCATCAGAGCTTTCTGGGGCGATAGACGCGCACATAAAATACAAAGGGCGTGGTGAGGAAGCAAAAGTCGCTGCATCTAGAGAGTTTTTCCGTCAAATAGGAAGAGTCGATTGCCTGTCTGAGAGTGAAATTCATGATCTCTTTAGTCGTGAGTGCGACAGGCTGATGAATGTTCATAATCAGTTTGACAATTTTTATAACGAAGTTCCTTTTGCTGAAAGGTTGCTCGAAACCTTCAGTCAAACTACGCCGCCTGAGACGGTTCGAGATAAGCTCGTGGATACCCTAATTACTTGTTCTGTGGGTAATGAATATGGAACCTCGCGTGGAGCAGATGTTTACTACAAGCAAGCTATTGAAAAATTTTCGGCTGCTATGATTGCTAGAATGCTGGATATTCCAAATGAACGCAACCTTGTCGCATCTCGAATCAAAACAGAAAACAGGTGCAGGAATAAATATGTGTCTATTCTCAAAAGCGTTGATCGTGAGAGCGTACCGGTGAGGTATAAAAAGCAATTCGATAAATGGGTTTCTTAAGGAGGCTAGATAAATCTCCGACTGCCATTACGTTGTAGCTTTGTCTATGTTCCGCCCGGTCGCCAGACCGGGCAGCGCCCGTCCCGCCCCCCACGGGGCGGGCGCTTCGCTTCCCACCCCGCCGGGCCGAGCGCTGACCTCCGCGCTCGGATCTGACATCTCCGCTACCATCCGGGCGGAGAGTCCCCCATGCGCCACTCTCCGCCCATCCGCCGCCCCCCCGCAACTCTCCGACTGAAAACCCACCCGTTCCATGCTATCCTCCACCCCGTTCATCTGGGGAGGATAACACCATGAAACACCTGACTTTGGCCGCCGCGATCGCTCTCTTGGCGTCTCCGGTGCTGGCCGGGCAATGTCCCGCCGACATTGCCGCCATCGACGCGGCACTGGCGGCTGGCACCGAACTGTCGGAAGAAGATCTGGCAACCGTCCAGGAACTGCGCGACGAGGGCCAGGCCCTGCATGACAGCGGCGATCATGACGCCTCGGTTCAGACCCTGGCCGAAGCCAAGACGCTGCTGGGCATCGAATAACCCGCAACAGAAAACGCCCGGCGGCAAAACCGGGCGTTTCCAAGCTGCAAGTCCGGTCGGTTTACAGTGCGTCCTGCACGTCCTGCGCGGCGCCGCTGATCGCCTGGCCGGCCTTGGAAATGTCGCGCCCCGCGCCCTTGGTGGTCTCGCAGGCCGCCAGGCCCAGCAGCATCAGCGCACATGTGAAAATCCGGATCATCGTCGAAGGCTCCTCATCTCTGCTCAAACCCTTTGGCAAATACCTAGCAAGCCGCCCCGGCGCAGGCCAGCGGATTTGCAGGCCGGCGGATTTGCGGGGCAGGCAAGGGGCTTGAGCCAAGTCAAGGCCGGGGCTCCGGGGCCGGGCTACTCTGCGCAGGACATTACAGGAGGCAGACATTATGGATCTTTCCACCCGCAAACAGGCGCTGGAGGCGCGCCGCACTGAGCTGACCGGGCATCTGAGCGAGGTTGAGCACACGCTGGACGCGCCGATGCCCAAGGACTGGGAGGACCGCGCCTCCGAGCGGCAGGGCGATGAGGTGCTGGAAAGCCTCGGCAAGGCGGAACTGGACGAATTGCGCCGGATCGATGCGGCGCTGGCCCGGATCAAGGCGGGCACCTACGGCATCTGCGCCTCCTGCGGCGAGATGATTTCGGACGCGCGCCTGGACCTGCTGCCCGCCGCGCCGCTGTGCAAGACCTGCGCCGCGGAGGGGGCGGGCTGAGCCTGCGCCCCGGCCCCAGCGGCGGCCGCTGGGGTTTACCAAAAATTTGCAACTTATAAGGTAGTGCAATCCTTCGAAATCGCGGGCATATTGATCTGGATCAAGGCTGTGGCTTTGACCTTGCGGCACGTTGCGCGAAAAATTGAGCTGGAGGGTATGGACTATGAACTTTTCCACCAGAAAACAAACGCTTGAGGTGCGCCGGATGGAGCTGGCGGGGATTCTGTCGCAGGCCGGACTCGCGGCGGAGGCGGCCGCGGCCTATGCCGCGTCCCGTCTGCAGCGGGCACCGGCCGCCGGGGTGCCGGCCAAGGCCAGCCTGGACGAGCTGCGCCGCATCGACGCGGCGCTGGCCCGCCTGCGCGAGGGGTCATACGGCTTCTGCCAGATCTGCGGCGACGATATCGCCGACGACTGGCTGGACCAGCGCCCGGCCTCGCCGTTCTGCAAAAGCTGCGCTGCCTAGCCGGGGCAGGGCGCAGCCGCACGGGCCGCGCGCCCGCATCCGCCGGAAACCATAAGCTTCTCACAGCCAGCGGGCGCCCGTCCCGCTGGCTGCTGCCGTTTGCGGCGGGGGCGGCGGCGGCGCGCCGCGGCAGCGCTGCACCAGTCGCGGCTTTCGCGCCAAAGGCCCCGTTGCCGTGCCTGCCGGGATGTGCCACAACCTGATGCAACAGACTGAACACATGAGTTTAGCAAATGCCTGATTTCGCCGAACGCCGCCGTATGATGGTGGACACCCAGATCCGCCCGTCGGATGTCACCAAATACCCGATTATCGAAGCCATGCTGGCGGTCCCGCGCGAGCAGTTCGTGCCCGCCGCGCAGCGCGAGGCGGCCTATGCCGACCAGAACGTGAGCCTCGGCGGCAGCCGCGTGCTGCTGGAGCCGCGCACCCTGGCCAAGATGCTGGATGCGCTGGACATCCAGAAGGACGAGCTGGTGCTCGATGTGGCCTGCGGGCTGGGCTATTCCACCGCGGTTGCGGCGCGGGTGGCGCAGATGGTGATCGGCGTCGAGGAAGACGAGGATTTGGCGGAGGACGCCCAGACGCTGCTGTCCGAGACCGGTGCCGACAATGCGATCGTGCACACCGGCCCGCTGGCAGAGGGCGCGGCCGAACACGGGCCGTATGACGTGATCCTGGTGCAGGGCGGGGCAGAGGAGCTGCCGGCGCCGCTGCTGGCGCAGCTCAAGGACGGCGGCCGGATTGCGGCGCTGATGATGACCGGCGCGCTGGGCGAGGTGAAGATCGGCTACAAGAGCGGCGGCGGGATTTCCTGGCGGTTCGACTTCAACGCCGCCGCGCCGGTGCTGCCGGGCTTTGCTGCTGCGCGTGAATTTGCGCTCTGACCGCACCGGTCGGGCACGGCGGCTGACGGGGCGGGGCCGCCGCCACAGGGGAGAGGCCGGACGCCGGTGACGCTGGCGCCTGGACACGGACAACTCACCGCGGCTGGCGGCGCGGCAGAACAAAAGGCAGGCAATGCGAATGAAATTCCCGGCGAGTGTGTTTAAGGCTTTTGTGTTTGCCGGCGGCGTGGCCGCCACGGCGCTGATGCCGCTTCAGGCGGCTGCGGACAACCTGTCCGACGCCATGATCGGCGCCTATAAGACCAGCGGTCTGCTGGAGCAGAACCGGGCGCTGCTGCGCGCCGCGGACGAAGACGTCGCAATTGCCCTGTCCCGGCTGCGCCCGCTGGTCCAGTGGACGGTGAACGCGGCCAACTCCTATAACGAGGTCAACTTCAATCAGACCCGCAACACCCTCTCCACCCAGCTGGAGCTGACCCAGCTGCTGTATGATGGCGGCGCCACCCGCCTGGACCGGCTGGCGGCTCAGGAAATCGTGCTGGCCACCCGGCAGGCCCTGCTGAGCGTGGAGCAAACGGTGCTGTTCCAGGCGGTGCAGGCCTATGTCGGCGTCCTCCAGTCGCAGGAAAACGTGTCCCTGCGCCGCAACAACCTGCGGCTGCTGCAGGAGGAGCTGAAGGCCGCCCAGGACCGCTTTGAAGTGGGCGAAGTCACCCGCACGGATGTGGCGCTGGCCGAAAGCCGCGTCGCGGCGGCGCGGGCGAACCTGACGGATGCCGAGGGCACTTTGCTGACCGCCAGGGCGACCTACCAGCAGATTGTGGGCCGGGCGCCGGGTGCCATTGCCGGCCAGCCGGCCTTGCCCCGCCAGCAGGTGTCGCTTGACGGCGCGCATAACGTCGCGCTCAGGAACCAGCCGGATCTGCTGTCGCAGCAGCACGTGGTCAAGGCGCGGGAGCATCAGGTCGCGTCTGCAACTGCGGGCCTTGGGCCGACCGTGAGCCTGCGCGCAAACGCCGGGGTGAGCGAGGACGTGCAGGACGGGCTGGGGGCCGCGAATTCTTCCAGCATCGGCATCACCATGTCGCAGGATCTTTACGCCGGCGGCCGCAATGCCGCCGTCCGCCGCCGGGCCATTGCCAACGCCGACGCAGAGCGCGGCGTGCTGATCAACACCCAGCGCGCCGTCCGGCAGGCGGTGAGCGAGGCCTACTTCAACGTCGAAACCGCGCGCGCCAGCCTGGTCTCCTCCGGGGAGCGGGTGCGCGCCTCCAAGGTCGCCTTTGACGGCATCCGCGAGGAAGCCACCCTGGGCGCCCGCACCACGCTCGACGTGCTGCAGGCAGAGCAGGAATACCTCGACGCCCAGACCGAGCAGGTGAACGCCCGCGCCAACCAGGCGATTGCGGCCTATCAGCTGCTGCAGGCGCAGGGCCTGCTGACCGCCGAGCACTTGGGCCTCGCGGTGGAGATTTACGACCCGACGCTTTATTACAATCTGGTCAAGGACGCGCCCGCCCACCGCAGCAAGCGCGGCAAGGATCTGGACCGGGTGCTCAAGGCCTTGGGACGTAACTGATAATTCATCCTATCTGTTGTGCGGTTGCAGGAAGGCGGCTACACTTTCCGGCAAGAGGCAAGAGTGGTTTATAAAATGTCCGACCCAGTTACCCATGCTGAGATTGAAGATGTATTGTCCTCGATCCGCCGCCTGGTGAGCGAAGACAGCCGCGGCCAGCCCGCGGCGCCGGAACCGGCGGCCCGTCTGGTGCTGACGCCTGCGCTGCGGGTGAAGGATCCGCAAACCCGCAGCCCGGAACCGGCGGATCGCCCGGGCACCCCGGGCGGCACACCGCAGCCGGATGAGGCGCCCGCGCAGGACGCCGCCGCCGCGGCACGCCCGGCGCAGGACGCTGAGCTTGCGGAGGACGCTGGCCGCACGGAAGAGGCGGCAGACGGAACCGCAGCGGACTCCTCTGTTTCCTTCCGCCACCGCGATGCGCGCTCCGACTCCACCTCCGGCCCGGTTTCCGAGGCCGGTCCGGTTGTCCTGCGCCCCGCGCAGAAAAGCGAACCGGAGTCCGTTGCAGAGCCTGCGCAGCCCGGCGGCGCGGCGGCCCAGGCGCCCTGGGCCGACCCCGATGCCACGCTGTTTTCGGCCGCATCCGGCACCGCGCCGCAGGATACCCCGGCTGGGGGTCTGGCGGAGGATCTGGCGGGCGGCACAGCCGGCGCCCGCGCCGCCTCGGTGGTCCGCAAGATCGCCGAACTGGAGGCCCGCAGCTCTGGCGCGCGGGATCAGGCGCAGCAGCAGTGGGAGCCTGACAGCAAGACCGAAGCCCCCTTTGCCGCCACCCTGGTCGATACCATCGAATGGCGCGACGAACCGGCGCCTGTCCGCAGCACCGCTCAGGCGGAATCTGGTGCTGATTTCAGCCCTGCGGAGGAGATCCTGGAGGCCGCCGGCGAACCTGCGGAACCCGCGGATGCCGGCAGCGCGGCGGAGACGGTGGTCGAGGCCGCCTTCACCGGTGCGGCCATGGATGCGCTGGCGGAGTCCGGCGACAGCTATCTCGACGAAGAGGCTCTGCGCGATCTGGTCGCCAGCATCGTGCGCGAAGAGCTTCAGGGCCCCCTGGGCGAGCGCATCACCCGCAATGTGCGCAAGCTGGTCCGGCGCGAAATCCACCGCGCCCTGGCCGCGCATGACCTGCTCTAAGGCCTGACCGCAGCCGGCAAACCGCTGTTTGAAACAGGGTCCAGCAAGGCACGCCGAGGGCGTGCCTTTTCTGTTTGGCCAGCCCGGAGAAACAGGGAGAGGCGGACCGGCCGCCGCAGCCTTGCAACGCAGCCCGTCACCACAGCCTTGAACTGCCGCCTTTCAATAAGGGGCTCCCGCCCGGCGCGCGGCTTTTAGACAAAGCCGCTTGCCCGTTGGGCGTGGCGCCGCGCTGTGCGCGGCGCCACGCCCAAGGCCGCGGACGGTTCTGGCGCCAGCCAGGGCAGGCCTGCGGGGGCGGGAGCGCCGCCGCAACCGGCGGGGTCAGAGCGTGACGGGCTGCGCCAGCTCCAGCAGCTGGTCCAGATCCATGTAGCGCTCCAGATGACCGGCCAGCGCGTCCAGCGTCTCCTCGACGCCGTCCTCATACCCAGCCTGGCTCTCATGCCCCAAGGCCCCCAGCACGCTGGCGCGGAAAGGATCCGAGGAAAACAGCCCGTGCAGGTAGGAGCCTTTGACGCGCCCGTCGGCAGAGGCTGCGCCTTCGGGGCGGCCGCCGATGCTCAGCCAGGCGCGGGCGCAGTCGGCGCCAGTGGTGCGGCCCATGTGGATCTCATAACCGCTTACCGCCAGGTTGCCGTCGCGGGTCACCGCCTCGGTCAGCGTCACCCGCTTTTCGCCTGCCATCACCGTGTGCACGTCCAACAGGCCCAGCCCCTCGACCTTGCCGGGCCGCCCGTCGACGCCCTCGGGGTCGTCAATGGTCTGCCCGAGCATCTGGTAGCCGCCGCACAAGCCCAGCACATGGCCGCCGCGGCGGTAATGCGCCAGGATGTCGATGTCCCAGCCTTGGCGGCGGAGATAGGCGAGATCGCCGATGGTCGACTTGCTGCCGGGCAGGATCACCAGATCCGCATCGCCGGGCAGGGCCCGGCCCGGCGGCACGATCTCCACCGTCACCGCAGGCTCCGCCGCCAGCGGGTCCAGATCGTCAAAATTCGCCATCCGCTCCAGCTGCGGCACCACCACCTTGCAGGCACCGCCCTTGTGCGAGGCGATGTCCATCATGTCCTCGGCCGGCAGTTTCCAGGCATCCCAGAACCACGGCACCACGCCCAAGCTGGGCCAGCCGGTGCGCGCGGCGATATCGTCCCGCCCGCCGTCAAACAGGCTGAGGTCGCCGCGGAACCGGTTCACCAGAAACCCCACGACCCGCTCCAGGTCCTGGCGTTCAAGCACTGCATGGGTGCCGACGATCTGCGCGATCACCCCGCCGCGGTGGATGTCGCCGGCGATCACCACCGGCACCCCAGCCGCGCAGGCAAAGCCCATGTTGGCAATGTCGTTCTTGCGCAGGTTGGTCTCGGCAGGCGAGCCCGCGCCCTCGATCAGCACCAGATCCACATCCGCCGCCAGCCGCCGGTAGCTCTCCAGCGCCGCCTCCAAGAGGCCCGATTTGTCGCGCAGGAACGAGCCCGCGCCTTGGGTGCCGCGGCGCTTGCCCTGCACGATCACCTGGGCGCCGGTATCGGTCTCGGGCTTCAACAGCACCGGGTTCATGTCGGTATGCGGCGGACGCATGGCGGCCCGCGCCTGCAGCGCCTGCGCACGGCCGATCTCGCCGCCCTCGGGCGTGACGGCGGCGTTGTTGGACATGTTCTGCGGCTTGAACGGCGCCACCTTCAGCCCGCGCCGCACATAGGCGCGCGCCAGCCCCGCCACCAGCAAAGACTTGCCGACATTGCTGCCGGTGCCCTGGATCATGATCGAACGCGCGCGTGTCATCCCGCTGCCATCTCCCTGCCTGCGCCCCGCATTTCACGGGCCTGCATAGCAGGTTAGACGCTGCCGTCCATAACGGCTGCGCCGGAACCGTCGGCACGCTGCCCCGGGGCGACCGGTTGACGTTGGGGAAATTCGCGCAGGCAAAAGAAAAACGCGCCCCGAAGGGCGCGCTTTTCAGCAATGCTGGCAGCAGCCTTTAGGCGGCTTCAGCCTGTGCGGCATTGCGGCGCTCGCTTTCCTCGCGCGACAGCGCGACCGAGGTCCGTACCCCGCGGCCGACGAAGTCCATCAGGCCTTCGACCACCCGTTCGTTGGGGTCGATACCGGCGCAGGACAGCACTTCGCGGCCATCGCGCGAGCGCGCCCAGCGGGCGATTTGTTCCGGGCCATTGCCGTATTTCTTGTCGTCGGCGATGGCATCATCCAATGCGGCCAGGACCACGGCAGCAAACAGTTTGCGGGCGCGGTTGCCTTGCTCGTTGTTATAAGCGGTGCCGTCTACGAAATCTCGCATCTCGTATCCCTTGTTGTTCTTGCTATTGCAATTTTCGGCGTAGCGCTGCTTATGGCGGAATTGTGACGATTCGGATAGGGCGCAGATGCATAGCTTTCATGCAAATTGCGCATACCTTTTTCACCGATTCCACACCATATCCTTGTCTTGCCAGCGCCAAGCCCGCCAGATATAGGGGCTGGTAAGAATTCATCAACCATCTGAAAGGCATTTTTCCATGCCCAAGATCAACGGCAATGAAATCCGCCCCGGCAACGTCCTGGAACATAATGGCGGCCTTTGGGCAGCGGTGAAGGTCGATCACGTCAAACCCGGCAAGGGCGGCGCCTTTGCCCAGGTCGAGATGCGCAACCTGCGCAACGGCTCCAAACTGAACGAGCGGTTCCGCTCCGCCGATAAGGTCGAGAAGGTGCGCCTGGAGCAGAAAGACCAGCAGTTCCTCTATGAGAGCGACGGCATGCTGGTGTTCATGGACGCTGAAACCTACGAGCAGATCGAACTGCCGGCAGAGCTTCTGGGCGACCGCCGCCCGTTCCTGCAGGACGGCATGACCATCGTGGTGGAATTCCACGAGTCCGAGGCGCTGAACGCGACCCTGCCGCAGAAAGTCACCTGCAAGATCGTCGAGACCGAGCCGGTCGTCAAAGGCCAGACCGCCGCCAACTCCTTCAAGCCCGCGATCCTCGACAACGGCGTCAAGGTGATGGTGCCGCCGTTTGTCGGCCAGGACGAGATGATCGTGGTCAACACCGAGACCATGGAGTATTCCGAGCGCGCCTGATCCAGGCCGCGTCCCGGACGTGAGAAAGCCGCCCTCCCTCGGGGGCGGCTTTTTCCGTTCCTGCGCGGCGCCTAAGGCGGTTCTGAAAACTCTTGGCAGACGTTTTCAGCAAACCTGTGCGCCGGCGGATGGATCACCCCGCAGGCAGCGCCAGGCTGAAGCCGCATTCGTCCATCATCTTGCCATAGGCGGCGGTGAAGCCGCTGAGCGAGGCTTCATAAACCATATCGTTCCCCGCCCAGATCTCCACCCAGCGGCCCTGTTTCATCGCTTGCAGCATCGGCACATGGTCCTCAAACCGCAGAACGCTTTCGGCCTCCGCCAGACCTTCCTCATTGATCCTTGAATTGATCCCTGCCGCGATCGAGAACGTCCGGTCGAAGTCAAAGATGAAATCCACCGTGCCGCCCTGCTGCATCATGGTCGGGTAATGGCGCGCCGCATATTCCTGCACCTGGGCCATCGGATAGGCTGCGGGCGGGCCGGCATCGCCGGAAAACACCTCCAGCGCCAGGACCGGATCGCCGTCGCCGCCGGTCCAGGCGCGGCAGCTCAGATAGCTGTCCTGTTCCGTCACATGCGGCTCGGTGGCGGCATGCCAGTCATTGTAATTCCAGTAATCCGCCAGCGCGGGGGAGGCCGCCAGCGCAGCCAGGCAGGCCCCGAATATCAGTCGCATGAAACATCCTTTTCGTTGATCACCCGCAGGTTTTGCCCGCGACCCTAGCGCAAGGATGTGAACAGAGGATTGTCAGACCCCCAGCGCCTCCAGCCGCGCCTCCACCATCCCCCGGTAGTCGGCGCCGAACAGCCGCAGATGCACCAGCGCGGGCCACAGCTGATAGATGCGGCGGCGCGCCTCATGCCCCGGCTCCAGCGCGCCATAGCTGTCATGAAACGCCGCAGGCGGAGTGCCGAACAGGTGCAGCATCGCCAGATCAACCTCGCCGTGCCCGTGATAACAGGCCGGGTCGATCAGATAGGCGCCAGCGCCGCTGAACAGCACATTTCCGGTCCACAGATCGCCATGCAGCAGGGCGGCAGGCGGCGCGGCGGGCAGCAAGTCCGGCAGCCGCGCGCACAGCGCCTCAATCCGCAGCTGCAGATCGCGGGGCAGGGCGTCCGGGGCGGCCAGCAGGCGGCGGCGGGCCCAGAACGCCGGCCAGTCCGGCAGCGGCGCATTGGGGATCGCGACGGTGCCAAAGGCATAGTCCTCCGCCCAGCCGTACTGCCGGCCTGTCACCGAATGCAACTGCCGCAGCGCAGCGCCCAAGGCCTGCCAGCCCGCCGCGCCGGCCGCGGTCTCCTCCAGCGCCTCCATCAGCAGCACAGGACCGGCAACGCCCAGCACCTCAGGCGCAGGCACGCCCGCGGCCCGGATCGCGCGCAGCATCGCCGCCTCCGCCGCAACCATCGGCCCGGTCTTGGCCACCACCCGGCGGCCATCGCTTAAAGACAGAAGCTGCACCTCCGACAGGTCGCCGCCATGCAGCGGCCGGGCGCGCGCCACTGCCGCGCCCAGCAGGGACAGAACCGTCTGGTTCAGCCCGCTCACTCTTGCCAGGTGACGCGGGCGTCCCCGGCCTGCATCTCCCCCTTGGCGCGGTCGAACCGCAGGTAGGCAATGCCCTTGCCGCCCGATTGGGTGAACAGCGTGCCAGCCGGCTTGCCCCCGGCGGTGATCTCCGTCCCCACCGGCGCCGCGCCCTCGACCTCAACCGTGCGGAACCCCTTGCGCAGCTCGGTCTTGTGCTTCATCCGCGCGGTCACTTCCTGGCCGACATAGCAGCCCTTGCGGAAGTCCACCCCGTTCAAAGCCTCAAACCCCGCCTCCAGGATATAGCTCTCCGGCCCCAGCTCGACCCCGGTTTCCGGGATGCAATGGGCGACCCGGATCGCGTCCCAATCGCTGCCGTCATCGCCGCCTTCAAGCCCATAGAGCCGCCAGCCCATCGCCGGGTGGCGCGGATCCTCCAGCGCCCCGTCCGGAGCCGCCCCGGTGCCGCGCTTGACCTGCAGCTCCGTCATCTCCACCTGCACATCGGCGCGCAGCCGGTACATGTTCAACCGCTTCAGCAAGCCCTCGGCCAGCGCGGCGTCCACGTCCAAGAGGACCGCATCGCCATCGCCCGCCAGAAAGAAATCCGCGATGTACTTGCCCTGCGGCGTCAGAAGCGCGGCGTAAACCAAGCCGTCTTCCAGCCGCTCCACGTTATTGGTGACAAGCCCTTGCAGGAAGCTCTTGGCGTCGCTGCCGCTCAGGCGCAGGATACGGCGGTCGCTCATGTGTTTTCTCCTGTGTGCCTCTGGGGGCGTTTCGCTGCTTGGCCCAGTGATATAGGAAGCAGGGCGGAAGAAAACAGCAAATCCGCCCAGGAGGCCCCCATGCCCGCGCCGGTCAGCATCGTGATCCCGACCCTCAACGCCGCGGAGGAGCTGCCCGCCTGCCTGGAGCATCTGATGGAGGGGCTGGGCGCCGGGCTGATCCGCGAGCTGATCATCACCGACGGCGGCTCCGCCGATGAGACCCGCGCCATCGCCCAGGCCGCAGGTGCCGAATGGATCAGCGGCGCGCCCTCGCGCGGCGGCCAGCTGCGCCGGGGCTGCGCGGCGGCCAGGGGCGATTGGCTGCTGGTGCTGCACGCCGACACCCGCCTGGAGCCGGGCTGGGCCGCAGCGGCGGCGCAGCATGTGCAGGAGGGGCAGGGGCATCCCGCCTACTTCCGGCTGCGCTTCCGGGCGCGCGGGCTGCTGCCCGCCTGGGTCGCCGGCTGGGCCAACCTGCGCGCCCGCCTGTTCGGGCTGCCCTATGGCGATCAGGGCCTGCTGATCCGCCGCGAGGAATATGAGGCCGCGGGCGGCTACCCCGACCAGCCGCTGATGGAGGATGTGGCGCTGGTGCGCCGCCTCAAGGGGCTGACCGCCTTGCCCTCAGCGGCGCTGACCAGCGCGGCGCGTTATCAGCGCGCCGGCTGGTTGCGGCGCGGGGGGCGGAACCTGTGGACGCTAGCGTGTTACTTTCTGGGGTGCGACACACACAAACTGGCGGCTTCTTACAGGAAATAGAAGAGAGGGCAGCGCCGGTCCGCGGGCGGAAGCGAAGCGCCCGCCCATGGGGGAGGACGGGCGCTGCCCGGCCTTTCGGCCGGGCGGAACAGTTCATCCTGACTACCCGAACACCTTGCGGGCAAAGCGGCGGAACCAGCGTTCCTTGCCGTTATGCGCCGCGCCCTCCGGCACCTGTTCTGCTTGGGCGGCGATGCTGGTGGTATCCACCAGCGTCTTGCCGTCCTGAAACTGCAGCCGGTACAGATCGGCATAGATGCCGCCGCGCGCCAGCAGCTCGTCATGGCTGCCCTGGTCCACAACCCGGCCGCGGTCCATCACCACGATCTTGTCGGCGTTGCGGATGGTCGACAGCCGGTGCGCGATCACCAGCGTGGTGCGCCCGCCCGCCAGCTTGTCCAGCGCCTGCTGCACGACTTTCTCCGACTGCGCATCCAGGGCCGAGGTCGCCTCGTCCAGCAGCAAGACCGGCGTGTTGCGCAACAGCGCCCGGGCGATCACCACCCGCTGCCGCTGGCCGCCCGACAGGGCCGAGCCGCGCGGGCCGACCCGGGTTTCCAGGCCATGCTCCAGCTTGGGCAGGAAATCCGCCACATGCGAGGCATCCAGCGCCGCCTGCAGCTCTTCGTCGCTGACATCAGTCCGCCCCAGCACGATGTTCTCGCGCAAGGTCTCGTCAAACAGCATCGCATCCTGCGTCACCACCGAAAACAGGCTGCGCAGGTCGGCGGTGTTCAGGTCCTGGACCTCGACCCCGCCGACAGTGACCGACCCCGTTTGCGGATCGACCATCCGCGTCAGCAGGTTGAAGATCGTCGACTTGCCCGCGCCGGAGGCCCCGACCAGCGCCGTGGTCTTGCCGGCCTCGGCCGCCAGGTTCAGCCCCTGCAGGATCCGGGCGTCGCCATAGGACAGGCCAACGCCCTCCAGCCGGATCTCCGGCAGCCCCTCCGGCGCCGGCTTCGGCGCGGCAGGCTCGCTCAGCAGGATCGGCGCGTCCAGCAGCTCCTTGATCCGCTCCAAGGCCGCCGCCGCGCCCTGCCACACGCCCGAGATATTGGCCAGCCGCCGCATAGGTTCAAACGACAGCCCGATCGAGGTGAAGAAGCTCATGAACTGGCCGACGCTCTTTTCCCCGGCGATGATCTCATTGCCGCCATAAAGCAGCACCGCCATGAAGCCGACGCCCGCCATGATGTCGGTCATCCCGGAAATCGAGGAGGTGCCAAAGGCCGCCTTCACCTCGGAGCGGACAAATTCGTCCTGGCGTTCGCCAAACCGGCGGGCCTGGTACTCCTCCAGCCGGTTCAGCTTGACCGGCACGATGCCGTGGAAGATCTCGTCCAGCCGGGTCGCCAGATCGGCGCCCAGATCGCGCGCCCGCGACGCCTTCTTGCGCACGTAGCGCTGGATCGAGGCGATCGGCAGCAGCAGCACCGGCACCCCGATCAGCAGGATCAGCGTCCAGCGCCAGTCGATGCTGAAGGCCACGCCCAGCACCGCCACCAGCGCCACCAGATCGCGGCCCGCGCCGGTGATCACCGCCTGCCAGACCGCGTTGATCGCATTGACGTCCGACTGCACCCGCTGGATCAGCAGCCCCGGCGGGTGCTGCTGGTGAAACGCCGGGTCCTGGCGGATGAGGCGGGCCAGCATGTCCTTGCGCAGATGCGCGGCAGAGGTTTGCGACACCTTGCTCAGCAGCACTTTCTGGGTGACGCTGGACACGCCGCGCAGAGTGAAGATCGCCAGAAACGCCAGGCTGACCCAGACCAGCGCGTCGGAATTGCCCGCGACAAACACCAGGTCGAACATCGGCTGCATCATATAGCCGAGCGCGCCCATGGTGGCGCCTTCCACCAGCATGAAGATCACGGCGACGCCCAGCAGCCCGATGTAATGGCGCAGGTATCCGCGCCACAGCCAGCCGAACAGTTCCTTCGAGGACTTGTGCGGTTTCTGACTCATTGCAGCGATTTCCGGCAGGAAATTCGTGTCATTGCGGGCCTTTCCCTGTCGTTCCTGCGCCATTTAAGCAGGTGGGCAGCAGGGCGCAAGCAATTCGCCGTGACGCAGCGCTCTGCGGAATTGACCCGGCGCGCCGTGCGGCTAGTGTGGCAGGACAGATCAACCGCGGCGGGCAGGGGCGTCCTCCGCGCTGCAAGGAACACCTAAGATGAGCGGATCAGTGAACGTGTCGGCAGGCCGGTCTTACCTTGCCATCCCAGGGCCTTCGGTCATTCCGGACCAGGTGCTGCAGGCGATGCACCGCCCGTCTCCCAATATCTACGCGGGCGAGCTGGTGGAGATGACCGCCACCCTGATTCCGGACCTGCGCCGGGTGGCGCGTACGCAGCATCAGGTTGCGATCTACATCTCCAACGGCCACGGCGCGTGGGAGGCGGCGCTGCAAAACACCCTGCAGCCGGGCGACAAGGTGCTGGTGCCCTCGTCGGGCCGCTTTGCCATCGGCTGGGCGGAAATGGCGCAAGGTTTGGGCATCGAGACCGAGATCCTGGACTTCGGCAATCACGCGCCCTGGGACATGGACCGGATCGCCGCGGCGCTGGCCGCCGACACCGGCCACCGCATCAAGGCGGTGCTGGGCGTGCATGTGGACACCTCCAGCTCGATCCGCAACGACGTCGCCGCCCTGCGCCGGGCGCTGGACGATGCCGGCCACCCGGCGCTGCTGATGGCCGACTGCATCGCCTCGCTCGGCTGCGACCGGTTCGAGATGGACGAATGGGGTGTGGATGTCATGGTCACCGCCTGCCAGAAGGGGCTGATGGTGCCTGCGGGCATGGGCTTTGTGTTCTTCAACGCCCGCGCCGCCGGCGCGCGCCGGGCGCTGCCGCGGATCAGCCGCTACTGGGACTGGGAGCCGCGCGCCAACCCGGAGGAGTTCTATCAGTATTTCGGCGGCACCGCGCCGACCCATCACCTCTACGGGCTGCGCGCCGCGCTCGACATGATCCACGCCGAGGGGATAGAGGCGGTCTGGGCCCGCCACGCCCGTCTGGCCCGCGCCATCTGGGCCGCTTGCGAGGTCTGGGGCCGGGACGGCCCGCTGAAGATGAACGTGCCGGACCGCGCCCTGCGCTCCCACGCGGTCACCGCGCTGCACATCGGATCGCCGCTGGGAACCGAGCTGCGGATGTGGCTGGAGCAGAACCTGGGCCTCACCCTTGGCATCGGCCTGGGCATGGCGCCGCCGCGCAGCCCGGAATGGCACGGCTTCTTCCGGCTGGGCCACATGGGCCATGTCAACGGCCATATGATCATGGGCCTGCTGGGCGGCATCGAAACAGGTCTCAAGGCGCTGGACATCCCGCACGGGGACGGCGCGCTGGAGGCCGCGGCAACCGCGCTCGCGGGCGTCTAGGCCTCCGCCCGGGCGCGGGCAAAAGGCGGCGTCACGCCTTTTGCGACTTCAGCCGGATGTCCAGCCTGGTGATGAAATGGTTGATCAGTACCGCCACCACCAGCACGGGAACCAGCCCGTACATCACCCAGATCACAAAGAAGATCCACATGAGGTTGATTCCGGTAAAAGTGATCGCGGCAGTGAAGAAATCCGGCATGCCGTCCGGCAGTTCGTGGTCACGCATGACTTATCTCCAAGTACTACTGCAAAATGGTAGTACAGGAGTGGTGAATGTCCGGTAAAACCGCCGCGATCCGGGCGCCGCTGGCAAAATTCAGCCCGCCCGGCCCGCCGCCTCCAGCGCCCGTGGCAGCGCGGCGGCAAAGGCGTCCAGCTCCGCCTCCGGCCCGCAGCTCACGCGGATGCAGCGGTTCTGCGGCGCGGCAAAGGGCATCCGCACGAAAACCCCCTGATCCACCAGCGCATCCAGCACCGCCTTGGCAAAGGCGCCGTCCCGGCCGCAGTCGATCGCCACGAAATTGGCGGCCGAGGGCAGGGCGCTCAGGCCGTTCTGCGCGGCAATCTCCGCGATCCGCCCCCGCGCCGCCTCGATCTGCGCCGTCACCTGCGCCAGCCACGCCTGATCCTGCAAGGCCGCCAGCGCGCCCGCCTGCGCCGCCCGGTTCATGCCGAAATGGTTGCGCACCTTGTTGAAGGCAGAAATCAGCTCCGGATGCCCCAGCGCATATCCCGCCCGCGCCCCCGCCATGCCGTAGGCCTTGGAAAACGTGCGCATCCGGATCACCCGCGCATCATCGGCGCTGATGGGGGCCGCGGTGCCCTCGGGCGCGCATTCCACATAGGCCTCGTCCAGCAGCAGCAGGCAGCCCGCGGGCAGCGTGTCCAGCGCCGCGGCAATGTCTGCCCCCTTGTGCCAGCTGCCCATCGGGTTGTCGGGGTTGGCAAGATAGACGATCTTGGCGTCCGTCTCCGCCGCCTTGGCAAACAGCGCGCCGTAATCCTCGCGGTCGTCCTTGTAGGGCACCGTGTGAATCACACCGCCAAAGCCAGACACATGGTAATTGAACGTCGGATAGGCCCCTTGCGAGGTCACCACCGCATCGCCCTGGCCGATCAGCAGCCGCACCAGGCAGCCAAGCAGGCCGTCGATGCCTTCGCCGACCATGATGTTGTCCGGCCGCACCCCGTGATGCGCCGCCAGCGCCTGGCGCAGGTCATGGTTCTCGGCATCGCCGTATTTCCAGATCTCCGCGGCGGCCTGCGCCATCGCCGCAACCGCCCTGGGCGAAGGGCCGAAGATGTTTTCATTCGCCCCCAGCCGCGCAGTGAAGGGCACGCCGCGCGCGCGCTCTTGGGTTTCGGGCCCGACAAAGGGCACGGTGGCGGGCAGGGAGAGGGCAAGCGGGGTGTAACGGGGGCCAGTCATGGCGGCAGATAACCCCAAGCGGCGGTGCGCGGCAAGGCCTGCCGCGCAGCGCCGGCCCCGCGCCCGCCTGCCCCGACGTTGCACTGGAAACGGCTTTGCTTCCGGGGCAGGCTGGCCGGGAAATTCCAGCGGGGAGAAGACCATGGCCAGAGTTACCACCGGCTACAAGGACCACATTGCCTATGTCACGCTTGCCCGGCCGGACAAGCACAACGCGCTGGACGAGGAGATGGTGCAGGCGATCATCGCCGCCGGGCAGGAAGTGGCCGCCTCGGACGCCCGCGCGGTGGTGCTGTCCGGGTCCGGCAAAAGCTTTTGTGCCGGGCTCGACATGGCCAGCTTCGCCGTGCTGGCGCAGCGCGACCTCGACAGCTTTGTGATGGACCGCACCCACCACGACGCCAATGCCTTTCAGGAGGTGGCGATGGTCTGGCGGCGGGTGCCGGTGCCGGTGATCGCCGCGGTGCATGGCGCCTGTTTCGGCGGCGGGCTGCAAATCGCGCTGGGCGCCGATATCCGCATCGCCCACCCCGAGGCAAAGCTGTCGGTGATGGAAATGAAATGGGGGCTGATCCCGGACATGGGCGGCATGGCGCTGCTGCCGCGGCTGGTGCGCTCCGATGTGCTGCGCCGCCTGACTTACACGGCGGAAAAGATCGAAGCGCAGCAGGCGCTGGACTGGGGCCTGGTGACAGAGCTGGCCGGCAACCCGCTGTCGCGCGCCTCTGAACTGGCCGCTACCATCGCCGCGCAAAGCCCTTCGGCGATCCGCGCCGCCAAGCGGCTGATTGCCCAGGCCGAAAGCGGCGCCTCCCAGGCCGAGGTGCTGCTGGCCGAAAGCGCCGAACAGCTGGCGCTGATCGGCAAGCCCGACCAGATGGAGGCGGTCACCGCCCAGCTGCAGAAACGGCCGCCGAACTTCCGCTGAGGGCAGGCCGGTCCGGCGCGGCAAACGCCCCGCGCGGGCCGCGTTCCCCGGCCCGGAAAAACCCCGTCCCGCCGGGCGGGGCGGCAGCGCCCGCCAGGGGCGTTTTTGCTGAAAAAGCAACCTCGGAAACTGCAACGGCGGGTTTTTGCCAAATTTTACGTAAACCCGCCGACGCAAGCGGGAAACCGCCGCCTGCCGGCAGAATAATGCCGCGTAAAACCAGCAGAAAGACACGTTAACCTTTTGGCAACCTCTGGGCGCAAAACCTGACTTCAAGAGGGCGCAACAGGGGCAGATCCAGCACCTGGCAGACGGACAGCGGGGGACCCGGACGGCTGCGCGCACCCTCTGGAACTGCAGTGGAACCGGCCAGGCTGAGACCGCCCTGGGCCGGGCTTCAGAAAGGAGTGAGGCTGATGCATCTGGTGCGTAAGAAGTGGTTTATTTTGTTTGAGAGCGGCGCCTTGCTGTCCCGGACCGGGGACAGGATCACATATTTCTATGACGAGGCCCTGAGCTTCGGCAACCGAGAGGAGGCGCAGCGCTATCTGGCCTCGAACGAAAACCGGGTCAGCTGCACTGGCCTGCGCCCGTCGCTGACCGAAGCGGCGTGAGCGGATGGCTTGCCGCCAGCCGGATAGCGGAGCGGCACACCGCGGCAGAGGCGCGGATGCCTAGTTCCGCCCGCTGGCTGCTCGCCTTCAGCGGGGTTCTGATCTCCGCCGCGGCGCTGGTGTTCTGGGTCTGGCTCGGCGGGGCCGGCCAGGCGCCGGAGGCGCAGCCCGGCTGGTTCACCCTGGCGGCGCTGCGCTACTTCTGGCTGCCCTTCCTCAGCGGTGCCGGGCTGGTGCTGGCGGTCTGCTGCGCCGGGCGCTCCGGGGTCTGATCTGCCGCCTGACCCCGGGGCGCGCACCGGCCCGGCGGCCCGCCCGCCAGCCTGCATAAAAAAAGGGCCGCAGCCTCAGCAGGCGCGGCCCTTGCCATGTCCGGAACCAGCCGGATTACAGCGATGCGTCGTAGATCTTGGAGATATTGGCGCCAAGCGCGGCGTCATAGTCTTCATCGCTCATCGCCACGTTCAGGCCCTCGGTCAGGGCGCGGCTGAAGGAGGCGATCATCTTGGGGTTCTGCGCCAGGCGCGCGCAGGCGTCATCGGTGGTGTAGCCGCCTGACAGCGCCACAACCCGCACCACATTGGCGTGGTCCGCCAGCTCATCATAGAGGCCTGCCTTGGACGGGATGGTCAGCTTCAGCGCCACCTTGGCATCAGACGGCAGCGCGTCCAGCTGCGCCTTGATCTCTGCCTTCAGCAGCTCTTCTGCTTCGGCCTTGGTGGCGGAGTTGATGTCGACTTCCGGCTCGATGATCGGCACCAGGCCGGCCGCAACGATCTGCTGGCCCACTTCGAACTGCTGCGCGACAACCGCCTTGATGCCCTCGGCATTGGCGTCCTTGATGACAGAGCGCATCTTGGTGCCGAAGATGCCCTTGTCGCTGGCGCGCGCCAGCAGCGCGTCCAGTTCCGGCATCGGCTTCATCATCTGCACGCCGTTTTCCTCGTCCGCCAGGCCCTTGTCGACCTTCAGGAACGGCACCACGCCGCAATTGTCCCACAGGTACTCGGCCGTCGGTTTGCCCTCAATCTCGCCGTCCATGGTCTTTTCAAACAGGATCGCGCCCAGGATGCGGTCCTTGGTGAAGCTCGGCGAGGTGATGATGCGGGTGCGCATCTTGTGGATCTCGGCGAACATCTCGTCGTCGTTCGAATAGGCGTCCTCGTTCACGCCATAAAGCTTCAGCGCCTTCGGGGTGGAGCCGCCCGACTGGTCCAGCGCGGCGATAAAGCCCTTGCCGTTGGCGATGCGGTCGAGTTGTTCCTGCTGTACGGAAGCGTCTTTGGCCATAATGCCTCACTCTCTTGCGGATGGTGTGATGTCTTGGCGCTGTCTATAGCGTGAATTGCGCCGGAAACAACGGGGTGTTGCGCTAACGGAAGAAGGATTTCCGCGCATCCCGCGCCATGTTGCAGCGCATTTCCAGATCCGAGATCCGCGCCATCGCCGCCCGGCGCGCCTGCGGGTCCGTCAGCGCGGTATAATCCTTGCGCGCCGCGTCCAGTTCCGCCTGCAGCCGGAACTCCTCCGGCACCACGCCGGCCTCCGCCATGATCCGCAACCCCGCCGCCAAACCCGCATCCAGATGCGCCTCGCCGCTGCGGTCGGGCAGCGGCTTGCCTTCGCCTTCCAGGCCCTGCAACTGCCCTTCGGCCTGGGCTTTGGCCAGCTGCCGTTCGATCAGGTTGCGGAAGGCGCGGATCATGCGGGACCTCGTTGCGGGTGCGGCGCAAGCTTACCAGCCGCGGCTCATCCCAGCCAGTCCTTACGGGTGACCGCATCATTCAGCGCCATCAGGTCCGCGCGCAGCTGCTCCAGGCCGATCGGGCCGCCCAGACACACCCGCACGGCTTCCTCCGGCACGCCCGAAACGGTGAAGGCATCGCTGGGCATGATGCCGATCTGGCGGCCCGCCATGCGGCCCATCAGCTCGGCCCGGCTGGTGCCGCGGGGCAGGGTCAGCCACAGGTTGAAGGCCAGCGGATCGCTTTGCGTAAAGCAGTCCTTCAGCACCTCCCCCGCCAGCGCCTGCCGTTCCGCGGCCGCCTTGCGGAGCGATTTCTGAATCGCCGCCGCGGTGCCGTCCTCGATCCAGCGGCCCAGCAGCGCCAGGTTCAGCGGCGAGACCATCACATGCATCGCGCGCAGCGCCTGGCTGAACTGCCCCGGCGCGGCGCGTTCCGGCACCGTGGTGTAGGCCAGCCGCAGCCCGGCGCCAAAGCACTTGGAAATCCCCGCGATATGCCAGCCAAGGCCGGGAATCAGGCTGCTGACCGGCTGCGGCGCGCCATTGTCGACAAAGCAGTAGGCATCATCCTCGATCAGCGGCAGGTCATGGGTTTGCAGCACCGCCGCGACCTCCTGCCGCCGCTTGGCGGGCATGGTCCGGGTGGTCGGGTTCTGCAGCGTCGGATTGAGGTACAGCGCCGCGGGCCAGTGGTCCTGGACCGCCTTGGCCAGGGCCTCCGGCCGGATGCCGTCCTTGTCGCCCGCCAGCCCGACCAGCCGGAGGCCCAGCCGCGCCGCAATCGAGCGCAGCCCGGGATAGGTCACATCTTCGCACAGCACGGTGGAGCCCGGTTCGCACAGCACCGTCAGAATCGCATAGATGCTGGCATGGGCGCCCGGTGTGATCACCAGCCGCTCCGGCGCGCAGGGCAGGCCGTTGGCCTGCATCCACGCCGCCGCGATGGCGCGGTCCTGCGGGCTGCCGGTCACCGACTGATAGCGCAACAACGGCAGGAGGCTGGCCGAAACATGCTGCAGCCCCTCCTGCATCCGGGCGAGCAGGGCCGGATCGTCCGGCTCCGGCGGCATGTTCATCATCGGGTCTTCTTCCAGCGCCCGGCGCGGATCGGGGCGCCTGGCCAGGGCCTCGGCGGCGCGCACAAAAGTGCCGCGGCCGACAAAGCTCTCGATATAGCCGCGCCGCACCGCTTCGGCGTATCCCCTTGAGACAGTGGAGAAATCCAGCCCCGTCTCCTGCGCCACCCGGCGCTGCGGCGGCAGCCGGTCGCCGGGTTCCAGCACGCCTGCCTCGATGTCGGCCCCGATCGCCTCGGCGATTTCCAGATAGCGGGGCTTGCCGCTGTCCAGCCGGGCAGGAGTCCATTGTTTCATCGCGCTGCCTCCGGGGGTCTTTTTGTGTCGTGAATGATTGGTTCAATGCATCAGTGTGGCATTAAATGCAATATCAATGATTGCATATTGTTTGCATTCAATTGTGGAATCGCGGTATCAGGCCGCAAACCCAAGGAGACGCCGCGATGACCGGGATTGATCTAGCCGAACAGGAGCCGCGGGAGCTGAAGCCCGCCTTGCTGAAGGGGCTGCAACTGCGCTGCCCGAACTGCGGCGGCGGCAAGCTGCTGCACAGCTACCTGAAGGTGAACGACAGCTGCACCGAGTGCGGCCAGGAGCTGCACCACCAGCGCGCCGATGACGGTCCGGCCTATCTGACCATTCTGGTGGTCGGCCACATCCTCGGCTTCGCGCTGCACATCGTCTACACCCAGCTGCGCCCGGACCCGTGGACGCTGGCGATCATCATGTCGGTGATCACGGTGGGGGCCTCGCTGATCATGCTGCCGCGGATGAAGGGGCTGGTGGTGGCCTATCAATGGGCCAAGCGGATGCACGGCTTCTGAGCGCGCCAGAAACGCATTCAATCAAAATGCAAAAGGCGGGCCCAAGGCCCGCCTTTTTCTGTTTTCTCCCGGCGCCGCCTTGGCGGCGCCGGGCCCAACGGGAGCCGCGCATGTGCCATGCGCAGGCGACGGGCGGGAGAATTCCGCCTGCCGCGCGATCCCTCAGACCAGCCGCGACGCGTCCTTGGCGGCGCGCACGAAACCGTCGAACAGCGGGTGCGGCGCGAACGGCTTGGATTTCAGCTCCGGGTGGAACTGCACGCCGATGAACCACGGGTGGTCTGTCCACTCCACGATTTCCGGCAGGCGGCCGTCCGGCGACATGCCGGAGAAGGTGAGGCCGCATTTTTCCAGCTGCTCGCGGTATTTGGTGTCGACCTCGTAACGATGGCGGTGGCGCTCCTCGATATGGGTGCTGCCATAGACCTCGGCCACCTTGGAGCCTTCGGCCAGCGTCGCGTCATAGGCGCCCAGGCGCATGGTGCCGCCTTTGTCGTCGCCCACTTTGCGCTCGACCGTCATATTGCCCTGCACCCATTCCTTGAGGTGGTAGACAACGGGTTCAAAGCGCTTCTTGCCGGCCTCGTGGTCGAACTCTTCCGAGCCCGCCTCGGCAATGCCCGCGACGTTGCGCGCGGCCTCGATCACCGCCATCTGCATGCCGAGGCAGATGCCGAGGTACGGCACCTTGTTCTCGCGCGCGTACTGGGCTGCCTTGATCTTGCCCTCGGTGCCGCGCTCGCCAAAGCCGCCGGGCACCAGGATCGCGTGGAAGCCCTGCAGGTGCGGGGCGGCGTCTTCCTTGTCAAACAGCTCCGCATCGACCCATTCGATCTTGACCTTGACGCGGTTCGCCATGCCGCCGTGGGTCAGCGCCTCGGCGATCGATTTGTAGGCGTCTTCCAGCTGGGTGTATTTGCCGACGATGGCCACCCGCACTTCGCCCTCGGGGTTGTAGATGCGGTCGGCCACATCTTCCCAGCGCTCCAGGTTCGGCTTGGGGGCAGGGGAGATGCCGAAGGCGTCCAGCACCGCCTGGTCCAGGCCTTCGCGGTGGTAGGCCAGCGGCGCCTCGTAGATGGATTTCAGGTCCTGCGCGGCGATCACCGAATCCGGGCGCACGTTGCAGAACAGCGCCAGCTTCTCGCGCTCTTTCTTCGGGATCGGGCCTTCGGAGCGGCAGACCAGGATATCCGGCGCCAGGCCGATGGAGCGCAGCTCCTTCACGGAGTGCTGGGTCGGCTTGGTTTTCAGCTCGCCGGAGGCCTTGATGTAGGGCAGCAGGGTGAGGTGCATGAAAATGCACTCGCCGCGCGGCTTGTCTTGGGCGAACTGGCGGATCGCCTCGAAGAAGGGCAGGCCCTCGATGTCGCCGACGGTGCCGCCGATCTCGCAGAGCATGAAATCGACCTCATCCTCGCCGATGGAGATGAAGTCCTTGATTTCGTTGGTGACGTGCGGAATGACCTGGATGGTCTTGCCGAGGTAGTCGCCGCGGCGCTCCTTCTCCAGCACGTTGGTGTAGATCCGGCCCGAGGAGATCGAGTCGGTCTTGCGGGCGGGCACGCCGGTGAAGCGCTCGTAATGGCCGAGGTCGAGGTCGGTCTCGGCACCGTCGTCGGTGACGAAGACCTCGCCGTGCTCAAACGGGCTCATGGTGCCCGGATCGACGTTCAGATAGGGGTCCAGCTTGCGCAGGCGGACGGAGTATCCGCGGGCCTGCAGAAGTGCCCCCAGTGCTGCCGAAGCCAGGCCTTTGCCCAGGGATGAAACAACACCGCCAGTGATAAAGATGAAACGCGCCATATGTGTTCGGCTGCCCCCGTGAGAAGTCAGATTTCAGCTGCCCGGCGGTGATCGGAATCATTCCAAAAACCGCAGCATCACGGGACTTCATATATAAAGGATTCGCACGAAATGCGCAAGGGAACCGCAAGATGCTGTTGCGGTTCCTATAACCCTCTCAAGGTGTAGTAGGTTAGTCGGCGCTGGGAACCAGCGGCGCGTTGTCGCCTTCGCTGGGCGGCAGCAGGTCGCTGCCCAGCGGTGCCGGCACTGCCGGTGCGCCGCTGTCTTCGGACTGCGGCGCCGCCAGCCGGTCGGTGACCGAGGAGCCTGCGGATTTCTGCGCCGCCATGATGGTCAGGGTGATCGAGGTGCAGATGAAGGCAATCGCCAGCAGCCAGGTCACCTTGCCAAGCGCCGTGGCCGCCGCACGGCCCGAGATGGCGCCGCCGCCGCCGCCGCCCATGCCCAGACCGCCGCCTTCGGAGCGCTGCAGCAGCACCACGGCAATAAGGCCGAGAGCCAGAAGAAGATGGATGATGAGAACAACGTTTTCCATGGGTCCCTGCGGCGGTTGGCTGAGTATCGGGCGGTAAATAGGCAAGATTGCCCGGGGGGGCAAGGGCGGAGTTTGCCTGATGCCGGGCAGCAGCTGTGACGTGCAGTCAGAGGCGGCCGCGCCACTGTTTTGCGGCTGGACGCAGGCCCTTGGCGCGGGGCAGAGTTTTTTCATGCCTCATGATCATCACGACGACCATCCGCACGCCCTCCTGCCGCCAGACCCTGCCTTGCGGGTCAAGGCGCTGGAGACGATTCTCACCGAGAAAGGCCTGATCGACCCCGCCGCGCTGGAGGAGATCATCGACACCTACCAGAACCGCATCGGCCCGCAGAACGGCGCCCGGGTGGTGGCCCGCGCCTGGAGCGATCCGGATTTCAAGGCGGCGCTTTTGGCGGATGCCGATCCGGTGCTGGCGGAGCTTGGGCTTTACGGCCGCCAGGGTGAGCATATGGTGGTGGTGGAGAACACAGCCCAGCAGCACAATATGGTCGTGTGCACCTTGTGCAGCTGCTACCCGTGGCCTTTGCTGGGCATTCCGCCGGGCTGGTACAAGTCTGACGCCTACCGCGCCCGCGCGGTGCGCGAGCCGCGCAAGGTGCTGGCGGAGTTTGGTGTGACCTTGCCGGACGAGACCGCGGTGCGGGTCTGGGATTCGACGGCTGAGGTCCGCTATCTGGTGCTGCCGGCGCGGCCCGAAGGCTCGGAGGGCCTGGGCGAGGAGGAGCTGGCGGCGCTGGTCACCCGCGACAGCATGATCGGCACCGGACTGGCCAAGGCGCCGGGGGAGGTGCCGGCATGACCCGGGTGCATGACATGGGCGGGCGATTCGGCGACGGTCCGGTGGCGCCCGAGGCGGCGGACGCGCCGGTCTTTGCCGAGGACTGGCACGCCCGCGCGCTGGCGGTGACGCTGGCCTGCGGCGCGCTGGGGCAGTGGAACATCGACACTTCGCGCCATGCGCGGGAGAAGCTGTCGCCGAAGGATTACGCGCGCTTTTCCTATTACGAGAAATGGATCGCGGCGCTGGCCGATCTGCTGGTGGAGAAGGGCGTGCTGACGCGCGCGGATCTGGAGGGGAAGGGCGCCGCCGGTCTGCATAAGCTGGCGGAGCGGGCCTTGAAGGCGGAGACTGTTGCCGGGGTGCTGGCCAAGGGCGGCCCGGCGGACCGGGAGGGCGGGCCGCCGCCGCGGTTCTCGCCCGGGCAGGCGGTGCGGGCGCGGATACCGGCGGATAACGCGCTGGTGGATGGCGGCCACACCCGGCTGCCTGCCTATGCCGCCGGGGCGCAGGGTTATATCCTGCGGCTGCATGGCACGCATGTCTTCCCCGACAGCAGCGCCCACGGGTTGGGCGAGGCGCCGGAGCCGCTGTATGCGGTGCGGTTTCATGCCAGCGCTTTGTGGGCGCATCCCGAGCACCCGGAGGACGAGGTGGTGCTGGACCTGTGGCAGAGCTATCTGGAGCCGTTATGAGTATCTGTCCCGAGGTTTCCGCGCCGGAGCCTGTCTTTGCCGAACCCTGGCACGCGCAGGTCTTTGCGCTGACCGTGCATCTGAATGAGGCCGGGCGGTTCAGCTGGGCCGACTGGGTGGAGCGGTTTTCCGCGACGCTGAAGCGCCACGGCCTGAGCCGCGAGCTGGATGGCGGCGAGGATTACTTCCGCGCCTGGCTGGAGACGCTGGAGATGTTCCTGGCGGAGCAGGGGGCCGCGTCGCGCGCTGAGGCCGAGGTGATGCGCAGCCGCTGGGAGGAGGCCTATCTGTCGACGCCGCATGGCGCGCCGGTGCAGCTGCGGGGCTGAGCGCGCGCGGCTTTGGCCGCCGGGGCCTGGGCGGCCTGGGCGGCCTGGGCGGTTTCTCTTGTTTCGTTCCGCGTTCCGTTCCGTTCGGGTGTGCCTGTGACCCAGTTAAGGGGGCGGCGCCGCCGGGTGGAGGTGGACAGACCCCGCCGGGGGCCTGCTCGGACAAGCTCGCTTGGACGACCCCCTTTTTATCAGGGCCGGTCTCCGGGTGTTGCGCAGGCAGCCGCACAGATGCCTGCGCCTCGTATCATGGCCCATGCGCGGAGCCATGGCGGGGGATCGCGATCGTCTGGGAGTGTGGCAGAGCCGGGTGAGGTTTGCGTGAAGGGAGCGTACGGCGGGTGCGCAACACCCTGCGAATGAGCGCCATCCCGCCCGGAACAAGGCGCGCAGCGCCGCCGGGCGAGCGCCTGCCCGCCCCACCGGGCGGGCGCTTTGGAGGGGGCAGTGCTCTCGCGTTAGCTTGTACGGACGGTGCCGGGATAAACTGCCATGCACAGCCGTTGCAGCGCCACCCCGCGGGCAGGCACGCGCCCTGAGGTTGGCGTTGTGTTCTTTGGGAATCAGTAACAGGCAGGGGCAGTCGCGCCCGCCCAGGCAGGCGCAGCCCTTGGTGATCGGGGCGAAAACCTTGGCCAAGCCATCTCCTGCGGCGAATTTCCGGTTCCACTGCCTGCGCAGCATCGCTATATGAGCGTGGGTTTGAACCAGACTGTAAAGGACCGGATATGGCCAATGTCGTCGTAGTCGGCGCCCAGTGGGGCGACGAAGGGAAAGGCAAGATCGTGGACTGGCTGAGCGAGCGCGCTGACGTGATCGCCCGCTTCCAGGGCGGCCATAACGCCGGCCACACGCTGGTCATTGACGGCAAGGTCTACAAGCTGCACGCGCTGCCCTCGGGCGTGGTGCGCGGCGGCAAGCTGAGCGTCATCGGCAATGGCGTGGTGCTGGACCCCTGGCATCTGATCAAGGAAATCGCGACCGTTCAGGCGCAGGGCGTGGAGATCACCCCGGAGACCCTGATGATCGCCGAGAACACGCCGCTGATCCTGCCGCTGCACGGCGAGCTGGACCGGGCGCGCGAAGAGGCCGCGTCGAAAGGCACCAAGATCGGCACCACCGGCCGCGGCATCGGCCCGGCCTATGAGGACAAGGTGGGCCGCCGCGCGATCCGGGTTGCCGACCTGGCGGATGAGGCGACCCTGATTGCCCGCGTCGACCGGGCGCTGCAGCATCACGATCCGCTGCGCAAGGGCCTGGGCGTCGACCCGGTGGACCGCGACGCGCTGATCGCCCAGCTGAAAGAGATCGCGCCGCAGATCCTGCCCTTTGCGGCGCCGGTCTGGAAGGTGCTGAACGAGAAGCGCAAGGCGGGCAAGCGGATCCTGTTCGAAGGCGCGCAAGGCGCGCTCCTGGACATTGATTTCGGCACTTACCCGTTTGTGACCTCCTCCAACGTGATTGCGGGCCAGGCGGCGACCGGTGTCGGCATCGGTCCGGGTTCGATCGACTATGTGCTGGGCATCGTAAAGGCCTATACCACCCGCGTCGGTGAAGGGCCGTTCCCGACCGAGCTGCTGAAAGAAGACGGCACCCCGGATGCGGATGGCGAGCGTCTGGGCACCCGCGGCCATGAGTTCGGCACCACCACCGGCCGCCAGCGCCGCTGCGGCTGGTTTGATGCCTGCCTGGTGCGCCAGACCTGCGCCACCTCCGGCATCAACGGCATTTCGCTGACCAAGCTGGATGTGCTGGACGGGTTCGAGACGCTGAAGATCTGTGTGGGCTATGAGCTGGACGGCGAACGTCTGGACTACCTGCCGACTGCCGCCGACCAGCAGGCCCGCTGCACCCCCATCTATGAAGAGATGCCGGGCTGGAGCGAGTCGACCGAAGGCGCGCGCAGCTGGAACGACCTGCCCGCCAATGCGATCAAATACGTGAAGCGCGTGGAAGAGCTGATCGAATGCCCGGTCGCGCTGCTTTCCACCAGCCCGGAGCGGGACGACACCATCCTGGTGACCGACCCGTTCGCTGACTGATGGCTGAGAAGCAAGGCCTGAGCTACAAGGCCCGGCGGCGCTGGGCTTTGATCATCCTGCTGGTCGGGATGCCGGTTTATATCGTGGCCGCGGTCACGGTGATGAACTGGCTGGACCGTCCGCCGCTGTGGCTGGAGCTGATTGTCTATGTGGGCCTCGGCATCGTCTGGGTGCTGCCGTTCAAGTTCGTGTTCCGCGGCGTGGGTCAGGCAGACCCGGACGCTGAGGACCAGTAACGGGAGGGGCGCTGCCCCGCAGGTTTGATGCTAGGAGGGGCGCTGCCCCGCAGGTTTGATATCAGGAGGGGCGCTGCCCCTCTTGGCCTCGCGGCCAATTCACCCCGGAGTATTTCTGGAAAGATGAAGCCCGCGGGGCTTTGGAAACGAAAAAAGGCGGCTTTGCAGGGCCGCCTTTTTGTTTGTCTGGCCAGGGGTCAGCCCGCGGCGCGTTTTCCGGGTTTGAAGCCGATGTCGCCGGAGGCGGTGAACTGGCCGTTGCCGGAGCGTTCGATCTTGCCGTCGCGCAGCAGCTGGCCGAAGGAGCGCAGCCCGTCTTCGCGGTTGAAGTCGCTGCTGCCGGCGCTGCGCACCTTGTTCATCAGCTGCGGGCGCGAGAAGTGGTCGCGGCCCTCGACGAAGCTCATATAGGCGGCGGCGGCCTCCAGCAGCTCATGCAGTTCGGCGGCGCCGCGTTCTTCGGCGTAGGCGGCAAAGCCGCTGCCGCCGGTTTCGGGCTGCTCGCCCAGAACCGCGGCCGAGACCCGGCGCGGGCGCACCGGCTGACCCGCGGCCTGACCCGCAGACTGGCCCGCGGCCGCGCCCTGGTCGATGCGCTGGGCCGCAACCAGTTTCAGCGGCGCCGGGCGGGATGCCGGGGCGGGCGGACGCTCGGAGCTTGCCTGGCGGCTGCCCGGGCGGCGCGGGCGCACCACGCTGGCCAGATCCTCGCGGTAGGCTTGCGCGTCGTCGCTGTCGCCGGTGCCGCCTGCCGGGCCGGCCTTGGTCGCGGCTACGGCGGCGCGCAGATGGCTGTAGGCCTCGCGCGAGGACGCCGATTCGGGGTCTTCGAGCTTTTCATCCGCGGCGGCCATCAGGCGGCTGACATCGCTGTCTGCCAGGCGGGAGGCTGCGGCCTGCGCGGCGGCAGGCGCCGCGGTGCTGCTGTCATCGCTGTCATCGCTGGCGGCGGTGGCACCGGAGTCATCGGGCCGGTCCGATGCGGCCAGGATTTCCGCCTCCACCTCGGCCAGTTCGCGCATCAGGTCGGCTTCGTCCTCCTCTGACAGCGCCGGCGGAGCGGGGTCCGGCTGCGGGCGGCTGCCGGTGTCCTGCAGGCGGCCGGAGGCGAGGGCCTTGTCGAAATCGCTGCGCTTGACCTTGGTGATGCGCACGCGCGGCGCAGGGGCCGGGGCGGGCGCCTCACCGGCGTCATCCTCTGCCGGCAGGCTGGCAGCTGCATCTTGGTCGTCCTGATCTGCTGCAGCGTCGCCGCCGAGGTCCGCGAACAGGCTGCCGTCAGGGGTATCTTCAGCGGCCTCTTCAGCCTCTTCGGCGCGGGTCTGCGCGGCGGTGTCCGGCTGCTGTGCCGCTGCGCGGCCCAGGTCCAGGCGGTCCAGGGTGCGGGCGATTTCGTCGTCGCCCTCGTCATCGAAATCGGGGGCGCCGCTGTCGTCGTCCTCCATCAGTGCGCTGGTGATTTCCTCTGCGGCGTTTTCCAGCACGTCGTCGGCATGCTCGTCTTCGCTGAAGTCCTCTTCGGGCGCCTGGGCCACCACGGCGCGGATGCGCTGCAGCTTGGCCGCGATGCTGTCGGCGGCCGGTTCCAAGGGCTGGTGCGGCGCCGGGGCGGTATCCTCTGCTTCGGCTTCAGAGACGTCCTCAGGGGCGGATTCGCTGATTTCCAGCAGCTCGACCGAGGGAGTGTCAGCAGGCTGCTCCAGCTGCGGGGCGGCGCTTGCGTCTTCGAGTGCCGCGGCGATGGTTTCTTCGGCTTCGGCTTCGGCTTCGGCTTCGGCTTCGGCTTCGGCGGAGTGCGCCGCTTCGGTCTCAGCCTCCGGTTCCGCGGTTTCCGCTGCGGAGGCCGGGGTGGCCGCTGCTTCTGCGGTGGCGCTTACGGGAGTTTCAGTTTCAACTTCGGCGGCCGGGTCTTCTGCCGGGGCAGGGGCGGGCTGTTCCGCGACCGGTTCCGGAGCCGGAGCCGCCGCGGGCGCCGGGGCGGCGCCAAGCGCCGGGGTGGCGGCGCGCAGGTGGATGCCGCTTTCGCTGGTGCGGGCCTCGACCTGGCGGGCGATCTCGCGCTGGGCGATGCGGGCCAGCATGTCGGCATCGGGCTGCGGCGGCTCAGCGCCGAAGTACCGGTCGTCGGCGGCCAGGTCGCGGAAATACTCGGCGATGGCCTTCATCGTGCCGAAGGAGTCCTCGAACCCTTCCAATGTGCAGGAAAAGGTTCCATAGGATACCGTCAAGACTTTGTTATTGTGTACCATCAGCTCGCTCGTCTTCGCCACATCTGTTGCCGTTCACCTTATTGGCTGGAAGGACCAATTTTGCTCGAATCCGTGCAATTGATCGTATCATTTTGTGTTCAGATTGTGACCTGTTTCCAAAACAGGCGGGAATATGCCGAATGGACAGACTGATTGTTGAAGCTCCGGAACCAATCACCCTGATTGGCGGCGGCGAAATCGCCACCGGCGCGCTGGAGGAGGCGCTGGTGCTGGCGCCCAAGCTGGTGGCGGCGGACGGCGGCGCGGCGGCGGCGCTGGCGGCGGGATACCGGCCGCAGGCGGTGATCGGGGATTTCGACTCGCTGAGCGAAGCGGTGCGGGCGCAGCTGCCGCCGGAGGCGCTGCACCCGGTGGCGGAGCAGGACAGCACCGATTTCGACAAGGCGCTGCGCGCGATTGCGGCGCCGGCGGTGCTGGCGGTGGGGTTCCTGGGGGCGCGGGTGGATCACCAGCTGGCGGCGTTCAGCACGCTGGTGCAGGGGCATGACACGCCGTGCGTGCTGATTGGCGAAACCGAGGTGATCTTTCACCTGGCGCATGAGGTGGCGCTGCCGGCGCGGGCGGGCGAGGTGATTTCGCTGTTCCCGATGCAGGAGGCGACGGGGCGTTCGGAGGGGCTGGAGTGGCCGATCGAGGGTCTGGTGATGTCGCCGATGGGGCGGATCGGCACCTCGAACCGGGCGCTGGGTCCGGTGCGGCTGCTGCCGGACGGGCCGGGCCTGTTGGCGATTGTGCCGCGGCGGCTGCTGGCGGATGTGCTGGGCGCGGTCCGGCTGGACCTCAGGCGGGACCTTAGGCGGGGTTGATGCGCTCTTCGATTTCGTCAGGTTTGCGCTCGCGCATCACCGCATAAAGGCCTGCGCCGATGGTCAGCAGGATGCCGAAGGCGGCGAGCGTGTTGGGGAGTTCCGCAAAGACCAGCCAGCCGAAGAACACGGCCACCGGGATCTCCAGGTATTGCATCGAGGCGAGGGTGGAGGTGGGGGCGAACCGCAGGCTCCAGGTCATCAGCAGATGCGCGATGGTGCCGAGCGCGCCGGCGGCGGCCAGCAGGCCCCAGGTGTCCTGCGGCGGCAGGGCGGTGGAGAGGGCGGCGACACCGGCGGCATCGCCGATCAGCAGCACCGGGGCCAGCAGCACGGTGCCCATGACGCCGGCCACCGCCTGAACGGAAATCGGGTCGGTCTCCTTGGCGATCTTGCGGGTGATCAGCATGAAGAGGGCAAAGATCACCGCCACCAGGAGCGGCCAGAGCGCGTTCCAGCCGACCGCGGCAAAGCTGGGCTGAATGACCAGCAGAGTGCCGGTGAAGCCGACGACGCAGGCGCCGAGGCGGTGCAGGCCGACGTTCTCGTGCAGGACATATTTCCCGAGCAGGAGCATCAGGAAGGGCATCACGAAGGCAATTGCCACCGCATCGGCCAGGGGCAGGTAGCGGAAGGCGGTGAACATGGCGGCGATGCCGCCCATCTGCAGAAGCGTGCGCAGGAACAGGAGCGGCGCCACCCGGCGCGACAGGCTGAGCGGCAGGCGCAGGGCCAGGGCGAGCGGCAGCAGGATCGCGGCCTGGGCGGCAAAGCGGATAAAGACGATCTGGGCAACAGGCACCCGGTTGGTCAGCAGTTTGGCAATGGCGTCGCCCAGCGGGATCACCATGCAGAAGCCCAGCATCAAGGCGATGCCGAGAAGGGGCCGGTCCTGTGTCATGGCGCCACGCTAGGCCCGCAGGGGTTGCGGCGCAAGCTGGAGTTGCGGGAAAAAAAGGAGCGCTGCGCCCTCGTTGGGATGTGACGCGCAGCGGCACGGCCCGCGCCTGACCTTCACCCCGGTCAGGCGCATACGCGCCTCACCAAAGTCAGCCACGGGCCTTATGTCACGCTAGCCTTGCAGGAAAGCTGGGTTTCTCAGCAGTTCGGCACGTTCACCGCGAGGCCGCCGAGCGAGGTTTCCTTGTACTTGTCGTGCATGTCGGCGCCGGTCTGGCGCATGGTTTCGATGCAGGCGTCCAGCGGCACGAAGTGCTGGCCGTCGCCGCGCAGGGCAAGAGACGCGGCGGAGACCGCCTTGATCGCCGCCAGACCGTTGCGTTCGATGCAGGGGACCTGCACCAGCCCCTTTACGGGATCGCAGGTCATGCCCAGGTGATGCTCCAATGCGATCTCGGCGGCGTTTTCCACCTGTTCGGGCGTGCCGCCCATCACCGCGCAGAGGCCCGCGGCGGACATCGCGGCGGCAGAGCCGACCTCTGCCTGGCAGCCGGCTTCGGCGCCAGAGATAGACGCGTTGTACTTGACCAGCCCGGCAATCGCCGCGGCGGTCAGCAGGAAGTCCTCGACATGGGCTTCAGACGCGCCCGGAACATGGTCGAGGTAGTAGCGGATCACGGCCGGCAGGGTGCCCGCGGCGCCGTTGGTGGGGGCGGTCACGACCTGGCCGCCGGCCGCGTTCTCCTCGTTCACCGCCATCGCGTAGACGCTCATCCAGTCGTTGATGGTGTGCGGCGCGGTCTGGTTCAGGCCGCGTTCCGCCATCAGCGCGTCATAGATGCCCTTGGCGCGGCGGCGCACCTTGAGGCCGCCGGGCAGGATGCCGTCGCGCTCCAGCCCGCGGTTGATGCAGTCGTTCATCACCTGCCAGATCCGGGCGGTGCCCTTGGCGAGGCTCTCGGAGCAGCCGCGGGAAATCTCGTTGGCGCGCTTCATCTCGGCAATCGACTTGCCGCTGGCCTTGGCCATCTCCAGCATTTCGGCGGCGGATTTGAACGGGTAGGGCACCGGGTCGCCCTCGTCGGTCGCCTTGCCTGCGGCCAGTTCCTCCTCGGTGACGACAAAGCCGCCGCCGATCGAGTAGAACACCTGTTTCAGGATCACGTCGCCCTGGGCATCGGTGGCCATCAGGATCATGCCGTTGGCATGGCCCGGCAGCGCGTGATCATAGTCGAAGATCATGTCGGCCTTGGGGTCAAAATGCAGTTCGCCCAGCCCCTCGGGGTGCATCTTATGGGTCTTGTTCAGCTCCGCCAGGAAGGCCTCTGCCTTTTCGTCATCATAGTCATGGGCGACAAAGCCGCCGAGGCCGAGGATGGTGGCGCGGTCGGTGGCGTGGCCGACGCCGGTGAAGGCAAGCGAGCCGTGCAGCGAGGCGCGCAGCCCGTGAAATTCAAACGGCGAGGCGCGCATCATGCCGAGGAAGCGTGCGGCGGCAACCATCGGCCCCATGGTGTGGGAGGACGACGGGCCGATGCCCACTTTGAACATGTCGAAAACGGAGAGGAACATTAGGTGGCTGATCCTTCTGGGGGATTGGCGTAGGCCGGAGATGTGAACGGGGTGGCGCCGAGGCCCTCGGCCTCGCGCGACACGGCAACGGCGGGACGGCTTTCCAGTGCGGCGCAGAGGCGCTGCAGGCTGGGGTAATGGGCCAGGGTGAACCAGGATTTGTCGGCCTGCGCAGGGTAGAGCGCCATCCAGCGTATCTGGCAAGCCAGGTAATAGTCCAGCACCGAGGGCTGCGGCGCACCAAGCCAGGCGGGGCGGGCGGCGGCGGCCTGATCGAGGTTGGTCAGATGCTGGTGCAGCCGCTGGCGCAGCACGGTTTGCAGCTGCGCCTTATGCGCCTGCTTCGGGCCGATGTATTTCTCCGGGTAGAACAGCATCCGCAGGTCGGCGTGCAGGGTGTTGGAGGCAAAGACCAGCCATTTCAGGAAGGCGGCGCGGTCCGCGCTGCCGGGCTGCGGCGCCATCGCGCCGTGGCGTTCGGACAGCCACAGGAGGATGGCGGCGGTTTCAAACAGCGGCCCGTCCGGGGTTTCCAGCACCGGGATCAGCCCGTTCGGGTTCAGCGCCCGGTAGGCGGGGCTGTTCTGCGCCTCGGCCCTGCGGTCGACCAGCAGGGTTTCATAGGGCTGGCCAAGCTCCTCCAGCACCAGCCGGATGACCAGCGAGGCATTGTCGGGGGCGTAGTGCAGGCGGTACTCGGGTTTCATGACACAGTATTATGACGCAGACGCGCGGGATATGTGTCCGTTTCCGGCGTTTCCAATAGGAAACCCGCCTTTGTGATGCATGTTTGGCAGGCAGGGCCTGAAGCGGCGGAAAGAAGCCGTTCAGGCCCAACGCGGTGAAAGGGTGTTCAGAGCCTATTCTGTTGAAAAACTCGGGTTGTTTTGGGTATTGAGTGCTGATTCACTTTCCGCGAGGCAAGCGGAGGTGCGTGGCAATGATGGGACCACGGCAGGAAGCGCAGGGCGCGCTGTTCTATGAGTTCTCGATCGAGGATCATGTCCCGCAGGATCACATGCTTCGGGCGATAGATCGGTTCGTCGACCTGTCTGGCATCCGGCGGCACCTGGCTCCTTTCTACAGTTCGACAGGCAGGCCGTCGGTTGATCCGGAACTGATGATCCGGATGCTCCTGGTCGGTTACAAGATGGGCATCCGCTCGGAGCGACGGCTCTGCGAGGAGGTGCATCTCAACCTCGCCTATCGCTGGTTCTGCCGCCTCGATCTGACCGACCCAGTGCCCGACCATTCGACCTTCTCAAAGAACCGGCACGGTCGGTTCCGCGATAGCGATCTCTTGCGGCATCTGTTCGAGACGGTGGTCGCGCGCTGCATCGAGGAAGGGTTGGCGAGTGGTCAGCGCTTTGCGGCGGATGCCAGCCTGATTCAGGCCGATGCCAACCGGCAGAACTCGTCGCCGCAAGCGGACTGGGCCCCCGAGAAGATCGCCCACGAGAACGCGCCGCGCGCTGTCAGGGAGTATCTGGCGACGCTCGACGATGCGGCCTTCTGCGTGGCCAGCCCGGTAAAGCCGAAGTTCACCTCGCATTCCGATCCGGCCTCGCAATGGACCGGCGCACGGGGTGGACCCGCCTATTTTGCCTATTCCACGAACTACCTGATTGACACCGACAATGGCGTGATCCTCGATGTCGAGGCGACCCGCTCGATCCGGCAAGCCGAGGTCGGTGCCGTGCGGACGATGGTGGATCGGGTGAGCGATACCTTCGACCTGAAACCTGAACGCCTGATCGCCGATACCGCTTACGGCACGGGCGAAATGCTCGATTGGCTTGACCGGCAGCGCGGGATCGCCCCGCATATCCCGGTGATCGACAAGTCCGGTCGCAAGGACGGCACCTTTGAAAGGGCCGACTTCACCTACGATGCCGAGAACGACGCCTACATCTGCCCTTGCGGCAAGGAGCTCAAGCAATAACGGCGCGCGTTCACGACACCCCGATCGGGCGCCAATAAGGACGGCACCCTGCGCTCTCCTGCAAGCTCAGAAAGAAGGTCGAGATGCGGCGCGCGCGACGAATTCCACCTCGCAGCCACCGCTCAGAACCTCAGAAAGCTCGCAAAGCTGCTACCCCTACCGCAAACGCCGCGTCCGGCATGAAGAGCGGAGAACGCGCTTTGTTGTAGAAGGCCTCAGGGCGGCGGCAATGCCGAGTTTTTCAACGGAAAAAGCCCTCAGCCGTCATTGCCCTGGGGGCGGCCCTTCGCTGGGGCAGCACGCCAGTCACAGCCCAGAGCGGACATAGACATGGCGACGGGGGGCAATGATGCTGTCGGTGCAAATTTCCATGGCCACTTTCCCGAAAGCATACGTAATTGGGCAGACCCGGAACTGAGGTCGAGCTCCCGATAGGATCACGATAGATCTGTGAACATGGGAGATTTCGAATGGAGTATTTCGCGGGCTTGGACGTTTCGCTGCGGTCCTGCGCGGTCTGTGTTGTCGATGGCAAAGGCACGGTTCTGCACGAGCGAGAACTGCCTTGTGATATTGAGGAGATCGCAGGCTATCTGACTGCGCTTCGCTTTCCAATTGAGCGTGTTGGCTTTGAAGCCGGTGCGATGTGTCAGCATCTGTACTACGGCTTGAAGTCTGAAGGGTTTGAAGTTGTCTGTATGGAAGCGCGTCAGGTCAGCGCCGCACTATCGGCGATGCGCAACAAGACGGATCGGAACGATGCTCGGGGAATTGCTCAAGTCCTGCGCATGGGGTGGTTCAACCCCGTTTATATGAAGAGCCGGGAGGCGCACGGCATTCGGGCGCTTCTGAGCACACGGAAAGCTCCGCTGAGCAAGACCATTGATCTGGCCAACGAAGTCCGCGGTCTTTTGAAGATCTTCGGTATCCGCCTGCCCAAAACAGTGCAGCATGGCAGCTTTGACGGTATGGTCCGGCCAATTGTCGAGATGGATGAGGTGTTGGCCCATGCCTTGCTGCCGCTGCTTGATGCCCGGTTGGCGCTGCACCAACACTTCCTGGAACTGGACCGGAGGGTCAAACGCGCGGCCCGCCAGGATGAGGTCTGCCTGCGCCTGATGACGGCCCCCGGCGTGGGCCCGGTTACAGCATTGACCTTCAAGGCTGCGGTTGATGGCCCCGCGCGTTTCAAACGATCTCGCACCGTGGCCGCTCACTTTGGTTTGACGCCCCTAAGATACCAGTCCGGTGAACAAGATAATCCCGGTCGAATATCCAAGGCCGGGGATCGAGACGTGAGGGCGACACTTTACGCCGCCGCCAACTCCTTGCTGGTACGAACCAAGGCGGGCTCTCAGATCAAATCATGGGGGATGCGGTTGATGCGCACCAAGGGGCGTCGCCGCGCTGTCGTGGCTGTCGCCCGCAAACTGGCCGTTCTGCTCCATCGCATGTGGGTAGATGGCACCGAGTTCCGATCAGGGACGGTGGAGGGCATGGCATGACCTAATAGCCCAATACCAGAACTGAACGGGATCGTCCTCACCGGACGGGGTTCGTGGAAGAAGCCGAAAATGTCTGCTGCGCAACGACAAGCGCGTCCGAAAGCGAGGCTCTCCACAACCAATCCGACACATGCGTGCAGCGATGCCTTCACCCGGCATCACCCAGACTGCGAAGAGAAGCGTGACCCGGATGAGCGACAATGATCCCGTACAAGGAAGGAAAACGAGCTTGACCCAAACGCCCAATTAGAGAAGCTGCCTCTCGGCAGGGTTGAGCTTTCTCAGGTGATGCTGCGGCTCGCACCAGGGGCAGCGGAGCTGCAGGAAGCGCCCTTTGCAAATTCGGCCGTTTGGCGCAACCAGCCGAGGTTTTGTGCTGCGGCGCAGCCCGCCGTTTCAGCCGTTCGCTGCGACTGCGAGGTTCTGGAGCCGGTTAACTCACACAGTGCCGCACAAAGCGCCAATTCGCGGTGGCTAGATTGTGCCGGGCGGAACGCGTTTCTTCGTGTGAAGCGCATCAAAGCCCGGTTTTGTTCGCCTTTCTCAATAGTGCCGGTTCATTGCCCTTTCTTGAAGTGCGCAGCAAGCGGGGCCAGGGCGGCATCTATGACCAGCGGGTCTTCATAGAATTGCAGCTGGTTGGCACCTTTGATCCAATAAAGTGCCTTGTCTGCTGCAGGAATCGTATCGAACAGCTGACGGGGGATCATTGGACCTGATGCAGCCTTGTCGCCATGCACCATCAGTACAGGCGTTTGAAGCCTGGTGACCGTTTCATTGATTTTCCAGCCCCAGATAACTTCTTCGCTCATCGCGGTGATGCGGTTTTCCCACCCGCCCCGATAGGCAAACCAAGGGGCGCGGTTGTCCCAAGGCGCGTACCACTGCGCTATGAGTTCAGCTGTCAGCAAGGCCTCGTCCGATCCAATAATCGGAATTTAGTGGACCTCGCCGCTTTTTTCGTAGACAGCCCGCGCTTCGGCGGCACGCTCTTTACGTGCAGCAATCGCTTGGTCGTTCTCCAAGTAGAGTGTTGCCGTGGCGGGGGTCAGATAGTGGCAGGCCACGATGCCAAGCGCTGACACGCGGCGGTCACGAACCGCGGCTTCTATCGCCCAGTTCACCCCCTGGCAGATGCCCAAAACACCAAGCTTGTCCTGTGCCACACCGTCCTGCACGGACAGAAATGTCAGGGCGGCGCCGATATCTTCTAACTTTGCCTCGCCGGATTCAAAACGGCGCGGCTCACCCGAGCTGGCCCCGTGATAGCGCGGAACAAAAATCAGCACGGTCAGCCCCTGGCGGGCCAAGCGCGTGGCGTATTGCACCGGAGACTGCTCTTTCACAAAGGCCACCGGGCCAACCACCGCCACAGCTGGAAAAGGTCCCTCGCCGGGAGGCATGAAAAGTTTCCCGGCCAGCGTCTCGGCACCGCTGGGAAAGGTTACATCACGGACCTCATACATCGGTGAAGCGGTCGTTTGCGCCGCAGCAGGAAGGCTCGCGGCAACTGCCGAGCCCGTAATCAGCCCGGCAAACATTCTGCGGGTTACATCCATCTTCAGTCTTCCTTTGGGTCATTGAGACACGTCTTCGATCACAGTCTCACTGTGAAAGCGCGTTCCACCATTGGTGATGTAATTGACGAAGAGCCGGTTGCGCTGAATGTCGAAGACATCCACCACGTTTCCATCAGCCTCGGTGAAGGCAATCACAAAGACGCCTGGGCGCAGATCGGTATGCACGATCTCTTCCTCACCCGAGGTGCCGGCAGTGCCATCCGGAGCCTCGACGCGGGTCCATCGAATGCGGTCCGGGGCGATAAAGTCCATGCGGATGCGATACCCGGACACCGCGTATTCATAGCTTTTTCCGGTTACATCGTTGATTGCGCTGAGTTCTGCGGTCCAGCTTGTGTCCCGGTCTGCGGCATTAGCAGGATCTGAGGCTGCCACCGCGGCAGCAAGCAGCGCGGCGGAAACGAGTGGGGGTTTGAACATGGTCGGTCATTAGCAGGGCGCTGAATTAGTCAGGCCAGCGGGACGCTGTTCTCTCTGAGGGGGTGGTCTCCCTTGTCTCCCTTCCGGATCGGGGGGCTGGAAGCAGGCTTGTGGCTACCTCATACAGCCTCATTCTGCCAGCAACCGGGGCAGCCGGGCGAGATTTCCAGCGGCGAGCGTCAGGATGAAGCGCGACCGCACCCGTTCGACGCCGCGATAGACGGTCTGGGACATGCTGCCAACGGTCTTGGCCCAACCAAACGCCTCCTCATTCCGTTTGCGGTGCTTCTGGGACAGGGCATAGCCTTTGTGCCGGGTTGTTCGCCCGTCGATTGCTGAATGCCGCGCCTTCCTGGCGACGTGCGGGGTGACACAGGTCTGGCGGAGATCCGCGACGAATTGGGCCGCATCGTATCCCTTGTCGGCACCCAAGGTCAGCTGCCGGGGCGATCCGGGGGAGTGGCGGTGCAGCATGTCCAATGCGGCCTTGCGTTCGGCGCGGCCGTCAGCATGGGTCAGGTCGCCTTGAACAACCAGCCCGTGCCGGTTCTCCATCAGCGCATGCCCCATGAAGCACAGCACCGCACCCGTGCCGGGGGATTTCTTGTAGAGCCGTGCGTCCGGGTCACTGACCGAAGCATGAGTCGCATTCGAACGCTTCTCGCCCTTGAAGTTGACCTCGGGATTTCGGCTGCGGCGGTTGGAGCGGGGCATTTGATCGGTCTCGGTTTCGGGTAGGATGGGCTGTGCGGTAGGGGTGATGCATGTCGAAGGCGGGTCATCCGACCCGTCATCGCCGGGCGGTGTGCCTGCGGCCTTCGGCTGGAAACTCTTCATCGATGCCCAGGCCTTGATGAGCGTGTCATCGACCGAGAAGTGGTCGTCCGACAGGAGTGGCGCGACTACTTGATGCGCCAGAATGGCCGCCATCACCTTGCGCGACATATCGGCTGTCAGCAGCCGGTCGCGGTTCTTGGTGAACACCGTGGGAACCCAAACAGGGTCATCGATCCCGAGGCCGGTAAACCAGCGGAACAGCAGATTATACTGCATCTGTTCCATCAGTTGCCGCTCGGAGCGGACCGAAAACAGGATTTGCAGTAGGCAGGCTCGGATCAGCCGTTCCGGCGGGATCGAGGGGCGGCCGAAATCGGTGTAGAGCGCCTCGAAATCGGCATCCAGGCTGGCCAGCGCGTCATTCACGACCTGCCTGATCTTGCGGAGCGGGTGCCGCGCGGGGATGCGCTCTTCCAGATCGACATAGCTGAAAAGCGATCCGCTCGCTTCGTCCGTCCCGCGCATCATCAAACCCCGCTGAAGTTATGCTGAGGGTGAATCATGTTCCTCAGACCGCGTCGAGAGCCGACTTCTTCAGCAGCCTGCTAAAGGTAAACGGCTCTCACTTGTGTGTTCTTCGTCAAGCATCTTTTGCAACCGCCCAACAGCCCGTCTTTTTGTCATCAATAGAACCACTTCATTGCCTAGGCGCACTCAAGGTAAAACCTCAAAGACACGCAAAAGTTGATTGCTTCCTCAAACTGTCCGCAACAGTATGATTTTTTATGATTTTTTGAATGCAGAGCTAAACTGACGAACTGAGTACGTGATGTCCAGCATGTGCCTTACAATCTAACTGGCAAAGCCTGCTTGTCGCGCACTGCGGCCACAGAGTGCTGTCGAGGCTGCGGCCGCAGCGAAAGGCGGCTCCGTCCCGCAACGCAGGCGTTCAGAAATGCCGCGGGGCGCGGCCGGATCGGGACAGGGGTGCTTGACGCAGGGGGCTGGCCGTTGCCCCGGGGCGGCGCATACCGGGTCAGATCCGCCGGGCGGTGCAGACGAAATGGGTGAGGGAGAAGAAGAACCGGCCCTCTTGCGCCAGCTCCTCCTGCTCCTGCGCCCAGGCGGCGGCGTCGTCTTCGTCGGTGGCCCCTGTCTGCACCGCATAGGCGCGGATCAGGCGGATCAGCACCGCGGCGAGGCCGTCGGGGCGCAGGCTGGTATCGCAGAGGGTGACGGGCCGCATCGATTCGAGGGCAAAACCGCAGTCGCGCAGTTCCTCCGGCAAGCGGGCAGGCACCGCGCGTTCGGCCAGGTGGCTGTCCCAGATATCCATGAACCGCTGCATCCGGGCGCGGTTGTCGCTGTGCCAGGCGAAGGTGTCGAAGTGAATATCCCCGATCACCAGGCGGCCGTCCGGCTTCAGCACGTGATGCAGGGCGCGCAGCACCGGACGGCGGCTGGTGATGTATTCTAACACCTGCACCGACACTGCCTTGTCGAAGCTTTCCGGCTCAAACGGCAGGCTGGCGGCATCGCTTTCGGTCAGGGTGGTGTTGCTGCGCCCCTGCAGCCGCTGGCGCGCGGCGGCCAGCATGTCGGGGCTGGCGTCCAGTCCGGTGACATGGCCTGCGGGGCCGGTGGCGCGGGCGAGTTCCGCTGTCAGCAGGCCGTTGCCGCAGCCCAGGTCCAGGATCCGGTCGCCCGGCTGCGGCGCCAGCGCGTCGAAACTGGCGCGCCGCCGCCGGGAGATGTCGGCGCCCTGATAGGCGTCTTCCAGCACGCGGGTGGTTTCCTCGTCGAATTGCAGCATGACTTCGGTCCCCCTTAAATAGTTAACCTATAGGCCGGAATGGCGCGGTTTCCACTTTTGGGGCGTTGCAAAAGCCCTCTCGCACCCGGGCGGCAAACTGCCTATAACCGCGGCAAACGCGTTTCACGGAGCCGAACACATGACCGGAGAACTGTCGCCCATCGACAAGGCGAAATTCGTAGCTGCCAAGCGGGCGGCCGAAATGGTGGAGGACGGGATGCGGGTCGGCCTGGGCACCGGCTCCACCGCGGCCTGGCTGGTGCGCTGCCTGGGCGAGATGGTGCAGAAGGACGGGCTGAAGATCACCGCCGTGCCGACCTCCTCGCGCACCGCCGCGCTGGCCCGCGATGTGGGCATCAACGTGGTGTCGCTGGATGAGGCCAAATGGCTGGACATGACCATCGACGGCGCCGATGAGTTCGATGCCGACCTGAACTTGATCAAGGGCGGCGGCGGCGCGCATCTGCAGGAGAAGATTGTCGCCACAGCCTCGGACCAAATGGTGGTGATTGCGGACGCCAGCAAATCGGTTGAGACCCTGGGCGCCTTCCCGCTGCCGGTGGAGGTGCTGCGCTTCGGCTGGCAGAGCAGCCAGGCGCTGATCGAGGAAACCCTGGTGTCGATGGACGTGATGGGCCGCAGCACCACGCTGCGGATGAACGGCGATGCGCCGTTTGTGACCGACGAGGGCAATTATATCCTGGACCTGCATCTGCACCGCATCGGCAACGCCCGCCAGCTGGCGCTGGTGCTGAACCAGATCCCCGGCGTGATCGAGAACGGGCTGTTCATCGACATCTGCGATACCGTGGTGATCGGCTATGGCGACGGCCGGGTCGAGGTGCGCGACATCAACGAAGGCACTGTCGAGAAGGACAAGCTGGAGTTCGTCGACACCGACAACCTGTTCACCGACCTGCACGATTAAGCTGCGGCTCAGTGTGAGCTTGGCACCCGGCCGTCAGGCCGGGCCGCGCCCGTCCCGCAGCTGCCGGGGCGGGCGTTTTGCGTTTGTCCCGGCGGCGCGGCGCTGCCGGGCGGGCGCGGGCTGGCTGCCGGCTCGCGGGCAAACCGGGCCTGCCGGCTTCACAACCCCGCGTGATTCCGCGCCAAAAGGTTGAAAGCGGCGCAATAACGCCCACTTGGGCATATGGCGTTTGGTGCTCCGTTGTGGGATACCAGCACAGGACATGCAAAGGGCGGATATTCATGAGCTTTGATTACGATCTGTTTGTCATCGGCGGCGGTTCCGGCGGGGTGCGGGCGGCCCGCGTCGCGGCGCAGGAAGGCGCCAAGGTGGCGCTGGCAGAGGAAGACCGCTATGGCGGCACTTGCGTGATCCGCGGCTGCGTGCCGAAAAAGCTGATGGTGTTTGCCTCCGAATACGCCGGCATGGTGGAGGACGCCCGGGCCTATGGCTGGGACATTCAGCCAGGTGCCTTCAACTGGGAGACCTTCAGGGGCAAGCTGCACGCGGAGCTGGACCGGCTGGAAGGCGTTTACCGCAATATCCTGAAGAACAACGGCGTCGAAAGCTTCGATCAGCGCGCCAAGCTGGCCGATGCCCACACGGTGGAGCTGGCCGACGGCACCCGCAAGACCGCCAAGCATATCCTGATCGCCACCGGCGGCTGGCCGTCGGTGCCGGAGTTTCCGGGCTCGGAGCTGGCGGTCACCTCGAACGAGATGTTCACCCTGGACAAGCTGCCCGAAAGCCTGCTGATCGTCGGCGGCGGCTATATCGCCTGCGAGTTCGCGGGCATCATGAACGGGCTGGGCGTCGAGACCACCCAGTACTACCGCGGCGCGCAGATCCTGCGCGGCTTTGACGACGAGGCGCGCGGGCTGATCTCCGAGGAAATGTGCCAGGCGGGTATTGATGTGCATCTGGGCACCAACGTGCTGGAGATGCGCCAGGACGGGGACAAGATCCGGGTCAAGTCGACCAACGGGCAGGAACGGCTGTTCGACAAGGTGATGTATGCCACCGGCCGCAACCCGAATGCGGGCAATCTGGGCCTGGAAGAGATCGGCGTGGAGCGCGGCCGCAAGGGCGAGATCGTCGTGGATGAATACAGCCAGACTTCGGTTCCCTCGGTCTACGCGATCGGCGATGTGACCGACCGGGTGGCCCTGACGCCGGTGGCGATCCGCGAGGCGATGGCCTTTGTCGAGACGGTCTTCAAGGGCAACCCGACCAGCCCCGATCACGAGCTGATCCCGACTGCGATCTTCACCCAGCCGGAGATGGGCACCATCGGGCTGAGCGAGGAAGAGGCAGGCGAGCGGGAGCCGATCGAGGTCTACGCGACGTCCTTCAAACCGATGCAGCAGGCCTTTGCCGGCCGGGCGCAACGGGTGCTGATGAAGCTGATCGTCAGCAAGGAAACCCGCAAGGTGCTGGGCTGCCATATCGTCGCACCCGGTGCGGGAGAGATGATCCAGCTGGCCGGAATCGCCGTAAAGATGGGTGCAACCAAGGAAGATTTCGACCGCACGGTTGCGGTGCATCCGACAATGTCGGAAGAGTTGGTAACGCTGAAGACTCCGGTGCGCTCAAGATAAGACGCGGCGCCGGCAATAACTGACACCACATGCCGCCTGTCGTGAAAGATCACGGGCGGCAGCAAACGGATAGGAGACAAATGGCGGGCAATAGCGGTGGCCCATGGGGGGGCGGCGGCTCCTCCGGCGGCGGAGGAGGCAACCGGGGCAACAACGGCGGTAAGAATGGCGGCGGCGGCCGCAAGCCGGAAGATCCCCAGATTCCCGAAATCGACGAGCTGGTGAAGAAAGGCCAGGAGCAGCTGCGCGTGCTGATGGGCGGACGCGGCGGCGGCGGCGGCCGTGGCGGGCGCGGCGGACCGGGCGGCGGCGCGCCGCTGTTCACCAAGGGCACGCTGGGCCTGGCGGCTGTTGCCGCTGTGGTCCTGTGGGGCTTTGCCAGCATCTATACCGTCAAGCCGGAAGAGCAGTCGGTGGAACTGTTCCTGGGCAAGTATTCGGACACCGGCCAGCCGGGTCTGAACTTTGCCCCCTGGCCGGTGGTTACCTATGAGGTGATCCCGGTGCGGGTCGAGCAGACCGAGAACATCGGCGCCGGCTCGCGCGGCGGCGAGGCGGGTCTGATGCTGACCGGCGATGAAAACATCATCGACGTGGATTTCCAGGTGGTCTGGAACATCTCCGATCCGGCGAAATACCTGTTCAACCTGGCCAACCCGCGCACCACCATCAACGCGGTGTCGGAATCGGCCATGCGCGAGATCATCGCCCAGTCCGAACTGGCACCGATCCTGAACCGTGACCGCGGCGCGATCACCGCCCGTCTGGAAGAGCTGATCCAGACCACGCTGGACAGCTACAACAGCGGCGTGAACATCGTGCGGGTGAACTTTGACGGTGCCGATCCGCCAGAGCCGGTGAAGGACGCCTTCCGCGAGGTGCAGTCGGCAGGCCAGGAACGCGACCGGCTGGAAAAGCAGGCTGATGCCTATGCCAACCGCAAGCTGGCAGGTGCCCGCGGCCAGGCCGCGCAGACGCTGGAAGAGGCCGAGGCCTACCGTGCCCAGGTGGTGAACGAAGCCCAGGGTGAGGCGAGCCGCTTCAGCGCGGTTCTGGAGGAATACCAGAAAGCGCCGGAAGTGACCCGCAAGCGCCTGTACCTGGAGACCATGGAGCAAGTGCTGAGCGGTGTCGACAAGATCATCCTGGATGACACCACCGGCGAAGGCGGGCAGGCTGTCGTGCCGTATCTGCCGCTCAATGAACTGCGCCGGACGGAGGAAAACTGATGCGGAAATCTACTCTTCTTCTGCCGGTTCTGGTGGTTGCGGCGATTGCTGTGCTGTCGGCGGTCTTCATCGTGGACGAACGGCAAAAGGCGCTGGTGCTGCGCTTTGGCCGGGTTGTGGACATCAAGGAAACCCCGGGTCTGGCGTTCAAACTGCCGGTTATCGACAATGTCGTGCGTTACGATGACCGTATCCTGAGCCTCGAAGTCGGCCCGCTGGAGGTCACTCCGCTGGACGACCGCCGCCTGATCGTGGACGCCTTCGCGCGCTACCGGATCGCCAATGTGGAAACCTTCCGCCAGGCGGTTGGCGGCGGCGGCATCGGCGCCGGCGAGCAGCGCCTGGACAAGATCATGCGCGCCCAGACCCGTGAGGTGCTGGGTTCGGTCAGCTCCAACGACATCCTGTCGTCGGACCGGGCGGCGCTGATGCTGCGGATCCGCAACGGCGCGATCACCCAGGCCCGCCAGCTGGGTCTGGAAGTGATCGACGTGCGGCTGAAGCGCACCGACCTGCCGCAGGCCAACCTGGAAGCCACCTTTGCCCGGATGCGCGCCGAGCGCGAGCGGGAAGCGGCGGACGAGATCGCCCGCGGTGAAGAGGCGGCGCAGCGGGTGCGCGCCCAGGCCGACCGGACCGAGGTCGAGCTGGTGTCCGAAGCCGAGCGCGAGGCCGAGGTGATCCGCGGTGAGGCGGACGCCGAGCGCAACGGCATCTTTGCCACTGCCTATGGCGCCGATCCGGAGTTCTTTGAGTTCTACCGCAGCCTCAACGCCTACGTGGGCGCGCTGCAGGGGAGCAACTCCTCCATGGTGCTGTCGCCGGATTCCGATTTCTTCAACTACCTGAAATCGTCTGACGGCAAGCCCGCGGTGCAGTGATGGGCTTCGTCCTGCTGGCCCTCGGGCTGGTTCTGATTGCAGAGGGGCTGGTGTACGCACTGGCCCCTTCGCTTGTCGAGCGCCTGCTGGAAATGCTGCGGGCGCTGACCGAGGAGCAGCGCCGCAATGCCGGGCTGGCGGCGCTGGCGCTGGGGCTGATCCTGGTCTGGCTGGCCTACCGGATCGGGTTCTGACGCGCCGCGGCACACGCAGAATTTCAGCGAAAATTCAGGTCTGCCCTGTTAGGATGGCGCCAACAGGGCCTGCGCCTGCGGCTGCGGCCGGATTTCCGGCTCACAGCCGCTTTATTCCTTGCAACATTTGTTGCGGGCCGGGCGGAAGTTCTTACATTGGGTGCATAAGACTCCCCCGGGCGTGTCTGGCGTTTGCGCCGGGCCGGGGGAAAAGAAGAATTAGACAGGACAAGGAGTAGTTCCGTGCAGCCACAGGCAATTGCAATTTCCGGCCAGGCAGGCAGCAGGGGCATGACGATGCGCCTGATCTGGCTTGCGGTGCTGAGCATGGCGGTCCTGCTGATGCAGGCGGTATCCGCGATGGCCCGGCCCGAAAGCCTGGCGCCGCTGGCCGAGCGGGTGAGCCCGGCGGTGGTCAACATCACCACCACCACCGTTGTCGAGGGGCGCACCGGGCCGCAGGGCATCGTGCCGGAAGGCTCGCCGTTCGAGGATTTCTTCCGCGAGTTCCAGGACCGCAACGGCAATGGCAGCCGGCCGCGCCGCTCTTCGGCGCTGGGCTCCGGCTTTGTGATCTCCGAGGACGGCTATATCGTCACCAACAACCACGTGATCGAGGGCGCCGACGAGATCGAGATCGAGTTCTATCCGGGCGAAGGCCAGCCCAGGGACTTGCTGCCGGCCGAGGTGATCGGCACCGATCCCAACACCGATATCGCACTGTTGAAGGTCAAGGCCCCGGCACCGCTGAAGTTCGTCAAGTTCGGCGACAGCGACACCGCCCGCGTCGGCGACTGGGTGGTGGCGATGGGCAACCCGCTGGGGCAGGGGTTCTCGCTGTCGGCGGGCATCGTGTCGGCCCGCAACCGAGAGCTGTCGGGCTCTTATGACGACTACATCCAGACCGATGCGGCGATCAACCGGGGCAACTCCGGCGGGCCGCTGTTCAACATGGACGGCGATGTGGTCGGCGTGAACACCGCAATCCTGTCGCCCAACGGCGGCTCCATCGGCATCGGCTTCTCGATGGCCTCCAACGTGGTGGTCAAGGTGGTCGAGCAGCTGAAGGAATACGGCGAGACCCGCCGCGGCTGGCTGGGCGTGAAGATCCAGGATGTGGATGCGGACCTGGCCGAGGCGATCGGGCTGGAGAAGGCGCGCGGCGCGCTGGTCACCGATGTGCCGGACGGCCCGGCCAAGGATGCGGGCGTGCTGGCCGGCGATGTGATCGTCAGCTTTGACGGCGTGGACGTGCGCGACACCCGCGGCCTGGTGCGACAGGTCGGCAATGCCGAGGTGGGCAAGACCGTGCGTGTCGTGGTCTACCGCGAAGGCAAGACCGAAACCCTGCGGGTGACCCTGGGCCGCCGCGAGGATGCGGAGCGCGGTCCCTCCGCCCCGCAGACCGGCGACGGGCAGCCGGATTCCTCCGAGAAGGAGCTGCTGGGGCTGTCGGTCGGTGCGCTGACCGAGCAGATGCGCAGCGAGCTGAATGTCGGGGAAGAGGTCGAGGGCCTGGCGATCCTGTCGGTGGACGAGACCTCGGAAGCCTGGGAGAAGGGCCTGCGCGCCGGCGATGTGATCACCGAGGCGGGCCAGCAGAAGGTCATCTCGATCAGTGACCTGGAAGCCCGGGTCGAGGAAGCCAAGGAGGCAGGCCGCAAGTCGCTGCTGCTCTTGGTGCGCCGCGGCGGCGAGCCGCGCTTTGTGGCGCTGAACCTGCCGGAGTAACCGCCGGAGGCGGAACCGATGGAACAAGGAATGGCCGGGCATCAGCCCGGCCATTTTGCTTGCCGCCGGGACTTCAGCCGCGCCTTACGAACAAGAGGCCGCGGCTGTTCTGGTCCGTGTGCCAGTCACCGTTCTGGCCGGCGACGATCTGGCGGAACTCTTTGAGATTGCGTTGTTCATCCGAGATCAGGACCCAGCCGCCAGGGCGCAGGTGCGGCAGGCAGCGGGTCAGCAGCGCCCGCCGCTGAGGCGCTGCCAGCATATGCAAGGTCCGGTCGAACATCAGGATGTCGTAGTCCTTGTCCGGCGCCCAGACGGTAAGGTCTGCGGCGATGCCGGTTATGGCGAGGTTTTCCCGTTGAGCCGCCGCCAGAAGGTGCCGGATGCCGTGCGGCGAGATGTCGACGCCGGTCACCCGGTGGCCCATGCGGGCGATGAACAGCGCATCCCGGCCCTGGCCGCAGCCGGCATCCAGAACGTCCAGCCCGCGCGCGTCCAGCCGGTCGAAAAAGGCCGTGAAGGCGGCGGATGGCGCCCCAAGGGCATCCGGGGTTTCGCGGTAGAGTTTGTCGTAGTCATAAGCCATGCGCGGCACCGTAGCGGCCGGATTGGGGAATGGCTAAGTGAATATTTCTTGAACAAGAGGGATGGCGGGCGGGAGAGGGAACCGTTTCCCGGCGCGGGAAACGGCCCGGAAAACACGTGTTTTCCGGGCCGGAATTCGCGTCGAATTCCGGCGGCTGTCAGGGTGGGGGCGGCAATAGGGAAGAGCCATGTGCTGGCGGGCACATGGCTCTTGTTGGACAGGCCGCCATCGGGATGGAACGGTTAATGGCTTTCTGTAAGGCCGTTATGGCGCGCGGCGGCGGCGGGATCTGTGACCGGGATTACAGAGCGCGGATTATCTTGCAGAAATCTGCATCCTGCGGCGCGGTCAGATGGAATCGGGTTCCGCCAGCACGGCGAGTTCGCTGCGGTCGAGGATCTGCACGCCGCCGCGGCTGATGCCGACCAGCCCGCTGCGCTTCCAGGCGGCCAGGGTCTTGGACACCGCCTCGCGGGTGGCGCCGACAAACTCCGCCAGCTCCGCCTGGGACAGCGCCACGCGGCCGTCGCGGCCTTCGGGCGCGAGGTACAGCAGCTTGCGCGCCAGCCGCACTGGCATCGGCAGGAACACCTGTTCGTTCAGCTGAGTGTTCATCCAGCGCATCCGCTGCCCGGCCAGCCGCAACAGGTCGGCGGCCAGGTCCGGGTGCTGGCGGATCTGGTCCACCACGTCGCCGCTGCGCAGGCGCAGCACCCGGCTGGGCTCGGCGGCGATGGCGGTGGCGGTGCGCTCGCCCGGATCGAACAGGGTGATCTCGCCGAACACCGCGCCGGGGCGCATCATGTCGAGCGACAGCTTGCGGCCCGAGGCCGACAGCACCGAAAACTCCAGCGCGCCTTCGGCAATCGCATAGAGCGCATCGCCCGCATCGCCCTGTTCGAACAGCACCTCGCCCTGGCGCAGGCGCACCTCTGTGGCCTGGCTTTCCAGCATCCGGCGCAGCGGGCCCGAGGCGCCGGAAAGGAAGCCGGAATCCGGCAGGCGGGTTGTCAGCATGGCCAAGTCTCTTTGCGTCTGGAGCCCAGTCCGGCGGAGCTTAGCAGAGGCGTGGCCCCCGGGGAACCGGGGAACTGAACCGGGTGGTTCAGCCCGCAACCGCGACCAGCCCCAGCTTGCGGGCGGTGTCCAGCGACAGGGTGCCGCTGTCCAGCCCCAGCGGCGCCTGGTAGCGCTGCACCGCCGCGCGGGTGGCGGCGTCCATCTGCCCGTGGACGGGGCCGCGGTAGAGGCCGCGGGCGGTCAGGGCGCGCTGCAGGGTGCGGATGAGCTCAGGCGTCATGCTGGCGGGGCAGGGGATTTCGAACCAGTGTTCCTGCCGCGGCTGCACGATCTGCTGGCGGGTGTCGGTGCGGAACAGCGCGGGGCGGACGATCCGGCCGCTGCTGTCGGTTTCTGCGGGCCGGGCGAGCACCTGGCTGGTGACGGTCTCGATCACGGCGGGGGAGGTGTGTTTGCTCCAGCAGGTATCGGGCGGCGCGCCGGGCGGGGCATAGCGCCCCGCGCGCGAGACATCGCCGCCGGGCGGCGGCTGGACGCAGGCGGGCAGGGCTGCCAGGGCGGCCAGCAGCAGCGCGGGCGCGAGACGCCGGCAGGTCGTGAGGAGGGGTGGCGTCATGCCCGGATGCCTTTGTCAGGGTGCCTGTGGCCGGCGCCCCTGCCGGTGCCGGGCGCTTTTGCTTTGGCGGCAGCCTAGCTCAGTTCGCTGCCGTCCGCAAAGGCCGGATCGCCCTGGCGGCCTTGCTCCGCCAGCAGGAGGTCGAGCATGGGGGAGATGTCCTCGACCGTTTCGGCAATCACATGGGTGACCGAATGCGCCCGCTGCAGCCGCCCGGTGACGCGCAGCAGCCGTCCGGAGATCACCGCGCGGCGGAACGCCTCGTAAATCTTGCGCCAGACGATCACGTTGACGACGCCGGTCTCATCCTCGAGGGTGACGAAGATGACCCCCTTGGCGGTGCCCGGGCGCTGGCGCAGGATCACCAGCCCCGCGACGGTGACACGGGCGTTTTCCGGCGGCTCCTGCAGCCGGGCGGCGGGCAGGCAGTGGGGCGGGCGCGGCCAGGGCCGGGCGCGGCCGGGCGATGCCGGGGGCGCTGCGGCGGCGGGCCCTGCGGGTGGGGCTGCAGAAGCGGCTGCAGAGGGGGCTGGCATGAGGCAAACGGGCTCCGCGGTTGAGAAATTTCCAGAGTGAACAAATATAGAACATTGTGCCGGAAAGTCCAGCTGCGGCAGGGCGGGGTCGCAATTGGGGCTGGCACCGGCGCGGGCGCTTGGCTACACAGTCGCGCAAGTACCGGAAAAGGGAAGAGAGCTGACAATGGCAAAGATCACTTACATCGAGCACAACGGCACCGAACATGTTGTGGATGTGGCCAGCGGGCTGACCGTGATGGAAGGCGCGCGCGACAACAACATTCCGGGTATCGAGGCCGATTGCGGCGGCGCCTGCGCGTGCTCGACCTGCCATGTGTACATCGCGCCGGACTGGGTCGAGAAGCTGCCCGCCAAGGACGACATGGAAGAGGACATGCTGGATTTCGCCTATGAGCCCGATCCGGCCCGCTCGCGCCTGACCTGCCAGATCAAGGTGACCGACGATCTGGACGGTCTGGTGGTGCAGATGCCCGAAAAGCAGATCTGATGATCAACGGGCCGGCAGCGCGGCGTCTGCGGATGCGCGCCCGGCCCGGTTCTGCCCGCCGCGCGTGGCGGGCGGTGTGTTTGGGGCTGGCGTTGGCCGGGCCGTCTGCGGCGCAGGCTGATGAAGGCTGCGGCCCCGGCCCGTTTTCCAGCCCGCGCACGGTGGAGGGGTCGCTGGTCCGGCTGGGCGAAGCGGCCGCCGCTTATGAGGATCTGACAGGCCGCTACGGGCACGGGGTTCTGGGCGATGCGCTGGAGCCGGAGACGCTGCGGTACTGGTCGCCGGCGCTGCCCGGCCGCTGCGGTGCCAGCGTGACTTTGGACGAGGCCCATGTGTTCGAGGATCTGGCGCCGCGGCTGGCCGATCTCGACGGTGGCGCGCATCCGGAAATCATCACAGTGCGCAGCCACCGCAGCAAGGGGGCGCAGATTGCCGTTTACGGCCTGCGGGCGGGCCGCCTGGAGCTGATTGCACAGACGCCCTACATCGGCCAGAGCCACCGCTGGCTCGCCCCCATTGGTGCTGCGGATCTGGATGGCGACGGGCATGCGGAGATCGCCTATATCGACCGGCCGCATCTGGCAAAGACCCTGCGCATCTGGCGGTTCCGGACGGTGCGCTGAGCGAGGTTGCCAGTGCGCCCGGCCTGACCAATCACCGGATCGGAGACGATTTCATTACCTCCGGGATCCGCGATTGCGGCGAGGGGCCGGAGCTGGTGACGGTCAGCAGCGGCTGGCGCCGGATCATGGCCTCACGGCTGCAGGAGGGCCGCATCGCCAGCCGGGACATCGGCCCGTTCCGGCCGGACACGGGCCTGCGGCACGCGCTGGCCTGCCGCTAAGCGCCGCCCGCGCGCCTGCGGTCCGAAAATCTCCGCGCCCGTTTCCGGTTTATTCACCACCTTGGGGTACTCTTTGTGCCGGATGGGCAGATCCGGGCGCGCCGGCCCGGAACGGTTTTACAGGAGACAGCAGGGTGAGCTTTACGCCATATGTGTTCGGCACCGGCATTGCGGGATGGAGCTTCCTGCAGCGGACCCGGGACCAGCAGCAGGAGGTTTACGAGAAATCGCCCGTCCTTGACCGGACGGTGCAGGATTTCACGCAGCGCATCACCAGTATACAGTCGGCGGACCAGCTGCTGGATGACTACAACCTGCTGACCGTGACCCTGGGCGCCTTTGGCCTGGATGAGGATATCAACAACAGGGCCTTCATCAAGCAGGTGCTGGAATCCGACATGAGCGATCCCAAGTCGATCGTGAACCGGCTGAACGACAGCCGGTACCAGGCGCTGGCGGAAACCTTTGGCTTTGGCAGCTCCGACGGACCCAAGCTGCCCAGTGCCAGGGCGGGGAGCGAATTTGCCGGCATCGCCACGCCGGATGACCTGCTGTCAAACAGCACCCTGCTGCGCAAGGCGCTTGGCAATGCCGGGCTGGAGGGGCTGGAAAACAATCAGTTCTTCCTGCAGAAAGTCCTGGAATCCGACCTCGACGACCCCAGCTCCTTTGCCAACAAGCTGTCTGATCCGCGCTATGCGGCCTTTGCCGGGCAGTTCGATTTCGGCCAGGCGCCGGAGTATGAAAACAGCATCGAGGCGCTGGTTAGCGAGTTCAACCAGCACACTGAGGGCCTGGCCAGCGCGGATGATCTGCTGGCGGATGAAGATCTGCTGCAGGCCGTGATTGACACGTTCGGTCTGGAAAGAACCTATCCCGATTTCCTGCGGCGGGTGCTGAATTCGGATACCACCGATCCCGACTCCTTCGTCAACCAGCTGGAGGACAAGCGCTATCTTGCGGTGTCAGAGGCCTTTGGCTTCGGCTGGCCGGATATCAACGCGATGACCGATCCGGAGGAGCTGCTGTCGAACCCGCAGCTGCTGGCGCATGCGCTGGACACTTTCAACCTCAGCGACCGGGGGGAGACCTATCTGAGACAGGTTCTGGAATCCGACCTGTCCGACCCGAATTCCTACGTGAACCAGCCGGAAAATCTGGCCTTTTACGACTTTGCCGAGGCCTTCCAGAATCAATGGCCCGAGCCCGTCAGCAAGATGCAGGTGTTCGCGGAGGAGATTACCGATAAGCTGGGCACCTTCACCAACCCGCGGGAACTGGTTTTTGACCTGAGCCTGTTCGAGGCCACGCTGGACCTGTTCGGCCAAAGCAAGCGGAGCACTGATTTCGATACCGTACTGAAGGCGTTTGAGTCCGACCTGTCCTCCAGCACGTCCTACGCCAACACGCACTATGATACCGGATTGAAGGCCATGACACAGGCCTTCTCCTTCAATGCGGGGGAGACCAGCCGGGAGTATCCGGAAGGCTTTGCCGAGGAACTTGCCGAGCTTTACACCACCCGCCAGTTTGAAATCGAGATCGGCAACTCGGATCCGAACATGCGGCTGGCGCTGGCGCTGGAGCGCGAGCTGCAAGATGTTGTAGATGCGGGCGGCAGCGAAAACGCCCACTGGTACAATATCATCGGGTCGCCGCCGCTGCGGAGTATTTTCGAAACCGCGCTGGGCCTGCCGTCCGGTATTGCGCAGCTGGATATCGAACGCCAGTTGGTGGAGATGAAGGACCGCGCCTTTTCCGCCTTTGGCACCACCCACCCGGCCGATTTCCTGGAGCCGGAGATGCTGGATCAGTTCCGCAAGCGGTTCCTGTTGCTGAGCGATCTGAACACGTTCTAGGGCCGCGGTGCCGGCTGCAGGCTTTTGACCGCGCTGCCCGGCGGGCAGACTGAAAGCAGCGTGCCGTATTGATCCGGCAGCGGCCTGGGCGGGCCTGTCGGGGGCTGACAGGCCTGCCGGAGCTTTGGTTTTGAAGTCAGGAGCACAAGGGCAGGCAGAGGCGCGCCGCTGGCGCGGTCTCCGGCTGTCCGGGATTGCGGCTGCGGGGCACTGCCTTCAGACGGTACACTGGCGGGCGGACAGTACACAGACGGGCAAACGGAACACAGGCGGGCGCGGACGGGTCCGCACCCGCCCGCGCAGGCGGACCTGCGCGAGCTTTTTCTCAGAACTTATTGAAACGAGGGGAAAACCTGAGCGGCGCTCGCAGCGTGCGCTCACCGTCTCTTCCCGGCAGGGCGGGCCGGTTCAGCAGCTGCGCCGACGTGCCAGAGCGGGCAGGGCCAGACGCCGTTCCGTTGCCCGAAGGCAGCCGCTTGGCGCGGCTGGCAAAGTACCCCGGTTCCGGCGCGGCGTACCGGGCGGCGGGTGCGGACCCAGGGTGCAAGCGCCGGTGCGGCGGCTCTCGGTCTGCCAGGCTGCGGCGCCAAGGGGCGTAATCGGGTGCGGCACTTGCCGCCGGACGCCGCTGCCGGGCGCGGCAGCGCCCGGCCACGCCCAACTGAGACGGGCAATCTGTGATTGACCGGGAGCAGGCGGGAGCCCCTGCCTGCCTGCCGTGTTACTTCAGCGCGCGCCAGCCGATGTCGCGGCGGAAGAAGCCCTGCGGCCACTCCACCCCGTCCACCATCGCATAGGCGCGGTCGCGGGCCTCCTGCAGGGAGCCGCCGCGGGCGGTCACGTTCAGCACCCGGCCGCCGACGGCCAGCACCTTGCCGTCCTGTTCCTGGGTGCCCGCATGGAACACCATATTGCTGCTGTCCTCGGGCAGCGCGTCCAGGCCCTTGATTTCGGAGAATTTCTCGTAAGAGCCGGGATAGCCCTCTGCCGCCATCACCACGGTGATTGCGTGATCGTCGGCCCAGTTCACCTGCGCCTCGCTCAGGCGGCCCTCAGCCGCGGCGTGCATCAGGTCCAGCGCCTGGGCGCCGAGGCGCATCATCAGCACCTGGCATTCCGGATCGCCGAAGCGGACGTTGTATTCCACCAGCCGCGGCTGCCCGTCCTTGATCATCAGACCCGCATAGAGCACGCCCTGATAGGGCATGCCGCGTTCCGCCATCACCCGCATGGTGGGCTTCACGATCTCTTCCATCGCTTTCGCCTCGACCTCAGCCGACAGCACCGGCGCGGGGGAGTAGGCGCCCATGCCGCCGGTGTTAAGGCCGGTGTCGCCTTCGCCGACGCGCTTGTGGTCCTGGGCGGAGCCGATCGCCAGAACGTCCTCGCCGTCCACCAGCACGAACAGGGAGGCTTCCTCGCCTTCCATGAACTCCTCGATCACCACCTCGGCGCCGGCGCCGCCAAAGACACCGCCGAACATGTCGTCGATGGCCGCCATGGCCTCGTCCTCGGTCATCGCGATGATCACGCCTTTGCCGGCGGCCAGACCGTCAGCCTTGACCACGGTGGGAACACCGTTGGCCCGCACATGGGCCTTGGCGGCGTCTGCATCGGTGAAATGGCCGTAGCCCGCGGTGGGGGCGTTTGCCGCGTCGCAGATTTCCTTGGTGAAGCTCTTGGAGGCTTCCAGCCGGGCGGCGGCCTCGGAGGGGCCGAACACCAGGAGGCCTGCCTCGCGCAGCCGGTCGGCAACGCCCGCGGCCAGCGGCGCCTCGGGGCCGACGATCACGAAGTCGATGGCGTTTTCCTCGGCAAAGGCGGCCACGGTGCCGCCATCCTCGATGTCGAAAGTGGCGCAATCGGCGATCTGGGCGATGCCCGCGTTGCCCGGCGCCACGATCAGCTTGTCGCATTTGGGGTTCTGCATCACTGCCCAGGCCAGTGCATGTTCACGCCCGCCGCTGCCGAGGATAAGGATGTTCATTGGCGCATTCTCCGATCTGCCTGAGCCCTGTGGCGTCCCGGGTGGCCTCCCGGGGCTTGCCTTGCTTGCGGCGCGTTCTATGCTGCGCGCGACTTCAAAACAAGACCGGCCTAAAGCCGCAGGAGAGCAGCCCCCGATGTCCGACCTGTTTGACGATCCTCAGCCTGGGCAGAACGCCCCGGAGTTCACCGTTTCCGAGATTTCCGGCGAGGTGAAGCGTACGCTGGAGGGCACATTCGGCCGCATCCGGGTGCGCGGCGAAGTGGGGCGGGTGTTCAAGGCGCGCTCCGGGCATTTGTACTACGACATCAAGGATGACCGCTCGGTGCTGGCTTGCACGACGTGGAAGGGGCAGATCAGCGGCTTGTCGGTGGTGCCGGAGGAAGGGCTTGAGGTGGTTGTCACCGGCCGCCTGACGGCCTTTGGCGCGCAGTCAAAGTACAACATGAACGTGGATGAGGTTGCGGTTGCCGGGCAGGGTGCGCTGATGGCGCTCTTGGAAAAGCGCAAGAAGCAGCTGGAGGCGGAGGGCCTGTTTGCGCCCGAGCGCAAGAAGCCGCTGCCTTACCTGCCGCAGATCATCGGGGTGGTGACCTCGCCGTCGGGTGCGGTGATCCGCGATATTCTGCACCGGCTGCGCGACCGGTTTCCGCGCAAGGTGCTGGTCTGGCCGGTGGCGGTGCAGGGGAAAACTTGCGCGCCGGAGGTGGCCCGCGCCATCGAGGGCTTCAACCGGCTGACGCCGGGCGGCGCGCTGCCGCGGCCCGATCTGATCATCGTGGCCCGCGGCGGCGGCTCGATTGAGGACCTGTGGGGCTTCAACGAGGAGATCGTGGCGCGCGCCGCGGCGGCCTCGCAGATCCCGCTGATCTCTGCCGTGGGGCATGAGACGGACACCACGCTCATCGACTTCGTGTCCGACCGCCGGGCGCCGACCCCAACCGCGGCGGCGGAGCTGGCGGTGCCGGTGCGGCTGGAGCTGATGGCCTGGACGGAGACCCAGGGCGCGCGGCTGACCCGGGCTGCGGGGCAGGCGGTGCAGCTCAGGCGCCAGCGGCTGAACGATCTGGCCCGGGCCTTGCCGAAACCCGACACGCTTCTGGAAACCCCGCGGCAGCGGCTGGACCGGATTTCCGACCGGCTGCCCGGCGCGCTGATCAGCGGCGTGCAGCGGCGCCGGGTGCATCTGAGCGAAACCGCGGCCAGCTTGCGCCCGGCCACCCTGCGCCAGCTGGTCGAGGGGCGGCGAAACCGGTTGCAGAACCTGTCCTCGCGCCTCAGCCTGCGGCCGATCCAAAGAGAGGTGAAGCAGCAGCAGGACCGGCTTGCGCATCTCGTGCAGCGTCTGAATGCGGCGCAGGCCGCGCGCATCGACCGCCAGCGGCAGGCCCTGACCGCCACGGGGCGGCAGCTGGAAATCCTGAGCTACAAGGCGACGCTGGAACGTGGCTATGCGGTGGTGCGTTCAGGGGATGAGATCCTGACCACCCGGGCTGCTGCCGCCAAGGCCGGTGCCCTGCAGATCGAATTTGCCGATGGCACGTTGGATCTGGACGGCGGCGCCGCTGACGCTCCGAAGACGGAGGGACCGAACCCGCCGGCAAAGGGCGGCGGCCAGGGCTCACTGCTCTAGCGGGGCATTTGCGGCGGCCTCAGGTGCCCACGTCGGGGCCGTAGCACAGCATGTCCTCGCCGATGTCCTCGGCCTCGTACAGCTCGGTCGCGGCTGGATCATCCTCGAACCGGGCCGTCAGCCCGCCGGGGGTAAGCTCAAAGGTCCAGCACTGCGGATCATCGCGGTTGTCATAGATGAAACAGATCTGGCCCGCTTCCTCGTACCAGCTGCCGTCCTGGCATTTGCCGTCCAGGAAAGACCAGATCACCCGGCGGTCCGGCAGGTAGCGTTCGACCCCGTAGAGGGAGCCGCCAAAGCCATAGAACAGCGTGCGGCCCTGGGTGTAGCGGTCGAATTCCGCGGCGCCAAGCGGCTCGCCTGCCGCCAGCGGGGCGGGCAGGGCTGCCAGCAGGAGAATCATCAAGGAGCGCATGAGGCCACTGTGCCTCAGGACCGGCGCCGGCGCCAAGCGTTGCGTGTTTCTGCGCAGGCTCCCGCCGGGTCACCTTTGACGGCGCGCGCCCTGCGGGGACAGAGTGGCGGAAAATCGAAGGGGGGCAGGACATGGCGGCGGAACTGATGCTATGGGCAGGGGCTGCGGCATGCGCTTTGGTTTATCTGGCCATGGCAGCGCAGCCGCCCGGTTTGCTGCGCAGTGTGCTGAAAACGGCATCGGTCGCTTTGCTGGCGCTGGCGGCGGTGCTGGCGGGGGCGCCCTGGCTGCTAGCCCTGGCGCTGGGGCTCTGCGCGCTGGGCGATCTGTTCCTGTCGCGCGACGGCGAGGCCGCGTTCATGGCGGGCGTCGGCGCCTTTGCCGCCGGGCATCTGGCCTATGCGGTGCTGTTCCTGACGCACGGTGACAGCGATCCGGCGCGGCTGCTGCAGATGCCGGGGGCAATCATCGCGGCGGCTCTGCTGCTGCTGGGGCTGGCGATGGCGCGCGTTCTGGCGCCGCGGGCGGGTGCGCTGAAGGGACCGGTGCTGGCTTATATCCCGATCATCCTCGGCATGGGGGCGGCGGCGCTGACGCTGCCGTTCGGCACCTGGGTCATTGCCGCGGCCGCGGCCTTCATGCTGTCGGACATGGTGCTGGCGGCGGAGACCTTTGTCTTGCCGGAGGATCATGCGCTGCGCCGGATCACGCCCTATGCGGTCTGGCCGCTTTACTGGGGGGCGCAAGCGGGCTTTCTGGCGGCATTTTCCTGAGGTCCGCGGCGCGTTGCGCTTTGCACTCCGGCCCAATCCGCATTAGGTGGGGGGCAGACCCTTTTGCGGAGACCAAGATGGCGTTTTTCTCAAAGCTCAAGGAGCGGCTGTTCAAATCCTCCTCCAAGCTCGAGCAGGGGCTCGATGCGATTGTCGAGGAGGGCGCGCAGAGCGCTGCGGATGAGGCGGCGGAGGCCCTGGCAGCGGCCCCGGCGGTGACGCCGGAGCAGCCCGCCCCGGCGCCGGTTCTGCAGCCTGACCCTGTGGCCGAGCCGGAGCCTGCGCCCGAACCTGCGCCCGCGCCGGAGCCGGCAGCGGCCCGCGAACCTGCGCCGCAGGCGGGAGCGGAGCCTGAGAAAAAATCGCCGGGCCTTTTGGGCCGTCTGATGGGCCGCGGCACCGCCGCTGCCGAGCCGCGCCGGGCGCTGGATGACGACATGCTGGAGCAGCTGGAAGAGCTGCTGATCGCCGCTGACATGGGCGTGGATACCGCGCTGCGGGTGACCGCCAACCTGGCCGAGGGCCGGATGGGCAAGAAGGTCTCCAGCCGCGAGATCAAGGAACTGCTGGCGCAGGAAGTCGCGCGCATCATGGAACCGGTCGCAAAGCCCTTGCCGATCTATGCCAAGCGCCCGCAGGTGGTGCTGGTCGTGGGGGTCAACGGCTCCGGCAAGACCACAACCATCGGCAAGCTGGCCAGCCAGTTCAAGGGCGCAGGCAAGAAGGTGGTGATTGCTGCGGGCGACACCTTCCGCGCGGCTGCCGTAGAACAGCTGCAGGTCTGGGGCGACCGGGCCGGCGTGCCGGTGCTGACAGCGCCGGAAGGCTCCGATCCTGCGTCGCTGGCGTTTGATGCAATGACCAAGGCACAGGAGGACGGTGCAGACCTTTTGATGATCGACACCGCAGGCCGGCTGCAGAACCGCGCCGACCTGATGGAGGAGCTGGCCAAGATCGTCCGGGTGATCCGCAAGAAGGACGAGACCGCGCCGCACAATACCCTGCTGGTGCTGGACGCCACCACCGGCCAGAACGCGCTGAGCCAGGTCGGCACCTTCCAGCAGCTGGCCGATGTCTCCGGCCTGGTGATGACCAAGCTGGACGGCACCGCCAAGGGCGGCGTTCTGGTGGCGCTGGCCGACAAGTTCGGCCTGCCGATCCACGCCATCGGGGTGGGCGAGCAAATCGACGATCTGGCCCCTTTCGATCCGGAAGAGTTTGCCGCGGCGCTCACCGGCCTTGAAAAATCCTGATCCTTTATTCATCTGGCTGAAAATATCCCGGGGGTCCGGGGGCAGAGCCCCCGGCGCTTTCCTCCCGCGCAAAGGCATTTGATTTGAGCGATTGGCTGATCTCCCTGGAAGGCACTGAGGCCGGGCATCAGGCGGCGCTGTTCCTGGCGATCTGGGCGGCTTTTCTGCATGCGGTGTTCGGGGCGCTGCAAAAGGGGCGGCATGACCCCTGGCTGTCGCGCGGGGCGATCGACTTCTCCTATTGCGTGATGGCAGCCCCCTTTGCGCTGTTCGTGGTGCCCTGGCCGGAGCCGCATATGTGGCTGATCTTTGCCGTCGCCTGGGTGATCCACGTCTTCTACAAGCTGTTTCAGGCGCTGGCCTATACCAAGGGCAGCTATACCGTGGTCTACCCGGTGGTGCGCGGGACCGGGCCGCTGTTCACGGTGATCGGCTCCTTCTTTCTGTTCGGCGAGGTGTTCACCCTCGTGCAGTGGCTGGGGGTGGCGGTGCTGTTGGCGGGGATCTTTGGCCTTGCGGGATACAACTACCGCTACCTGACGGTGAACCGCGACACGCTGGGGATTGCGCTGGGGCTGGCGGTTGTGACCGGGTTGTTTGTGGCCGCCTACACCACATATGACGCCTATGGCATCCGGGCGACGGCGGATCCGTTCACCTTCCTGGCGTGGTTTTTCATGATCGACGGGCTGGTGTTTCCGGTGATTGCCTTCACCCGCTGGCGCAGCATGGCGGAACCGCCCGCACCGGGGCCGCTGATGGTCCGGGGGGTCTTTGGCGGGCTGGTGGCCTTTGCCTCCTTTGGGGCCATCATGCTGGCGACGCGGCTGGACAAGGTGGGGGAGGCGGCGGTGCTGCGCGAGACCTCCACCGTGTTTGCCGCCCTTATCGGCTGGCTGGTGCTGAAGGAAACCGTGGGGCCGCGGCGGATCGCCTTGATGGCTTTGATCGCCCTGGGCGCCGTGATAGTGGAAATGGGCGGCTGAGACCGCCGCGAGAGCATTGAGGAGGCCCCATGGCCGCAAAGAAGATCAACCCGACCCTGAAGATGGTGCTGGAACTGGGACCCGTGGTTCTGTTCTTCATCGGCTATCTGAAGCTGAAGGATGAGGTGTTTCTGATCGGCGGCAGCGAATACAAGGGCTTCATCGTCATCACCGCGGCCTTCATTCCGCTGATGGTGGCGTCCACGCTCGCGCTGTGGAAGCTGACGGGGCATCTGTCGCGGATGCAGTTTGCCACGCTCATTCTGGTGGTGCTGTTTGGCGGCATGTCGGTGTGGTTCAACGACGACCGGTTCATCAAGATGAAGCCGACTATGCTGTATCTGCTGTTCGGCGGATTGCTGGGGCTGGGGCTGATGCGCGGGCAAAGCTGGCTCAAGGTGGTGATGGAGGAGCTGATGCCCTTGAAGCAGGAGGGCTGGATGATCCTGACCCGGCGGCTGTGCGCGTTCTTCTTTGGCCTGGCGGTGGCGAATGAGCTGATCTGGCGCAGCCAGAGCACCGAGACCTGGGTTTATTTCAAGACCTTCGGCCTGCCGGTGGCGATGTTTGCCTTCTTCATGCTGCAGGGGCAGCTGTTCCAGAAATACAGCGACGAGGAAGAGGCCGGCCCGGCGGAGTAACCCCCGGCGGCAGCGGCGGGCTCCCGCGCCTTTGCCCCGCATCAAAGATGCGGCGCAAAGCCTTGGGCCGGGCAGCGCACCTGCGGTGCGCTGCGGTTGCGCGGTCTACCGGCCTTGCCCGAATATCACCTGCTGCGCCTTGCTGTCCGACCTGTCCGCCCGCAGGTCCGCGTGCAGCGCCCGGCCCGCCACCACGCCGGGGCGCGACCACATCAGATCCAGCCAGCGGGCCAGATGCGGCTTGTCCTCCAGGGTCTGCTGCTGGCCCTCCCATAAGGACGCCCAGGGCCAGATGGCCATGTCGGCAATCGTACAGTCCGCTCCCGCCACATATTCGTTCTCCGCCAGCTGCCGGTCCAAAACGCCATAGAGGCGGGCGACCTCGCTGCGGTAGCGGTCCTTGGCGTAGGGGATATCTTCGGGCGCGTATTTCAGGAAGTGATGCGCCTGGCCCGCCATCGGGCCGACGCCGCCCATCTGCCACATCAGCCATTGATCCACCTTGAGCCTTGCGCGTTCGCCGCTGCCGTAGAACTGCCCGGTCTTGCGGGCGAGGTACTGGAGGATGGCGCCGCTTTCGAACAGCGAGACCGGCGCGCCGTCCGGCCCGTCTGGGTCAATGATCGCGGGCATCCGGTTGTTGGGGGAGATCTTCAGGAACTCCGGCGCGAACTGGTCGCCCTTGCCGATGTCGATCAGGGTGACGTCATAAGGCAGGCCCATCTCCTCCAGCGCGATGGAGATTTTCCAGCCATTTGGTGTCGGCCAGTAGAAGAGCCGGATGGGGTCCTGCATCGCGTGCCTCCGTCTGTATGCCCGGCCACAGGAGCATGGGGCGCGGGGCCGGGCAAGGGGCATTAGCGCTCACATCGCTGTGACCCTGGCGGGTGGCGTGCGGGGATCCAGCCGCTTGACCGAATCCCGCAAGATGCGTAAAGCCGCTGCATCACATCGTGGCGATTTGTTACCGGATTGCGGGCCACGTTAAACAATCCCGCTAAAGAGGTCAGGACGTGAAGGACCCCCTTTCGCTTGGCCGATTGGGGGTTTTTTGTGCGCTATGGGCGCGAGGAGACTGAAGATGAGCGACACCTGGAACAGCCGCACCAAGCTGGTGCATGCAGGCACCCGCCGCAGCCAGTACAACGAGGTCAGCGAAGCGATCTTTCTGACCCAGGGCTTTGTCTACGAGACTGCCGAGCAGGCAGAAGCGCGGTTCATCGAGACCGGCCCGGATGAGTTCATCTATGCCCGCTACGGCAACCCGACCGTCGATATGTTCGAAAAGCGCATCGCGGCGCTGGAAGGGGCCGAGGACGCCTTTGCCACCGCCTCCGGCATGGCGGCGGTCAACGGCGCGCTGACCTCGCTGGTGAAGGCGGGCGATCACATCGTCTCGGCCAAGGCGCTGTTCGGCTCCTGCAACTATATCCTGGCGGATGTGCTTGGCCGCTTCGGAGTGGAGGTGACGTTCATTGACGGCACCGACCTTGACGCCTGGAAGGCCGCCGTGCGCCCGGACACCAGGGCGGTGTTCTTCGAGAGCATGTCGAACCCGACGCTGGAGGTGATCGACATCAAGGCAGTGGCGGAGATCGCCCATTCCGCTGGCGCCACGGTGGTGGTGGACAACGTGTTCTCGACCCCGGTGTTCTCCAACGCGATCCAGCAGGGCGCCGATGTGGTGATCTATTCCGCGACCAAGCATATCGACGGCCAGGGCCGGGCGCTGGGCGGGGTGGTGCTGGGCACCAAAGACTACATCCGCGGCACGCTGGAACCCTATATGAAGCACACCGGCGGGTCGCTCAGCCCGTTCAATGCCTGGGTGATGCTGAAGGGGCTGGAGACCCTGTCGCTGCGGGTCAACGCGCAAGCTGAGACCGCGCTGAAGATTGCCGAGGCGCTGGACGGCCATCCGGCGCTGGAGCGCACCATCTATCCGGGGCTGAAAGGCCATGCGCAGAACGCGCTGGTGCAGAGCCAGCTGGGCGGCAAGGGCGGCACCGTGTTGTCGCTGGACCTGAAGGGCGGCAAGGCGGCGGCGTTCAAGTTCCTGAACGCGCTGACCATCCCGGTGATTTCCAACAATCTGGGCGATGCCAAGTCGATCGCCACCCACCCGGCGACCACCACCCACCAGCGCCTGAGCGATGCACTGAAGGCGGAGCTGGGCATCACGCCCGGCCTGGTGCGCTTCTCGGTCGGGCTGGAGGATGCCGACGACCTGATCGCTGACATCAAGGCCGCGCTGGAGGCCGCGCAGGCCTGAGATCCGGCAGACTTTCATCTTTCTCGAAATACTCTCGGGGGTGAATTGAGCCGGAAGGCTCAAGAGGGGGCAGACAGCCCCCTCTCTCTTTTCGGCGCATTCGGGTCAGGAGGCGCGGCCGTAGAAGCCGATGTTTTCCGCGTCGGTGAAGCGCACGCCGGGGCGTTCGTAGAAGGTGAAGACAGCGATCACCCGCGTCTTTCCGCCTTTGACCGTACCCACACGGTGGGGCGAGTTCTTGCCGCGGAAAATGTTCAGAGTGCCGGGGGCCAGGGTGATCGAACGCATGTTGGGGTCCTCCCCCCGCAGCAGCCGCTCGACGCCCGCGTAATTCGGGTCGCCGTCACTGCGCAGCTCAGGGCTGTAGATGAATTCGCCGCCTGCCTCGGGCGCTTGCAGCAGCATAGTGGTGGTGAATTCGGAACGGTCGAAGTGCCAGTTCAGCGCCTGCTCCGCCCCGTAGGACATGATGTTCAGCCGCGCCAGCGGGTCGTCCATGGTGTAAAGCGCGGGCTTGTCCATCGTCGCTGCCAGGAACTCCGCAAAGGGCGGCCAGTCGTAAAGCCGCAGAACCGGCGAGCCGGGGAACTGGTCGGCGCAGAGGGTGAAGTTCGAGGTCTCGACCTTCTGCAGCGCCGGGTGGTCCGGCGCCAGCCCCTCGACACGGTCCTTGAAATAGATGTTGTGGGCGCGCTTATGGTGGAAGCTTTCGGTCTCAAACTTGCCTTTCAGCGCGTCGGCGGCGGCTTGCGCCACCTCCGGCTTCATCAGCCCGCCGAGGCTGAACATGCCGTCACGGGCCAGTTCGGCGCGGCAGCGGTCCACCAGCACCTGCCATTCCGGGCTGGCGGGGCGGTCGAGCGGGTAACGGTCGAGATCAAGAATGCCGCGCATGGGGTGTTCCTTGGGGGGCTTTGGGCTTTTCCCAAGCCTGCGCGCGGGGCGGGGGGCTGACCACTGTAAAATATCTTGGCGAGCATAAGAAAAACTTGCACTGTGCGGCCATGAAACTGCCGCCGCTCAATGCCCTGCGCGCCTTTGAGTGCGCCGCCCGGACCGGGAGCTTTTCGGCTGCGGGGGCGGAGCTGGGAGTGAGTTCGGCGGCGGTGTCGATGCAGGTCAAGAACCTGGAGGAGTGGCTGGGGCTGACGCTGTTCACCCGCCGCGCCAATCAGGTGCGGCTGACCGATGCGGGGCGGGACTACTATCAGCGGGCCGCGGTCTCGCTGGCGGAGATAGCGAGCTTTACCGAGGCGCTGACCGAGGGCGGCACCCGGCGTCCGCTGGTGATTTCGGCCACGCCGGCGCTGGCGCAGCTGTGGCTGCCGGAGCGGCTGAAGCTGTTTGCGCAGGCGCGGCCCGATGTGCCGGTGCGGCTTAGAATCGAGGATGACAGGATTGATCTGGAGGCTGAGGGCATTGATGCCCGGCTGACCTATGGCGGTGAGCATCCCGAGCACCGCACGCAGGTGCTGTTCAAGGACCGGCTGGTGCCCGTCGGGGCGGACCCGCAGGCCGATATGCGCAGCGCGCCGCTGGTCGAGGTTGCCTGGGGCGAGACGATATCGTCGGTTCCGGGCTGGCGGGCGTATTTTACGCAGCACGGGATTGAACGCCAAGACCTCTCTTCTGCGGTCATAGGACAATCGGTGCCTTCTGTGGTGTCGCTGGTGCAGGCGGGACTGGGCATTGCGCTGCTGCCGGAGCAGGTGGCGGGCGGCGAAATCCGCGCGGGCAGGCTGCACCGGCTGCCCGGCCCGGCGCTGGAGATGGCGCGGCCCTATGTCCTGGTCACGGCCCATTACAAGTCGCGTTCGCGGCGGTTGAGCGCGCTTGCTGAGGCGTTGGGGGTCCGTTAAGGCGCCGGTTCTGCCGCAAATGGCGGATCCGTTTTGATAATTGCCGCGTAACAGTATATGAGGGTGGCCTGCCGCACCCTATATGGGCCGTATCACTTGGGGGAAACGCCGATGAACATTCACAACCGCGACGCTGCTGAGGCGCCGGACCGCGAGGCAGCTGCCGCCGCGCTGGATGTGCTGCGGGCCTGGGCCGGCACCGTGACCGAGACCGAGATTGCCGAGCTGGATCCTGCTGTGGCGCGGCTGCTGCCGGGCCGCGAGGTGGGCAATTATCCGGATCTGTCGCGGACCTACCCCGAGGATTTCAAATCCGACGACGCCTACCGCGCGACGCTGCCTGATTTGCAGAACGGGCCGACCAGCCTGATCCGCGGTGCGAAGGAGCAGATCCAGCACGTGGGGATCTCCAACTTCCGCCTGCCGATCCGCTTTCATACCCGCGACGACGGCGATCTGACGCTGGAAACCAGTGTGACCGGCACCGTGTCCCTGGATGCGGGCAAGAAGGGCATCAATATGTCCCGGATCATGCGCACTTTCTACAAACATGCGGAGCGCACGTTCAGCTTCGAGGTCATGGCCAGAGCGCTGGATGACTACCTGAGCGATCTGGACAGCCCGGATGCGCGCATCCAGATGCGGTTTTCCTTCCCTGCAAGGGTGGAAAGCCTGCGCTCGGGCCTCAGCGGCTACCAGTATTACGACTTTGCGCTGGAGCTGGTGGACCACGACGGGGTGCGCGAGAAGATCATGCACCTGGACTATGTCTATTCCTCGACCTGCCCATGCTCGCTGGAGTTGTCGGAGCACGCCCGCCAGGCGCGCGGCCAGCTGGCGACGCCGCATTCGCAGCGCTCTGTCGCGCGGATTTCGGTGCAGTCGGTGCCGGGCAGCCAGTGCCTGTGGTTCGAGGACCTGATCGAGCTGTGCCGCAAGGCGGTGCCGACCGAGACCCAGGTGATGGTGAAGCGCGAGGACGAGCAGGCCTTTGCAGAGCTGAACGCTGCCAACCCGATCTTTGTCGAGGATGCGGCGCGGCTGTTTTGCGAGGCGCTGCAGGGCGATCCCCGGATCGGCGATTTCCGGGTGGTGGCCAGCCATCAGGAGAGCCTGCACAGCCATGATGCCGTCAGCGTGCTGACCCAGGGCCCGCTGTTCAAGGCGATGAGCCTGGACCCGAAACTGTTCGCGACCCTGATCCACCACGGCTGAGCCGGACGCGGGCCTGCCTGTTGTGCAGGCAGGTTTCCGCCTGAATCGGCCCTGCGGCGCGGCATTTTCTGCATTGCCGCAAAATTTATGCCGCTGCGCAGAAACGCATGTTAGCCTGCCTTGCGAATCCCCCGGTTATCCTGCCGGGGGCAGGGGAGCTTGTGCGCAGGTGTCTGCAATTGACGGCCCGGATTCTGCTGTACCCGGCCCGGTGCTGAACCGGCGGCCGCTCCCCGTTACCTTTGCCCGGAGATCGCAACGCAGACCCGGCGCGAGGCCAGTGCAGGACTTGAGGAGTATCAGATGACGAGCTTTCACCATATTGCCGGTTTCACGGCCCGGGCGCATGAATGGGCCGGCTTTGCAGCCGGTATGCAGCTGAAGCTGTGGCGCCAGGCGGCAGAGGCCGCGCTGCAGGCCCCCTATGAGCAGATGCGGATGGCGCATTCAATGCTTGAGGCGCAACGGCGGCTGATGGGGGCAAACCCGGCAGCCGCGGAGACCGCACCGGCGGCCAAAGCGGACGTGAAGGCGGACACCGCAGCCGCGCCCGAGGCGGAAGCCGCAGTCAAGGCGGCGCCCCGCAAGGCACCGGCTGCCAAGACGGCCCGGAAAGCGGCCCGCAAGACCGCAACCCGCAAGCCTGCCGCGCGAAAGGCCCCGGTCCGTGCAGCGGCGGCAAATACGGCGGCGAAGCCGGAGCAGGCAAAACCGGCCGCGGCGCAGCCCGCCAAAGCGGCAGAGGACAAACAGGCCGCCAAGCAAGACGGACCGGCTGCCGGAGCCGGAATGAAAGAGGCGCCTGCGGTGTTCCGCGCCTCCTCCGCCCGCAAGAGCGCGCCGGAACAGGCCGCCAAGGCGGAAGATACACCCGCGGCCAAGCCCGCCGCAGCACCTGCCGCAGCGCCGCAAGCAAAGGCCGCTGAGGCAAAGGCGCAGGAGGTAAAGGCAGCTGAAGCAAAGGCCGCGGCGCCTGAAGCAAAAACGCCTGACGCAAAGGCGCCGGAGGCAAAGGCGCCGGAGGCAAAGGCGGCTGAAGCAAAGGTGCCAGAAACAAAGGCGCCGGCAGCAAAGGCGCCTGAGGTGAAAGCAGCAGAGGCCAAAGCACCCGAGGCAAAAGCCCCAGCCGCGGAGGCGCAAGCTCCTGCCAAGGCAGAGGCAGCCCAATCCGGTTCTGCGAAGCGGCCGCGCCAGCCGTCCTCACCGCCGAAGATGCCGCAGCGCAACGCCGCGGGCAAAAGCGGCCGCGGCGAATAGCGCCGCACACTTGACACTTACCGCGCGGGGGGCCAACGCTGCGCCGCATGTTGGATCTCCGCCCGGTAGGGTATGTCATCGGCCTGCTGGTCGTCATCTTGGGAGCCATGATGGTGTTCCCGCTGCTGGTCGACCTGCTGGACGGCCGCGGCGAATGGCATGTGTTTCTCGAAAGCGCAGTGTTCACCATCCTGGTGGGCGGCCTGCTGGCGCTGAGCTGCGCCAACGGGGTGAAGGAGGGGCTGAGCATCCGCCAGACCTTCCTTCTGACCACGACGGTCTGGCTGGCGCTGCCGTTGTTCGGGGCGGTGCCGCTGATGCTGGGAGCCACCGAGCTGCGGTTTGTCGATGCCTTTTTTGAGGCGATGTCGGGGCTGACCACCACCGGATCGACGGTGATTTCGGGGCTGGATGATCTGCCGCGCGGGCTGCTTTTGTGGCGCGGTATCCTGCAGTGGCTGGGCGGTATCGGCATCATTGTGGTTGCGATGGTGTTCTTGCCCGAGCTGCGGGTCGGGGGGATGCAGATCTTTAAATCCGAAAGCTTTGACACCTTTGGCAAAATCCTGCCGCGCGCGCAGGCGATCGCCAAGCAGATCTCGCTGATCTACGTGTCGCTGACGCTGGTCTGCATGCTGGTCTACATGGTGATGGGCATGGGGCCGTTCGATGCGCTGGTGCATTCGATGACCACCATCGCCACCGGCGGCTTTGCCAATTACGATGCGTCCTTCGGCGCCTTTGCCGGGCCGGTGGAATATGCCGCGTCCGTCTTCATGATCCTCGCGGCGCTGCCGTTCGTGCGCTATGTGCAGCTGATCAACGGCCATGGCACGCCGATGCTGCTCGATAGCCAGATCCGCGGCTTCATGATGACGCTGGGGCTGCTGGTCGCGATCGCCGCGGGGGTGCTGTATTACGCGCGCCCGCACGGCGGCGAGGAAGCGCTGCGCTCGGCCCTGTTCAACATCACCTCGATCATGTCCGGCACCGGCTATGCCAGTGCCGATTACATGCAATGGGGCAGCTTTCTGGTGATGATCTTCTTTTTCACCGGGCTGATCGGCGGCTGCGCGGGGTCCACCGCCTGTTCGGTCAAGATCTTCCGCTATCAGCTGCTGTTTGCCTCGATCCGCAACCAGATCCAGCGCATCCGGTCGCCGCACGGGGTGTTCATCACCCGCTATGACGGGCGCCCGGTGGACGCTGAAGTGCTGAGCTCGGTGATCTCCTTCTTCATGTTCTTCGTGGTCACATTGGGCGTGGTGGCCTGGGCGCTGGCGCTGACGGGGCTGGACTTCGTCACCGCGGTGTCGGGGGCGGCCACTGCGGTGGCCAACATCGGCCCGGGTCTCGGCGATACCATCGGGCCTGCCGGGAACTTCTCGACCCTCAACGACCCGGCGAAATGGATCCTGAGCGCGGCAATGCTGATCGGGCGGCTGGAGCTGATGGCGGTCTATGCCATTCTGACGGTGCGGTTCTGGCGCGGCTGAAGGCCTGCGGATTGGCAGAAATTGCGCAAACCGGCGGTTGTGGCGCTTTGCCGCGCCGGAGGGGGCGGTTCAGCCGCAGCTTCCTTGCCGGATGGGCCTGCGCGCTCTTGCCCTTGCAGGGCCGCTCGCATATGAGGCTCGGGACCGAAACCCGCAAGCGCAGGGAGACCCGTTCCATATGCCCGTACTTGTGATGAAATTCGGCGGCACTTCTGTCGCCAACCTGGACCGCATCCGCCGCGCCGCCAAACGCGTCGGCGTTGAAGTGGCCAAGGGCTATGACGTGATCGTCATCGTCTCTGCCATGTCCGGCAAGACCAATGAGCTGGTGGGCTGGGTTGACGAGACCTCGCCGCTGTATGACGCGCGCGAATATGACGCCGTGGTGTCCTCGGGCGAGAACGTGACCGCGGGCCTGATGGCGCTGACGCTGCAAGAGATGGATGTTCCGGCGCGCAGCTGGCAGGGCTGGCAGGTGCCGCTCAAGACCAATTCGGCGCACAGCCAGGCCCGGATCGAGGAGATCCCGCCGGAAAACATCCGCGCCAAGTTTGCCGAAGGCATGAAGGTGGCCGTCGTCGCCGGGTTCCAGGGCATCAGCCCCGAGGGGCGGATCACCACCCTGGGCCGGGGCGGCTCGGACACCACGGCAGTGGCGTTTGCCGCCGCGTTCGAGGCTGAGCGCTGCGATATCTACACCGACGTGGACGGGGTCTATACCACCGACCCGCGGATTTGCGACAAGGCGCGCAAACTGGATAAAATCGCCTTTGAAGAGATGCTGGAGCTGGCCTCGCTGGGGGCCAAGGTGCTGCAAACCCGCTCGGTCGAACTGGCAATGCGCTACAAGGTGAAGCTGCGCGTTCTGTCGAGCTTTGAGGAACAGTCCGACGAGGCCGGAACCCTGGTCTGCGACGAGGAGGAAATCATGGAATCCAATGTTGTGGCCGGTGTGGCCTATTCCCGTGACGAAGCCAAGCTGACCGTGCAGTCGGTGGCCGACCGCCCCGGCATCGCGGCCACCATCTTTACCACGCTGAGCGACGCGGGCGTGAACGTGGACATGATCGTGCAGGATATCTCCGAAGAGGGCCGCACCGACATGACCTTCTCCTGCCCGACCGATCAGGTTGCCCGCGCCGAGCAGGCGCTGCTGGCGATCAAGGAAAAGGGCGAGCTGAACTATGCCGAGCTGCTGGCCGACCGGAATGTGGCCAAGGTGTCGGTGGTCGGCATCGGTATGCGTTCGCAGTCCGGCGTGGCGGCGAAGATGTTCAAGGTGCTGTCGGACGAGGGCATCAACATCAAGGTGATCACCACCTCGGAAATCAAGATTTCGGTGCTGATCGACCGCAAGTACATGGAGCTGGCCGTGCAGGCGCTGCATGATGCGTTTGAGCTGCATAAAACCGGCTGAGCGCTGATCCTGACCTGAGAACCGACTCACTGCAAGGGCGCCCTTCCGGCGCCTTTGTTGTGTCTGGGCTGCACCGCGCTGTATTCTGCGCAGCCCCGGCAGGCGCTGCTCTGATTGCAGGCAATGCAGTAAAAACACTTGGACTTTTCAGTTCAGGGTGGGACAAGTAGGTGGAGGAGAGAGCGCTGGCGTACTACTCTGGGCGGTATCCGTTCCGGAACAGCAGTCGGACGGCAGCGTGCGGGGAAACGACCTCGGGAGAGGGTGAGAATGGCCGATAGTACGGAATCCGAAAGCAGGAAGCTTCTGGGCCGATTGCGCGAGGCGATGGCGAGTGATGATGCCGGTCAGGCGCGGCTCGACAAGATCACCCATCTGATCGCCGACAGCATGGGGACCGAGGTGTGCTCGGTCTACCTGTTCCGCGATGACGAGACGCTGGAGCTGTGCGCGACCCAGGGCCTGAACATCGAATCGGTGCACCAGACCCGGATGCGCATCGGCGAGGGCCTGGTGGGCCGGGTGGCGCGCTTTGGCAAGGTGGTGAACACGCCGGACGCGCCCAATGCCAAAGGCTTCCGCTACATGCCGGAAACCGGGGAGGAGCGGTATTCCTCCTTCCTGGGCGTGCCGGTTCAGCGGCTGGGCGAGATGCTGGGTGTGCTGGTGGTGCAGTCCAAGGAAGCGCGCGAGTTTTCCTCGGATGCGGTTTATGCGCTGGAAGTGGTGGCGATGGTGATCGCCGAGATGACCGAACTGGGCGCCTTTGTCGGCGAGGGCGCGGCGCTGTCGCCGCTGCACCAGCAGGCGGTGCTGATCCACGGCACCTCCGCCCAGGAGGGCGCGGCGGAAGGCAATGTCTGGCTGCACGAGCCGCGGGTGATTGTCACCAATCCGATTGCCGATGATCCGCAGCGCGAGCTGGAGCGGCTGCACGATGCGGTGGAGGAGCTGCGGGTCGGTGTCGACAAGATGCTGGAGGTGTCGCGCAACGGCGACAAGGAGCAGCTGCAGGTTCTTGAAGCCTATAGGATGTTCGCCAATTCCAAGGGCTGGATGCGGCGGATGGAAGAGGACATCGCCCGCGGCCTGAGCGCCGAGGCGGCGGTGGAGAAGGAGCAGTCCCAGGCCCGCGCCCGGATGAGCCAAGTGCAGGACGCCTATTTGCGCGAACGGCTCAGCGATCTGGACGACCTGTCGAACCGGCTGCTGCGCATCCTGACCGGCCAGGGGGCCGATACGGGCGCGGAGCTGCCGGAGAACCCGATCCTGATTGCCCGCAACATCGGCCCGGGCGACCTGCTGGAATACGGCCGCGGCCTGCGCGGGATCGTGCTGGAGGAGGGCTCCGTCGGCTCTCACGCGGCCATTGTCGCGCGGGCGCTGGCGATTCCGCTGGTGGTGAATGCCAAGCGCATCACCACCGAGGCGCTGAATGGCGACCACATCATGGTGGACGGCGACCAGGGCGTTGTGCATCTGCGTCCAGATGAAACCGTCGTCGGCGCCTTCCGCGACAAGATCGCGATGCACACTCAGGCGCAGGAGCGTTATGCCTCGATCCGCAACAAGCCCGCGGTTACCACCGACGGGCAGCGCATCAACATGATGATGAATGCGGGCCTGATGGCGGATCTGCCGTCGCTGGACGGCTCCGGCGCCGAGGGGGTGGGGCTGTTCCGCACGGAGCTGCAGTTCCTGGTGCGCAACCAGATGCCCAAGCGGTCGGAGCTGAAAGCCTTGTACAAGCGGGTGCTGGATGCGGCGCACGGCAAGCCGGTGGTGTTCCGCACGCTGGATATCGGGTCGGACAAGGTGCTGCCTTACATGAAGCCCACGGATGAGCCGAATCCGGCGCTGGGCTGGCGGGCGATCCGGGTCGGGCTGGACAAGCCCGGGGTAATGCGGATGCAGCTGCAGGCGCTGCTGCGCGCCGCCGAAGGGCGGCCGCTGTCGGTCATGTTCCCCTTTGTGGCGCAATTCGAGGAATACCGCGCCGCCAAGGCCGAGGTCGAAAAGACCATCGAGCGCGAGCGTATTCTGGGCCACGTTCTGCCTTCCGATCTGGAAGTGGGCGCGATGCTGGAGACGCCGTCGCTGGCCTATGCGCCGCAGAAGTTCTTTGACGAGGTGGCGTTTATCTCGATCGGCGGCAACGATCTGAAGCAGTTCTTCTTTGCGGCCGACCGCGAGAATGAACGGGTGCGCCGCCGCTATGACACGCTGAACGTCAGCTTCCTGAGCTTCATTGAGCGGATTGTCGAACGCTGCGCCATCTCAGGCACGCCGCTGAGCTTCTGCGGCGAGGATGCGGGGCGCCCGGTGGAGGCGGTCTGCCTGGCTGCGATGGGCATCCGCACGCTGTCGATGCGCCCGGCCTCGATCGGGCCCGTGAAATCGCTGCTGCTGCGGGTGGATCTGGGCGAGTTGCGCAAGATCATCGCTGACGCCCGCCACCGCGGCGACCAGGCGGTGCGCCCGGCGGTGATGGAGTACCTGCGGGGGCTGTGATCCGCGCCGGGCTGTGTGGCGGGCCGGTCTGGCCGTACCGCCCGGACGAAGTGCCATTGCGCTTAGCTTTCTTGGAGCGGCCTGGCATCCGGGGCGCAGGAGCTTCTTGCGGCGATTTGCTTCAAGCTTAAAACTTTAGGCTTGAAGTTTTTCCGGACCCCCTTATCCTGATCGCCGTAAACAGCGCTGAGCGGGAGGGGATGGTCATGAAAGTCGTCTGTCTGGGGGGAGGGCCTGCCGGCCTCTACTTTGCGATCTCGATGAAACTGCGCCAGCCGGAGGCGGAGGTCACGGTGGTCGAGCGCAACAAGGCGGATGACACCTTTGGCTGGGGCGTGGTGCTGTCGGATGACGCGCTGGAGAACCTGAGTGCAAACGACCCCAAAAGCGCAGCGGCAATCCGGGAGAGCTTTGCCTATTGGGACGACATTGCGGTTGTCCATGACGGCACCCGCACGGTGTCGGGCGGCCACGGCTTTGCCGGGATCGGGCGCAAGAAGATGCTTCTGCTGCTGCAGGACCGGGCGCGGGAACTGGGCGTGAACCTGCAGTTTGAAACCGTTGCCAAGACCGCGGCCGAATATCAGAAAGAATACGATCTGGTCGTCGCCTGCGACGGCTTGAATTCCAGTGTTCGCAATGAGTTCGCGGAGCATTTTAAACCGGAAATCGATGTGCGGCCTTGCAAGTTCATCTGGCTGGGCACGCATCAGAAATTCGATGATGCCTTCACCTTCATCTTCGAGAAGACCAAGCACGGCTGGATGTGGATCCACGCCTATCAGTTCGACGCCGATACCGCCACGGTGATCGTCGAATGCTCTGCCGAGACCTGGGAAGCCTGGGGGTTTGAGGGCATGAGCAAGGAGGAGATCGTCCGCACCTGCGAGGAGATCTTTGCCGATCATCTGGACGGTCACGCGCTGATGTCGAACGCGGCGCATCTGCGCGGGGCGGCGGTGTGGATCAACTTCCCGCGGGTGCTCTGCGAGAAGTGGCATCATGAGAATGTTGTGCTGCTGGGCGATGCGTCGGCTACGGCGCATTTTTCGATCGGGTCGGGGTCGCGGCTGGCCTTTGACAGCGCGATTGCGCTGGCGGAGCTGGTCAGCACCGAACCGTCGCTGGAGCGCGCCTTTGAGCGCTATCAGGAAGAGCGGCGGCTGGATGTGCTGCGGCTGCAATCGGCGGCGCGCAATTCCTTGGAGTGGTTCGAGGAGGTCGAGCGCTATCTGGACATGGATCCGGTGCAGTTCAATTATTCGCTGCTGACCCGCTCGCAGCGGATTTCCCACGAAAACCTGCGCCTGCGGGATGCGGAATGGCTGCAAAGTGCCGAGAAGTGGTTTCAGGACAAGGCGGGCGCGCCTGCGGATGCGCCGGTGCGGCCGCCGATGTTCGCGCCCTATGCCTTGCGTGGTATGGAGCTGAAGAACCGCATCGTGGTCTCCCCCATGGCGCAGTACAAGGCGGTGGATGGCAGCCCCACGGACTGGCACCTGATCCATTACGGCGAGCGCGCCAAGGGCGGGGCGGCGCTGGTTTACACCGAAATGACCTGTGTGTCGGCGGAGGGGCGGATCACGCCCGGTTGCCCGGGCCTCTATGCGCCGGAGCATGAGGCGGCGTGGAAGCGGCTGACGGATTTCGTCCACGGTGAAACCAGCGCGAAAATCTGCTGCCAGATCGGCCATTCGGGCCGCAAGGGCTCGACCCAGCTGGGCTGGGAGGAAATGGACGCGCCGCTGCCGGAGGGGAACTGGGAGACGGTCTCGGCCTCGGCGATCCCGTGGTCGGACAACAACCCGGCCCCGCGGCAGATCGCGCGGGATGAAATGGACGCCATCAAGGCGGAATTCGTGGCTGCCGCGCAGATGGCGGAGCGCGCAGGGTTTGACATGATCGAACTTCATGCGGCGCATGGCTATCTGATCTCCTCGTTCATCTCGCCAAAATCGAACATCCGGGAGGATGAGTACGGCGGTTCACTCGAAAACCGCCTGCGCTACCCGCTGGAGGTGTTCCAGGCGATGCGCGCGGTCTGGCCGGAAGACAAGCCGATGTCGGTCAGGATCTCCGCCAACGACTGGGTGGGCGATGAAGGTGTTACGCCGGAGGAGGCGGTGGAGATCGCCAAGGCCTTCACCGCCGCCGGTGCCGATATCATTGACGTCTCTGCCGGGCAGACTTCGACTGATGCGCAGCCGGTTTATGGGCGGATGTTCCAGACGCCGTTTTCCGACCGCATCCGCAACGAGGCCGGGATTGCCACGATGGCGGTTGGCAACATCTATGAGGCGGACCATGCCAATTCGATCCTGATGGCGGGGCGGGCGGATCTGGTCTGCGTCGGGCGTCCGCATCTGGCTGATCCCTATTGGACGCTGCACGAGGCCGCGCGGATCGGCGACCGGCATGGCGAGTGGCCGCTGCCCTATCACGCGGGCCGCGATCAGCTGTGGCGGCTGGCGGACCGCGAGGCGGAGGTGATCCGGGCATGAGCGTGGACGGCAGACATGCGGTGATCTCTGGCGGCGGCTCCGGCGTCGGCGCCGAGCTTGCGGCGCGGTTTGCCGCGGGCGGTGCCAGGGTCACAATCCTGGGCCGCCGCATGGAGCCGTTGCAGGAGGTGGCGGACCGCACGGGCGCCTTTCCCGCTGTGTGCGATGTGACGGACAGGGCGGCGCTGGATACCGCTTTGGCCAAGGCGGCTGAGGCCAACGGGCCGGTCAGCATTGCGCTGGCCAATGCCGGTGCTGCGCCCTCCAAACCCTTTGAGCGGATGACCCCGGCGGATTTCGAGGCGGCGCTGTCGGTCAATCTGACCGGTGTTTTTAACCTGTGGCAGGCCTGTTTGCCGGGGATGAAGGCGCAGGGCTGGGGGCGTCTGATTGCCGTGGCCTCCACCGCCGGGCTGAAGGGCTACCCTTATGTCTCGGGCTATTGCGCCGCAAAACACGGGGTTGTGGGCCTGACCCGGGCGCTGGCGGTGGAGCTGGCGAAAACGGGTGTGACGGTGAATGCGATCTGCCCGGGTTTCATTGAAACGCCGCTGCTGCAAAGATCGCTGGACAATATCGTGGCCAAGACCGGCATGACAGCGGAGCAGGCGGCGAAGTCCCTGCGCCGGGGCAACCCGCAGGACCGCTTCATCCAGCCGGAAGAAGTCGCAGAGGCGGCGCTGTGGCTGGCCAGCGCAGGCGCGGGGTCAGTCAACGGCAGCGCGCTGCCGATTTCGGGAGGGGAGATTTGAGCACAACTTCGAAAGACCGGCTGCGGCTGTGGCTGAAGGTGCTGAAAGCCACCAAGGCGGTGGAGAGCGAAGTGCGGGAAAACCTGCGCCGCGATTTCTCCACCACGCTGCCGCGGTTCGACGTGATGGCGGCGCTGATGCAGCACGATAAAGGCCTGAAGATGAGCGAGCTGTCGGGGGTTCTGAAAGTCTCCAACGGCAATGTGACGGGCATTGTCGAGCGGCTGGTCGAGGACGGCCATGTGCTGCGCGAGAAGGTCGAGGGCGACCGGCGCGCCAACCTGGTGCGGCTGACGCCAGCGGGCAAGGCGGAGTTTGCCCGGCAGGCGGACGCGCATGAAGGCTGGATCAATGCGGCCTTTGACGGGCTGACCGCGGATGAGGCGCAGAGAATAACAGAAAGCCTGGACGCGGTGGCGCGGCGTCTGGAAAACGGAGGCAAGGCGTGATGCTGAACAAGGACCCGAAACACTTCCTGTGCCGGATCGAAGACGGGGTGGCAACCGTCTCGCTGGACCGGCCGGAGCGCAAGAACCCGCTGACCTTCGACAGCTACGCGGAGCTGCGCGACTGGTTCCGGGATCTGCAGTATGACGATACGGTCAAGGCGGTGGTCTTTGCCTCCAACGGCGGCAACTTCTGCTCTGGCGGCGATGTGCATGATATCATCGGGCCGCTGACGAAGATGAGCATGAAGGAGCTGCTGGCGTTCACCCGGATGACCGGCGATCTGGTCAAGGCGATGGTGACCTGCGGCAAGCCGGTGATTGCGGCGATTGACGGGATCTGCGTCGGCGCGGGCGCGATCATCGCCATGGCCTCGGACATCCGGATCGCGACGCCGGAGGCGAAGACCGCGTTCCTGTTCACCCGGGTCGGTTTGGCGGGCTGCGACATGGGCGCCTGCGCAATCCTGCCGCGGATCATCGGCCAGGGCCGGGCGGCGGAGCTGCTGTATACCGGGCGGTCTATGAGCGCCGAGGAGGGCCACGCCTGGGGCTTTCACAACAAGCTGGTTGCGGCAGATGAATTGGCAGCTGAAGCGCAGAGCTGGGCGGAGCGGATCGCGGCGGGGCCGAACTTCGGGCATATGATGACCAAGACCATGCTGGCGCAGGAATGGTCGATGTCGATCGAACAGGCGATCGAGGCGGAGGCCCAGGCGCAGGCGATCTGCATGCAGACTGCGGATTTCGAACGCGCCTATCATGCCTTCGTGAAGAAGGAAAAGCCGCTGTTTGAAGGCGACTGAGCCGTGACACCGCTGGAGCCTGCGCCGGAGGAGGGTGCAGGTGCCTCCGGCGGGAGTATTTTGGGAAAGATGAAACGGGCGGCAGCCTGTTCAGCGGGAGGAAACGCGGATGGCGGACAAGAGCTTTCTAACCTGGCCGTTCTTTGAGGACCGGCACCGTGCCCTGGCGGCGGAGCTGGATGAGTGGGCCGGGGCGCATCTGGGCGGGATTGATCATTCGGACACGGATGCGGCCTGCCGGTCTCTGGTGGCGGCGCTGGGTGCGGCGGGCTGGACCCGGCACAGCGGTGCCGAAGCCGGTGAGACCTTGGATGTGCGCACGCTGTGCCTGATCCGCGAGACGCTGGCGCGCCATGACGGGCTGGCCGATTTCGCCTTTGCCATGCAGGGGCTGGGGACGGGGGCGATCTCGCTGTTCGGCACCCCGGAGCACCAGGCGGAATGGCTGCCGCTGACGCGGGCGGGCAAGGCGATTTCGGCCTTTGCCCTGACCGAGCCGCAGTCAGGGTCGGATGTGGCGAATTCCACCATGACCGCCACTCTGGATGGCGACCATTATGTGCTGAATGGCGAGAAGACCTGGATCTCCAACGGCGGGATTGCCGATGTTTACACGCTGTTTGCCCGCACCGGCGAGGCGCCGGGGGCCAAGGGGCTGTCGGCCTTTATCGTGCCCGCGGGCTTGCCCGGGTTCGAGGTGTCGGAACGCCAGCAGGTGATCGCGCCGCATCCGCTGGCGACGCTGCGGTTCACTGACTGCCGCATTCCGAAGTCTGCCTTGCTGGGCCAGCCCGGCGCGGGCTTCAAGATTGCGATGTCGGTGCTGGATGTCTTCCGCTCCACTGTGGCGGCGGCGGCGCTGGGCTTTGCCCGCCGGGCGCTGGACGAGGCGCTGCAGCGGGTGAGCGAACGCACGGTGCAGGGCGCGCCGCTGTTTGAGTTGCAGATGGTGCAGGGCCATATCGCCGACATGGCGCTGGATGTGGATGCCAGCGCGCTGTTGGTCTACCGCGCCGCCTGGGCCAAGGATTCCGGTGCCGCGCGGGTCACGCGGGAGGCAGCGATGGCCAAGCTGTTCTCCACCGATCAGGCGCAGCAGGTCATCGACAAGGCGGTGCAGCTGCATGGCGGCGACGGTGTGCGCAGGGGGCAGAAAGTGGAGGAGCTGTACCGCGATATCCGGGCCTTGCGCATTTACGAGGGGGCCTCGGACGTGCAGCGGGTGGTGATCGCGCGCCAGACGCTGGGTGCCTTTCAGGGAGGGAATTGAGATGCTGGGACCAACGGCCCATGTAGACACATTCACCCGGGACAACCTGCCGCCGGCGGACCAGTGGCCGGAGTTCCTGCTGGAGGGCTTCGAGTACCCAGAGTACCTGAACGCGGCAGTCGAACTGACTGATGCGATGGTGGAGAAGGGCTTTGGCGACCATACCGCGCTGATCGGCAACGGCCGCTACCGCACCTACAAAGAGCTGGCCGACTGGACCAACCGGCTGGCGCATGTGCTGAGCGAAGACCTGGGCGTGAAGCCCGGCAACCGGGTGCTGATCCGCTCGGCCAACAACCCCGCCATGGTGGCCTGCTGGCTGGCGGCGACCAAGGCGGGCGCGGTGGTGGTCAACACCATGCCGCTGCTGCGCAAGGGGGAGCTGGCCAAGATCGTCGACAAGGCCGAGGTGTCGCACGCCCTGTGCGATACCCGTCTGAAGGATGAGCTGGTGGCCTGCGCCAAGGAGTCGAAGTTCCTGAAGACGGTTGTGGGCTTTGACGGCACCTCCAACCACGATGCGGAACTGGACCGGCTGGCGCTGGAAAAACCGGTGACCTATCAGGCGGTTAAAACCGGCCGCGATGATGTGGCCTTGCTGGGCTTTACCTCCGGCACCACCGGATCGCCCAAAGCGACGATGCATTTCCACCGCGATCTGCTGATTATCGCAGACGGCTATGCCCGCGAAGTGCTGGATGTGAAGCCGGAGGATGTGTTTGTCGGCTCGCCGCCGCTGGCCTTCACCTTTGGCCTGGGCGGGCTGGCGATCTTTCCCTTGCGGTTTGGCGCGGCGGCAACGCTTCTGGAAAACGCTTCGCCGCCGAACCTCATCGAGATCATCGAGAAATACAAGGCAACGGTCTGCTTTACCGCGCCGACTGCCTACCGGGTGATGCTGCGGGCGATGGAGGAGGGGGCGGATCTGTCGTCGCTGCGGGCCGCGGTCTCCGCTGGCGAGACGCTGCCTGCGCCGGTATATCAGGAGTGGATGGAGAAAACCGGCAAACCGATGCTGGACGGGATCGGCGCGACGGAGCTCTTGCATATCTTCATCACCAACCGGTTCAGCGACCACCGCCCGGCCTGCACCGGCAAGCCGGTGAGCGGTTATCAGGTGAAGGTGCTGGATGCAGACGGCAACGAGGCCCCGCGCGGCGAGGCCGGGCGGCTGGCGGTGAAGGGGCCGACCGGCTGCCGCTATCTGGCGGACAGCCGCCAGGCGGATTACGTGAAGGACGGCTGGAACATCACCGGCGACAGCTTCATCCAGGATGCGGACGGCTATCTCCATTTCGCCGCGCGCAACGACGACATGATTGTCTCGGCCGGCTACAATATTGCCGGGCCGGAAGTGGAGGCGGCGCTCTTGGCGCATGAGGCGGTGGCGGAATGCGCCGTGGTCGGTGCCCCGGACGAGGCCCGCGGCGAGATCGTGCAGGCGCATGTGGTGCTGGCCGAAGGGCAGGTGCCGTCGGAGGAACTGGTCAAGCAGCTGCAGGACCACGTGAAGGCGGTGATCGCGCCGTACAAGTATCCGCGCTCGGTGGTGTTCACCGGCGCGCTGCCGAAGACGGAGACCGGCAAGATCCAGCGGTTCCGGCTGAAGAGCTAGCTGTAGCGGGTATCACTTGCAGAACCCCCTTGGCGGCCGCCTTGCCGCCGGGGTGGTTCGAAGCGGCGCAGCGCGCGTGCGGCCTGTGCGGCTGCAGCGCGTTGGGGTGTCACGGAACTTAGGGAACTGAGGTGGAGGCGAGTACCGGAATCGAACCGGTGTACACGGATTTGCAATCCAGTGACGATGCTGTAAAAACAACAAGTTATACGGATGTGTCTGAGAGTTGTGTCTAAGTTTTTTCCGCTGTATGCAGACGGTAGCCGCAGCGTGAATCCGTGAGTTGCGGTAGGTTTTTCACAGGATTTCTGCCGTGACCTTAAATCAGCATACGCACAAAAAACCGTAGAAAAGGGCCTTACGATCTACAAGACAGGTCGCAGCCGTTACTGGATGGCACGCCTGTGGGATCGCCGCAAAAACAAGTACGTCGTGAAGAGTACAGGGGAGACCAAGAGGCTCGATGCCACGACCGTCGCGCGTGAGTGGAAGGACGATTATCTACAAGCTGCGAACCAGCACATCGCCAAAGCCAACACGGATGACTCCTTCGAGTATTACGCACGGATGATACCCAAATCGCACAAGGACGACTGGGTGCTGCTCAAACGTGCAGAGGACGGCATTCTGGCTCAGTTGGGCAACTACGACGTCAAAGCTCTGACAACTGCTGTGATGAGATCGTACATCGCCACGGTCAACGGGAACCGGAAAAGCCCCTTGGCTGTGTCCACCCAGAAGAAACACATCATCACGATCCGAAAGGCTCTCAAGTACGCTCAGGAGAACGGCAAGATTGCGAATGTGCCTGAGAGTCCCAAACTTGACACTCAGGTCGATAAGCCACGTTCAGTGACCTGCCCCCCGCTGGTCCCTCGTTCATGAGGAGAGTCTGCGGGTTTGGTTTTGGTAATCGTCGGTCTCGGGCTTGGCAAGCGCGGCAGGCGCGGAGCCCTCAAATAGCTCAAGCGCCTGCCGCGCTTGCATTGGCGTTCTGTTCCCCAGCGAAGAATGCGGCCTGACGTTGTTGTAATCGTAGCGCCACAGCGCCAGCTTGCGGCGGGCATCGTCCAGGGTATCGAACAGCTCTTCATTGAGAAGCTCGTCCCGCAGGCTGCCGTTGAATGACTCGATAAAGGCATTCTGCTGCGGTTTCCCGGGGTCGATGTAATACCAATCCACGCCGTTCCTGTCGGCCCATTTCAGGATTGCCCGGCTGGTGAATTCCGTGCCGTTGTCGCTGACAATGCAAGCGGGTTTCCCGTAGATCCGGACGAGCGCGTCCAGCTCCCGGGCAACGCGCTCTCCTGAAATGCTGGTGTCCGCAGCCAGGCACAGGTTTTCCCGGCAGCAGTCATCGTTCACGGCCAGGATGCGGAACTTCCGCGAGGCGCCGAAGCTGTCCGCCAGGAAGTCCAGGGACCAGCGCTGGTTCGGCCGTGTGGCTTCGGGCATCGGTGTGCGTGAGCCCCGGGCGCGTTTGCGGCCCCGCCGCCGCTTCACCGCAAGGCCTTCTTCCCGGTAGAGGCGGTACAGTTTTTTGTGGTTCATGATCATGCCTTTGCGCTCAAGCAGCACGCCGATCCTCCGGTAGCCGAACCGGCGGCGTTTGCCAGCGATCTCTTTCATCTCCTGGCGGATCTCGGGATGGTCGGGCGGGCGTTTGCGCCGGACCGTCTTGGGGTCGACACCGACAAGCCGGCAGGCCCTGCGCTGCGAGATGCCATGATCCCGCATCGCAGTGAGCGCTGCCTCTCGCCGCTCCTTCGGTGCCGTCAGCTTTTTCCCAGCAGGTCTTTCAGAACCACATTGTCGAGCATCGTGTCTGCCAGCAGCCGCTTCAGCTTGGCATTCTCATCTTCCAGCGCTTTCAGCCGCGCCGCCTCCGATACCTCCATGCCGCCATACTTGGACTTCAGCTTGTAAAAGGTCG